>Ga0193693_1000040_pt1 | contig 15846 bp, 13 predicted proteins | sample L3a2metaG_FD_144916 | JGI IMG/M metagenome (GOLD analysis project Ga0193693, IMG submission 144916) | Soil microbial communities from a riparian zone of the East river system, Colorado, United States - L3a2 | ecosystem: Environmental > Terrestrial > Soil > Riparian zone | place: USA: East River...
CTCACTTATGGCGTTGCCCAGGAAGCTATTCGTGCCGCTGAACTTGTATATATAATTTTGATAATATCCGGCATCTCCCAAACAACCTTTGGGCAAGTATGATTGCTGCATCCACTCTACAAACTGCTGGGTATATCCGATTTGCTTGTCACTGTATACTCTATTGCCAAGGGTTTTTCCTTTTGCTGGTGTGGTATATTTATAAATTTTCATCCAGCCGATATCTATATCAGCTATGCTTTCCAGTTTAAACCCAATTCTGTCTACATATACCGGTTGTGCTTGTGAAGTGATAGAAACTGCTACAAGTGCAATGAGAATTATTTTTTTCATAATATGCCAATTAGATGATTAGAATTTTATTTGCCCAACATATTTTTCAATAGCGAAAAGTCAACAGCTTTTATAATATCCGACATAAAGTTTGCTGCTATTGGTTCCTGGTGGTTAGCTCTTACATATACCCAAAAAAATTGCGGCGTTGATCTCGGCATTTTTTTGTTGAAATACCCGGGATTTGGTTTAATAAGTATTAGTCCAAATGGGTCATTGTCATCTGTAAACAAGTAAGACAAATGATCATTAGGATCCATTTTTACAATGGCAGGTTGATTCAACTCCGACGCAGGCATTTTTAATTGCGCTTCGATCTTATCAAAGGCCGGCTGGAAACTCTTTTCATTATCCCGTAAAAATTTTTCGTACCTGGCTTTTGAATCATTGTAATCCATTTTCATATACTTAGCTAGTTTTCCCGGATCATTCTTATACTCCTTCTCTTTATATGTTTTCTCGATCTCCAGCCGGTCAAGGACATCCTGGAAACCAGATGCTGATTGGCCTTTCTCTTTCAAGAGTGTGATCTTCCTGGTTTCCAAAAACTCTTTTTGGGTTACATAAGCATAAGGGAGCTTGCCACTATAAGTAATAAGCCAGGCACTCGCTACACCTGTCATACCCAGACCAAGAGGTACATTTATAGTTTTAAAGTACCAGTAACCATCCTTCTCTAATGGCATATCTTTTATATAATGGTATCCAATACGGGATGATGTTTCATCGCTGTTTACAGTATCGTAAATTTCAGCATCAAAAATATTGGTGTTGATAGAAAAATAAGTTGAAGTTTCATGTTCTGTTTTAATAGTATTGCCATCGCAGTAATAATTTAAAGGGATGATGCTATAAGCATAACTATTACCCGGCATATTGGGGTAAAGTGGATTATAAGCTCCGTGAAAATTTGCCTCCACACCCTTTGGAATATAATTTGATTTTATCATCGTGTGTATAGCGGCTATTGTCTTCTTTTCCCGAGCCAGGTCTGCAGCAGTTCCACCCTCCGATCCTTTCGGTGAGGCTTTCCATACACCTGGTTTTTGGAGTAATGTTTCAATAGTACATTCCTGAGCATTTAACGCAATAGAAAATGCTGACATAACAAACAATAAAACAAACACAAGAAAATATTTTTTCATTCAATTCTTTTTATACAATTATTTATTTCAGATCACCGGCAATAATATTCGTAACATTAGCCACCTGTTTGATGATCCTTATCATCAATGCCGTAGTAGTAACGGATTTAAAAATATCAGCTCGTACATACACAGTATTATCACTGCTCTCTAACCCGATCTTTATAATATCGAAATCATTATTTTTCTGTAACAGGTATTTGAACTTCGTATCATTGATCTTACCGGGCAGTGCTTCCGTAAGGTTTGTATAAACAATATACAGGTCACTTACTTTTTGTATAAGCACATTATAGGAAGCAATGTTTTCCCCTTCGTAAGGTATGACAGCAAGGCTATCATTGATCATTTTGAAAGGAAGCCCCGTACCGCTTACTATCTTTTTTAATGCCGACTCGGTCGGTTTTACTGGTGTCTTTTGTTTTGACTGGCCAAAACTGAAACCTGCGATAAGCAGGAAACAAAAACTAAATAACAGACATTTTCTCATTATTGATTTTTTAAATGGAGATTTTGAGAGAAGTTTTCTACGGCTCCCTTAAATAGTGGGTCGGTGAAGGCAAATATTATGCAAGCCGATGTTTGATCTTTCCCAAACGAATTTAACAACACCACGCATTTCTTTTTATTATGATAGAAATTTCCAATTGCCAATGTCGATGTCCATCCATCCCGCAGTTGTCCCGTCATTATCTTGCCCGGTTTTTTACTTGCTTTGGCCAATCGTTTCACCACCTGCTCATTCCATTGGCTGGTAATATTTTTCGTCACATCAGCTTTTGCCGGCAGGTTTTTATATAATGTAATTGTACAAAAGCTTGTATCATTATTAGTAAGGTTAAACTGTACTCTTGATGGCAGTTCGCTTTTAGTAAAAAAAGCTGGTGGCTGATATGTGAATACATCAAAGCTTTCGGCCTGGGCAAAGCACCTGGTAATGCAAGCAAGTATTGTTATGAATATTGTTAGAATATATTTTTTCATTTTTTTCTCATTGTCCATTTGCCACCATTGGTGGAATTACTTCCCTGCCCCCAACTACCATTCATTATATTGCTTGCATCCATTGTAGCTGCAAATGAATAAGTATCTGCATTTAGGTAAGTATAAGTTCCGGCAAGTTGATTTTTAGAAAAACTGTAACTCCCCGATGCTGTGATATTACCTTTTGAATCTATCAACTGCATTGTGCCATCAGCATTAAGCCTGAAAGAATAAAAGTTTGGACTGTTGTCGTTTCTACTTCCCCATGTGCCAACCCATGTGCCTGCAATAGTTGTCTGAGTAGTTGTTGTGTTTTCAATTATACCAAAATCTTTTTTGTTTGTAACAGGTAGTTGTGTGGTTGTTGGTTGGGTCGGTGGAGGAGGCGGTGCTGGTGCAGTTGCGTCCGCAGTAAATTCAACTTTTAATAAAACGGAATAAACACCGTGATTAGCGTTATTGCCGAGAGAAACATCGCTAAAAAGCACTGGTATTATACCTTGTCCGTAACCATAATCTTTTGTTGCAAGAATTGAAACGATCCTGGAATTGAGTGCAATAACTATTGAACTGAATTCGTGGTTTGTATTCATCCCAATGGGAAGGCTGCATTGTTTGCCTGCGAATGGTTTAAATATATTCAGGTATTGATTGCCAAGGCCGAGGTTATTTCCTGCAAGCATATAATTATTATTATCAATTCCATTGTAGTTGAAGTTTGTCAACGTATTCCTCACCTGCTCCTGGAAAAAGATAGTGCCTAAGGCATTTTTGGTTGTGCTGGCAAATGCTGCACTGGGAAAAGGGTATTCAACTTCTTTATCATATTCCCAGATAGATGGGGAAATGAATACGACAGTAGACGTTGTGATGGCTTCATTCTGTATGATGTATCGAAGATCATTAATAATATAAGTGTCACCAGTTTTAAACCCTCCGTTTACACTTGCTGTGCCAGCTTTTTCACGGGCATAGAAATCATTCGAACTCATTAGGGAAGTTTTTTCAGCAAATGTCGGGCTGCCAATGTTGCGGACTGGAGCTATCGTATTAGCTGATTTATTTACCCCATGATAAAACCATAAGAAGATCTCGTCTCCCACACCATCCATTCCCAATATATTGTCTGCTGTTTGTTGATGACATATGATGCCATACATTCTGATGCTTAGCTTACCAGACTGGGCAAGCATTGTAGTCGATAAAAAAAGTAATCCCAAAAAAAATATTATAGATTTCATGATTAAAATGATTTAAGGATAATTATCTGATATTACTTGTGGCTGAAAGAGATGCTTTGTTCATAACCCATTTACCAGCGCCACTGCCATTTGTTCCTGCACCCCATGTTCCATTAAGCTGGTTATTGCTAAGCGAACCGATAGCGGAATAGGTGCCTGAATTGTTATTGTAAGTATATGTTACTGTCAATTGGTTATTGGCCCAGCTGTATTTTCCCGTTGCAGTTGTATTGCCCTGCGCATCTAATAAACTCATTGAGCCGTCTGCGTTAAACTGGAAAGAATAAAAATTTGGGCTATTGTTAGTTCCACTGCCCCAGGTCCCTTTCCATGTTCCTGCAATAGGACTGGTATTTGCCGGTACTTCTAATTTTTTAATACCAGTACTGCCAGTTGATGATGATGGAAGAGCTGCTGGTGTCGCATTTTGATTAGGAAAGAATTCTATTCGCAGTAAAATTGTATAGTTGCCATGATCCCGGCTATTGCCTACTGCCACTTCATCATAGTTTACTCCAATCACTCCTTTGCCAAATCCCATATCACTGTTACAGATCGTATTGAGGTTGGGAGTATTTACAACAACCAGCTTAGGAGAAAAGTCTCCATATTTTTCCATTCCTAATGGACGGGTACCTGCCTTCCCTAATTCTCCCTGATTGCCTCCTGCATTGATTTTTGAAATACCTAAACTCCCTGCCTGGTATATAATACCTCCGAGATTGCCGGTCAATACATTGAAACCGATCATTATAGGTGCCAGTTTTTGATTTATACTATTGTAAAACCCTTTCATAGTGAAAAAGAACGAAGCCGAGTTATCTGCAATCGGGTCATGTTCCCAACCAGTGGGAACGATAGTAAGGATATCGCCATCAGCCATATCATATTCGCCCACTATAGTGTTGCATCTGTATGTATCACCAGCTTTGATACCGCCTTTATTATTGCCAAAAAGATCAACGAAGGAGCCTGCACTGATTCTATTGGAGAATGGACCTGTTGCATCACCATAAACACCTGTACGCTTTTCGTAAGAAAGTTTTGAGTTGCCATTTTTATCAGCCAGCGAAAAACCGAAGTTGAAATAAACTTCATCCCCTTTGCCATCGGCGTGTAATATGTCATCCCAGGTTTCACGGTAACAATCAAAACCGGCAAATGATATACGGATCCTTCCAGACTGCGCCATAACAGGGGAAACAGCGCCAAGTATCAAAATGAAACAAATAAGTTTTTTCATGTGTTTAATTTTATGACGTAAAGGTGATGTGCTCTTAATGATTTAGCTATCCCCTAAAAACATGATATTTTTCAATTTCAATCAAACAATTTTGTTTCGAACTGCATTGCTACTATCATCGTTCCTTGCGACGCTCCGTTCATCGTTCAGTTCTTTATTAAATAATTGCGTCGCAGTTTACCCAAAGCAGAGCGAAGGGTCGCACACTTCAACTGAATTAACACAGATGAGCATTTTACACTAGTTCCCTTAGATTCATGTTTCACTTGCTGCCAGGTTGCTACTGTAAAAATGTGCAGTAGCACACAACTTTTATATCCTTTAAAAAGAGGATTTTTTGTTTAGCTTTAAAAAATCATGGAAAAAGGGGATGCACTGTGCAGAGCAGCTATTGTTAATTTGTAAACCACATATTGGGTATGATAAAACTTTTTCTTCTTTTATGCATCTCTATTTTGTCGTTAGGAACGACTGCTCAATCGCTTACGGATATTGACAGCTTGCGAAATAGTATCAAGCTTGCCAAAACTGACAGCCTGCGAGTTGAGGCTATGTATGAATATATGCGGGCAACATTAAATAACAACACTTCCGATTTTGAGCCATACTTAAAAGAGATGGTGCGATTGAGTAAAAAAATAAAATTCAATTGGGGACTGAGTACAGCCTATATTTTATCACTCTCATATTATAAAAACATCGGTAGCTATGAGCAGGCATTAAAATATGGTGACTCCACTGAATTAGTTTTAAAGAGCGACACCGCATCAAATTTAGCGTTAAATAGGGGACACCTATATACTAACAGGGGTAATTTATACTTTTCTATTGGCGACTTTAATAAGGCATTGGACGACTATTTTGAAGCAGAAAAAATCTTAAAGCAACATAACTTTAAAACCCTTGCCAGTGTTTACTCTTCTATTGGAAATTGTTTCTCAGCATTAAGCAACACCCCGAAAGCATTTGAGTTTGATGACCTGGCCATTAGCACAGCTAAAAAATTTGACGACAAACGCCTGCTGGCAACTACATTAATGAACAAAGCAACAAGATTTATGGATGCAGGTAATTACAAATCTGCTGATTCTATTTTAAATCATGTTTGGCCGATAGTAGAGAAATTACAAAACACCAAAAGTCTGTTTGTTTATAGTTATAATAAAGGAGACGTAGAAGCATATTATAAAAAAGACACGTTAAGTGCATTGAAATATTACCATCAAGCATACAAGTATGCTAAGGAAAATGAAGATGTATGGCAAATAGCAAGGGCAATAGTATCACTGGCTCAGTTTAAAATTGATGTGAAACAAACAGATGCTATTGTGTTTATAGATGAGTTACATAAAATAGCTGATACTAATGGAATGAATGACTCAAAAGCTGACGCACTACATCTGTATTCTGAGTGGTATGCGCAACAAGGCTCTTATAAAAAGGCATATGAATATCAGCAACAATATAAAATCCTGTCAGATAGTATTAATTCAGAGGATAGCAGAGAAAAAATATCCATGATGGAGGTGAGATTTAGAATTGAAAATAAAGAGCAGGAGATAACACAACTTAAAGCCCAGGAACAGTTAAGTCAACTCTCCATTCGCCAAAAGAAAACACTCAATTATATTCTTATTTCCGGTGCAGCAGCCTTACTGATTATTTTCTTGCTTGCCTATCGCAATTACAAACACAAGCAAAGACTACAACAGCAGCGAATTGCTGAACTGGAAATAGAAAAAAAGCTAACCGCCACCGAAGCTGTATTAAAAGGAGAAGAGCAGGAACGAACCCGCCTGGCAAAAGACCTTCACGATGGATTGGGAGGTATGTTATCGGGCATTAAATACTCATTTCAGACAATGAAAGGAAATCTAATTATGACGCCTGAAAATCAACAGGCTTTTGAACGCAGCATGGATATGCTGGATAGTTCCATTAAAGAAATGCGGCGGGTAGCCCATAATATGATGCCGGAAGCATTAGTGAAGTTTGGGTTGGATACAGCATTAAAAGATTTTTGTAACGACATTAACCAGAGCGGAGCTTTAAAAGTGAACTACCAGTCTATCGGGCTTAAAGATGCAGAGATCGATCAAATGACGGCGATAACCATTTACCGCATTGTACAGGAACTGCTGAATAATACAATGAAACACGCAGCAGCAAAAACTGCCATCGTGCAGGTAAGCAAAATTGATGGGTTGCTGTCTGTAACCGTAGAAGATGATGGAAAAGGTTTTGATACATCCATACTAAATAAGTCAAAAGGGATCGGTTGGAGTAATATTCAACACCGCATCGAATTTTTGAAAGGAAAACTGGATGTAAATTCACAAAAGGAGAAAGGGACATCTGTTTTAATAGAACTACCTGTTTAAATGATGACAAAAATTTTCATTGTAGATGATCACTATATGGTGATAGAGGGTATTCGTTCATTGTTGCAAAATGAAAAGAGTATCGAATGGATGGGCCATGCTATGAATGCAGCGAGTTGCCTCGCTTTTTTGAATAAGCAACTACCTGATGTGATCTTAATGGACATTAACCTGCCGGATATAAGTGGTATTGATCTGTGCAAGGAAGTAAAAACAAAATACCCTTCTGTTTTTATTATTGGTCTCAGCACCTTCAACCAGCAAAGTTTTATACAAAAGATGATGGATAATGGCGCATCGGGTTATGTATTGAAAAATGCTACACAGGAAGAATTAACAAGCGCCATTGAAACAGTTATGAAAGGTAAGACCTATCTAAGCGAAGAAGCCTCCCATACTTTAAGAAAAGAGAATGCAGCCAACATTGTTTTAACCCGTCGAGAAAAGGAAGTATTAGAATTGATCGCCGATGGAATGACCAATGCCGAAATAGCACAAAAATTATTTATCAGTGTAACTACAGTAGACACACACCGGAAAAACCTGTTGGCTAAATTTGAAACAAAAAATACCGCTGCCTTAATAAAAATTGCGGTTTCACGAGGGTATCTTTGAACTACTTTCCGATACAGAACTTACTGAAAATATAATCAAGCTGGTCTTCATTTGTGATCTCTCCTGTTATTTCACCAAGATAATGAAGACCTCTTCTAATATCCAATGCTAGCAGGTCACCAGCAAGTTTATTATCCAGGCCATTTTTTATATCAATTAAAGATCTGGCTACTTCTTTTAAAGCATGGTAATGCCGTGCATTCGTTACAATAATATCTTCTGATCGTACTTCACCAGAAATTACTTTATCAACCATTCTTTCTTTTAATACTTCAAGATGTCTATTGTTTTTCGCAGAAATAAATACAATGTTATCCAACGAAGAAAATCTTTCTCTTGCAATAGATTCATCTCGTTTATCTGTTTTATTGGCAACAAGTAAAAATTTCAATTCTCTTTTTTTCAATTCATCCTGCAAACTACTTATCTCTTTAATATTATCATCCACATCAAATAAATACAATACGAGGTCAGCCGTCTTCATTTTGTCCAGGCTTTTCTCCACTCCCATTATTTCAATTATATCGCTTGTATGCTGACGAATGCCGGCAGTATCGATCAAACGAAAAAGAATACCATCAATATTAATAATTTCTTCTATTGTATCTCTTGTAGTACCGGGAATATCACTTACAATGGCCCTGTCTTCCTGCAACAAGGCATTTAGTAATGTTGATTTACCGGCATTTGGTTTACCAACAATTGCCACGCTGACACCGTTCTTAATTACATTCCCAAGACGAAAAGAATTGATCAGTTGATCAGTTAATTTGCTTAATTCATTTATCAATTCATAAAATTGTTTTCTATCTGCAAACTCAACATCTTCCTGGCTGAAATCAAGCTCCAATTCTATTAAAGCAGAAAACTTTAGTAACTGATCTCTTAGCTCTTTTAGTTTATTTGAAAAACCACCACGAATATTATGCAAGGCTGTTCTTTGCGACGCTTGTGTATTTGATGCTATCAGATCGGCAACGGCTTCCGCCTGTGCAAGATCAAGCTTGCCTTTTAGAAATGCTCTTTGTGTAAACTCTCCAGGTTTTGCCAATCTTGCACCAAGTTGTATACATGCATTTATTATTTGTTGCAAAACAAATGGCGAACCATGTCCGCTTATTTCCACCACATCTTCACCGGTATATGATCGTGGATTTTTATAGATTGAAATAACAACCTCATCAAGTATTGTTTCTTTGTCTTTTATAATACCAACATGAATAGTATGCGATGCTTGCTGGCTAAGATCTTTTGAGGGAAACAGATCATTCACAATATTGATCGCCTTAGCGCCGCTAAGACGAATAATGCCAATCGCTCCAATTCCCGGAGGTGTTGCTAATGCTACGATCGTATCATCCCATCCTGATAATTTTCCCTGCATTCCTCAAAAATAGAAATCCCTCCCGACAAGTCGGAAGGGATTTAATTATTTACTCAATAGTAAAAAGTTTTACTCTGATGCTACCACAAAAGTAATTGGCTGTTTGCGATAAGCTTTTACCTGGCGACCATTTTGAATGGCAGGCACCCAATCCGGACCTTTCTTAATTACTTTGATTGCTTCTTCTTCCATACCATGACCATGATTTGATATGGCCTTTACATCACTTATCTTACCTTCTTTATCCACGATGAATTGTACTGTTACTGTGTACGTTCCTTCACTTGCACCGTTTTCAACCGGCACATTTGGATCAAGGTTTCTTTCAAGATACTTGCGCCACTCTCTTTCACCACCTTTAAAGCTTGCCTCAACTTCCACTTTCTCAAAAACCTTGTTCTCATCTTCATCCTTCTTTTCTTCCACTACCTGCTTGCCTTCATCAACAACTGCAGGAGCAAGACCTTCGTCTTTTATACCTTCCTGGCTAACGACATCGATCTTTGTATCTTCTAATTCCTTTACCTCAGGTGGGATCTCTTCTTTTTTCACTTCCTCATCTTTTACAATTTTAGGAGGGGTGAATTTTGTCATCTCCACTTTTGGAGGCTCTTGCTTTGGCGGGGGCGGTGGCGGAGGTTCAGGCTTTTTTTCCTCTTCCTGTTTTAATTCAGTAAGAGTTAATTCTCTGACCTGCACCTTTCCTGCATTCTTTTTTAGTGTGCTTGCAAGGAAAGAACCACCTAGTGCAAGTAACGCAACAGCTGCGGTACAAAGCAAAGCTATTGTAAGCCTCTTTTTATACGTTTTACGTAGCTCATATGCGCCATAAGCCTTATTCCTGTCTTCAAAAAGAAGATCCAGAATATCGCTTGACAAAATTTTATTTATTTCCATTTGCAGTTTCTTTAATAATTAGATGCGAAATGAATGAAATTCCACATTAATCCGTTAATTAATTTCCAGCCTCTATTTTCTTAATTAAATCCTTTTCTACTTGGAAAAGATCAACCATTGCATAACGTTTAATAGCATTAATAGCCATTTCGTCCAAAATATCGATCGTGTTCTTATACGTAGCCTCTTCATCAGGTTTTATCACGATAACAAGGTCCTTATCAAGACAGGCATTCTTCCAATTAGGGTCGGGTAGAATTGGAGGATTAACTTTGCTATTACCAAGTCTTGCTTCTTCCTGGATCTTTGTACAGCCTGCATCATGCACGTGGGCGTTTATTACATCCTTTTTCATTTGAAGGATAGAATCACGGACACCTTTAAATGTCGTTGTATGAAGATTAGAAGCATCAGGTAATAACTGACCTCTGTAAATATAAACAACATTATTTTTTCCCAGCATAATAGTAAGAGCTCCTGATTCTTTTGCCTTATTTTGATCTTCATCCTTTGAATCCTTAGGCATAAACAACTGCATAGTAGTCGGGCTACTCATGGTTGTAGTGAATATGAAAAATGTTATAAGCAAAAATCCTAAGTCAACCATGGGTGTCATGTCGACACGGGTTGAAAGTTTTTTTGCTTTCTTAACTCCCGGTCCTTTTTTATGACCTCCACCACCGCCTTCGTCTATACTTGCCATGATTTAAATTTTTAAGAGTTAAATAAATTATTATTTGCTGGCTGCTTTTTCTCTATTCCTCAATATTGCAAGTTCCGAGCCAGCAGGTGCATCTTCAAGCATAGTGATCATCTGAAATTTAAAAATTTCATTTTTCTTAAATGCGGTCAGTACCTGTTTAAAAGCTGGGTATTTTGCATTGTTGTCTCCTTTTATCAGGAATTGCAATTTTTTTCCAGTAAATGTTCCAACGGCATCCCTGATCCAGTAATATAGTTCTCCACCAAGTGTATCTAAAGGAACTCCTGGTTGTTTGAAATTCTTCTGATCTTCCTGAGGAATTGCCAGCAATTGCTTTAGCCCGCTAAAAGGAACTCCGACTGCAGGTGTTCTTACAAAGTTCTTCATTTCAGCCTCTGTTAATCCTAAGCTTCTTGAGTCATTGATATGTTTTATCACTTCATATTTTGCTTTGGGATCATTTTCTGACAAAACACTAAAAAAGACCCGACCTGAACTGTCAAACATGACTTGTAACGCATCACTTTCTGGCAGTTCTTTCGTTGAAACCGAATTTGGTGTTTTTATCTCAACAGGCTCTTCTGGTTTGAACTTCGTAGCCATGATAAAAAATGTAAGGATCAGGAAAGCCACATCCACAAAAGGGGTCATATCCACAAATGTGCTCTTCCTTGGTATTTTAACACTGGGCATGTTTACTTAAATTTAGTATTGAGATTCAATGTTTCATAATTTCCATAAAGACAATTGTCTCTTATTTGTAAAGAGATGCAAAGCTTTGTGTAAGAGTGAAACCTGATTCATCAATGCCGTAAGTGATAGAATCGATCTTAGTTGTAAATATATTATACATAATAAGCGCAAATGCTGATGTACCGATACCCAAAGCCGTGTTATAAAGGGCTTCTGATATACCAACAGCAAGGGCACTAGCTGCAGCACCGCCTCCGCCTTCACCAGATCCTAATGCAGAGAAAGAGCGGATCATTCCCATTACCGTACCAAGAAGGGCAACCAGTGTACCAACTGAAGTAATTGTAGAAAGAAATACAAGATTTTTTTGAAGCATAGGAAGCTCCAATGCAGTTGCTTCTTCAACTTCTTTCTGTATAGCTAAAACTTTTTGATCAGTGCTAAGATCGCCACCAGCAGTTGTCATTTCTTTATAACGACGTAAGCCGGCACGCATAACGTTTGCAACTGAACCACGTTGCTTGTCGCATTCTGCCATTGCTGCATCTACATTTCTATTTGCAAGATGATATTGCACTTTGCGGATAAAATCTGCAATTGAACCGCTTCCTAAAGCTTTACTGATCGTAAGCAAGCGTTCAATCGAAAAAGTAACTACCATCAGGAACATACCAATAAGAACCGGGATGATAATTCCTCCCATGTAAATACCACTCAATGCACCTTTTGGCTTGTCATGCTTTGGCCAAAACATGGCGCCGCTTTTATCAGGCTGATTAAATCCATCAGCGTCTCCAAGAATAAAACGCCAGATAAGATAACCGGCAATAAGACAAATAATAGGGGCAAGCCATGAAATGGCGTTACTGCTCTTTTTCGTTTGTACTGAAGTTGCTTTCACACTTGCTGTTGCAGTCGGTTTTGTTTCAGCCATGATCTTTGTTTTTAGTGTTTAAAATTTTAAAAAAAGATTTGATTTTTTTCAGGGACACAATTCTAAGGAAAAAAAAGTTAAATGCTCCAAAAGCCCCCACAAAAATTTTTAATCAGAGCGTTACAAGTTAAGGATTTTTTGTTCCGGAACAAGAAGCTGCTATATTTTTACTCCTGCCCAAACAAGAGTTAGTATCAGACTGCTAATATCACGAAACTGCTGCTTGATTAATTTGTAAGATCATTCATACCGAAGTGCTTCGATGGGATTCAACTTGCCCGCTTTTAAGGCCGGATACAAACCAGCTAATAAGCCTACGACCGAACAAATGGCGATCGCTAATATTACCCAGTTCCAGGGAATAACAAATCCTGTATTGATGGCAATGGATATAAGATTCCCAATTAAAATACCAAATATGATCCCTAAGATAGCCCCTAGTACACTGATTATAATTGACTCCATTAGAAATTGAGCCCTTACGGTTTTGCTTTTACCGCCAATCGCTTTTATTAATCCCACTTCCTTGGTTCTCTCCGTTACAGCTACAAGCATAATATTCATTAACCCGATAGCAGCGCCTATCAAAGTAATAAAACCAATTACAAGGGCGGACAAAGAGATCATGCCAAGGCTGTTCATTGCTTTTTCAGCAACGCTATCATTTCGGTCGAGTACAAAATTGTTTTCTTCTGTTGTTGCCAGTTTTCTCACTGACCGAAAAACGCCTTCAGCCTCGCCCATAGCAACCTGTACTTTTTTTATATCATCAGTCATAATAGCTATCACATAACTTATTCCTGAACTGAATTGTCGGTGAACATTTGTATAACTTGTAAATATTCGGTTATCTAAGCTCATCCCAAATGAAGAACCACGGCTATCGAGTACTCCAATAACACGGTAAGGAATATTTTGTACCCGGATAATTGCATTAACAGCTCGGTCGGGGTTCGTAGGAAATAATTTTTTCGCTACATCATAACCTATGATGCAAACATTTCTTGCAGATTGTACATCGGCCTGGTTAAGATTTCTTCCCGATCTAAGTTTGTATCCATTCAGGATCATATAATTCTCATCACCACCGAATAATAAAACATTGGGACTTGTTTTTTTTGTTTCGTAAGAAGCGATCGCATTTCTTGTTGCAAATACTGAAACACCTTTTGAGGAGGGAAATTTGAAATTCTGTACAAACATTTCCGCTTCTTCTTTCCTTATTATTTTACCCAGGTTTGATTTCTTTTCCTTCTTGCTTCCTTTTTTTTCTTTTTTAATTTCAGACCCACCACCGCCGCCGAAACGAATATTCCGGTCTTTATACCTAATGGTAAAACCGCTGGCTCCCATAGTGGAGAAACTTTCAGTAAATTTTTGATTAATTGCTTTAATAGCTGTGTTCACTACCACCAATGCAGTGATGCCTAATGCAATGATCAAAACAGTAAGCACGGTGCGAAGCATATTGCTTCTTACAGATCTGAATGCTATTGATAGAATATCGCTGTATCTCATTTGTCTAATGCAAAGTAAGGAAGTCGGTCAATCCAAAGTTATAAAATTTGACAACTGGTTAAATTAAATAAAAAAGGGCGGCTACAAAACCACCCTTTTCAATTACCGGCAAAATTATTTTTTAGGATTCAATGCTTCATCGATCCTTTTTGCAATATCCTGTAAATGATACCTGCTCATTGGATCTGCGATCGCAGCCGCGGCCGAGGTCACTTCTGCTTTCAAAGAAGTAAGATGTGCCCGAACCAAACTTTTAATATCTGATTTATCAGTATTTACTGAAGGCCCGATATTGAAACCTCCGCCTCCAAGGTTTATTACTACATCTGCGGGGTTCAGTAAATTACTTAAAATGTTTACATATGACTTTTGAAGATTCCGACGATAAACATCTATAGTTTTCCTGGTGCTTAACTCTGACCACACTCCTTTTTTCACATCGCTGAAAAGATCGGTCATCTTGTAGGCATTGTTGCCAAGTGCAGTTTCTGCATTTATTAGCTTATTTAAAGTATTCGCACTAAAAAAGCGGTTCAATGTATTGTCCTGGATATTTCCAATAACTGTTAATGGGCTAGCCCCGGTCTTTCCATAAATATCATTACTGATCAACCAGGTTGGTGTAGTGAACAATTGCTGATTGATAAAGGCAACCGCTTCAGCCTGTTTTGCTTTCGGCTCAAATTCATAAACTGCTTCTGACTCTTCAACCACTCTTGGTGTTTTATAAATACCGCCAACATTTCTCGAAACATGACCCATATAACGACTGAACTGTCCTGTTAGCTGGCCATATACATCTGAAAGGTTTGTATAATCCTCATTATCCTGTTTTGTCCATTTCATTAATTCAGGAACAATTCTCTTTAGATTTTTAATTCCATACTCACTTGCTTTAACTGCATTATCACCTAAGTCTTCTGTTTGTGAACGTGGATCATCCTGGTTAGTTTCACCATCACCCCACCATAAACGATGATCTTTTAGTTTTTCTCTCGTCCATTGATTCAATTTTCCTTTTTCCGCTTCGGGAGTTTTGAATTCATAAAAACGTCTGTAACCCCATTCAATTGCCCACCTGTCATAATCGCCGATGCGGCCCTGTAATTCTTCCCCTGTTAATCCATCTTCAGGTTGTGCGATGTAATTGAAACGAGCATAATCCATGATCGATGGCGTATGTCCGTTTTTAGCAACCCATTCTTTATTTCTTAAATTTTCAACAGGTACTGATGAGCTTGAACCAAAATTGTGACGAAGACCAAGAGTGTGTCCAACTTCGTGTGACGAAACAAATTGAACAAGACGACCCATCAGTTCATCAGGAAATACCATTTGTCTTGCACGAATATCATTCGGACCTGCTTGTATCATATACCAGTTGCGGATAAGCTCCATTACATTATGATACCAATTGATATGACTCTCCATTATTTCGCCACTACGCGGATCAGAAATACTGGGACCACTTGCGTTTGCAATATCTGATGGTTTGTAAACTATCGCAGAGTTGCGGGCATCTTCAAGGCTCCAGGTGCTGTCTTCTTCTTTTGTTGGCGCCATCTTTCCAAAAATTGCATTTTTAAATCCGGCCTTTTCGAATGCAGCCTGCCAATCATTTACACCTTGTATTAAATATGGGATCCATTTTTTTGGAGTTGCCGGATCGATATAAAATATAATAGGTTTTTGAGGTTCTACCAGCTCACCTCTTTTGTATTTCTCTAAATCCTCTGGCTTTGGTTCCAATCTCCAGCGTTTTGCAATTGTAATAT
>Ga0193693_1000041_pt1 | contig 15765 bp, 16 predicted proteins | sample L3a2metaG_FD_144916 | JGI IMG/M metagenome (GOLD analysis project Ga0193693, IMG submission 144916) | Soil microbial communities from a riparian zone of the East river system, Colorado, United States - L3a2 | ecosystem: Environmental > Terrestrial > Soil > Riparian zone | place: USA: East River...
CATATTGCGAGAGCCCAGGGGTGAAACGACAAATATCGAACACATACTTCACTGCGGGGGGGAAAACACGTCGTCAGACACCAAATTTGATTTTGGGAGAGTAGCGGGCTCGGATGCACTTACTTTTTTCCCAAATAGATGGTTCACCACCGTGTTTCATGGGAGGGGGCATTCTGTTCTGTTCGATCCCAGCAAGGTGACTAGAAATGTGGGTCTGAGTTGTGCGAAGTCCTAGCTCGGCCGCGCGGGTGATTTGCAAGGCGGACGGATATCAGGTTGAGCGCGCTGCGCGCCGGTAGCTTCCGCTTGCAGTCCCGTGAAACCTTTCTCTTTGCCTTTGCAATGTCCTCCGCACGCGTACCTTCCTTCCCACCCGCACAGCAGGCCCAAATAAGTGCGTTTGAGAACTCACTAACGTTACCGGCCACGATTTCTCATAGAAAGCCGAACGGACCTTGACTGGCAGTTCGCGCGCACCAGAGGGACCTCATTCACGTGTCTTCACTGAGAGAGCAGACGGATAATATCTTGCGTTCATGGTTCGGTGAGGCACACCCCTCTGCCGTTTCCCCTTTCCATGGTCCATATTCATTAACATATAATCGATTATCTTTACGTGCAGGAACACGCTGGCTGACGCGCTTTGACAAGGAGGTCGAGCTCTTTGTCCGTCTCGTCTATGAAGCCCTTACGACAGGACGCGGTCGGTCCCCTTTCACTTTCACGGTCGATCCCACATTCGATCATTGAATCCGAGGTCTTTTCTAGCGATCCAGACTTTGGGGGAGGAGTACACGAATATATGGGTACATCCCAAATGGGCACGGTCGTCACGCATCAGGACAGCCCTCATCCTCCTTCCCATCCTCCCACCTTATATCCTCACGCGATTAGGACCCTCTCTATATGCTCGTTACCCACAGTCCAAAGGCATCGCGACTGCAGCTGTGAATGCGCTAGAAGTTGCGGGTGAGGTCAACCTTGCCCTGTTCTATATTAGCGGAGTGTATTATCGCCTCGTGCGGAGGTTGTTGGGCGTACCGCATGTGCATGCGTTCTCAACTGAATCTCTGGCGGATGATGCTGATGCTCGAATCCGGTAACCCTGCAGATTTCCGCAACGCCGATTGATCCAAACACCCGGCCGCCATCATACTCATTGCTTGGCGTCCTCATCCTCGTTCGAATAGGTCATCGCCTCCTGAGATACTTACGAGCTCGTTCGCCACAGCGCGCGCCGTCTGTTGCTGACGAGAAAAGCCCCAGTAACAATTCCGACGAAACACGACTTGATGGTCTTTCCGTCTCGACTTTACTAAATTACGACCCGGAAACCGACCTTGCTTCATCAGACGAGAAAGAAAGGCAAACAATCCTAGATCTTGAGACGGTCCCGGCGTCAATTAGAGCCGGCAGGACGTGTACGCTTTGTTTGGAAGAGCGTACCGCGACTTGTGTCACAGAGTGCGGACATCTCTTTGATTGGAATTGCATTTACAGCTGGGGAAGGGAAAGGGTGCGTTTTTTCTTGTCGTAGTACATTCTGTGCCCTATCTGAAGGGCGCCTTATATAGGCTGAGTGTCCTCTCTGCCGCCAGTCATTAATCTTGACGAAACTCTTGCCTATATACAATTTATAGCGAGCTAGGGTCCACAAAACTGGGTTGGCCGACCATGTTAGACAACATAGAGAAACAGTTACGAGGGCGCTGAGATCAGCAAACAACTTTTACAGAACAACAAAGCTACAGAAGGATATATCATACGACTTGCTGTATAAGTGTGATGTTATCCCCTTTCAACAAGATGCGCCCTTGCAAGGGGTTGGTCAGTATTCGCGACTACTGGTGGCGCACATACCTAGTTCACGCCGGGGTTGTGCTTCCTTTACGTACACTTCCGCTGCCTCGTCCAAAACCACGTTCATGAACTCGTCAAAACCCTGGTTAGGTCGATAGATTAGCGGCCGTGTTCGAAAGAAACGAGAAAAGAGGGGAAACAGCAGATCTAGGTGCACGCAAGCAGGCCACTCAAAGTTGAGCCAAAAGAAAAGAAAATTAGTGCGACCCCTTGTGTGTGATGACACGTCCTACACGATGTTGAGTCCCTGGCTAGTCACGTACAGTAATTCGGCCCTCTATCCGCATTTCAATATTGTCATAAAGCCAGATGACGACTTTCGTTCTCTGAATGGTCAACGGTCAGAACATATCATGGTGCATGATGACGCTGTTTGCAACGCACTTGCTGAAGATTTTTGAAAATAACATTCTGAAGAGGGATGAATTTTCAAGATTGGGGTTGCGACGAAATAAAACACTACTACGCACGATGGGCTGAACCATCACACGTTGCTGACGTCCCGACATGTTGATAGTTGTTGTTAAAAGGTGTTGGAAAAGGTTTTTGTTGAGATCCTGGGTCCCTCTGGACGATGTTGTAGGACAAGGAGTCTACGCGACACTATACCGTGAACGTTATGTATTATGGTTAAGGTTTGTAGATTCCGAATCAAGTGAATTTGGACGATTTGGAGACGCGTCAACGCTATCAGTCTCTCTCTCAACACCTGCCTTGGATCCATCACGATGGAGGTGCGCATTTTTCACGCGTATTTTTTTAACTGGCTTCGCGTTAGTTAAACCACGCTAACTATAGGCACTGGCTCCAAGCAACTCGTCTACCGCCGCGGCGGTAACATTCATCACATTCGTGCAGGACCTCAAGAAGAAAACTAAGACATGGAGCCCCATGATTGAACTCTGTGCTTCTGGGGAGAAAACCCTGGAAAGATTCCGATACCAATTTCCTGATGACTGGCTCTATAGTGACCAGCTACGCGGAGAATGGAGCGCCTACAACGAGATTTTGAAGAGGAAGAATGACTCCATCCAAGAACAGCTCGGTATGCTCGCTTCTTGTTGCAAGCTATTTGTTGTTAACATTAGCGCTATCTGCGTAGCTGGACTTCAACTCAAGGTTGTCGCCGAAGACAAAATTGTAGAGAACAAGATCAATGACATACTGGAGGAATGGATCCAGACGCGCCCGGTGCAAGGCAACATGCGTGCCGATACCGCTATGAACACGATCAACGTATTTGAGGGCAAGCTAAACCGTGTGCAGGAGGAATACGACCTTCTCTGTCGCGCCAAGGAGGCCCTGGATCTCGAGCTTATCCGTCATACCCGCCTTGAGCCCGTCTTTGAGGAATTACGGGACCTGAAAGCTGTCTGGACGGCGCTCTCTGGAATTTGGAGTCAAATCAGCGAACTGCGCGATTTGGCGTGGGCGACTGTACAACCGCGAAAGCTGAGACAACAGATCGACGGGTTGTTAAGCAGTACCAAGGACATGCCGACGCGCATGCGGCAATATGCAGCTTTTGAGTATGTGCAGGACGTATTGAGGGGTTTGCTCAAGTCGAACCCCCTCGTTGGAGAGCTGAAGAGCGAGGCTCTAAAGGACCGACATTGGAAGCAGCTCTTCAAGTTGTTGAAGACGTCATCTCAACCAAGTTTGACCCTGTGAGTCATCTCATTTTGCTCTACATCGATTTTTGTCAAACTCGTGGCATACATAGAATGACCTTGGGCAATGTTTACGACTTGGACCTGAAGAAGAATGAAAGTAAAATCAAAGATGTCATCATTCAAGCTCAGGGAGAGGTTTGTTCACTGTCGCTCTCCTTTGTGTATTCGACTTACATTGTGGGTAGATGGCTCTTGAGGAATACATCAAGCAAGTCAAGGAGACTTGGACCAACTACACTCTTGATCTTGTTAACTACCAGAACAAGTGTCGTTTGATCCGGTACGCATGTGAATTACTTTTACCCCGTTTCAATCGACTCAGGGTGTCTTCTCAGTGGTTGGGACGACCTGTTTAACAAGTGCAGCGAGAATCTGAACTCTTTAGTTGCCATGAAACTATCTCCTTATTACAAAGGTCATTTCCCCGGTGTTTTCTTGTTTGTTCTTATGCTGAGGCTCCTTTGTAGTATTTGAGGAAGAGGTATGCTTGTGCCGTCAACTTCTGGAATCATCGTTTATGCGTTTCTAAGGCGAGCTCTTGGGAAGAGAAGCTCAATCGGATACACGTCCTATTTGGTTTGTCCTTGCAATCCCCTCTCGATTATGAAGCTACACTAATGTATCAAAAGACATATGGATTGACGTTCAACGTCAATGGGTGTACCTGGAGGGCATCTTTTCCGGGAGCGCTGACATTAAACACCTTCTCCCTGTGGAGAGTGCGCGGTTTCAAAACATTAATACCGAATTCCTTGCCGTCATGAAAAAGGTTTACAAATCGCCATTCGTCACGGACGTCATGAATATCCCAGCCATCCAGAAGAGCCTCGAGCGACTTGCGGACTTGCTCAACAAGATACAGAAGGCTCTCGGCGAGTATCTTGAGCGAGAGCGAGCTTCCTTCCCTCGCTTCTACTTCGTTGGTGACGAAGATTTGCTCGAGATCATCGGCAATAGCAAGGACATTGTGCGGATAATGAAGCATCTCAAGAAGATGTTTGCCGGCATTGCGACCATCAAACTCGATGACGACCTAACGCAGATTCAAGGGATGGCTTCCCGCGAGGGCGAAGAGGTCGCATTCAAGGAACCCATATTGCTCAAGGATTACCCAAAGATCAATGACTGGTTGGCCAGAATTGAATATTCCATGCGCTTGTCCCTAGCGCAACTACTTTGCGACTCCGTCGATGAGTTGCTAACCTTCTACGGCACTGGAACAACATTACCTATAGATAGGTTCATCACATGGGTGGAGAAGTTTCCTGCGCAGCTCGTGACGCTCGCTGTTCAAGTTGCCTGGACTGCTTCTATCGAAACTGCGTTTGAGGTTTCTCACTCGCTCGACAAGCCCCTTGACACCATCAAGCAAAGCTTAGATCTCCTCGCCGATATCGTGCTCACCGAACTCAGCCCTGTCACCCGCAAGAAGTGCGAACATCTTATCACCGAGTTGGTGCATCAGCGCGATGTGACACGCACGCTCGTTCAACAGCGCGCAGCTGATAACCAAAGCTTTGCATGGCTATACCAAATGCGTTTCTATCTTGATCGCGCTATAGAAAACCCGCTCGAACGGTTGTCCATCCGTGTAGCAGATGCATCGTTCCCGTATGGATGGGAGTACCTCGGTGTTCCCGAACGCTTGGTCCAGACCCCCCTCACTGACCGGTGTTATCTTACACTGACGCAAGCTCTGGAAACGCAACTCGGTGGGGCACCCTTTGGTCCTGCCGGTACGGGTAAGACGGAATCCGTCAAGGCTCTTGGTCTTCAACTCGGCAGATTCGTGCTCGTATTCTGTTGTGACGAGACATTCGATTTCCAGGCCATGGGTCGCATCTTTGTGGGGCTCTGCCAAGTTGGTGCATGGGGTTGTTTCGACGAATTCAATCGATTAGAAGAGAGAATTCTCAGCGCCGTTAGTCAGCAAGTCCAGAGCATACAACAAGGTTTGGCCGCGCTCGTGAAGAATCCGAACGCGGAAATTGAGCTAGTGGGCAAGAACCTGAAGATCAATAAGAACATCGGAATTTTCATCACGACCAATCCAAATTATGCTGGTCGTTCTCAGCTCCCACCGAACTTGACAAAGCTATTCAGGCCGTAAGTGCTCAGGTACTCAACGTCTATTGCGAAGGCACCTCTAATAATCTTTCAGTATGGCTATGACTCGTCCCGATCGTGAGCTCATTGCTCAAGTCATGCTCTTCTCCCAGGGATTCCGCACAGCGGAGTCGCTTGCGTCCAAGATTGTTCCGTTCTTCAATCTCTGTGACGAGCAGCTTTCCCCCCAACCGCATTACGATTTTGGTCTGCGTGCACTGAAGGCTGTCCTTGCAAGTGCTGGTATCCTCAAGCGCGAGCGCCTTCAAAAGGCACGCTCCAGTGGCGATACTCCTGACCTTGCTGGGCTCTCTGATGTCATCTCGGAGCAAGTGATCCTCATCCAGAGCGTTACCGAGACTATCGTGCCCAAGCTGGTCGCAGATGATGTGCCTCTTCTCACAAGGTTTGTTCTCTGAAATTTGGGGCCACACGTCGACTAAGTCGTCCCACAGCCTCCTTGCTGACGTCTTCCCTGGCACCGAATATATTCCTGTAGACCTCAGCGCTCTACGTGGCTACATTAGCAAGGTTTGCGAAGAGAGGCGCTTAGTCGAAGGCGAGCGCTGGGTCAAGAAGATCTTGCAACTTTATCAGATTCAGAAGATTCAACATGGGCTCATGATGGTGGGACCTTCTGGAAGTGGCAAGACAAACGCTTGGCGGGTCCTACTTACTGCTCTTGAGCGACTGGATGGTATCGAGGGCGTCGCGTATGTCATCGATCCAAAAGCTATGCACAAGGATGCATTATATGGAACGCTCGACCCAACGACACGTGAATGGAACGATGGCCTTTTCACCCATGTCTTGCGCAAGATCGTCGATGATGTCCGCGGTGAAAGTGGGAAGAGACATTGGATCATCTTTGATGGTGATGTCGATCCCGAATGGGTCGAGAACCTGAACAGGTCGGTCATTCACTTGATCCCTCTGCACCCCATTCGCATGACGTAAATCTAACAGCGTGCTCGATGACAACAAACTACTCACATTGCCTAATGGTGAACGCCTCAATCTTCCCCCCAATGTCCGTATCATGTTTGAGGTTGAGCATCTCCGTTATGCTACCCTCGCGACCGTCAGTCGTTGTGGCATGATCTGGTTCAGTGAAGATGTCGTCGAACCCCCGATGATCTATCGCCAGTACCTTGACTCCCTGGCGGCTGTTCCTTTGGACGCTGAAGACGATGAGACTTCTGGCCTGACAGGGCGACGGGTGAAGGAGGGCGCCGATGGATCTAGTATCAATTTGACCTCCCAAAATCAGATTGCCGCAATTTTGGAGCCGTACTTCTCAGAGGGCGAACTGGTCGGCGCCGCACTCGAATATGCATCCGGTATAGAGCATATCATGGACTTCACGGAGACACGCGCTCTAAACACCCTATTTTCACTGCTCAACAAGACCGCTCGCAACATTCTGGAGTACAATTCGCAACACTCAGATTTCCCTCTCAGCGCAGAGCAGGTAGAGCGGTATGTCACGAAACGTTTGCTCATCAGTATCATTTGGGCTTTTTCCGGAGACGCAAAGCTCGATCTGCGCGCGGAGCTCGGGCACTTCCTGAGCCAAAGGACGGGGATTGACCTACCTTCCTTACTATCCGGGGTCTCGTTAATCGATTTCGATGTTCACATTGCAAGCGGCGAATGGGCAGCATGGTCCGCCAAGGTCCCACAAATCGAAATTGAGCCACATACAGTAACGGCGTCTGACGTTGTGGTCCCCACTATGGATACCGTGCGCCATGAAGAGGTTCTTTACTCTTGGCTTTCTGAACACAAGCCCCTTATGCTTTGCGGACCCCCTGGATCAGGAAAGACGATGACGCTATTTAGTGCCCTCCGAAAGCTTCCCGACATGGAAGTGGTCGGCCTTAACTTCTCGAGCGCGACGACCCCAGAATTGATATTGAAGACCTTTGAGCAATATTGCGAATACAGGAAGACCCCCAATGGCGTCCTTCTTGCCCCTATGCAGTTAGGTCGCTGGCTCGTGGTATTCTGTGACGAGATCAACCTTCCAGCCACTGACAAATACGGGACTCAGAGGGTCATATCTTTTATTCGTCAACTCGTTGAATGCGGCGGCTTCTGGCGAACTTCCGATATGTCCTGGGTCAAGTTGGAGCGTATCCAATTCGTAGGCGCATGCAATCCTCCCACAGATCCTGGTCGTGTCCCTCTCAGCCATCGTTTCCTGCGCCATGCCCCACTCATCATGGTCGACTACCCCGGAGAAATTTCGTTGAAGCAGATCTATGGCACGTACACGCGTGCTGTGCTCAAGGTCGTCCCCAACCTTCGTGCATATACCGACCCTCTCACCGATGCCATGGTGGACTTCTACTTAGCATCGCAACGGCGATTCACAACGGACATTCAAGCCCATTACGTCTACAGTCCTCGTGAACTTACCCGATGGGTACGCGGAATCTATGAAGCAATCAAACCGTTGGAAGTCTTGACCGTAGAAGGTATTGTGCGTGTCTGGGCACATGAGGCTCTCCGACTTTTCCAAGACAGACTGGTTGCCGAAGATGAGAGGCAGTGGACAGACGAAAACATTGACGCTACTGCCCTGATACACTTCCCTACTATCAACAAAGATGAAGCCCTTACACGTCCGATCTTATTCTCCAACTGGACCTCGAAGAATTATATTCCTGTGGACCGTGAGGTTCTTCGCGAATATACAAAGCAGCGCCTTCGTGTCTTCTATGAAGAAGAACTCGATGTTCCTCTAGTTCTCTTCAACGACGTTCTCGACCACGTTCTTCGTATTGATCGTGTATTCCGTCAAGTCCAAGGTCATCTCTTATTAATCGGCGTCAGTGGAAGTGGGAAGGTAGGCATTCATTCCATGATACGAATCGTCGCTGACTTTAAATCATACAGACCACTCTATCTCGTTTCGTCGCGTGGATGAACGGCCTCAGCATTTTTCAAATTAAGGTTTCCAATAAGTATACCGGCGACGACTTCGATGAAGACTTGCGTATCGTACTTCGCCGCTCAGGTACCAAAGGAGAGAAGATTTGCTTTATCATGGACGAGTCGAACGTCCTTGAATCCGGCTTTCTGGAACGCATGAATACACTACTCGCCAACGCAGAGGTACCCGGTCTATTTGAGGGCGACGAGCACGCTGCTCTGATGACGGCTTGTAAAGAAGGATCGCAACGGGACGGCCTGATGCTGGATTCGCACGAGGAGTTGTATCGTTGGTTTACTCAGCAAGTGGCGAAGAACCTCCACGTTGTCTTCACGATGAATCCTCCTGAGAACGGTCTGGCTTCACGCGCTGCTACTTCTCCAGCCCTTTTCAATCGTTGCGTACTTGACTGGTTCGGGGATTGGTCCGACCAAGCATTTTACCAAGTCGGCATGGAATTTACACATACTCTCGATCTCGACTTATCATCATACTCTCCGCCTGCTATCTTCCCTATCGCGTATCGCGAACTTTCTATGCCGCCCCTCCATCGCACAGCTGTCGTCAACGCCCTGGTCCACGTTCATATGTCGTTGTATCAAATCAATCAGCGTCTCAGCCGCCGACAAGGGCGCTACAACTACGTCACGCCCCGTCATTACCTGGACTTGTACGTTGCTATCCGACCCACTCTTTTTTCTGTGTTGACCCATCTACAGCATAAATCACTATGTTCGACTTTACAACGAAAAGAGAGATGAACTAGAAGAGCAACAGCGCCATCTCCACGTTGGGCTGGACAAACTTCGGGATACGGTCACCCAGGTCGAACAGCTGAGAAAGAGTCTCGCTGTCAAGCGTGTCCAACTTGAGGCTAAGGACAAGGAAGCCAACGAAAAGTTACGGCAGATGGTTACTGACCAGCAGGAGGCCGAGCAAAAGAAAGCTGCCTCCATCGAAATCCAGGCGGCTCTTGTCGAACAGGACAAGAACATCGAGCAACGTCGTGCGGTGGTGATGGCTGACCTGGCAGACGCTGAGCCCGCCGTACTAGATGCCCAATCCGCTGTCAGTAATATCAAGAGGCAACACCTGCAGGAAGTTCGGTCAATGGCCAACCCACCAGATGCTGTCAAATCGACAATGGAGTCTGTGTGTACCATCCTGGGGCATAAGATTGATAGCTGGCGTACCGTTCAAGGCATCATCCGTCGTGATGATTTCATTCAACGAATCGTAAACTTCGACACAACTACTCAAATGACCAAAGCTCTCCGGGATCAGATGAAGAGGGACTACCTGAGTCGCCCCAACTACAACTTCGAGCTCGTCCAGCGTGCCTCGAAGGCTTGTGGTCCCCTGGTGAAATGGGTCCTCGCCCAAGTTCGCTTCTCCGAAATTTTGGACAAAGTCGAACCACTACGATATGAAGTTCAATCCTTAGAACAGCAAGCCGAACAGACCAAGCAGCAGGCGACCACGATTATCGCGATGATTTCCGAACTCGAAGCTAGCATTCAGAAATATAAGGAGGAGTACGCAATCCTTATCAGCCAGACCCAAGCCATCAAGTCCGAGATGGAACGGGTGCAAAGCAAAGTTGACCGTAGCATGAGGCTTCTAGAAAGCCTATCGTCGGAACGGGCGCGCTGGGAGGCAGGTAGCCGAACCTTTGACGTGGAGATGAGCACTATAGTTGGTGACGTCCTGCTCTCCGCCGGGTTCTTGGCATATGGTGGTTTCTTCGACCAACACTATCGCGAAGTTATGTGGCAGGAATGGATCAGCCATCTGACCGAGGCCAACATCAAATTCAAACCCGAACTTTCTTTCACAGAGTACTTATCCACAGCCGACGATCGTCTTAGCTGGCAATCTAGAGGTCTACCATCCGACAATCTCTTTACGGAGAATGCCATCATGCTCAAACGCTTCAGTCGCTATCCTCTTATCATCGATCCCACAGGACAAGCAACGGCATTCCTACTCAACGAACACAAAGATCGCAAGATTACCGTCACAAGCTTCTTGGATGAGGCTTTCCTGAAAGTCTTGGAGAGCGCACTCCGCTTCGGGAATCCTCTCCTTATTCAAGACGTGGAAAACCTCGACCCTATTCTCAACGCTGTGCTCAATAAGGAGATACGCAGAACCGGTGGTCGCGTGCTTATCCGTCTAGGAAGTCAAGACATCGACTTTTCGCCATCCTTTACGATGTTCTTGTCGACCCGTGACCCCTCTGTCGAGTTCTCACCTGACATCTGTAGTCGCGTCACTTTCGTCAACTTCACGATGACAAGGAGCAGCCTGCAGAGTCAATCGCTTGATCAAGTCCTGAAGGTGGAACGACCAGACACCGAACAAAAGAGGACGGACCTTATGAAGGTGCAAGGTGAATTCCGGGTGCGGCTGCGTACGCTCGAGAAGCTACTGTTACAAGCTCTCAATGAGTCGTCTGGCAACATTCTCGACGATGACAAGGTCATCGACACTTTGGAGACTCTGAAACGCGAGGCCGCAGACATCACGCGCAAGGTGGAAGAAACTGACGTAGTTATGAAGGAAGTGGAGCAAGTGACAGCAGACTATCTCCCCATCGCCCAGGCTTGCAGTTCCGTGTTCTTTATCCTGGAGCAGCTGAACCTCATCAACCATTTCTATCAGTTCTCCTTACGTTTCTTCTTGGATATTTTCGACTACGTCCTACATCATAACCCCCACCTCCAAAGCATCACTGATTACGGTGCAAGGCGTGACATTCTCCTCAAGGACTTGTTCCTGGTCACTTATAAACGAACCTCTCGCGCCCTTTTCCATCGGGATCACGTCATGCTCGCAGTTCTCCTTGCACAGGTCAAGCTCCGCGGGCTGGAGGACATCAACGATGAGTTGGAGTTTTTGTTGGAAGCTAGTGATGGATCAGCTGCTGCACCTACTTCAACGAAGCGAACAATCGAGTGTTTGACTGTCGAACAACAACAGCGTCTCGATATTTATGCAAAGCAGTCGTTATTCAAGCCAGTGGAATCTCATATCATCGAGCATGAGGAAGAATGGGCTCGATTCTTGACCTCCAGCAATCCGGAGTCTGCAGTGCCCACACCTTGGGACCCGAACACTCGTGAGTCTGTTATTATCGTTGAGCATTAAACCTTTCTTGATTGTTTTTTCTTCTCAGTTGCCGTGGAGGCGATCAGATCATTGCTGATCATCAAATGTCTACGGCCTGATCGCCTCTTACAGGCTACGGCCATATTCATCCGTACGGTGTTTGAGATTGATTTGCCTGCAGAAGCCTCCTTCGACCTTGGTACCATGGTTGCTGATGAGGTGAAATCGCAAACCCCCTTGGCTCTGGTTTCTGTCTCTGGATATGATGCCAGTTACCGTGTTGAAGGTTTGATCCAAAGTACTCAGTCACGCTGCACACAAGTGGCTATGGGTTCGCAGGAAGGGTTTGGGCTGGCGGATCAGGCAATAGGCGTTGCGTCGCGTCAAGGAACATGGGTTCTCTTGAAGAACGTGCATCTGGCCCCGTCATGGCTCGGCCAGTTGGAGAAGAAACTACAGACGTTAAATGCGCACCGGAGCTTCCGTCTTTTCTTAACTATGGAGGCCAATCCATCGATCCCGGTGAACATCCTACGGCAGTCGCGCATTATCATGAACGAGCCTGCGCCAGGTGTCAAAGCAAACCTACTTGATTCGCTTCACAGTATCCCACCTGCCCGCCTTTCCCAAGGACCTGCCGAAAAGATCCGCCTATACTTCCTCTTGGCCTGGTTCCACGCCGTCGTGCAGGAGCGTCTACGATACGTGCCACTGGGTTGGAGTAAAACTTACGACTTCAACGACTCGGATATGGCGTCTGCCTTTACGACAATTGACACCTGGTTACACTCTGTCGCCAAGGGACGAGCCAACGTCGACCCCGCGCAGATACCGTGGGATGCTATCCGGACGTTGATCAAGCAATCTGTATACGGTGGACGGATCGACAGTGACTTTGACCAGAGGATCCTCGACGCATTTGTCGATGGTCTCTTCAGTCCTGCTGCGTACAACGTCGACTTCAATTTGGTCCCTAACCTCTCGAGTGGCAAAATGCTAACTGCTCCGGACGGTACGAAGCTGGACAATTTCCTATCATGGGTCAAAGGTCTACCAGAAAGGGAGCCGCCTGCCTGGCTTAGTCTCCCGCCAACTGCTGAGCGGGTTATCGCCGTTGCGCAAGGTAATTGACCTCTCTAATCGCACAACAAGGACTTATGCGTGGTTAGGAAACGAACTGCTCGTGAAATTGAGGAAGATGCGCATGCTCGCCGATGATGATGATGATAACGTAGCTACGGCTGGCCCGTCAATAGGATCAGGATCCCAGCAACCTGCGTGGATGCGTGCTCTATATGAGAGAAGCAAGGATTGGCTTGGACAATTACCTTCGGTGCGGAGTCTTTAGTATTACATCCTTCAAAATCTAATGTGATGATTTCAGACCTTCCGTACACTGCAGAAGCTATCCGCAGACAACCAGGATCCGCTTTATCGCCTTTATACGCGTGAAGGCTCCACTGGTCAAAAATTGCTGAGCTTTGTTCGGAAAGACCTCGCCGACGTTATCAAGGTCTGCGAAGGAGGGCTCAAACAGACAAATCACATCCGCATGCTGATGAGCTCTTTGACCAAAGGTGATGATACTGTCAGAGTTCCATGTTGGGAACCATCGTAACATTAAATTCTAGGCACGATACCTAATCATTGGCGACGCTACAAGGTCAAGAAAACGATGTCTGTCTCAGAGTGGATTCCCGATTTCGCTCGTCGCCTGGCACAGCTTGACAGCCTTTCCGAACAGGATAATCAAAGGATATCTTTTGCCGACATTGACGTCTGGCTCGGAGGGTTGTTCTTCCCTGAGGCGTACATCACAGCAACGCGCCAGGCTGTTGCCCATCATAAGAAGTGGAGTTTGGAGACATTGCATCTACGACTTGATATCGAGCGGGTGAATGATCCGAATGCGTTTATCATCGATGGTATGCCTTCACCCTACACCTACCTCAAACTCGCTAACCTTTTTGTAGGTCTAGTTCTAGAGGGTGCATCCTGGGTCAATGATCAACTTGTTCTCAACCAGGGAGAATCCGTGCGGCTGAATCCGTCCCAGGTTCGGTGGGTCCAAGCGGATGTTGTGGATTCCAACGCGACCTTCGTCAACCTACCTGTTTATCTAAATAACGATCGGAGTGACGTGTTATTCACGGTGGACCTGCCTTTCGACAAGAGTGCCGGTAGTTTGGTTTCCACTCGCGCAGTCTGCCTCACGGCTAGTGGCTAAGCTTACAGGAGCTCGGGAATGCCGCTATCATAGATCTCATTGCATCATATACGATACCGCCCAATGTTTTAGATACCTCCCAGCATCTCATAGTCTTGATATAATGGAACAGCATTCTACATATTCACATTTTCTCGTCGTACTGGCCACGGTGAGGTTGTACGGGTTGGTTTGAGTAAGAATTCAGCTGAATTCTTATCGTAAATCTAATTGGATTATGGGCTACACGAACCGGATATGATCTCGCGGTACTAGTAATCGATACATGAAACAACACTCAAGTCTCTTCTACACTACTTCCTTCCGTGACGATATCTAACACCTTCCAGTCTACTTCTACGCCCTTTTCGCGGAATATTTTCCGCGCGTCCTCTGCAATAACCTCAAACCCACTTAAGGCAAGTGCGAGAATGGTAGGACCAGCCCCCGAAAGACAAATACCTAGTAGCCCTGGGTGTGTCTCGGGTGTGATAGAGGAGGTCACCTCCGGTAAGCCCGGAATCTGAGAGGAAATCGCTCAATATAGAATCGGAGCGAGCTGGTCTAGCACCTACCAGATTCCGCCTGTATGGCTGGTGGACTCGGTCCTTCATGGCTTCGTAGATAAGTTCGGGGTCTGGTGGCGATCTTGAGAGCGCCGTCGTTAGAACAGCAAGGCGCTGCATGTTGAAAATCTATTGAAGATACACGGGATGTTACGAGTTGCTCGACTGTCCGACCTGTCATGAGTACGTACCACGTCTTTTCGGGGGTAAGACTGCGGGAGGACTTCCCGAGCCGTTGCAGTGCTCAGTTCGAAACGTGGAATTATGGCTACGGCGCGTATCTCCTTTGCCCAGCCAAAGCGGACATAATGACCGATCCCCACGGGCGGCAATGGAGGTGAAGGATCAAGGCCCCAATCAGGGCCAGCATCGGGGGGATACTCCGGAAGGACCTCACTCAGAGGGACGCTCGCGGCTTGGGTTGCACTAGGATCGAGCTCGCGCAGATAAGAGCCCACGAAGCCTCCGACGAGCGCGGCGGTGACGTTGTCCGGATGACGCTCGACCATGAGAGCAAAGTCGAGCATTCGCTCTCGCGAAAGATTAAGTTGCCCGAGTGCATCGCCAAGAATGACACCCGCGATCACCGCAGCGCCGGATGATCCGAGCCCGCGTCCGAAAGGTATCTCGTTGTGGACATGGATGGCCAGGCCTTGTGGGAAAGACTGGATGCCGCTGCAGCGCAGGACGTATAACGCGACGCGCGTCGTGAGATTTTTGTAGGCGTCGAGCGGGACTTCATCTGCTCCTTCGCCGGTGTACGAGATGGAGGGTCGTTCTGCTGCTGCTACTGAGGGATTTGACCGAGATTCGGGAGGATTGGGTATTGGTACGGTGACGTTGAGAGTAAGGTAGAGGGAAAGAGAGAGGCCAACCACGTCAAAACCCGGACCGATGTTGGCAGATGTTGCGGGGACGTGGATTTTGAAGGATCGCGAGTGGGCAGCCATCCTCTCTCGAGGTCGGGAAATATTTGTGTGTCAGTTTTAGCGACCACTGATCATCACCGATCACAGGCGACCGACGCGCAGAGATTTATTTTACACCAACACGACAACACAAGTCACACGGCGACCACTGAAATTACGGTAAACATTCTCAAGGAAGGTCCCTTCGGCCTCCCAACACTCCGTCGTACAGTTCATCCCGCCACGCGCTACCGAGTCCCGGCATGACATCGCTGACCGCAATTTTGCGTTGCACGACAACGGGTGGTACAATGCTGAACGCACGTAATCGTCTGCTCTGGATGAGCCATGCTAATGCCTGGTCGATCGCACGCGAATAGGCAAACGGAGGATGGCG
>Ga0193693_1000042_pt1 | contig 15682 bp, 19 predicted proteins | sample L3a2metaG_FD_144916 | JGI IMG/M metagenome (GOLD analysis project Ga0193693, IMG submission 144916) | Soil microbial communities from a riparian zone of the East river system, Colorado, United States - L3a2 | ecosystem: Environmental > Terrestrial > Soil > Riparian zone | place: USA: East River...
CCCTGCTTCATTGCATGTATGTATAAGTGGACTGAGGACTAGTAGCATGTAACCTAGTCCGGTAGTCCTTGTATTTGATAGCATAAAAGGGAGACTCAATGCACCAGTAGAGGGCAAGTTGAGTCTCTTGTTCAATAGGACGACTCCTTAAATCACCACTCTTCCCTTCCATATCACAAAGACCCTGAGAGTGGTCGTACGAGAAGCTCTACTTACACCTAAGAGCGTTAGTCTGCATCTTAGGCGCTCTGCAGCATACTATTCGGCCTCCACCGACAAATGACTTAGTCGCCAAGGAGTCTGTGTCCACGACAGTGACAGAAGCATTCAACATAACAAATCAAATGTATGAGGAACTCCAAAGCAGCCCACATATAAAAGGGTGATTAATCATACTTATAGTAATAATTGCTAAGCTTTTTGTGGGCATCAAGAAGACCTGCCTTGATCTTGGGGGGTATAGACATCAGAAGATTACAATATACATCTTTAATATGCTCCTGGAGTCCCCTGAAATTTGCATGTGTTATAGAAAGCATGGACATCTTCAATGTTGACATTTGGGTCATTGCTGACCAAAACACCATGAGCCAGTCAGCGACTTGAACAATCATGACCCTTTCTTCTTCATCTAGCTCTAGACTTTGGAGGTCACAATTATGCCCAATGAAGTCATCTATTTCCTTTTGAAATTGCAGAGCACAGCCTGTATTGCAAATCAACAATGAATGGTAACAATATCTCAGTATAAGACTTAAGTGTGATGACTTACGCATCATTTGATGCATGGATGACCATTGTGTCTTCATATCGAGGATTAACATAAGTGGCCATTGAGGCCCATCTATGCTTGATTCACCACATTGTAATGCAATTACTTGATTGACCCAGCTCTGTTTGTGCTGGGGGCTTGACTGGATGGCACGGATGATCTTTCAGAGCTGTGAAACAACAATAGTTGGTTATCTGATGTATATACAGTACTGTATATTAGTACCTGCCTTCTTAATGGCAGAAAGTATGCTTCTGGATCTGTTGAGTTCAAGAGACACCTTATCTTGTTCATCTTCATCATCTCTTCCAACAGCATCATTGTTGAATGTCCAGCTTAGCAGTGCAGTAACCAAGTCTTGATAATTTCTGCTCCGGGACATCACCTTCTTAGCTTCTGTAGTAGATATAGCCCCAATACCCTCAAGGAGCTGAGAAAGCATTAGGGACTCTTATTAGTAAGAATAATGGATCAGACACTTACTTTGAGAGCCACAAGATGAACTGTATGTGGCAAGCAACAAAGGCAAATCCAATCGCCTTTCAATGAGACACCTTGGTGCCCTGCATGTGCTATAATCCCATCAACTAGGGTATTGTTGTTTGATGCATTGTCAGTCATGAACACCATTACCTGCATGAAAATACTCTTATATTCAATTTAATCCGATACTGAAGTAAATGATGACAAACCCAATTTTCAATCCCAAAGCAGGTCAATGTCTCCCATGTTGCCTGTGCCATATTGGCTCTAGAGTGTTCACCCTCCAGTTTACAAAAGTTAATAAGTAATTCTTCTATAGCATATTTGCATTAACAGCAACTCTATTCTCAAGCAAAAGGATTGAATTAACACACCAAGTTGGCCAGCCTTGGTTATATAATGTGTGACTATAGCCATGAATGCGTAATTGTTGCTTCATGTCCATGTGTCAAGGGAAATACTAATTTTCCCTTTAACTTTTGTCTGTGGAGAGTTGTTAGACTGATAGTGAAATAATAGTGGATATTTATGGACCTGGAACATATGTTTCATAGCCTCAATTGAGGCTACACCCATCTTCATTATTTGATTTTTGACTGCATCACAATAAGGTATCTTGATGTTGGATGATGCATGATGCATATACATGAGCAAGTCTCAAAATTCAGGTTCTTTGACCATATAAAATGGTTGATCCGTTGCAACAATCCACTTTGCAAGCAGTTCTTCAAAGCAGTCCTGATCCCAAGGACCCTTTGGAACATTAGCTTCATAAGAAGTTCAAAAAATACATGACTTACTATAGCAGCTTTGACTTGCTTCTTGAATGCTTTTTGGATGGTCATACTTGAAGACTCAAGCTTCTGCAGAAACTCAGAGAGGGCTTCTGGATGAAGTATTTTTCTCCCTGAAGTGACTGCAATATTGTCTGCCATGATTTCATCAGATGACTGCTCCTTTATTGCCATATAAAGGTGAAACATTGGTGCCAATGCTGTTCTTAAGTGACCTATCAGACCTGCTGAAAAAAGTGAGAATACACTTACCATTTAAAGAATATTTCATCTTTTTGTAATGGTCAGTACCTTTGCATTTCTGTTGAGGCACTTGTAGTGCCTGTTGCCAAGGTTACCAAATTCTCTGTTTGAATTTTGTTCAACTGACTTGTAGAAGAGATAGATAGGATTTCTTGTAATCTTTGGTTTTGGCATGATAACATGGAAAGGGTGCATGGTGGGAAAGAAAGGTCTAGACATAGCATTGGTTTTGACACCTTTTCATATGTTTTGTTGTTGCTACACATGCGCTCAGTGCAACTGATGGATTGAACCTCAAAGGATGCTGCTGGCTTTGACCGCGTGCACTTTCCAGAAGCACCCCATCCCACAGTAAGAATCATCTTGGATGGTAGGATGTTTGCTACCTGTAGGTAGATTACTGCATGGGTCAGAAAGAAAAAGACAAGAAGCATGGAATAAGAAAACTTTCCTCAGCATTAGATGGGAGTGTATCTTGACAATCAGATTCCAGGGGTGATGTGCTCTTGGATTCTACAGGCTCAGTGTCCTAGTAGTCATGGTTGTCTTCATCTGATAAGATCACCTCTATTATGTCAATGTGTTGCTTCTTGGCCTGGCAAGGTTTCCAAGATAGACCTGCAGTGGGGGCCATGTAACATCTAATAATGTTCCCATGCTTGTCAGCCTTCTCATATGCAAGTGCTTTGGCCATCTTTCTTCCCTGTCTGCTGCACTGAATATGACCAATGCCTATCATGATGAGGTCAGTAAATCACAAATGCATAGCACACAACAGAGCATATACCTGTCTCTGGTTCCCCATCACCCTTCTCTTCTGTTCCCATAGGCTTGTCATTGCCTTCAGAGTGATACCATGGGAAGTCATCTGCCAATGCTGGTTTGGGTTTGGAAGTGGCTTCTATAGGGGGTGGAGTTGGCATGAGTGATAGGAGATGGCTTGGGGCAATGGAGTTAATGGACTGTGTAAAAGGTTTTTATACAATGAACATAGTTAGAACATAACTGTGAAAGATGAAAAGGGAGACTCACCAACTATAATGAAGGTAGGCAACTGTCAGCAACTCAGTGTTAGCATCCTCTGTCCACAACATGTGAGGAAACCTGGGGCTTGAGGCAATGGTGATGATGAGAGCATTGAAGAATCACTGGATGTGACAACAACAATCTACTCCATGCAACTTGACTGGGCAGGGATAAGAGACCCATGATGCCATGATGATGGGGCCCATCATGGTTGTACTAATAGAAGGACAAGAGGGGAGAGCATGACAACAGATATAAGAAAGGTGAAAGGCGAACCTGGAAAACGCAAGGCAAACATGTGTTGAGCCAGGTGACTATTGGAGGTCATGCAGAACAAGAGGGGCAACTGAGGCAAAAAATGTGAGGTCTACATGTGCAGAGAGGGGGGTACAACAATGGATCAGTCTGAGACAGACTGACAATGTGTCAAGTCTGCTCAAGATGGAAACTGTGCAGAACAAGAAGGACAGCATAGAGTGGAAGACAGGGATGAGAACAAGTCCATGTACCATTGTTTCGTAGATTGTATATACAGGCACAGAGAGGGGGTAGTGGAGTGCAGCAATTCCTCAAACCAAGACAGGCCAATGACAAGTCAAGCCTGCTTGAGTTTGAGGAATTGAGATCATGTAGAAGGAGTGGCGCAACATCAGCGCAACAACAATGAAGGTGGAATTTGATATATACAGACATAGAGGGGGTAGCGGGGTACAATATCAGACCTAGCCAAGACAGACCAACACTGGGTTGATCCTGCTTATGTTGGGGGACATGTGGAATGAGTGTGTTGTATTGTGGGATGTGCCAAATGAATGTGTTGCTGACATGGAGCATGGAGTGGGGAGGTGAGAGCCATGGGAGGACTTGTCATATGCGCGATCAACAGGAGATTTTGGTCATATGATTGTATGGCCGGTTATGGCCATTTTCACCCATAATGATACAGCTGAGTATGGTATATAGCCTGTACAAGGAATGGCTGTTTGAAAATCAAATTAAGTGCCAATGTTACAGTAATGGCACCCATACAATCCGGCTATATGGCCCGTATTGTACGGCTATGGTTTGTAGCCTTAATCTCTGTAGTACAGCTCATATTAATAGGTGGATTGCTAAGTATGAAAGGCTTGGAATTCAAATTACAGCCAAGAAGGCTGTAGAGACCATTGTAGCCTATCAGGTTGTTACATCTAACTATTAAACATCATCTCAGCCACAATTTACTCAAGAACACTTTATTGATGCCATTGCAGAATTTATTGTCACTACAGATCAGGTTTGAAGCACTTTACTTATTTTTTTTGATTTCATTTACAAATTTATTTATAGCCTCTTAGCATTATAGATGCTAAAGAGTTTCAAAGCCTTTTACTCCTACTAAAAGGAGATCTTGAAGAAAAAAACATCCCATATCATACTACTATAACAAAATGGGTTTTAGAACTGCATAAGCAGCAACTAAAACATTTGTCTGGTCAAATGCTAGTAAGTATTATTTATATATACAGTATATTTACTTTACTAATCATATTAAGCTATTTTTTTCAAAGCAAACATCTAAGTGAAAAATGTCCTTTACTATGGATGTTTGGACTAACTTAGACATGAGAGCCTATATGGCAGTTACTGCCCATTAACTGCAAAAAGCTTCTTTATAGCATTCTAAGGGACTACAGTCAAAGCTAACCATTTGCTCTGACCTTATTGGCATTGTTTACATTTCTGGTTCTCATACCAGAGAGTGCCTTGCAGAAGTATTTATTTTTATCTTGAATTGTATCAAGTTGAGAAACAGTAAAAAGGTGCATCTTACTTAATAGCTTAAACTTAAGCTAATATACTGTAATATAATAGATTGGTTAGATCACTATGGATAATATATTCAATAATAACACCTTTATATCTGAGCTGCAAAGCATCCTTACTTAGCAGAAGATTGAGTTTTCTGGCTCAATGCAGTGCATATGGTAAATATAATACTTTTATTAATATTGATATAATTTTTCTTTAAATAGCTGTTTTCCACATATTGTTAACTTGGTCTGCAAGACTATGTTAGGCACTTGGAGTGGAATTGAGTTTGAAAGAGATCCTATTAGACAACTGCAAGGAGTGATAAATAGTATACATATTCTAATTTTCACTAGTAAAATTTTGCTTAACTTTTATATAGATCTATATATCTTCTTTATGGTATTTCAATTTTTCCAACCTTTTGGAAAACTTCAGATTTCCCTTACTTTAGTCAATCCATGATGTTGAAACAAGAAGGGCATTAACATATTCAATGATTGAGTAGGCTATAGAGCTCAAAGATACTGTATAAGTAAACTTATATTTTTTTTCATAAAATATGCTCAATTGTTTAAATTTAGGCCCTTAATGAATACTTGGCTGAATATGATAGAGATAACAGACTTACACCACTTGATTGGCAGAAATTGGAAAAAATAAAGGAAACACTTAAGGTATTGTATAGATATAAACTTTGATATTAATATTATTCAGTATTTCTTTTAGCTGCCACATGCATATCAGCAAATATTATCTGCTGAAAAGACTCCTACACTTTGGGGTATACTTCCTGCCTTTGAGGCTTTAATTACTAAGCTTCAGCAGTATCAAAGGCATGATATGACAGCCTTTAAGATTATAGATTAGGATATAGAGAAACTGGAGAAGTATAAATAGGAAACCACAAGTGTTGCAGCTTATACACTATCTCTATATGAGTAACTTGGTTTAATAATGGCCTTTTCTGATGTTTAGTTTAGTGTTAAATCCAATGGCAAAGCTAAATTGGTTTAAAGAGAACAGAAGAAATGATATGAATACAGCACAGTTAACCCTTCTTGAAGCTATAAGTTTGTTTGTTTTTTTAGCATGATTTATATATATTAATATATTCTAGCTTCAACCTTACTACTGTACTATTGCGACCAGATGTTCATATCACATGTTACAGAGGCTATGAACTGAACTCAAATGAATGTCATCATGCATCACAGAAAGGAGTGAACTGAGCACCAGAGAAGTCACATAAGCTGAGGGCCTGCCAACAGCTCAGAGACCTACCTAAATGAGATTTGTGTCTTGAACTGAACTCCAAGTAAAGCCGTCACATGTCCCACAGACCTCTAAACTAGGATCCACATGTTTACAAGCCATCATATGTTACACCCTGTGAATATCCAGTCGAAATGGTACAGTATATGGCATCACAACTAAGAGCAATTGAGGTCACTAAACCCCAAACTACAGATGAACAGTCAAGATATGCAAGAATGATGAAAGCATACACTAGCCTTGGCATAGGTTCCTCAGAGTCTAGGATTTAAAGCTTGGAAGATAAAGTAGACAAATATCTTGCTGTTCCAAATAGAAAAGAGTATGATAGTATTGCCTTTTGGAAGGTACAGTATTTTATACTATTAATCTGATAAATATAAACTTATACAGCTTTAAGGCTAATCAAAATATTTTTCCAACTCTATTTAGGCTTGCAATGGATATTCTCCCAGTACAAGCTTCCTCAGTACCATATACAAGGGTATTCTCCTCTAGCAAGGAGACTATTACAGCAAGAAGAAACTCCCTTAGTCCTTGCCTTGTTGAGGCCCTTCAGCTTCTGAAGTATACAACCAAGCAGGGTAGAGAAATAAGCTTTATAGAGGGTTTGGATGAAGTTGAGGATTTTGCTGAGCTGGAAAAGAGAGAAAAGAGGCAGTCTGTTAAAGAACTATATACTGTATATATCTACATGATTTCTAGAAATAAAGCTTGTACAGTACTTTATGTATAGCATCTGAATAGCACAGGTTCCTGTCAATCTAAGCTGCATGAGTTCCCCAAGCTTGAATTTGGATGGAGGAATAAGAAAAGGTTTCATATGCTTACTTGAGATTGCAAACACACTTTTCCACTTCAATGATTCACTTTCCAGCATTCTGGATGTCAAGGTCCAATTGCACCTCAGCTGCCCAAAGCTCCTTGGTAGTCTCTGCTAGTTGTGTATCGGCAGACACATAGTCCTACTCATACATTGTGAGCACTTCAGATTGAACTGTATCAGACACAAGCAGCTTGGATGAAAGCACAACACTCTTCTGGAGTCATATTCTTATTATTTACCACAGGAGACTTGGCAGAGGTCAGAGGCACTGAAGATGGTTTCAAAACTATAGGAACTAGGGCAGCAAAAGTGGGGGTGGGGAGCAGGCCACCACAAGAGGGCGTCACCAGGCTTCCAGCTCAACACTGCATCCTTATTATCTTCTGGCACATCTTCACACAACTCACAGCTCACAATACAGTTTGAATTAGGGGATAGCAACTGTGACAGCAGTGCATCTATCAGTACTGTCACTGCCGTGTCTGGAGGCAACAAAGACTACAAAGTTGTATTGAGTAGAGCTAAGACCTATGCGTCTTGAAGTGCCTTTGAGTAGCAAGTTGCACACCTCCCAAGTACCTTAGAGAAGCCTTGCTTGGAATAGAAGGGAAGGCAAATGTTTGAATTGAGACAGGAGACTCAACTTGCTGCTACTGGGTGCAGTTGGCACTCCTTTTATACTACTACAAGTGAGGCTAGACCAGGCTATGAACTACTGGTAATGACATAGCCACGATGTCACAAACAAGTTATATGGAACAGGCTAGAACATAGTAGAATGATACAGAACATAATGGAACGCCATGGAACAATTCAGCGTATCATGAGACCAGTCCATCAGAACTTTCCAGAGAACTCCAGAAGACAGTCAAATGGCCCTCCTGCATGGGCCCTTTTACCATTGAAGAATTGACAACCCCAGTACCTACCATAGCTGTCTGTTATACCACTCCCCTCCTTAGAAAGGACATTCTTGTCCTCGGATCCCCCTCTGATAGGAGACAGTCCTCCAAGATGAGTCCTAACCCAGGCGAGCAGCAACATGTTGAAGCTGCTCAAGCCTTAACCCCATGTGGGCCCCTTCAAGCCTCCCTTCACAAAGGTTGCAGTATTGCGGGAACCCCTTGATTTTGTGGTCAAGCATGTTGACTTTTGCCTGGATGGACATGATGTGGTTGTCAGCCTTGTGGTATTACTTGATGTCTGCAAGCAATCCCCAGTTGTCAAGGTCAGAGACTGCTTCATGAAATATATGGTAGGCTGCTGACAGCCCAATGAGCACACCACAAAGCCATGGGGGGAGAGGGGCAATGGGTTCATTGCAACTGTAGTCTGGCTGGGCTTAGATGTGGGTGATCCAGAGGAGGTTGTCTAGGCCACTGCCTTCAGTAAATCCCACCACCCATCTGTCATCCAGTTGTTTGATATATTTGGTGGGCTGAAAGAGGCCATTTCTGATGGGGATGGTGAAGTTTGGTACTTGTCCCACATTTTCCTTGCATCTCTCTAGAGCTTCAGTGTTGTTGATAAGAGTGGGGCTGTTGACCTTCCTTTGTAGGTCAATGATTTGCTGTTTGAGGTGCTGTACTTGGATTCTGTTGGTAAGTTTGCGGGTGCAGGAGGTTTTGACAAGGCTCCTGGCAATTCCTTGGAGCATGGCAGCATCAAGGTCAGGATTTGCTGTGAGGGTGGAGGCAACAGTGTTGGGGGACAGAGGGACAACTGCGGGCATAGGGGGACAGTTTGCAGGCAAAGAGGGATTTGCTGGCGATTCATTGGAGACATTAATGGATATATTGGACATGGGGGCTTAGTCGTGGAAAGGGCAGTAGGGATAGCAGCAGAAACAGGAGTGTTGGTTGCTGTGGGAGTCAAGGACATTGTTTTGAAAGCAGAAGAAGAAGTGTCTAAAGGGTTCTCCAGGTTTGAAGTTGAATGAGCAAATGCAAAGCAGAGTGCTGGGCATGCTTTTGCTATAGAGGTTTGCCTGGCTTTTATGTTGTTCAGAGGGTTCTGTCAGTGATAGGCTTTAAGAAGTTCAGGGGCATGAATCTGGTCAGCTGGCTCCCAGGTGTTGTCACTTTTGAGGTACCCTTTCCATTTGATGAAGTATTGGAGTGTTCTGGCTCTCCCATGATGTCAGTAGTTGACGACATGTTCCACTTCATACTCCTCTTCTCCATTGATAAGGTCAGGTGGTGGCCAGGAGAATTTGGACCATGCACCATTGTCTTATGATAGGGTGATAAGAGGTATGCATGGAATACATCATGGATCCCCCATGAGGTGGGGAGTCTCAGCTGATATGCCACAGGGGAGATTTCTTTGGTGATTAAAAAGGGGCCATACTGCTTTGGTGCAAGCTTTGTTTTCTGATAGCAGAGTTTAAGGTGAGTTGCCTCAAGCCATACCAAATCCCCTAGGTGGAATTGGGGTGGTATCACCTCATGTGTTCTTGCTATTTTGTTTATTGTGTCAATAGCTTGTTCCATTTCCTTATCAAGACTTTGGATTGCCCCTGGGCTGCCTTGTTGTTTTATGGTGGTGTTTCTGATGGAATGAGGGTGGTTTTATATCCCAGAAGGATCTGATTTGGGGCTAGTTTGGTTGTTGCATTTTCTTGATTGTTGTGTACTGCAGAGGCTATTGTTAGCCATTGTGTCCAGTCCTTGGGGGCCGCTGATGTGACTAATTGGAGATATTGTTCAACCTGTTAGTTCTTTTTTTCCTGATATTCCATCAGTTTGAGGATGGAATGTGGAGGACAGGTTTTATTGTATTCCCAGTTTTTGGCAGAGTGCTTTACCAAAGTATGATGTGAATCAGGGGTCCCTGTTGCTGATTACCTTTGTTGGGAGCCCAAACCAGTGGTAGATGTTGTTTATGTATAGTTCTGCTATTCCGGGTCTAGTTATGTGGTCATGCAAGGGAGGAATATTGCTGCCCTTGAGCATCTGTGCTTAATGATAGTAAGTATGGCATCCTTCCCTTTACAGGGCAGAAGTCTGTAATCAGATCCATTGTGATTTGTTGGAAGGGGAGAGTATGCTCTTTTGTGGAGATCCTATATAAGGGAGTTTTCCTTTTATGGGTAAGGATTTTGTTTTGCTGGCAAGTGGCGCATCCCCTACATAGTTTGCAATCCACTATTCATTCCTTCCCATAAGGTTACTGCTTTGTTTTGCAGATGGTCTTATCCCTTCCTGGATTCCAGCAGTGTAGTGATTGTGAACTAGGGTCATTAAGAGTTTAGTTTCTTCAGTAATTTCCAGGGTCTGTTATTGCTATTCTAGTGAACTTTTCTAGTAGGATGACAGTAAAGTTCTGACTGTTGTCTTTGCCCTGGTCTGCCCCAGGTGGTTATGATAAGGTGTCTACAGGTATGTTAGTTTTTCCAGGGATGTGTTGGATTTTGTAGTTATATTCCTGGAGGTCTGCATGCCACCTTGCTGTCTGGCAGTTGAGGTTCTTTGGGGATTTCCAATACTGCAAGTTAGCATGATTGGTGAGGATTTTGAATGGTTTCTTGGTCCATCTCTGTTATAAGCAGACAGCCCGTATCATGTGGCAGTTATTCCCTGGTAAGCTACCGCTTGAACTTTGCGTAGATTCTATACATGGAGGGGCAAGCTTCTGGAATAGAGTCTAGAGTCTACTCTCTCTCTGGAGAGTTGCCTAAGTAACGTCTAGGCAAAGCTAAGTCTGACTCGACTTAGATAAGATAGCAGACTAAGGTGGAGTGCCTTAGTGCAAGAGAAATACAATGTGAGGGAAGAGCTGAGCAAGCTGAGACAAGCGAAGCTCAAAGAGGGTTTTATGTTCTGGATTTCACAAAGGAGACCAAGTCTGAAGAGACTGTGGTCACTACAAAGGACTACTTATACAAGTACATAAGAACAAGTCATACTACACTAAGGAGACGCGTCATGATCTGCAGAATGCACCATAAGGTGCGCAGTAAGGTGACGCGTCGACTGCAACAGAGATGAGTCGAATCGGATCATAACTGAGCGATGCGTAAGCGTAATAGTATGGAGGGGAGTCAAGGGGAGTCAACAGGTGCGAAGGCTATGAGCCATGAGAAAGTCTGTCTAAGTATAGTAAGTGGAAGTGCGGAATGATACTTAGCGGTTAAGCTGCTAAGTATCGAGATCTCGGTAATCTCGGGTAAGTGTAAACATCCGGTAAGTGGAAAATGCCAGTGGTACAAAATAGATGCAGAATATAAGTACAAGACGATAATGCGCACCAGATAAGATAAGACAAGAAAACAAAGGGTGTAACAATCCCAGATAGTGTTGCCAGCAGGTGAGGGATTTCATCATGGCTAGCAGTTCTCTCTTGTAGATGTTGTAGTTTCTTTTGGCTAGGAGGAATGTAGCTGAATAATATGTAATGGGGTAAAGTTTGGGTTTTGCAATTGGGAGGTTGTAGCTTCTCCCTTCTGTAAGAGTATGGCGCCCACACTGTAAGTTGAGGCATCCATTTGTAGGTAGAATTGTTTGTCAAAGTTTGGTTGGGCTAAGACTGGGCAAGCACATATATGGGTTTTGAGTTCTTCAAGGCTTGCATTTGCGGTTCACTCTATTCCCAGTTTACGGATTTCTTTGTTAGATCAAGGAGTGGTCATACTAACTTTGAGTAGTTTGGTATGAAGTACAGTACCAATAATAACCTGTGAATCCCAGGAATTGATGTATTTCTATAGGATTTCTTGGGACAGGCTAGTCCGCTACTCTCTTAATTTTGCTTGGGTCCATTTTAATGGTGTTACATCCCACAATTACTCCTAAGTGATTGATTTCATCCTGTTTGAATGCACATTTTTTTGGTTTGAAGTATAGGTCATTTTCCTCTAGTTTATTGAGGACTTGGCAGGTACTGTAGATAAGGATGTTATCTAGATAAATGGCAACTTTACCTGTGGTGACCAAGTTGGCAAAGATGGTATTCATTAACACTTGAAAGGTGGTGGGGGAGTTAGTAAGTCCAAAGAACATCACCTGAGGTTTGAACAAGCCTCTGCTGGTGGTGAATGCGGCCTTCCATTCATCTCCAGCTTTGATGCGAATGTTGTTGTAACCCCATCTGATGTCAAACTTAGTGAAAATATGAGCCTGATGAAGACAATTGATAATGTCAGAGGTGAGCGGAAGGGGGTAGTGATTTTTGATAGTAAAATCGTTGAGCTTCCAATAGTCTTGTACTAATTGGAGTCGTCCATCTTTTTTTTTTAATAAAGAATACAGGGGAAGCAATTGGTGATTTCGACAGAATAATGTAGCCTTTATGGAGGTGTTTGTCTAGAAATTGATCTAATTCTTCCTGTTTGTTTATTGGCATTGGGTAGACCTTCAACTGTATCATCTCGGGTATTTCTGGTTTCAAATCGATAACGTGATCATAGGACTTATGTTCAGGTAAGCATTCAGATTCTACTTTGGAAAATACCTTTGCATATTGTCTGTATTCTTTAGGGATGATTTCTTTGAAGGTTCATTTCCATTTACTTTTGTTTGCCTTTTCTGCTAATTCAGCTGAATAGGTGTAACTGGCTGTGCACCACAGTCGCTCTGAAGTATCTTCCAGTATTTTAGACCTCCACCATTATCATCGTTGCTTGCGGTTGGCTGCTACCTGTTCTGCTTTCGTGCTGTCCGCTCCATGTGCCACAGAGTTAACATTCATTTTCCCTTCTGCCCAATTGATTTGTGGGTTGACATTCCTTAGCTACAGGAGTCCAAGGACGACATTTTCAGGGCCTAGGTCCATTATCAAAAACTCCTCCCATTCTTCCACTTCCCCAATTTGAAGTTATAAGCAGGCAGAGTGGGTGATACCGCCAGCTCGGTTTTATGATCCATCAATGTTGAAGAGTGGGATCTTGCGTTGAAGAAGGTGGGCACGGATTCGGTGTTCTTTCATGAACCTTTTGCTGATAAAAAGGGTGGTGGCTCCACAATCCACCATTGCCGCTACAGATGCACTATGATTTCAACCCTTGAGAGTTATTTGAATTTTAAAGTGCAAACTGGACAGTGTCAACTCCGAAATGGTACAAGAGTTAATATTGTCACAAAGATTTGGATTCATAGTAAGGTTTGGGTTGTTTTCCACAGCACATATACTCTCGGGTGACATCATGGCGGCTTGCATGTATGCCCATTTTAAAAATCTTGTTGGCTCAGGGCCACTATCTGAGCAGCCAAGGCCTTTTGCTGCTCGATTAACTGGGTGAGAGTTGCTTAAGTAAGGGTAGCTTGGTTCGTTGCTGCTAACCATTCTTCTTCAAGTTCCTCTGAAATCTCCCCAGGCATACCCACTTCTCCATCACTTTCCTCTCCCATCACTGCTGCCTTTTGGCCTTTGGATCTGCCCATAAACTTGCCCATGCACACCACTTCTCGATGACCCACATGCTTACAATGAGCACACAGATCACATTCATGGTTGCCGTCCTTCCTGGCATATGTGGTGGATCCGCACCCAAAGCACTTTCCCTGCATTCGATGTAGGAATTCTTTATGTGTTTGAGTGGCATCAATGTCCATTGCAATGGGTTCCATGGCTGGAGTAATGAAAGGGATTTTCAAGAGAGGTGCTGGTATAGTGGTCATTCCAGTGGCAGCTCTGGAGTGTTTCCTTTCCCTATCTTGCTCAGCCCAATGCTGACAAACTCAGACATCAATATCAGAGGCAACGGTAATCAACTTGTCAAGGGAACTGATAGGATGAGCAGTGTGAACGAGCTTGTCTTTGATGCAAGTGGAGAGATGCTTGTAGAATCAATCTCAGAGGTCAGTTGAGAAATATCCAGTGCATGCCATGAGCTTCTTGAATGATGCGGCATATTCAGGGACTGTAGAGGAATCTTGCCAGAGGATGCGAAGTTTTTCCTTGGCATCAATGGCTTCATCAACAGTCTCAAAACGCACCTTGAATTGCTCTTGGAAGCTCTCCTATCTATCACCGAATAGGACTCCTCCACTGGCAAACTCCTCCATAGCTGGAGAAGCCCACACCAAGGCATTGTCTTGCAAGTACGAAAGTGCTGCTCAGATCCATTCCATATCGCAGCAACTGACCACATTGCCTTGTTGATCAACAAGGTTGAGAGCAGTACCTTGGGCCATGGCCCACATGGTAAAGGCAGCGAGGAAACGACAAGCGTTGCTCTCTTGCTCTTCTTTGAAGGTGAGAGTTTTTGGACCACTTTTGCTTTTGATAAGTTGGTAGCTAACTGCATAGTCGATATGTGGGCAAGAGTTGCCATTGCAGCAGCAAGGTCAGCCATCAGATCAGTAGTCAACTGAGTCGTGTTGTTCTGCAAGGTGTCAGGGAGTGGACCACCTCCCGGGTTAGCATGTTGATCCATAACTTAGTGAAGTAGGGACAAGGTAGAAATGTAGCAGTAGGGGGGAACAACCCCTATTTAATAAAAGTCAAGGTGGGGATGACCGTACAAAGGCTATCAGCACCTAAGTTAAAATCTTGACCTAATGTCATAAGTGCAAACAAAGCACTCTGAAACTGGCTAAGGGGACCTCAAGGGATCCAAGGGACACTATCTGAGCATTGGTAACTGGAACAAGGGAGCACACCATTTTACGATAGGAACACCTCAATTAGAGGCCGAGGGCTGTGGTGAGAGATGAGAGGGAGGAACTAACTGTTCGCCTGTGGATACATAGTTTATTTGTATGCTATGAGCATTGGAATCATAATACATATTATATAATATGCTGCGTTCCAGATCAGTGTGATATGCTCCGGATCATTATTATCTGGTTCCAGTCTGGACTGATTGCCGCCTAACACTCCCCTTCAGACTGGCGATAAGCCCATCGCTTTTGAATGTTTATCATGTTTTGGATGTGCCAATGATTTAGTTAGTGCATTGGCAGTCTGTTTGTCCATGCGGCAAATTTCTGTGTCCAATTGCCCATCTTGTATCTTCTCTCTGATCCAATGAAAGTGTGAATCGATATGCTTCGTATGCTTATAGAACATAGGGTTCTTCGCAATAGCCACCATTCCGGTATTGTCTTGTTATGCCCTTGCATCTCTTGTCTTATCTTATCTGGTGCGCATTATCATTTTGTACTTATATTCCACATCTATCTTGTACTACCAGCATTTACTGCTTACCGAACACTTACCCAAGATTACTGAGATCTTGATACTTAGCAGCTATACACTAAGTATCTTCCACACTTCCATACTTACTATACTTGGACAGACTTTCTCATGGCTCATAGCCCTCGCACCCATTGACTCCCCTTGACTCCCCTCCATACTATTACACTTATGTGTCGCTCAGTTATGATCCGATTCAACTCATCTCTTTTGCAGTCGACACGTCACCCTACTGCGCACCTTCTGGTGCATTCTGCAGATCATGACGCATCTCCTTAGTGTAGTATGACTTGTACTTTGTACTCATATATAAACCCTCCTGTAAAGGCCACAGTC
>Ga0193693_1000043_pt1 | contig 15642 bp, 17 predicted proteins | sample L3a2metaG_FD_144916 | JGI IMG/M metagenome (GOLD analysis project Ga0193693, IMG submission 144916) | Soil microbial communities from a riparian zone of the East river system, Colorado, United States - L3a2 | ecosystem: Environmental > Terrestrial > Soil > Riparian zone | place: USA: East River...
ATGATGTGCGTCCACAGTTCTCGCTTTTTCGCTTCCGGGAGTTCCCCCGCTTCCTTGCCCAAGTCGACCTTTCTTTTCCTCAGTTGTTGATGCCGACTCGCGCACAAGAAACGAACCTGCGGCGGTTCTCAGCAGGTGCTATTTCCGGTATGTGTATGAGATGATTTTCACGAATGCGCTCTCTCTCGGCCGTATTTGGATGTATGCTCATCGATTTTTAGGCGCAATTTCTGTCTTTTTCACTTATCCTCTCGAACTACTACGCGTGCGCATGGCATTCGATACTGTACACAGCTCTGCGTCCGGAGAGCTCGTGCGCCCATCCTGTTTGCGTACAGCACGTCTCATCTATGCCGAAGGCTCACCCCGCCTATCATCACCATTCACACCAACATCTATATCCACAGCACCTGTACCTCGCGACCTCTTCCATGCCTTTCCGCTCCTCAAGTTCTATCGTGGCTTCACAGTCAGCCTGGCTGGCATCGTACCTTACGCGGGCACCGCGTTTCTCACGTGGGGATACCTGCGCGCCTCCCTGGTCCCTGTCGCGCCGGACGGCGGCCGTCCGCGCGCGACGCCTTTGGCAGATCTCGGTATCGGTGCTTTCTCGGGTGCCCTCGCGCAGACGGTCTCTTACCCTTTCGAGGTGGTGCGCCGGCGAATGCAAGTTGGTGGGCTGACACAACCTGGGCGTTGGTTGCGCTGGGAAGAGACGGTGCGCGCGATCTGGATGCGTGGCGGCGCGAGAGGCTTCTTCGTGGGACTTGGTATCGGGTACCTCAAGATTGTGCCGATGAACGCGGTGAGCTTTGCTGTCTGGCAGGGCATGAAGAGACTACTGGGTCTCTAGAAACGAAACAAATACTGTACGGTTTACTGTACTGCGCATTCTTTCCTCTCGCATCATTAGTTAGATAGGCATTATTTCTGTGCGACAGTCGTGTGGCAACAACGAACAAGTCTGGAATGGGAACACTGCCATTGCATACAAAGAGTAAGGCACTGTTTGCTGCAAATGCGACAGAGTCGCTGGAAGGAAGACCGGCTCCGCGGCGAATATCGTATTGGGGCGCTAGAGGAGTTGTGCTCCGGCGCTTTTCCGAAAGAACAGCTTGTGGATGATAAAGAAGAGGCTATCGCCCCAAGGTCAACTCTCTGCACACGGTCAATCTAAAAAAACACCAAAGTGGAAGGCGGAATAGACGAACTGTAGAAGGGGATGTGTTATAGCTGGGTAGGGTTTGAGTACTTTGAGTACTGGTGTCTTCGATCGATGGCCGGTTCTGCTCATGATAATATTTGATCGGTAGGGAATGCATAGTAGAGGTAAAAAGCATACTTTCCAAACTTGAAGATCGACAGACTGTTTGATACTCGAACGAAAGCTATTCCAGCGTCCGAAATTCCTCGGGTCTACAACGACGCTTCTTAAGTGCTTCAACCACATGGCATATCTCCTCTCCCCAGAATTTGTTCGATTCCTCGTAGAATCGCCGAATCGCAGCCATCACGAAGTCGACCTCCTTAAACAGGGCATTGTCTGGTGGAAGCGGCGATCGAAGGTCTCAGCAGTTTGCCTTGCACCCTCTGCAGACAACGGGGGACTGCCTTGCCTGCCACACGAAGATCATTCATAGAAGCAACTGTTCCGGACTCATACAAACATTTGAAGATCAAGGGCATCTCCATGTAACTTCTTGGCGGCTTCCAAGCGCTTTTCCAGATTGTCCAAAAGGGTGCTCTGTTGTCGAATCTCGGTGTCAATGTCGAGCAGATATTTGTTGGCATAATCTTCGCTCAGTTGCAGAAACTCGATGCAACGCTCTTGTTGCTTCTTGAACGTTGCCGCCACTTTATTCAATAGCTGAGATCGGTGGTCTGTAGAGGCTAAACACGCAAGGTCGTGTATACGATTAATAAGGCCATCTAACTTGTTTATGTGTTTAAGCCAGGATGACAGTCTCATCTGTAATTTATCTCGGGGTGGCATGAATGCGCGAAGGAGGCGGCCGAGGATACGGTATATAGAGCTCAAAATAGAGCTTCTAAAATGTGTCAGTACCGATCAAAGTCGTTGAGGGCATGATGCGCTCTCGACAATGCAGACTGCATGAGTCAAACTTAGCCTTTGTCAACCCACGCCTACGCGTACCGGTTCAGAGCTTCAGATCGTACGTCAAGCCATTTCTCATAATCAAACTGTAAACCCGCGCGTCTCCGCCGGTTCGGGAAACGACATCAAGTCTTCAAACGAGTTTGCCGGTGCAATTACAGAACTTTCCGGCGTTTCCGCCTTCGTCTTCAGGTACAATACAATATCGTAGACTTGCTTTTCGGATGTTTCATGTGCTCTTGAGTCGCAGGCAAACTCGTGCTGGCATACAGCTGCTGTGACTGTATGTGGAAAAAAATAACTGAAAGGACTGTCAATCATACCCGAATAACCCAACCAAAGAGAACTTGTGTAAGAAGACGTTCGTCATAGATTAAAACTATGTATTGCCGTCATAGAGTCTCGTCGCTGCTCCCCCAGGCGCAATCAACTTGAACGTGCCGACCTGCCACACATGTGTGAACCCAACAGGTGCATTGTGCGCTTGTGCGGCCCCAGTCGTCACACGGTTGAGATCCAAGACAAAAGGTGCAGTATCGCGCTGGCGCTTCCATTCGCTGTGCATTCTGCGTTCTGCGCCCGAGAGATGCCTCACTCTGCTTGCTTGAATGCAGGAACTGGAGATAGTGTCATTCTCGTAGGTCGGATGGTGTACTTAACGATGTTATAGCCAAAGTATCCCGAAACAAACTGACCTTTCGATACACTGGCCGCGTGCACTCTATAGCTGGTATTGACATATCTCGACCATACCTTCAACAATACCCTATGCTCCCCTTCAATGTTCTGGCCAGAAGAGTGAAATATTCAACCCTTCTCCCTCCTTGGGAAAGGGATCATCACCCTGTAAGACTTTGTTCGCCCAATTCCTGACAAGAGTCGGCCTGAAGTCTACCTGGTTAATTTTATTCTCGAACAAACGTTCGCGCGACCGGTGTTTGAAATTGCCTCCTGACTCGTCGTAAAAAATACGTCGCAGAAGCATCTGCTCGAGGGCCTCCCGTTGCTCCTTCTGCACATCGTCCGCGCCTGGCTCAGGGGGTGGCGGCTTGTCGGGTATCTGCGAGTAACCATGGAATTCCAGGACCTCGGGTCCTTCGAGCAATTTCGGAACCCGGGCAACGTCCCAGGATGGTTTCAGGGGAACGCATTCCCAATCCACGATTCCCGTGATGTGATGGGTGGTAGGATCAACGAGAATGTTGTTGGTGGATAGGTCATCGTGAAAGAGAGAGAAAGTCTCGGCATCGTTGGCATCTAGAGGGAAAAAAATGGGGAGGACGGAGAGTAGAGACTCGTAGGCGGCGATTATATCTTCGAATTCGGAAATGTCATCCTCGTCGTACTCGTCATCTGTACTCGCTGCGATCTTCCGATTCGTGGTGGACGAAATGTGGAGATGGAGAAGAGAGGTCAGGTAACTTGAGGAGGTTTCGAACGCGCAGCGGCTATTCTGTAGATGAATGCGATCTCCATAAAAGAACGGAATGATTGTCAGCGGGCCTATTGCGAATTCTGGATCGTCCGAGAGTGGAACGAAGCGCGATATCGACGAGATATGCTTGAGCCAAGGAACTCGCTCAATATCTGGTCTACTCGATGGATATAAGTTTCCCATTAGGGGGTAATTGAAGCTCCTCAGCTGTTTCACGTATCCGGCGAGCGTTTTTGTAATTTGCACCCTCGATTCCCACATGAGATCCGGGGATTCCCATAGTGACTCCAAGGGGATGCCTGAAAGTTTGGTCATCAGGATCCATTCGAAACCTAGTTCGTTATCCACAGACGAATCGAAGGCGATAATTTGCGGGACGGGAATGCGTGTATTCTTCCTCACAAACTGGAGGGTTGCTACTTCACTGGCAGTCTTGAAGTATGGGTCGACCGGCAGACTGATACGCATTATGAAAGACCCGAAAGCGCCACCAGCATCATCCGAGGGATGTAATAAAAAGAGCTTATTGAAAGCGCCAGCGGAAAATGATGTGATTTCGTAACTGGAGGAAGTAAGGGGCAAGTGACGAAGAGCGATAGCCTTCGCGACAGCCATGTCGGGTTCGACAGTCCAGGTAGGGGTGACTTCGAACAGTTCATATTTCCATTCAAGGCCGTGCTGAGGTGGTTTGATATCGGAGGACATGACGAATGATGATGGAGATAGGTGAAGAGAGAGGAAAGTAGGAGGGGGTAGAGTATGCGCGCTTTCAAGTTGTGTGAGGATCACGTGATACAGGGAAAGGAAGTGCCGCAAAAGGAGCATCTAAACTCGGTCCTCGCGTAGCGGTGGCGTAGCCCCGTGTACCGAACCAAATCTAAAGTCGTTTCATGTACCGTATTATACAGAGTCGTATTGATTGGAGCTGATAAGCGAAAGGTCGCCCGACTCCAACCTATACTGTAAGGCGTAACGTAGAATTAATGGTCGCATTTTTTCGAGCCTAGATTCTAGGAAGGTAAGAGGGGCTGGTTCTCCCGTAGACTCCACAATGGCCAAGCTTATTTATATCACAGATGGCTTCCCATGGCGTACTAGTGTTGTCATTCGCTTCTAGAATTCTCCACTCCTCGTCATGAGAGCCGGAGAAACTGATGCGCGCAACTCCATGAGGTAGGGCGTCGAAAGAAGGTCATGAGACAATTGCGCATTAGAAGGGCTCAGCCAGCGCACCAGTCCACAACATTCCCAACTCAACCCAACATGGCTCCCAGTCTGAAGAAGGCGTTGAAAGCATTCATAGAGGAGATCCCCGCGAGCAAACTTGAAAACTTTCCCTCAGCTCCCGGTACGCTCTACACTGATGATGACTTCCGCTTGGATTTGCAAGGGGTAAGCAGGGCCTTGGCTTAGAGATCCATTCTTACCTATCATACACTCTCTAAAACTTTTGCACAGCTGACCAAGACCGCATACAACCTGCAAGTTCAGGCGAATAGAGGCTCGCAGAACACGTCCGTTAAAAAAGCCGCGCCAAAAAGTGTGGCTGGGGTCCTTAGAGCCTTCAGTAGCAAGGCATCGGCGAAGGACGTTCGGAACGCTTTACTCGCGTCTGCAGCCGATGGCGCAATAAAGGAAACATAAGATGACCAGTCTCTGCATGGGACTCGACTATCCGTGGTGTAGGATTTGAATGTGGGTTGAACGTCCGTTGTTTCCTGGAGTTGCTCGGGCTCATTTTTGACAAGTTCAACGTGGCGTTCACAACGAACTATGATTGCAGACGAGATTTGAACTGAGAAATTGTGTAGTAGCACAAAATATGCACTTATCCGTATTGTATCAGGATAAAGAGCCCTGGACCGCCTAGAAATATATGGGAAGTATTCTGACAAATTTGTGAGAATTGTCGCTGAAAATACTGAAAATATACACCACAACATATCAAGGTTTGTCAGTAACAGACAAAAGGCTAATAACTCGTGGAGAGCGATTGAGTATTGAACGATGCATCGGCGAGAATTGGGCACTCACCCACGCGCATTTCAAAGAGAGCATGTCAGGGGCAGATGCCAATTGGCTATTAGAGGTTGATGTTGATCGGGAATGATTGGGAATCCGAAGACGCGTTACCTCCCAGAGAAAGGGACTCTTGCGATGTAAGGCAGCATATCCATCACTGACCCATTCGCTGGGAGGTCACTGACCTACTCGGCGCAAGCGGTCTCGTGGCACCCATGTATCCACGTCGGCGCATAATCGTCTAATCAAGCTCCTTTGCGCCTTCCATAGTGGGCGGCGCCGGGTCAAGTATTTCCAGGAGCTCGGGTCCTTCATTCCGGAACGCGGATAACTACCCAGAGCGGTTTCAGGGAGACGCATTCCCAGTCCAGATTCTTGTGATGCGATGTGTGGTTGGGTCGACGAAGATGTTATTATAGGGCATGTCGTGAGAAAGGAAGAAAGCTTCGGCGTCAGCGTCACTCACCTCTGACGGAAAAAAAAAGGCAGAACTGTAACGGAGTAGAGGCTCGTACGCGGGCGATCATATGTTCAAATTCGGAAATGTAACTCTTGTTGTATACCGTATCTGTTCTCGCTGTGGTCTTCCGAATCGTGTTGGAGGAAATGTGGAGGTGGAGAAGAGACTCGGAGGTCAGGTAACTCGAAGAAGGTATTAACACGCCGCGACCATCCTGCAGGCGAGCATAATCTCCGCGAAAGAACGGAATAACTCTCTCGCCTCGGCGTCTATTGAAAATTCGGCGTCGTCCGAGAGTGAAATAAAGCCTGTGTTCGACGAAAAATCCTTGAGCCAGGCGACTCGCTCGAATTTTGGCCTAGTCGATGGATGTACGTCTCCCGCGGGTGCTATGCGCGTACAGCACGTGCCTTCATGATCGAGTTAAGTTTTGTGTCTGTCCGGTGTTGTGCTGTAGTATATAATCTTCGGGCTCCTCTTGTATCTACATAAATCTATCTACCCATTTCATTGCCGCAATTGAGCCGATCCGTCACGCATCCGGAGTTCTCGCAGCTGCCAGCTGCTGCTCAGTCTTACTCCAGTTTCCCTCTGTTCTAGTCTTCCTTAGAGACGACCTTGTTATTCCATCCCTACTCGCATCACCTCTCATCACCATAGTAATTGAAATGTGATTTCAAGGTAAGGGTATGCCAGTGATAAGCGATGAAAGGTTGGTTAATGGAGTTGTGAAACCTGGAAAAGAATGGGAAATGGCCCGAATTGGGCAGAGCGGCAACCGTGGCGAGCCTGGGTATGGACTGGGCCTATGCGTGACTTGAGCACCGCATGACGGTATACGGTAGTTTAAGGGAAATCAGCTATATATACAGTAACAAAGTACTAGTGTCCTGCCAATCGTGGGTGAGCTTGATGACGTAATCAAACGCGGGCTTGATCTCTCCAATGGCCAACAATTTGAACGACGCTGACATTCGCACTATCACCGACGGGCTCGCCCGTTTGAAGCCGCCCACTCTATCTCAATCAGTCCACCATGAAGAATGCACCCAATGTTTTGACACTCAGGTGCGGCCCTGAATCCAGAATCAACATAATCGGGTCTCATGCTACCCGTGCACCCTCACTCTGTTTGCAGGACGACCCTGAGGGAATAGAAGTCTGCCTTGCCTGCTTCAACGGTGGTTGTGTTTCTGTAGAGCGGCATCACGCATATACGCACTATAAAAAGACGGGCCATGCATTTGCGCTCAACGTCAAGCGGCGTCCGCGCCCCAGACAGAACCGCGTGCGTGTACCATCAAGCTTACCCTCTCTCCTCTCTCCTTTGCAAAAATCGAGGTTACCGACAAAAGAAAAATGCAGGCTGACGTTGATGCCGAACCCCCACCGAAAATTACGAAGCTTGCGATCTTCGAGGAGCGCGAGGAGGAAAAGTACGAGCGCGTTCTCGCACTGCGTTACTATCGCAATGGCACCGTGACAGCCACGGCCCCGGATGCTTCCTCCTCTATTTCCGTCCATGTGGATGGCGTCGCACAAACTGATCGGCACGTCAGCGCGCTCGTCGATGGCGTCATGCAGTCGGTGTCGTCTAGGCGCCAGGAGGAGGTCCAGGCGTGGGAGGAGGAAACTTTACCCTGCGAGCACACGCTTACGCTTCACCAGCTCACCACGGGCAACATTCCCGCGTCCGGTGCGTGCGCACCTTCCTATTTCTGCAACTCAAATTGATATCTGCTGGGTGGGCGAAGGGTTGGCGCATTGCTCGAAATGCGACCTCAATGAGAACCTCTGGCTCTGCCTTACCTGCGGCGCGCTCGGTTGTGGGCGCAATTTCTATGTCGGCGTGGGTGGGAACGGCCATGCGCTCGCGCACTTCGAAGAGAGTCAGCATCCGGTCTGTGTCAAACTTGGGACAATCACCCCCGAAGGCAACGGCGGTGAGCCACATATTGCATTCCTGTATATAGGCTGACGACAGATGGACTAGATATATATTGTTACGCGTGCAACGAGTCGCGGATCGACCCAGAGCTCGTCCTTCATCTTGCCAATTTTGGCATCAACATTCAGACGCAGAAAAAGACGGAAAAGTCGATGACAGAACTGGTACGTTTATGCCTCTCTTCTCGAACAACAGAGGTTAAGCTCAAGCAACCGCAACCAGCAAATCGAGCACAATCAAAACTTTGACTTTTCGCTCACGGACGAGGCAGGGAACGCCTTCCAGCCTGTCTTTGGGCCCAGCCTAACGGGCCTACAAAACCTCGGGAACAGGTACATATGTTCTCTTGTCCCGGATACGCGTGAACTCATGATCCCCGCAACAGCTGCTACATGTCCTCCGTGATTCAAGTCCTCTTTAGCCTCCCGCCCTTCCAACAGCGCTATTCTGCCCCTCTCGCAGTCCAGCACTGGACAGGATGCACTGAACCTTTACCAGCATCTTGTATTGAGTGCCAGATGCTCAAGGTCGCCGACGGGCTGCTTTCTGGGCGGTACTCGCGGCCGCGACGCACGGCCGCAGATAGTGCCACCGCCACTGCAGGGACGACGCCACAGCCCGTCTTCCAGGAAGGTGTCCGGCCAATCACCTTCAAAGCTCTTATCGGACGCGGGCACGCCGAATTCGCGACGATGAAGCAGCAAGATGCGGAAGAATTCTTCACCCACCTCCTCACTTCGCTTCGGCGCTACACACACGCACTTCCCCGCAGCGCTGGAGGTAACGATGCGAAGCCGGAGCCGACAGAGACGTTTGCATTTGGGCTTGAGCAGCGCCTGCAGTGTACCTCGTGCGCCGGCGTGCGATATCGCGTCGATACGCATGATGTGCTGAGCGTGCCCGTGCTGGCACGCGAAAAGGAGCGAGATGCCGAGGGCAATGTCATCTATGAGGACATTGCGCTGACTGAGTGTGTCGATGCCGCCATGGGCGTCGAAGGCCTCGAATACAAGTGCCCCAACTGCCAGCGGGACGTCACAGCGACGCAGTGAGTGCTGAAAAGACAAAAAAATGGTCATCAATGTGCGTTGCTAAGAGACAAATTTCTTAGGCAAACGCGTCTCGCGACGTTCCCAAACACACTCGTCATCCACGCGAAAAAGTTTCAGCTTGTAAATTGGGTCCCTACTAAACTTGGTAGGTATCCGAGAGCATCTCCGGGTCTCGTCTGTCGCTGAAAAGGGCCAATGTATGCGCCAAAAAGACATCCCAGTCATCTTCCCGGACGGTGACGTTATCGTGCTTGACCAATACCTGGGAAAAGGCCTTCAACCCAACGAGACAGAGTTCCCCGAGGACGCACCAGGTGAATGAGCTATGCACGCCCCCGATTGGCGAGGTCACTGACGAACGGCAACGCATAGCAGCTGAACAGGCCTTGCCAGAATTCAATCAAGCGGTGCTCGGCCAGCTTGAAGCGATGGGCTTCCCACAGATCCGCTGCCAAAAGGCGCTGCTCGCAACGGGGAACAGCGATCCGGAGGCCGCAATGGAATGGCTCTTTGCTCACATGGAGGACCCAGGCAGGTCTTTCACGCTCCTATTATTCTACGCAGCCCGACCTCTCTTATTCTGACGGCTGCATGCGTACTAGATATCGACGCTCCTATCGTACAGACTACAAGAGGTGGCGGCGCTGAACCAAGCCCTGAGCAAATCGGCATCTTGGCGGACATGGGATTTTCGCCCGCACAGGCGAGGAAAGCTCTACGCGAGACTGTATGTGGGCTCATCGCCGTCCACGTCCCTTCTAGCTGACTAACTCACTCTCGCCCTGTCAATTTTCCGGAATGTGCTCGACATTATAGAACGGAGACCCAGAGCGTGCCATCGAATGGCTCTTCTCGCATCCTGATGATACAGGCGAGGAAGAGGAAAGGGTGGACGCTCCGAGCAAAAAGTCATCGGCGCTTCCCGGTTCTTCTGCGCCACCTGCGCGCTACCATCTCAAAGCGTTCATCTCACACAAGGGTTCGTCTGTCCACTCGGGCCACTACGTCGCGCACATTCGTACGGAAGAAAATGGGGGCTCCTGGGTACTTTTTAACGACGAGAAGGTCGTCCGGGCAGATGCCGAGAGCGTCCGCTCGCTGAAGCCTCTAGCTTATTTGTACGTGTTTGAGAAGGAGAATGTATGAAAATAATAGCGCGAGACCAAATGTAGTTCAATTATCGTTTCTCCGGATAGCAGCGGGATTCGATTGGAAACTCGGCGCAAAACCCGAGTCCGATATATCATTATATAAAAACACACCCTCTGCGCAACTCGCCGCTCTGAGGCGCGCCTATTTACAAGGACACCAAGGCATGTGCAGATCAGAACGATGTGCGTAGGCGCCGGCGCCGGCCGCCTTGTGGCGCAGAGCCCTCCACTTGGACTCGGATGAGCTGAGTATTGGAGTCGATTGTAAGCTACAGTAGTTGGGAAAATCAAATTGTAAGTCAAGGTAGCCACGGTAATTGAAAGAGAAAGGTAACTTACTGGCCTGCGTGCGCGCGGGCGCCCGACATATATATATATATATATTGTACTCATCGTCTGTTAGCAGATAGCAAACACTTGGCACTGTGTGGGACGGGGTCTCCAGACACACCCACATTTTCCCAAGAAAATTTTCAATCGTAGTGTCATAACTGGAAAGGTTTCATAGGTGATCGTAAGAAAGCAATGACCAGATCATCACGTTTTCACGGGCTGAGCAAAATCCTTGGCCGATTCCGTTATTATCCGCGTGATTATAGTCACCTCGATATCTCAGCTCCTCCTTGCTCACCAAATTCGATTTACAGAATCTAGTAGTGGGCCTCGTTATTGTATCTCAGATAAAATTTTTTTAATGAAATTCTAGTACTACAACACATCACACTGGCACCAGCGCTCGTCGTCTCTTCACCTTGTCGCTATCCTAGAAGGACCTGCATCGTTTGATTCAACCCTAGCATATAGATTAGAAAGATAGACCCGGAAGGAAAAAGGTGAAACTCACAAAGGTTCTCTGAATACGTCTTCCGAGAGTATAGGCGCGGGGAGCATCTCGCCAGTAGGCGAGAGTTTCGGAAAGACCTGGATCCTATCCCTGCCACGCAAGTAGTCAATCCTACATGGACCCTGACCCAACTCCTCTTCCGTCCTGCATCTATCTCTGAAAGCGAAATCAACCTGCGCTCGTTCCTCCGCGCTTAACTTGGTCCATTCTCGCCTGCGCGAGAGCATCCTTACGTCCTCCTGCATCGTCCTCAACACGTCTTGAACGGTAACTCCGACGCTCGGAGAGTTGTCTGACGCCTGAACTGTGATAAGCTGGGGGTATCCTTGATGGTTCTCCAACTTCAATGAGTGCATAGGTGGGTCCGAGGCAGAAGAAGTTATTTCTTCCACCGGGAGATCGAAGTCGTGTTCAACGGGTTGGGTGGTGATATCGACTTTAAGAAGGTATCTTTCCAATGCGGGATGCAAGACGAGCGGGACCAGCTCTCCCTAGGTCATGATCCGTGAGTTTGTGTATGTACCTCGATTCAAGAACAAAAAATAGTATCGCACCTCCAGTTCAGCTGCCGCGTAAAAAATAGCTTTATTCTCGTCGGGTATCACCTCTTCCTCCTCATCGTGTATGATTATCGCTGTCAAAGTACTGTTGAGCGCCTTTCGTGTTCTTTGTGGTGACACAAGAAAATTTCACCGCCGTTCTCAACAAGTACGCCTATTTCATTTTGGAGCAGAAACGATGCTACCGCATCCGCAGTAAAGGTGTCCTAAAACATGAGCATTACCATTCGTCTCTGTGGACAACAATGCTGAATAAATGTAGACGTACCACCTGTTCAACTAGCTGAAAATCATCATCGTGGGCAATGGCCACGGTGCCGTCCGGGCACTTCTTTTGTAAAGCACTCAGTAGGGGGGCAGTAAGGCAAACAAAGAAGCACACCAACCTCTGAGAGATAATCCAAAACCCCAAGGAGCGGGTCACGGTACTAAAAGTGGGACGTCACGCTCCGTTCTCCCGCACTTCATCGCAGGATAAACTGCGTACACTTGGAACATCCGGGACTCGTGTCACTTGTATCTCATCCTCTCGCATATTATCAGGATCATCAGGTTGGGGTCCTGCTGCGCCCATAAGTCTGGTCCACAAAAAGACGCGCTTTGCTCGAAAGCCTCTGATGAACACGCATTGGTTCATATGTGGATTATTCTTTCAAGAAGGGTGAGTGTAAAAATTTAGTGAATGAAACGGCGATCTGGCTATGAAGACGAACACGGTCACTGTTCTGACATGCAACACTTGGTCGGATCTCACGCCAACCAAAAGCATTCCCACGGAACCTCAGAAGGACCTCCGCGTCCTGGGTGCTGTCTACGAAAGCAGCGACCCCCCATGATGTGACCAAGGTACACCCCGTAACGAGGATGAGATCTTCCATGCGCTCGACATCCAGCCTCTTTTGCACGGCGAATGAATACCAGCTGTCCACATTGTCTCGGATGTAGTCCTCGAACACTTTCGTGCGGATCACGTCCTTGCGGAGGCCATCCTGTGGAAGCGCCAGAAGTGCCCCTTGCTTCCTCCTGCAGTTATAAGTGGTACCGGGGGCACTCCAAGAAGCGGGTTCATCATCGACGACTGTCTGAGCTAGTACTATCACTTACTCGTCGGGTCCCGCCGCCATGATGTTCGTCGGTTCCTGGAAAGAAGTTACATTTCGCGAGTAGTATTCTCCTCTACTAAACCTTGACTCGCGGATGTTGATGAACGGGCCCAAGTCCAAACGGGTGTATGGCTCCGGTTCACAAAGTGTGTAATTCGATGGATGGTTCCATTCGAGGAGAACATTGAACATGCGATAAAAACAGCCTTCTCTTACGTAACCGACGTCACCAACTGAGACTTGCGCATAGAGGTTGGCAGGGTCTGGCTCCCATAACGCATGGCCGTGAAATAGGGACGTGAGTTGTTCCCGATAAACGTTGTAGGGCGGCAAGGGCATGAAAGGAAGGGTGGTCGAAGAGACAAGGAGAGCAGAGGATAGGGCGTAATCGTCGAGTTGTTCTCACGGTGTCAAGTGATAGAAGGGGCGCCAAAAATGGATTGTTATCGATGGGTCCTTCGCATCTTCACGGTCGTGGTGGCAGTCCCGAACTCAGAACAGACGTGCAGGTAACGTTTGGACGCAGTCTGGTATCGGGTCGTCCGAGTCGTGCTGCGAGTCCCCTACTAGGATGGTGAATGACCAGCGGCTGAGCGGCGGCGTCAGTCGGTAGCTTTTGCTTACCTGACACTGGACATGCCGATTCCTTTGCCGAACCAATGAACGTCTTGCAATGCACATATCGCGTGCGAACTTGATCTCGTTGTTTGCAGAACACCGACGCTACTGTATCCTCGCCTGCTCCGACAAGCAAGTTCTGCCCTTTCTACCGCCGGCACACAGGGGCCGTTCTGGCCAGATCAGACCATTTCGTAACAACCAACGTCAGGAAACGTTTCGAGGGATGTGTTGTTGCCATGTTGCAAAACCCTTTGCGTGTAGTAAAAAAAAGAAAAGGAAGCTGACAATGTCATCATCTTCCTTCCTGGCCTTCACCACCAGTCACGACCGGAAAATCGCTGGATTTCTGATCTGGTCTGCCGCCAGTTTGTTGGGATGATGCGCGCATATAGTCGAATCTGACGAAGCGCTCTCGTACGAAACATTCGAACATCGTGTCCTCCCACGCCTCGCCACTGTCAACCATTGTTTACGATAAGCTGCCCATGTTCTGCGCCAAATCGCCGCATGGCTCAGATATGTGGCGGTTCGATGGCGTTCGAGAATTATTTTCTCTAACGTAACTCTGACAGTGATCAGCCAATAAGTGAGACATCTCGCGACCCACGCTGATGGTCCAGGCCAGGTCCATGATCAGACTCGGAACTCAAGGTTTTCTGCTCGCTGAAAAATACCTGGTTCGCTCGCCTTCCTCTGAACTCTTGCTCTACTTTCTATCTTTCTTTGCTTTCATGCCGAGTCCGAGGACACGGCATTATTCGCCAATCGCCATGCGGTCACAAGCGGATTTACTCTAGACGAGGTCAATAGGTGAGCGTGGCGTAATACAGCATTTGATATCGAATTTGGCGGTGGTTGGTGTTCAGCCTGCCTGACGAGACTCCTACTGGCAAGCGATCGCGTTGTCTCCTGAAACGCTGCTCGACGCAGCCCTCCTCGGTACCAGTACTTGCCGCACAAACGGTACTTTTTCATTTCCCCCTTTTGAAATCGACTGGCTCCAGCAGTTCAGCAGCAGCCAGCAACCCTTGTAATTCACACAACATCTCCGTCCTCAAGTCAGCCACGTGATACAATAATGGCAACGCGTGCCAGTGCTATTCCATGAATTTTGGTGGTTCCCATTCCACGTTGGACAGCCGCGGAGATATTGGCGCTGGCCCATCCATGCCAGCTAGCACTGCAGATGTCCGGGTAAGAGAGAGAAATCTTGGCTCTCGACTTGAACGAGCCTCGGGCTCGAGGCTCGACGTCCGATCTCCGATCTGGTCTTTTTCGTGTAAGGCGCAGCCCTGAGTCAATGCTTACTACTTAGGGGCTGATACGTGCGGAGCATCCTAGTTTGACACTCGATCGCGCGATGAAATCTCGGCGGTACGACGGCTCCATATGAGGGAAGTATGGAAAACTCCATTGAAATGTTTTATGCAGGGCTGACTCGTCGTCTCGATCACCAATCAATGCTATTAATCTGTCCTAGTGCAAGATGCAAGATCGAGGGTAGTAAGTCTAGCTAAGCAAACAGAGAAATTAGCATTTAATTAAATAAAAAACCATTGGCAAGAAGTGGGATTAAATGTTCTGTACTTTGAATCTATACTACTCCCCCGCTAAGATACATAGGTAAGCTACATCCAATACATGTCCGAGGATACAGTGTGTACTAATAGACAGAGGCGGGACGATAACAGCAAAGGAAGGATATGTAGAATAATATACGATATGCAATGAAAGATACAGACAGACAAAGAAGTAGTCATAAATTCGGTTCAGAAAGTCTTAGAGTTCTCGAGGGACAATCTCATGCTCAAGTCAGGAAAAACGTCCTGCCCATATGTACCCACGCCTGCGACCATACCCTGCGTAGCTACAGCATGATCATAATCGCCACCCTGACCATACTTATTACCCTCACTGACACGACTCAACGCATTTGCGGAGAAATCTTGAACAAGTACCCGCGCTGACGCGGGAAAACTTACGCCGGTGGAGGGGCGACTGTCCAGGGCGCTGTGCGGCGTCATGGGCGACGTTTCGGATTCGGAAAGGGGCGGGTATCTCAGGCTCCCACTCCCTACAGACGAGGCAGACGATGCGGGTGATGCGGCGGCGGCTGCAACAGCAGTGACAACAGCCTGTTCTTGCTGTTGATTCTGTTTCTGCTGCTGACCCCAGATATGTGATCCCCGACGTTGCACGGTAGGCATGGTGGATGCGCGTTTGCGAGTTTTCTGTGCCTCTGCGACAGTGAGCTGCGAGGGTCCGTCTAGCATTGAGGGGAGTGGAGGCTTCGGCTTGTTAGGTCCGCGCATGCGACGTTCGGCGGCGTA
>Ga0193693_1000044_pt1 | contig 15418 bp, 16 predicted proteins | sample L3a2metaG_FD_144916 | JGI IMG/M metagenome (GOLD analysis project Ga0193693, IMG submission 144916) | Soil microbial communities from a riparian zone of the East river system, Colorado, United States - L3a2 | ecosystem: Environmental > Terrestrial > Soil > Riparian zone | place: USA: East River...
CTCGGTGGCAGATGTTGGGAGGGGAGGGAGGGAAAGCACGGTGGATGTAAGCCCTGGAACGAGGAGGACGACTAGTTTTTGGATGCTGTGCGAATTCTGGGAAAATGAATGCGCCAAAGACGTGAGCGCAAGCAGAGAAGACTGACCTGTACTCTAATCCAGCTTGGAGGCGGGGCATCTGCTATGATGTGAAGGACGAGATCGCGAATATCCTGGTTGCAATGGTAAGCGCAGACAGAGATAGAGGTGAGGAGACAGTACGTTGACGCCAACAGGGTCTCTGCGTTTGGTGATCTCAGCATTAGAATACAGAAATCGAGGAGGATTAGTCTGCGATGAAGAGTGAGGCCGCGTACCACGGCGAGCGATGATATTGAGACACACACGTCGAGCTTCGCGTTTATTTTTCTTTGCTTTTTTGATTTTCGCTTTTCGACCTTTACCCATTGCGCGTCTGCAGGGCCCCCCTCTGGGGAAATTTCTTCGGAACCTGGGACGCTCGGGGATGTTTTGAGTTTCTTTGAGGGGACAGACGAGGACGAGGAGGGTCGCTTCATGACCGTCGCCTTTTGGGAACCGTAGCGCTTATCGGCTCACACGTGCCCCGCACTCTCATCTATACGATCATGGGTGGTGGACATACTCACTCACACTCGGACTATCCAGAGCACAACTTCGCCCCTGGAGCAAAATGGATCAAGAATTTAACCAGAGACCGCACAGGAAACTTCACTGGTGGCCACTTTGCAGATGTCAACCTTTCCTCCGTCCTCTTTACCCATAGATTGGACGATTCTGAACACGTTCAACTCCAGAGATGGAGCGCCCCAGGAATCACTAAGCCAAGCGTTCAAGAAGCTCTTAAGCAAGACTTTCTGCCTGCCAAGAAGGGAGAGTCTATCGGGCCATCTTGTGAGTGAGCATCAATTCTCGCGAAACTCTTGATGCTCACTGTTTGCTCTGTTATACCAGGGGAACGTCTCTGTTTTACTTCATATCCGTCTTAGCTCTTACGAGCATACGTACAGTCCAATCACTGGTACAAAATCACGGTGAACATCCCCCCTGAATGGAATGACTACGAACGGGTCCAGTGTAAGTCTTCTCTTTGCGTCGCCATATCTTCCAGTACTCACACTCTTATAGTTGAATTTGACCCGGGTTGCGAGGCTATGATATACACTACCGATGGGACCCCTTTGCAGGGTAGATCGTGTCCTTGCCGTCCTTCCATTGAGATACTGGCTTAACAACACCTATGTAGGTATTACTGGCGGTTTCGGTGGCGACAGGCGAGTTGAATACATCATCCCTCCCGATGTGCGCAAACATGGAACACACTCTTTTGTTGCCGAAGCCACTTGCAACGGAATGTTCGGCGTCCCGTGGAATGGCGACAGCATTCAGCCACCTGATGTTCTTATCTTCCCCACTTTTACGGCATGCAGAAGCGCTCACCGGTCTGTAGCCCAACAGGTACTTCCAACTTGCTTCGGCCGACCTTGTAGTACCCAATATGACAGCTTGGGGCCTTCTTTGGGACTTCACCACGCTTCGAGAGCTCATCTCGACTCTCCCGGAAAACTCTACCCTCCAAAATAAGGCGCTCACCGTCGCAAATGCGATCATGAATACGTTCTACAAGAAAGATCCCGAGAGTATCCTTGCAGCGCGCCGGCTTGCTGAAGAGGTGTTTGGCGAGAAGTGGGAAGAGCGTGGCGTGGGCATATACGAGGACGGACCAAAGGAAGTGCAGGTCTGGGGGATTGGCCATTGTCATATCGATACGGCCTGGTATGTCAATGGATTGCCCGCAGATCAACTTGACTGATGAAGACCAAGGCTCTGGCCGTACCACGTCACGCAACAGAAGGTCGCGCGTTCATGGTCGACGCAGGTCGACCTCATGGACCGATACCCAGAACACCGCTTTGCGAGCTCGTCCGCCCAACAGTTCAAATGGCTCGAACAACTATACCCCCCGCTTTTTGAGCGCGTGCGTCAGAAGGTGCTAGAGGGCAAGTTTTATCCAATTGGTGGGTCGTGGGTTGAAAACGACGCGAACATGCCATCCGGCGAGGGCCTAGCACGACAGCTCATCTTTGGCCAGCGCTACTTTGAGTCGCGCTTCGGCTTGAGGAACCGTGTCGCATGGCTCCCGGATAGCTTTGGCCTTACAGGCGCACTCCCGCAGATCATCCGCGGAGCGGGCATGGATTACTTCTTCACTCAGAAACTTAGTTGGTGTGTTGCATGCGACTTAAACTATACGATAGCTGAGCTGATGTGCTTATACAGGAACAATGTCAATGCGTTCCCGCACTCGACGTTTAACTGGGTCGGGATCGATGGCACTCAGGTCTTGTGCCACATGACGCCCGTCGGTACGACCCTACGATCTGTCTACTGGGAAAAGTTTATCTGATTTGCTTGTACATCCATCAGATACGTACAATGCTCAGGCTACCGCGGGAGACATCAGCAAAGCGCTCACGAACCACAAGGTAACTTCTATCCCTTCTATATTTCGACATTGATGGCCATCGTTGATCACCATACGGGTAGAATCTCGAATCGAGCTCTACGTCGTTCGCACGGATAGCTCCGTCGCCTTCGGGGTACCGCCAACACGTCGCGGGAGCTCCCGGTTGTACACATAGGCCGCCCGGTTGACGAATTTTACGATCACCTCAAGACGACCTCAGATGCGGGGCGCAAGCTGCCAAATTGGTGCGTGGTGACATTTTTGCCTGCTTGGCAAATATTGTGGACTAACATTGTGGACTGATCTCGGTGGAACCAAGGCACGGTGAGCTGTATCTAGAGGTAAATTTACGGGGCATTCATGCCTGAGATGGATGTCGCTGATGAACATGAAATATGTCAGTTCCACCGCGGGACCTATACCTCGCACGGTAAGTGAGAGTGCCCTTACCCCTCTCTTCATTATGGAGTGCGAGAGACGCTGAGTTTGCGGTGGCCAGGCTCGATCAAGAAGGGCAATCGCAAGTCCGAGATCCTTCTGCGCGACGCCGAGGTGGGTGTTGCTCCGAAATTCGACTTGGTATGCCCTTTGTCTCTGACCTGTTCGTAGCATGTTGCCACGCTTGCATCCATCTTCAAGAGTAACGAGTACAAGTATCCGAAGCAGAGCCTCGACGATAGTTGGGAAAAGGTCCTCTTGAACCAATGTATGTAACACCTCCTTTTCTCCTCGTTATCGGATACTGATGCGCATATGCTATGCCCGCATAGTCCATGATGGTGCGTCGCCGGCTCTTGTATTTTTTTCGTATCTGGCAAGCTCTGACCACTGTGTGATCGTTGTAGTCCTCCCAGGTTCCGCGATGTTCGTCCTTTTCTATTCGTTTCGCTTATCCGCCATACTGATTACGACGGGCGCTACTACTTACTCTAGCGGCATGGTCTACGGGGACGCGGAAAAGCTCTATGCTGAGGTTCGCGCAGACACAGATGCGCTCGTCGATAGGGCCCTTGCCGTCCTGTACCCAAGCTCCCTCCCACTTTCATCTGCCGTCTCCACGTCCACTTCAGGACCACTCACGGTATTTGCACATAACACAACGGCTTTCGCACGGCGGGACGTCGTGCGCGTGCCACTTGGCGAGAGAGGAATCAGTTCTGGAGACATACTGCTACAGAAGACCGGCGATGGGAAGGAGGGCTACGTCGTCCTGGAATGCGGCGCAGGCGGTGGACTTGTCCTGCCCAGCCAGACTAGCGCCAAGGACCTCAATGGTACGCGGACCCCTATTTCTACTATAGTGTTACTCTGGTTAACTTTTATACGTGGGTCGCTACGTAGATGTCACAGTACATAGCGCGAGCAGCGATTCGTTTGTCTTGGGGAATAAGGCTATACAGCTTACCATCGCCGGAGGGCGGATCACAAGTTTATTTGATGTGCGGCTCAGGTGCGTGTCCTTCATCGCTCTACGTGGGTAGTGGGTAAGCTGGGCGCATGTTCTGATGCTTGTCTGTTCGTGATAATACCAGGCGCGAGCTCATACCGCAGGGCCAGACAGGGGGTCTGACCATCTTTGAGGACCATCCGAACTACTGGGATGCGTGGGGTGCGTTTACGGTACATATCCGTCGCAGTGGGCTTTGTTATTAACCGGGGGTTATGGGAGTTCAGATGTCGAAATCCATCATCTTGAGAAGGCACAACAGCTCAAGTTTGCGAACGTCAAAATCGTCGCGTCTGGTCCCCTGCTGGCAGCTGTAGAGACAGAAGTCAAGTACGGTAAGAGCACCATCAAGGTCACGGTGAGTGGCAAAGTGCTCCTTCCTCCAAGCGCTTATCAGCTGACTTGATATGTTAGATCTCTTTAAGTGCCGTCGGAGGTTTGCCCCGCTGTCTGCTCCCGGGGCGACTCATAGCTAAACAGATTGATAGCGCCGCCCCCTCATCCCTTCGATCAATTTGTATTTAGCGCAGAGGTTGATTGGCATGAGCGCCATGAGTTCTTGAAGTGTAAGTGACCGGAGGTTAAATTATTCCGCCAGAGAACGCGAACTGACGGATCGCAGTCGAGTTGCCTCTCGACATTCACAGTGACGTAGCAACGTACGAGACACCCTGGGGTCACGTCCGACGTCCGACGCACAAGAACACGACGTGGGATGCAGCCAAGTTCGAAGTTTGCGGACACAAGGTACGCCTTTGCATCACGGGCCTCTCCAGTGACATAGTAATTTACCTTGTTGTCCTCGTGAAGTTCGCAGATCTCAGTGAATATAAATATGGCGTGGCCATACTGTCTGAGTCCAAGTACGGGTTCTCCTGTCGGGGCAGTGTCTTGCGGATCTCTCTTCTGCGTGCGGCGACTGCACCTGATGCCGAACAAGACCAAGGTTTGTTGCGTCTATCCCTCCATCTTTTCAGTTAACGGTAAAATAATATAAAATAAATCCACGCAGGCAAGCATGAATTCTCATGGGCTGTATTGCCCCACCGTGGACACTTCCTCGAATCGCACGTCCCCATCGCGGCTTACCTCTTTAATTCTCCGCTACACGGTGCGTCGCTACCTATTTCTTCCGCCTGACTGAACCGGATGATTTACCTTAACGTCATGTTACAGTGCGCTGCGTACCCAATGGCGGCGCGATAGCCGCGACAGTGCCCCGCCCGCCATTCGTATTGTTTGGTAGGGACCCCAGCGTGTTCTTGGAGACTATTAAGCGCGGAGACCTCGATGTGGACGGAAAGGGCGGCCATCGCACGATCGTGCTACGACTTTATGAGGCATATGGGGGTCACGCGACTGTCGGCATTCAGATCAACGTACCTGGTGTCGTCGCCGCGTACGAGACAAACTTGCTCGAGGACGATGCGGGTGCAGAGATGCTCTCATTGGAGCGGACGACTGGCGACGGGGAGACGCTGTCGATCCGGCTTGCGTTCCGTGGGTTTGAAGTCAAGACGGTTAAACTTGTACTGTCGAAGGAAGCGTGAAGTGAGGCGAGTGAGGTAAGCTTGAGGCGACTTCTGGCGTGCAGGGCATATCTATCTTGACCTCTCAACCCGCTCTTCTCTCCTGATACTTACGTTCTTCTATCAGGGGGGAGGGGTCGTAGCGCACGGAAAGGACAGTTGGATGGCCTTTCGTGGAATTACCAGATGAGAGTGTACAAGTATTTTGGATGCTTTATGTATGATACTATGTGTAAGTCTGTGGGCTGGAAGGAGCAGCTAACTCAGACACTTGAAATACTGGTTGTTGTTCACATTGTATACTGTATATGTTTGTATGTCATGTCCCAGCCCACAGTTTGTCCCAGCACTGGCCCTGCCACTAAGCCCTTATGACATTCCCAGCATGTGCCTTGAGCTGTTAGCAAACTTTTCATAATGTCTGAGGAAATCTTCAATGGACCAGCACTAGATGGTACAATGTACTCTTACTTGGCAAGATGCTCTAGCAGTAAATCTCGAGCAATGGAGCGTTGCCCTTGTCATCCTTCACCCCTTCCCATATTGCGATGCAAAAATACAAAAGGGATCTGCACCATGCCCAAGCATAAATCTATGCAGCTTCGGCATCGTCGAGACTACGTGGAGTCAATGCAAACTGCAACGGTATTTCGCCAGGTATGTTCCGAGCATTGCTATCTGCCTTGCATACGAGTGATCCTCGAATCATCTCAAGATCCCCATAGTGAACTGCAGAATGCAGCGGGGTATTTTCCATAGTGTTCCGTGGGTCCACGGACTCGGATGCTCCGTTGCGACTCGAAAATGTCTCCCTGCCAATGCTGCAACAGATGCTGACATATAGTAACCGCTAATAGCGTCCGAATGGAGCGAGTATTTGAAGATCAACCGCTCCACCCTGGAATCCACACAGGTATGCGTAGTTGAATTGCACCTTTGATCTCGAAAAATCCCTACATCGGCAAAGGGTTGAGTTATAGCTGCCGCCGGCGCCTGAGTCCATGCCGCAAAATATGGGTTGTCCGGGTCGAATGATGCATGTCGTTACATCTTCGAACTGCGCATGGCGAACCCTGTGTTCCTGTCCATAATGGTCGTCCAACTGTACGAGAACGGTCACGCAAGCCTGTGCCTGACAGAGTTTGCAATATCTTCCTTCTGTCCCGTTTGATCGTGGAGGGACATCTGGAGTGACGTCAGAGGCTCAGTGACACTTCTTATGTCGATTTTGGGGCGGCTCGTTACATATGTGAAGTTCGGATGGCCAAAGTTGACCAACTCCTTCAGAGAACGAAGCACCTCTCCCTAGCTAATGGGTTTCCGGGAGGGTTCGAAGACTCGTCGAAAGCATCCATGATAAGGTAGTGAAACGTTGACCGGGGAGTGTGAGCATGTCTTTAAGGCATTTTGTCAAATCATTGTCACTGAGCTGCCCCGTTCCGTTGTCGTGATCCGGATGAAGTTTAAAAATAATGTCGTAGCGGGGGCTCGAGCGAACAGGAAGTTGGGTGTGAAGGGAAGGACTCGGAAGTAGACCACACAAGCTCTGCTTGCTGGCGTCCCGAAAGTCGAGATAAAAATATGTTATCGATGCTCTTCCAGCCTCGCTCACAGTTTAAATATGTTCGATGATCGTGAGACTGATAAAAGACATCAGTAAACCAGGATGGTGGGAGCTGAAGATCGAAAAAACCAAAGTATACTGTTGCCAGAGCTAGCTACAATATCAAGATGTCATCGAAGGGCATCGGGTGGAAGTGAAATAGGCGCACGCTTTCCGTGCATCCAAAGAAGGTTCACTTCTTTGGATTCACGGAAAGCATGAGTCTGTTTCACTAAAATGCTGCTTTCGATGAACCAGGTGGCCACATTCTTGCGGTCAGTTCATGGTTAGCTGACGGATTTGGTGGAAAGAACCATCTGAAAATGTTCTTCCGTTATTGACTTTGTTTCGTGGCTTCCTCTGCTTCCTTTCCGTCTGAGTGGGTAAGGTTGAACCTTTCTCAAAATTGACTACAACGATCTACGCACCATCAACTTGAATGACCTCCGCTACCTTGAAGTTGACGTTGGCTGATCTATCATCGACGCCGGCCACTCTTTCATCTACGGCAAACACCTGATCCTGATGACACTCGCCCCCTCGCCGACGGTATGTGCGGCCCTCGCTACTTCTGCTGTAGACATCCGAGCTTCCTCTTGTCTAGACTCTTCAGGGCGTCCTCCAGATCAGTCCTCTTCCCATCCTTTTCTAAACATCATTTAGCTAGCGGCAACGTACGCGCACTGAACGAAGTACCGTCGCTGCTTAGTCTCCTTGGTCGCGATCCCAAGAATGGAGAAAACCCCGACCATGATCTAGACGATTATACCCGTCATTTCCATGGTCGGTTGCACTTCTGTATAGATCTCAAGGCACCAGAGAACCCTTTCAATGCGCCCGAAGACGTCGACGAGTGATTCTTGGCTTCCCCTAATATCCATGGCTGCCTAAAGATGTGGGCATTAAATTGAATCCAAGTCCCTGAGAAATTACCTCGACCAGACGCCGCACTTACCGTACGGCACTAATAGGCTGGCGGTAAGAAGCGAAAGCAGTGGACACAAGGAATAAATGGCCATAACGATAGTCAGGCTCAGGAAGAGAGAGGGCTTGGAAAGCAAATGATCAGAGTTGTCGAGTCGTACGAGCCGACAACTTTTTTCTTTTTTCGACTTCCGACTTCACATTCCGACGGTCATCACGGTCCGCTGATCCGAACCCCTAATATCATCCCCTCCGAATACTAGATACTCGTACGTCTGGGAACGAGGGTACCATGTGAGCGAGTCGAGACAACGATGGAACACCGTGATAGTGGTCATACTGGCAGCGGCTGCGGTGTCTTGGCGGTGTCATGACTGTCATCATCGGTCGCGGTTCTTCGCGAGGACCGTTTCTGCATTCGCATTCGAGTGATGGCCTACACTGGCACCCACGAGTCAAAGACGCCTGACCGGGTAAAAGACGACGCACGCCGCACGACAAGCGGTATCTAGAAGGACGAGTACTAGTGTACTACGACGTCCATGCCTCCGGCGGGTGGTGCTGTCAGTAGTTCCGCCGCCGGACTTGTACCGCGCATTGCGAGTGAGAACACGAGAATACACCCCTCTTTGTCATGGGCATAGGACCGATGCCAAGTTCGCGGCCAGGGTCGATCAAGAAGGGCGCCAGGGTGAGCGTTACTCCAGCTTTTCTTCAGTTTGCTAGATTATTGCCTCGGACTGGTTTCTGTCATGTATGTAGTGTGTTGCCACGCGTTGAAGTACAAGTATCCGAAGCGGATTTATCAACGAACGTTTAGGAATAGGGGCCAGGCAGTTAAACAGATGAAGTAGAGCGCTGTCACAGAGGTTGCGGTGGTTGGCCACACTGGCACTAATGTTAGAAGGGGAAGGCGCAATGGCGGATGATCTGGAGGTGTACTGTGTGCGTTTGAATGCTGCGTTCGAGTTTGATCCACGGCGGTGCTTGTCCCACAATCATTGGTGTGCTATGTTGTGTAGTTCAGTATAGGTATATAACACACTCTCACTTGTAACGGTGTTCTAACAATAATTTAATAATCTCATCGCGCCATTCCCCTGATGCAACGTCCAACGGCGTCCTACCATCGACATCCTTCACCTCTACATTCGCACCATGCTCGATAAGTAGGCGCACTACCTCAATCCACCCCTGTTCCGACGCATGATGCAACGGGGTTAAGCCGCGAAGCGCCGGTATATTTGGATCTGCACCGTACCCGAGCAGCAACCGAGCAACTCTGGCGTCACTGAGATAAGGTCCACTCAACGCAAACCCTAATGGAGTGGAGCCACGCTCAGCCCGGGCATTAACGTTCGCCTTACAGTCGAGTAATATTTGAACCATCTCGAGATCCCCATAGTAGGCTGCAGAATGCAGCGGCGTCTTGTTGAAATCGCCTTGTGGGTCCACAGATGAACCGCTGTGATGGAGTACCTGGGCCAGTCGGAAGTGTCTCCCTGCTAATGCTGCCACAGCTGGTGTCATATAGTAACCGCCAATGACATCCACATACTGCGGATACTTGACGATCAGCTGTTCCACGGGATGCTGGAATCCACACAGGGCGGCGTAGTACAGGGGAGTCGAGGCAGATTTCAAAATGGGGGTAAATTCGAAAAGGGTTGACTCGGCGTTGGGATCGATGTCTATGTCGTGTGATTGGAGCCATGCCGTGAAATGGGGCTTCTCCGGGTCAAAAAGGCATTCCATCCCCCGTCGTAAGTGAAAGGATACGTTCTCAAACTGGGCGTGGATAACCCAGTGTTCAGCAGCATATCCCGCTAGAGAAGACGGCTTTTCGACGCCGGTCGGTCCAATGAGAGTTTCCGGTTGGAGCAAAATACCCAGGCAAGTTTGCGCTAGGGTAGTATGGGCAGGCTCAAGAGAGATATGATAACGTGAGAAATCCTGAGTTGAAGTAGCAAGGCGTGCCGAGGTCAAATATTCTTTGACCGAGAAATGCGAGAACTGCACGATCCGGAAATGACCTATGTCGACAATGGCGATCAAACTGGAGCATGACGTTAAAAGAGCTTGTTCTTGATCCTCCCAGCGCCAACCTTGGTTCAATCTTGGAATGCCCTCTGCGTCGTCGAAGTCAACCGCAAAAACTTCTGCAAGCTCCTCCACGCGGAGTGGGCGGATTGCCGCAACGAGGCATTGCAATAGACGTCGAGCGTGATCTCGATTCGGCTTCTTGATCTCCCTCAGCACACGCTCATATGTCTCATCCAACGACTCTGGTAGTTCCTCGAGAAAGCGCCGGACGCTTGAGGGAAGACAGTGCCTTAAAATTTCCAGCTGACAGAATACCCAACGGAACCTGTTTCATAATCTGAACAAGTCTCAAGCGCGTAAAAGGACTCACTTACATTCCGTCGGCTTTCTCAGAAAGCGCCTCGATCACAAGAACTTTGTCCTCCTCCTTCCACCTCCTAATGATTGGCTCCAAATTTGAGTAAACGACAGATCCGACATAGTCCGCAATATCCTTCTTTTGTTCGTTTCGGTCGTGAAGGGACACCCGGAGAAGCGTCAGAGGCTCAAGGACATCTTTGATATCGATCTCTGGGCGGCTTGTAACGCAAATACGAAGATTTAGATGGGGAAGGTCAACAAGCCCCTTTACTAGTTGCAGCACCCCTTCACGAGCTGATGGAATCCCGGAGGCGTTTGGAGACTCATCGAGTGCGTCCATGATCAGGTAGGTGGGTTGTTGGTCAGGGAGCGTAAGCATGTCATTCAGACATTTTACCAAAGCGCTGTCACTGGGCTGCTTCTTTCCTCTGTCGTGAACCAGATAAAGATCGGATAGGATGTCGCAGCGGGTGCTCGAGCGAGCAGAAAGCTGGGTGAGAAGGGAAGGGACCAGGTCGCGCAAGCCTTGTTTGTTCGCGTTTCGAAAGTCGAAGTAGAAATATGCCATCGATGCTTGTCCAGCATCGCACGTAGCCTGAACATCTTCGATAATCGTAGAACTAACAAGAGACATTAGTAACTTATGTTTGATAGAGGTGATGATCCACAAACCAAAGAATACTCTTGCCGGAGCCAGCTACAATATAAGTTGCTGTCAGAAGGTATCGGGTGGGAAGTGGAACAGGGCGCACGCTTTCCGTGGATCCAAAGCAGTGAACCTTTTGATTTCCATTCCCGGAATATGTCGTCTTGAAAGAACCAGGTTGAAGTTCTCTTGTAGTGAGTACCGCACGCTATGTTATGGTTCGTTGATGGATCCGATGGAGAGAGCCATTCGTGGACATTGTCCCGCAATTGGTTTTCTGAAGTGATGCATAACAGTATGAGGCTCTGTAGTCGGTTCTGAAGACTCAGGAGATGACGAACGTTTAAGATAATCTATATTGTCGACGGTTCGTTCCATAACTACCTTTGCTTCCTTTCCATCTGGGCGATTCAGGTTGGACACTTTTCAGACATGACTGAAAATGATTTGCGCACCATCAATAATTTCGGCGACTTTGTCATCTACGCTGGCCACTCTATCGTCCACGACAAGGACCTGTTTGCTGACTCCCCTCACCCTCTCATCGATGATATGCGTGGCTCTCAGGACTTCAAAAGCGGCCATCCGAGCTTCCTCTTGGGTCAGATTATCTAGCCTCTTCAGTGCATCTTCCAGATCAGTTCTCCCGACGAGCTTCTTCCCACATTTTTCTGGACGTCGTTCAGTCAACGGTGACATAATCAAAGTGAATTGCTCACTCATCCAGCTTTGCTTGATCTCCTTCGTCGCGATCCCGAGAATAGACAGAACCTCGGCCATTATCTGAATGAGCATTTCCATCATTTCTGTAGTTGGCGGCACATTCGTGTAGACCTCGAGACGTCGGAAGAAGTTCTCGACGCGCTGGAAGATGTCAGCGAGTGTATCTTGGCCTGCCCGAACATCCTTAGCTGCCTGAGAGGGATAGGTGTTACATTGGCCGCGCAAAAAATATCAGGAAGGCTACGCACTGAGAGAAGGACACCAACTCCGGCAAATATGATTTTTGCAGGTGAGAATACCTGCGAGACAAGTATGAGCGTGCATATTTCAGTCAGGTTCACGCCGTGAGGCATACCAGCCCAACTGCCTCTCCAACGGTCACAGATAATGCAAAAAGAACGTTAACAGTTGGATCAAGCCACTTGGTCCATCGATCATCACCACTTCGGGACAGATCTGACCCCAGCACTTGCTGTTGAAGGAGTGCGAGAACGGCGGTGGGAGAGTTGCAGGACTGGAGCTGGGTGGCGAGCGGATGAGCAAGCAGATCCTTCTTTGTGCGTTTTTTGTATGCTTTCAGGGCATTATTGAGGATTAATTGGAAATTGGACGATGAGGCGTTCGATGAGTGAGAGTGAGACATGAAGGTGGAAGGGAAGACTTTTTCTGAGCACAGGCTAAGTGGACGACGGCAGGGTTCTGGAAACACGAAGTGAACACGGTCGACGGTGTTACTGTGATTTAAATTACACTTATAAACTCTGTGATGAAATTACACTTTGCGGAGCATCAGGACGTGTCTTCCTCTTGTTTACTTACATTCTTGGTATTTTGAAAAGAGGGCCTTTATCATTAATTCAGCAACGTCACGTCCAATGATTTCGCACTTCTCGGGTGTTTAGCGTCCCCATCTAGTGCTCATGAAGTGCCTTTGGCGTCGGCATTTGCGCTGGTAACCGTAACACGGTCCGTACGGGCCGTGTCGCGGATTTCTGTCATGCCGTGGTCGTGCGGCAGCGGCACTGCACGCCAACGCACCAGAAACGGCCCCCAAAACCAATCTCTGAGGTACAAATCGTGTCCATGCGGACTGTATTTCCTAGCTGTATCAAGTAGGGTCCAGGCCGAGTGCGGCGGAGTGGAACGGAAACATGCGTTTGTCCAAACCCTTCTCTTCATCCACAAACGATCTCTCTCTCTCGCTTCCTGGATTCCTTTTTCCTCTTTCCCACATGTCAGCATCTCTACTCTGTCTCCCGTTTTACGTCCTCCGTTCGCCTCGTCTCCCTCTGCAACCCCCCTCAAGCTTCCAGGACCATGTACTGTATCCTGGATAGTCGTCCTCATCCACTCGCCCATCGTCATTCCCTAAAACTGGTTCACAAAAAGCCCAACCTAAGCTTCCACAGGGTGTTCCAGACAAAAGCATCAATTTTCCAAAGTGGCACAGAGGTCGAGTACACGGATTTTGTCTGCACAGTTCTGGAGCGTCGTTTTCAGGGAGGGCGAGATTTGTGACAATTCTTTCGCCGAAAACTGGAAAGGCGGCATGGGACTCGGAGAGCGTTCTTTTCTTCATATGTACCTTTGTATCCTCCGCTTTGTGCTATCTTACGCAGACAGGCCTTTTCGCTGCAAGAACAGCATCATTTATTGCTTCATTGCGGATGGAACTGTACAAGTATTCTATGAACGACTCCGAGTCCATAAACATCACTGACCAGCTTCCCACTTGAGATCTTTTACTCTAAGTTTACGTGTTTCATGTTTTCTCACCAAGTCACTTTGGTTCTACCAAGGGCTCGTAATTATCAACAGACTTCAAGTTCTTCGCTTTAACCACAACGCTAGCACTACGGGAAGCGCGACCATGGAAAATTTTATGTACTATATATGGAAATTTCATGTACATTGTCCGGGAATGAGTGAAAAGCTGGACAGGGAAATTTGGCAGAACGTGTACTGAAAGGCCATGTAATATGTGCCAAAATTACACACTAATAAGGGCTCTGGTACGCATTTATCCAAGGAGAGTACAGGGAATTTCCCTTGTCTATCTATTGGTTTTGTATTGGTATCTGTTCTATTTGACTTGATTACGCACTGAATTCCAATGTGAACAACATGGAAATTAACTGGAGAATGTTCTCAAATTCTTGTCACACTCTAGGGATTTTTGGCAGATAATGCAGGGGAATATGGCTTTCATTGATGGGAATATTACATCGATGTACTACTTAAATTCAGTAGAAGAAACATGGAAACTATTGCATCCGCATGCACTTAAATTCAGTAGAAGAAACACGGAAACTATTGCGTCCACGCACGCTACTTGTCACCTGTGTCTAAGGTTTGTATGATAGAGATGCAACCTCGAGGGTGCCAGTGATAAGGATTGAATAAAGGTGGTGTAAGCATACAAAGGGAGGATTAAAAAGACATAAGAAAATGAGCATACAGCTGCCGTGTGGTATTGGTTTGGTGTCGGTAAGTGTTGTTCGAAAGCACGAGAAAATAAACAGAAAAGAAAGCGAATACAAAAGTGAGTGACGGTGCAAGTGGGAGGGAATGCAATTGGGGCCGTTTTGTCTTGTGTTCTGTTGTCGAGCACGAGGTGGTAAGGACAACACGAGAAAGGAAGAGTTGGACGTGTGCTTTGATGTGAAGGCCTGTTCTGTTCCAAGTGTGGCTGGGGGGTCCACTTGCACAAGTTACATGAGAACGGTTGACGAGCATCAGGAAATGTAGGAGCACTGAGAGAGGCCACAAGGAGCGTCATGAACAAAGATATAAATGAAACGAGACTTGGGGGCTTGATTTGATTTGGAGACAAGGAACACAACAATGGGGCATGTGAAAACCTTGCCAGTAATCTCGAGTCAGGAGAAAAGGACAAATGGACAAGACGGCATCACACCTATTAACCCATTCCATACTTTTTCTGCTTCCACAACTTGTACAAGCTGGCGTTATTGCAACAGTCTTTTGCAATATCTTCAATCACTTGCGGCACAAGTGGGTGACAGATCACCCTGGACCATTCAGGATCAGTTACCACCTTCTTCTCCAGTTCCCTCTGGGCCTGTGGACCATAAATTACATTGCTCAAACTCAGAACGACCACTCACCTCAGTCACAACAACTGCACATTGTGTGAGGGTGTGTTTCGTCCAGCTCTGTGCCATTTGGAATCTTTGAGCTTTGAGAAGTCCTCGAACAATCTCCTTCAAGTGGTAAAATGATTATTAAAACACATATGGCAATGTCCTTATGACACATACCCTTAGAAGTAGCCACTGCCCCTTATGCTCATGACCAGCCAGCCCAAGGGCTTCCTTTGGATCATAAGTTCAATACGGGACAGGTTTCTTCTCACGCACACGACAACTTGTAGCAGATCTAGAAGAATTTGACAATGGACCAGCTGAAGATGTCATAGTCAAAGATGACAGGCCAATTGAAGATACAGCAGCCGAAGACGAGGGACCAGCTGAAGATGTCATAGTCAAAGATGACAGGCCAACTGAAGATACCGCAGCCAAAGACAAGGGACCAGCTGAAGACGTTGTAGTCAAAGATGATAGGCCATGTCACCGTCGTGGACACTGACTCCTTGATGGCTAAGTTGTCGTCAGTGGAAGCCGAATAGTTTTTGCTG
>Ga0193693_1000045_pt1 | contig 15193 bp, 11 predicted proteins | sample L3a2metaG_FD_144916 | JGI IMG/M metagenome (GOLD analysis project Ga0193693, IMG submission 144916) | Soil microbial communities from a riparian zone of the East river system, Colorado, United States - L3a2 | ecosystem: Environmental > Terrestrial > Soil > Riparian zone | place: USA: East River...
AGCGGCCAGGTTCAGCCTCTGCAAGTCTTGATAAAACTTCAGCGGTCGTCCGTAAAGATGGGTTTGGTCTTTCCCATCGGGCCATAGTTCTGCAAGCTCCGGCTTTTCTAAAATCTCCGGAACACTGCGGCCTTTAATTAACCACTCATAATAAAGTGTCGTTGCTCCCTTTATCCGATCAGTCACTTCGCCCGGCGATTTTTTCATCAGAGCAAACCGCCGGCGTTCGATGTCGAGCATGTGCTCAAACCACGTTTTGACCCACCCACCGATGGTGATGTAGCCGCGCACCTGCGCCTGTTCTGATTCCGTCTCCGGAACCAACGGTGCGAATCCGCCGCCGTTGCTGCTGCCAAAAATGTACACGCGGTCAGAGTCGATGAAGTCGTGATTTTTAAGCGCGCGGAACGCCGCGCGGTACCCGGCAAGCTCCGTTTCGAAATCGGTTTGCGAACAATCGCCCTCGCTGTCGCCGCAGCCCGGTTTATCAATCTTGAACAGGCAAAACCCCGGCGTTTGCGCAAGCCCGCGCAAAATCAATCCGATGGTATCTTTCGTGTCGGCCGGCGCTTCGACCGAGTCGCAACTTAGCCAACCGGTGAGAAAAATGACCGGCAATTTTTCTTTACCGTCACGCGGCTTGGTGATGATGCTGCGCAAGCGTTTGCCGTCAGGCATTCTCACTGAGTCGTAGATCACGTCGACGTTCGGATACGATTCACGCGGTCCTTTTGCTTTGCGCGGAAGCTCTTCCGCGGAAACCGCTGCAGCTACGGTAAGAAATGCAATTGCAGAAGTTATTTTCATTTGCCTTTCGCCGCTGCAACTGCTTTCTGCGCCGCATCAGCGAGATCGTCCGCTGCGATCAATGCGACGCCACTTTCTTTCAACAACTGCTTTCCTTTCTCAACGTTTGTCCCCTCGAGACGAACGATCAACGGCACAGATAGCCTAGTGCTTTTTGCTGCGTTGATGATGCCTTGCGCAAGGATGTCCACCTTCATGATCCCGCCGAAAATGTTGACGAGGATCGCTTTCACGTGTTTGTCGGCGATCAGGATTTTAAACGCTTCGGTCACCTGCTCTTCCGTCGCGCCGCCGCCGACGTCGAGAAAGTTAGCCGGTTCGCCGCCGTAAAACTTAATGATGTCCATGGTAGCCATGGCCAGTCCGGCGCCATTGACGAGGCACGCTATGTCGCCGTCGAGTCCAATGTAATTGAGCCCATGTTTTGACGCTTCGACTTCGCGAGGATCTTCCTCAGCTACGTCACGCATCGCAGCGATCTCCGGATGCCGATACAGCGCGTTGTCGTCAAAATTAAACTTGGCATCCAGCGCCAGGACTTCGCCTTTGTTTGTAACGACCAGTGGGTTGACTTCGACCATCGAGCAATCGTACGCAATGAAAGTGCGATAAAGTCCTTCGAATAATTTTGACGCGTTCTTTAGCTGCGATGATTCGAAACCGAGTTGGCTTGCCAGTTTGCGCGCCTGGTATGGCTGTAGGCCGGCTAATGGGTCAATCGGTTCCCGAATGATTTTCTCGGGCGATTTCGCGGCAACGGTTTCAATTTCGACACCACCTTCCGTGCTGGCGACAATTAAAGGCGCAGCGGTCGCGCGATCGAGCAGCACGGCAAAATAGATTTCCCGCGCAATATCGGCCGATTCTGCCACGAGGACTTTGTTCACCAGACGACCAGTCGGCCCGGTTTGGTGCGTCACCAGAATTTGGCTGAGCATTTTCGCCGCAACATCGCGGACTTCGTCAGGCGTTTTTCGAACATGCACGCCGCCCTTAAATCCGTTCTTGAAACTGCCCTTGCCGCGTCCGCCGGCGTGGATCTGTGCCTTAACAACAATCTCGATTTCGCCCAGTTCGCGCGCGATCTGCTCCGCTTCATCGAGTGTCGTCGCGACTCTGCCGCGCGTTGTAGCCACATCGAATTTCTGCAATAACTCTTTGGCTTGATATTCGTGGATGTTCATCGGGAAACTAACAGTCGAACACGTATGTCATTCTGAGCGGAGCGAAAAATCTTTGATCTTTTCTGGACCACTCGCCCACAAGAATAAACCGAGATGTTTCGCTTCGCTCAACATGACACTAGCTATCTATCGATGCCCGGACGGGCAGATTGGAATAGCCCGCGCAGCGGGAATCAGCAACGATTTTTCTCTTTCGAATTGGCTTGCGTAGCGGAATTCGAGCCAGCTACGGTGGCGGCCATGAAAACCTCAACGAAAATCTTTACAGTAGCTGGCGCACTCGTGCTCACGCTCGCGTTCGGCATAGTCGCCGCTTCGCCTGAGCAGGAGAAAGCATTCACTGACAAATACAAAGCAGCATTGGAAGGCAAGGACACAGCCACCCTGGAGTCTTTCCTTTACACACAAGGCTCAGATCCCCAGGCCCTCGAGTTTTACAAAATGATGCAGTCGGGGAGCGTCGGAGAGAAAATTTCGAAGATTGAGCTTGTTAGTCTCACGCCGGAGGACGTTAAAAAAGCGACGACGCCGATGGACGGACCAACGGGCAAAGTTTGCCTGAATCTCAAACCAACAAAAAAGCTCGTGATCAAGGTTGAGAACAAGGACGCAAACGGCAGCTCCTCCAGCAGCTCCGAGAACTTTGTCGCCGAGAAGGACGGCAAATTCGTGATCCCGGTGCCGGGACCGTGTAAGTAGCGCTTCACGAAACCGTGCTCACGAAAGCGACGCGAGGACGCGTGCGCACTCTCAAAGCTTGCGCGAAAGTCGGCAACCTCGTTCGGATTTTGCACGAAATGCTTTTGGAGTGCGAGGCGTCCTCGCATCGCTTTTCACGGCAGCGCATGTTTTTTAACACAAGCGAGCCATGCAGTTTAGCTTTGCTACTCTTTGAAGAGCGTGCCCACCGTGCGCTGGTCGGTCGGTGGTTCGAGCGAGTTAACGAAATTGCGAAACCGTTCGGAGAAAACCTCAGGCCGAAGTTTCCAGTAATGAGCCATGCCCGGCGCGAAGACGTAATGTCGAAGGAGTCCGTGCCAGCCTTCCCAAAGATCCATGTCCATCATTCCATAAACATGATGAAAATGGATGCTCTCAAACGCTTTCAAGAATTGGTAAGCAACATGGAAAAATCGTGCCCGCTCTTCAATTGAGAGTGCGCTAATATCTTCGAGCCCGACGCGCCAGATTCGTTCCAGCTCGGCGTTTTCCATCAACGGCTTCGTCACCTCGCGCAGGGCCGTTGCCGCGGCGTCTTGCATGGCGACTTTGGCCACACGTGTGCTCTGATGCACTTGCACGGCGAGATAGAGCACAGACAAAACGACAGCTAGCGACCCGACTAATTGCGAGATGGCGCTAACCGCATCCCAGTTCATGGTTCCGATTGTACCATGTAAATCGCAACCCGCTTGAATGTCATTCTGAGCGCAGCGAAGCTGCAACGTAGCGGACGAAGTCCGCGAGGCCAGGCTTTCAATCTCTGATCATTTTTGAGCGGTGCATCAGCCTGAACGATCAGATGTGTTTGAAGGCCTGGCCTCATGCTTCGCATTTCGTTGCAGCGCTTCGCTCAACATGACAGCGATATTTTTCGGTCTGGCTACTTCGGTTCGTCCGCGATTTTGAGAACGATCTTCCCACGGGTGTGGCCAGTCGCCACCTGCTCCTGCGCCTTCATCGCTTCCGAAAGTGGGAATGTTTGAGACACGATTACCTTAATTTTCTTGTCATCGATCAGTTTGCCGATCTCGGCGAGCTCTTCTGAATTTGGCTCGACATTCAGGGCCGTGCCACGAATGCCGTGTTTCTCCAGTTCGGACTCTTTGGGACGCGCAACGAGTGAAACAATGATGCCGCCCTTCTTCACCACGGCATATGACCGTGCGAGTGTATCCCTGCCAATCGAATCAAGGACCACATCAACATCTTTAGCGACATCCTCGAATTTTTGCTTCGTGTAATCGATCGCCACATCTGCCCCGAGTTGTTTCAGGAAATCCTGATTCGCAGTTGAAGCCGTCGCGATCGCCTTCGCTCCGCGCGCCTTGGCAATTTGAATCGCAAACGAGCCCACACCACCTGAACCGCCATGGATAAGCACGGTCTGACCGGCGCTCAGCTTCGCAGTGTCGATTAACGCCTGCCAAGCAGTCATGGCCACAATCGGCACCGCTGCCGCCTCCATATACGTGAGCGATTTCGGCTTGGGCGCCGCTTCGCGTTCCGTGACCAACGCGTATTGCGCGTAACCGCCGCTGTTGTCCAAGCTGACGTACGCGAACACGGGATCACCCGCTTTGAACTTTGTGATCTTACTTCCAACTTTTTCAACAACGCCTGCGACATCGCCGCCGAGAATTATAGGAAAGGCGCGGTTTCCCTCTTTAGCGAACATTCCCTCTCTGATCATGCCATCGACCGGATTTACACCAGCCGCAACGACACGGATGAGCAACTCATCGTCTTTCGGTTCTGGTCGCGGCATGTCCTCATATTTCAAAACCTCTGGGCCGCCGTACTCGTGAATGACAACAGCTTTCATCGTGGGCGTGGCAGATTGCGCTTTAAGAGTATTTAATAGAGCGGCCAATGCCGCTAAGGCTGCGAGCAACGTGAGTTGTCTTGCAATTCTCATAACGAACATCCTTAACCGCCGGCATGAGCCTGCAATCTGATGTCTGACTTCCGATGTCTGATCTCTGACCGCTGGCCCCTACTGCGTCTTGGCTTCAGTATGAAAGGCGCCGACCCATTTTTTGTCCTGTTGAATCCAAACACTTCCGCTGTTGTACGTGCCGGATATGTCCTTGCCGTCAGCGGTCGCCTGCACCTTCGCCTTGTACGTCATAACAGCCATCTTCGGATGCGGGAAGACCACCTTGACCTCTGAGAACGAGTAATCGCGCAGATCGGTCTTTGCCATATCGGCAAGCTCAACGTCCAAAGTTTTCACTCCTTCGGCGTAGACGCCGTAATACTCTTTCGACATCAGGGCCTTGAATGCGTCTGCTTGTTTGTTCTTGTATGCTTCCCACGCGGATTTTTCGCGATCACTGATCGTCGATTCGTTCGCAGCCGGCTTGCCTTCCTTCGCCGGCTTCGCCTGAATAAAGCAGACTGGAGCTATCGCAAGCAGCGCGATACAACAAAGAATGAATGGTTTTTTCATAGCCGTCTGTTTATTCAAACGCTGATTATCTGTCTAGCCTTTTGATTCGGGCGATTTGTATTTGGTTCGTTAGTTAGCCTGCTTCAGTTCCCGAAGGCACAGGCGGTGCCATCAACACAGGCAAAAATTCCGGCGGCATGAAGCCGGCCCATACATCGTAATCGGGACCGAACTGCCGAAGGAACAACAACGAGAACGCACCAAGCGTTACTGGAATTGGTAAAAGGATAACTGTGCCGACGTACGGGATCGCAGCGATGCAACAAGTCGCGCATGTTACGGCGCAACTAATCATAACCGCCGCGACTGCTAACAGCAGAAGGAATAAAACGTAAAGCAGGATCGGCCCGGGATGGGAGCTTACCAAGTCCACGGTTTGAGCAAACGCGAGCCGCGCGCGACACCGTTGCCGATACATGATCGGAACCATCAATTGAGAGACCAGGGCCCAGACGAAAGCAAGGCAGACCGCGACAAATACGAACAGCGACAGGCCGATCCAAAATGCGAGACCAGGTTGCGCCTGATCGCCCCCTGGAATAAACGGCACAATGAGTGCAAGACCTGCGATCACGATCACAGCGATGAGAACGAGCACCACGAGCAGTGAGAACAGGAAGAAGCTGTTTCCTTCTGCGCGAAATTCTTTCCACGGCTCGGCAATCGCAGCGCGATTGCGAACGATACAGTCAAGAAAAATGAATCGTCCGCGCGCGCGTAGCCACGCAAACAGGACGATGAGCAGAAGAACGACGCAAATCAGAACGCAAATACCTGTGATGAGGACCGGCTGTGGAATCTGGCCGATCGTTTCGTTGAACTTCTGCGCGCCTTCCCGCCGGTTGTCCGGATAGTTGAAGTTGCCGATTCCGCCACCACCCGCACCAAGGTTTGCAAGCCAGGCCGCGAAACCGATTACGAGCCATTTTTTCAAATCAAACGGCTGAAACAGAATTCGCTTCATCAACTCGAAGGCTTCGCCAAACGGCTTGAAGATCTCGATTTTTGATCCGCTTTCGTTCATGCGCGGCATTGTGAAGCGTTTTGCCCAAGCCGATCAAGCGCGATGTGCCAAGGAACGACGGGTTGGGCAGCCGTCGAAATTTAGGCGCGACGGCTGGGAAGCCGTCGTTCCTTGGTTGCTTCGTTAGCGCACGCTCGCATCTTGGTAACCGATGTCGGGCGTAAAACGTCGCTACCCCATTGGCGCAGAATTAGTCGATGAAAACCAGACGCATTTTCGCGTTTGGGCGCCGAAAGCGCGGAAAATTGATGTCGTTTTGCAAGGCGCTACGGAAGCGAAACTAAAATTTTATCCGCTGACAGCCGAGTCAGGCGGATATTTCTCAGGCGCAGCCAACGTAGGCTCCGGCGCTCGCTACCGTTTTCGCCTGAATGGCGCGGAGAATTTTTATCCCGATCCGGCGTCGCGTTTTCAACCCGATGGGCCCCACGGATCTTCGTGCATTGTGGATCCGACAATATTCCGATGGAACGACGCGGACTGGCCCGGATTGAAACTTAAAGGCCAGATCTTTTACGAGATGCACATCGGCACATTCACCAGGGAAGGAACGTGGCGCGCCGCTGCCGAGCAGTTACCCGAGCTGGCGCGCATCGGAATCACGGTCATCGAAATGATGCCGGTCGCGGAGTTCCCCGGCGAATTTGGCTGGGGCTACGACGGCGTCGATCTCTTCGCGCCTGCACATTTGTATGGAACACCGGATGATTTGCGCGCGTTCATTGACCGCGCGCACTCGTTAGGCCTCGGTGTAATTCTGGACGTCGTTTACAACCATTTCGGACCCGACGGAAATTATCTGGGCGTTTATTCCGAAGACTATCTGATTCCCGGTAAAGGACACGAATGGGGGGACGTAATTAATTTCGACGGTCCAAATTCGGGACCAGTTCGCGAATTTTTCATCACAAACGGCCGTTATTGGATCGAAGAATTTCATTTCGACGGTTTCCGTTTCGACGCGACCCACGCCATTCGCGACGGGTCCGAGGAATACATCATTGGCGAAGTAGGTCGCGCCGCGCGTAAGGCGGCGGGTTCGCGTTCCATTATTCTTGTCGCCGAGAACGACCTGCAGGAGGCCAGGATGACACGACCGCAGGATGAAGGCGGCGACGGTTTGGATGGGATGTGGAATGATGATTTTCACCACAGCGCCATTGTGGCTTTGACCGGTCAAAACGTCGGATATTTCAGCGATTACTCCTCCAGACCGCAGGAATTTATTTCCGCTGCAAAATATGGTTTCCTGTATCAGGGGCAGGCGCTTTCGTGGCAGAAAATGTTGCGTGGCACTCCGGCGTTCGGCGTTCCCGCGGAGACGTTTGTTTGTTTCATCGAAAACCACGACCAAATCGCAAACACCGGCCCCGGCCAACGACCGCGCTTTCAAACTTCCCCCGCACGCTATCGCGCAATCACCGCTCTTCTCCTGCTCGGACCGTCGACACCATTGCTTTTTCAGGGCCAAGAATTCGGCGCGTCCAGTCCTTTTCTATTTTTTGCGGACGTCGGCGATGCAGCCGTAAGTGATGGAATTCGCAAAGGTCGCGCGGAATTGCTGGCGCCATTTTTATCGCTTACCGAGGAGGAGACATTGAGGAGCTTACCTGCGCCAGATGATCCACAGACGTTTTCACGGTGCAAACTCGATTTTTCAGAGCGCGAAAAGAATCGCCAGCTTTACGATCTGCACATCGATCTCCTGAAATTGCGTCGAGAAGATTCGCGATTTCGGCTGCAAAGTTCCGGCGGAATCGACGGCGCCGTCCTCGGGCCAGCGAGTTTTGTTCTCCGATATTTTTCGGAGCAAAAAGACGATCGTCTGCTCATCGTGAATTTTGGAGAGCGGCAGATTTTGAAACCTGCCGGGGAACCTTTGCTTGCCCCACCGTCCGGTTTCAGATGGGAAACACTTTGGACAAGTGACGCCCCGCGATACGGCGGAGCAGATTCGATGGCACTCGCCACTGAAGAGCAATGGCTCTTGCCAGCTGAATCAACGGTCGCATTGCGACCGGTGCTGTAGCGCCGGAAAGCACCGAGGGTGCTCTCAGCGTCTGCGACGCTCATGCCGCGCACGCGACTCGGCTATTGAGGTAAACACACGCTGCACAGCAGCCTGACGGTTTTTAATCTCGACAAGCTGGCGAGTTTTTTGCAAAGCTCTGCTCCACGTTGGTCTGACCGGGTCGAGGACCCGTCTCCCGCTGGGGTCTTCACTCTTTCGGACCCAAACATCCAGGCAACAAAGCGGCGGGAGAGGAAAATCACTATGAAATCAGCAATTCGTTTGAATCCAGCAAGTCCGCTACTCTTCATGACACTTGTCTACTTCACGTTTTCGGCGCCAGTCCCGAAAAGTTTCGCGGTCGTGCCTCCACCGGATGGAGGCTATCCCAACTTCACCACGGCGGAAGGGCAAAATGCCCTCAAAAGTCTCACCACCGGCGCTGCCAACACAGGAGTTGGTTGGGTTTCGCTCTTCAGCGACACTACCGGCAGCTTCAACACTGGCGTCGGCGCGGGGACGCTCGCTTTGAACACCGCGGACCAAAATACGGCTACTGGCGCGGGAGCGCTTTTGCTTAACACCTTCGGCTTCCAAAACACTGCCAATGGAGCGTTGGCACTTCTCAGCAACACAGAAGGTTTCTTCAACACGGCTGCTGGGGCTAGCGCGCTCTTTACTAACACCACCGGCAGCTTCAACACGGCCATCGGCGACGCTGCGCTCTTACTCAATACGATCGGCTCTAGCAATACTGCCACCGGGGTCAGCGCATTACAGAGTAACACGACTGGCGGTTTCAATACCGCGACGGGGAACGGTGCGCTTCTCAACAACATGACAGGGAGCAGCAACACTGCCATCGGAACAGGCGCGCTGTCATCGAATACAACCGGCGACGGCAACACAGCGACGGGTTTTCAAACGCTTTTCGTCAACACCACCAGTTACAATACTGCCTATGGGTATCAGGCGCTCTTGAACAATATAAGCGGCAACGACAACACGGCGGCCGGTTTTGAAGCACTCTCCCAAAACACAACCGGAGCGAACAACACGGCAAATGGCTCACAAGCACTCATCAGCAACACAATGGGCAACTTCAATACCGCCACCGGAGTCTCAGCGCTTGCGTCAAATACCATTGCCATAAACAACACTGCTGCGGGATTTCACGCCCTGCTGAGCAATCTCGGCGGCGAAGGCAATACCGCCACGGGAAGTAACGCACTCGCTAGCAACGGTGATGGCAACCACAGCACAGCCGACGGCGCCGGCGCGTTATCAGCAAGTACTGGTGAAGGTAATACGGCGGTGGGGTTCGCGGCGCTCTCAGCCAATACGACTGGCGTCGGCAATATCGCCCTCGGCCTTTCTGCCGGGAACGGAGTCACCACGGCTAGTAACGTTATCTGTATCGGCGCGGTAGGTGCGAACGTGGACAACAGTTGCTACATCAGCAAAATCTTTAACCAAACGTCTGCCGGGGGGACTCCGGTTTTCATCAACTCATCCAATAAGCTCGGCACGAGCACTTCCTCAAAGCGCTTTAAGGAAGATATCAAGCCGATGGACAAAGCGAGCGAAGCGATCTTCGCTCTCAAACCCGTGTCCTTCCGTTACAAGAAGGACGTAGATCCCGCAGGCACATCGCAGTGGGGCCTGGTAGCCGAGGACGTCGAAAAAGTGAATCCTGATCTGATCGTGCGCGACGAGAACGGAAACCCTTACAGCGTGCGCTACGACCAGGTGAACGCGATGCTCCTCAATGAGTTTCTCAAAGAGCACGCGACCGTGCAGGAGCTGAAGAAAGAAATCGCAGCCCTGAAGGCGGGTCTGCAGAACCTGACCGCGCAAATTGACGTGGGCGCACCGCCGCTACAGACAGTTGTCAACAATCATTGATGAATTGGCGAACGTCCTCCGCGGCGGCCGCCGAGCGGACAATAGATAGAACCAAACTAGAAGGAGAACACACAAATGAAAAAGATGACGAGAATTATTCATGCGCCGCTCGCGGCGATTACCCTTGGCTGGTTAGCAGTGCACTTTGCCCCGAATGGGTTCGGGGTTGTACCGCCGCCGGACGGCGCGTATCCGAACTTCACCACGGCCGAAGGGCAAAACGCGCTTTTACACCTCAGCACCGGCGCTGGGAATACAGCGCTTGGTTGGTCTTCACTCTTGAGTATCACCACCGGCAGCTTCAACACCGCTGTTGGCGCTGGAACGCTTGCACTCAATACCGCGGACTCAAATACGGCCATTGGGACTGCAGCGCTTTTGCTGAACACTATCGGGACGGAAAACACCGCCAATGGAACCGCCGCGCTTGTCTCGAACTCGGTCGGCAGCTTCAACAGTGCTTTCGGGGCGTTTGCGTTGAACAACAATATTGGTGGCAACTCCAACACAGCCACCGGCGATAGCGCGCTTCTCCTCAACACCAGCGGCAACTTCAACACCGCCACCGGTTCTTTTGCGCTCACGTCCAATACTACCGGCAGTGATAATACGGCCTACGGTGCTGGCGCGCTTGAGTCCAACACGGCCAGCGAAAACACAGCCGTTGGTTCTGCGGCGCTTCTTTTCAACACGAGTGGCAGCCGTAACACAGCGATCGGATTTCGGGCACTTTTGAATAACGCACATGGCGATGATAATACCGGAACCGGATATCAAGCGCTTTCCAGCAACGACGGAGGAGCAGGCAATACGGCGAACGGATCTCAGGCACTCTCTGGCAACACCATCGGCAGCGACAATACGGCCCTCGGTGGACACGCTTTGTTGCAAAATAGTGCCGGCAACAATAACACGGCTGTCGGTGCAAGCGCGCTTGCAGCCAACACCCAGGCTAGCAACAACTCGGCTGTGGGAAATTTCGCTTTATTTAACAACAATGGGGCCAACAACACCGCCATCGGAAATGGCGCGCTGATTTCAAACACCAGCGGCATCAATAATACCGCGCTGGGTTTTTCTGCCGGCTCCGATGCGACCACCGGGGGTGGTAATGTCTACATAGGCTCCTCTGTGGCGGGCGTGGCTGGTGAAAGCAACCATACCTACATCCGCAATATTAACACCACCAATGTAAGTGGAGGCGGGACCGATACGGTTACCGTAAATCTGTCGACGGGCTTACTTGGACACGCGACCTCCTCGCGACGTTACAAGGAAGACATTAGGCCCATTGACGACGCTAGCGAAGCGCTCTACCGGCTAAAGCCCGTCTCCTACCGCTACAAGAAAGAGATTGATTCCACTCAGTCGCCCGCGTTTGGCCTGATCGCTGAGGAAGTAGCGGCTGTGAATCCCGCTATGGTGGCACACAATTCTGACGGGCAGCCCGAGAGCATTCACTATGAAATGGTCAACGCGATGCTGCTTAACGAATTCTTGAAGGCACACCGCAGGGTGCAGAATCAAACTCAAAAGATTCAGGAACAGGAAACGACTATCGCAGAGCTGAAGAAGCAAGTGCAAACTATCGTTGCGCATTCCAAAGTACAGGATGCGAAAATCCAAAGAGTGAGTAATCAGGTACAAGCGAGCAACTCTGCAGCGCAGGTGGTTGTGAACGGACCGTGAAGCTGTGTTCCTGCCGTCGGCGAAACCGTAGGGAGACCAAACAGCGGCACGCCCAGCCGCGCAGGTAAACTCGGGGGAGCGCAGGCCGCTCAGCTGTAGTCGGGAGCTTGCCGACGACACCGTGCGCGAAGCTAAGGGAGATTTGAGGCGTAGAAGCTTTTTCTGCAGGCTGCCGAAAAGGACAGGCTCGCAGCCTGTGCTCCCCAAAATCGGAGATCGCGTTTGCAGCTGTCGGATTCGCGCGCGTAACTTCCGCCGATGAAAATCGCTTGGGTCATTCTCGCATCCGCTTTAATGCGTGTGTTCGCATCTGCACAGGAGGTACCGACACCGACACCCGAATCCACGCCACCGCCGAGAGTTTATCCCGTCGCGTTGCCCAACTACGACGAGGAGACCGCGACACGATTGCAGATTTTTTTGGACAACAACGATTTCGGGCCTGGGAAGATCGACGGAAGAATGGGCGAATTTTTCCGGAAAGCGCTCATCTCATACAAGCACGCGCAGGCAATGCCAAAGACCGGCGCGGTCGATCAGTGGATGCTTGATCAGGTGCCGGTCACTTACACGACTTACACGATCAGAGAAGAAGACCTGAAACAAGTCGGTAACGTTCCGGGAGGCCGCGCAGAGCAGGCGAAATTAAAATGGTTGCCTTACAACTCGCTGCTCGAATTCGTGGCCGAGCGCTTTCATTCCGCTGAGACGTACATTCAGAAACTGAATCCCGGCAAAAACTGGGAACGTCTTCAGCCGGGCGAAACTCTCAAGGTGCCGAATGTATTGCCGTTCGAAGTCGAGAAATTCACCGAAGGAAAAGTTCCTGAAAATCCAGCGTTCGTCTCTCGCAAGATTTTCGTCGATACACAGGAGCATTTACTCGAGGTGTTCGATCACGATCAGCTCGTCTGCGTATTCCCGATCACGCCCGGATCCAAAACTCTGCCGGCGCCTGTCGGCACATGGAAAATTCTCGGTGCGACCGTCTGGCCGTGGTTCCGGTACGACGAAGGCATGCTCAACTACGGTGTGCGCACTGAGAATTACTACAATCTCCCGCCGGGCCCGAACAATTTGGTGGGCATTCTATGGATGGGCTTAAACAAACCCGGAATCGGTATTCACGGCACGAATAATCCTGAGACAATTGGCCGCGCTGCGAGTCACGGTTGCATTCGCCTGGCCAATTGGGACGCCGCGCGCGTGAAAGACCTCGTGAGCGTGGGAAATACGGTCATCATTTTCTGATAGTTACCGTCATCTCGAGCGGAGCGAAGCGCAGTCGAGAGATCCCGCGGAATTACCACTGGTATCGCCACTGGATTCCTCGACTTCGCTCGGAATGACACAAAAGATTTTCGCGCGGAATCGCAATCTCAAACGTCTAGGCTGTAGATCGCAACAAATGGATGCCAGTGAACGCGAACATTACCGAGCGGCCATACACGGCGATCGCGGGGCATTTGAAATGATCATTCGCATGCACAGTCGAACACTTTTCGCGATCGCTTACGGCATTTTGCAAAACCGCGAGGAAGCCGAAGACGTCGTGCAGGATTCGCTGGTCAAAGCCTGGAAGATGCGCTGGCGCGTGCGCGATCCGGAGAAATTTCCCGCCTGGCTCAGTATGATCGCTCGCCATCGCGCGCACGACGTATTTCGCAAACGGCGACCCGTGTCATTTACTCACGAAGCAATTGAAACAAACCAAGCCAATACGCCTGATACAATGGCGATGGACCAACAGCTACACTCAGCGCTCGCCATGCTACCGGAACTTCAGCGCGCCGCGCTCACTCTCCGTTATTTCGAAGAGATGGATTATCGGACGATCGAAAACACGCTCGGCCTTACAAATGGCGCGTTGCGCGGAATTCTCGGCCGCGCTCTGGCTACGCTGCGCAAACAACTTCGCACCGCTCTCGCTTCAACGGACTAATCTATGGCAATCCTTCACGACGAAATCGACAACTGGCTCGCTGCTGATCTTTACGGCGAACTCTCCGCCGACGAACAGCGCCAGCTACATACTCATCTCGTCGACTGCGTCGCGTGCCGAAAAACTCATCAGGAAACCAAAACCATGAACAAAATTCTGGAAGAAACTCTCACTCAGCAGAAACCCGATCCGGCTTTCGAACAACGAATGTTGGCCGGTTTTCGAAATCGCGTCCCCGAAAAAACCGGACTACTGAAATTGCTTGCTGATCTGATGCGCATGCGCGCAGCGCAAGTCACCGCGGTCGCTGCGGTGTTGCTCGGACTTGTGCAACTTGGCCGAATGATCACTGGGGAAACTGCAACTCTGCCAGCCGCTCGTGATCGTTACACGAACGAACAGTTGTTCGAACAACCCTCACAGGTCGCGGCGACGTCGGAGCCTGGTCGTGCCGGTGCTTTAGCCAAATCGGACGAACTCGCTGCCACGCGACCACAAGCCATGCCACTCCAGGCCCCACCGTCCGCATCGTCAGTTGAGGCCAAGGATAAAATGGAAAGCTTCGCTCAAACCGAACAAACGATCGTCACCGGATCAAACATTCCGGTCGCTGAAGAGCCGGGTCCGAAGCCAGCGGAAACGCCTCCTTCAGCGTTGGCAAATCGCAAACTGATTCGCAATGCGACCGTCGAACTGGAGATCCTCAGCTTTGACGATGCGGTGCAAAAGATCGCGGCATTTGCAAACGAAGAACGCGGCTATGTGGCAACGACAAATTCACAGAAACAGGCAAATGGGAAGCTGCGCGGTGAAGTGGTCGTCAAGGTGCTGCCGGAAAATCTGGATCGTTTTCTCCAAAAGATTCGCGGACTCGGCGAATTGAAGAATCAGACCCTTGGAACAGAAGACGTGACCAAGTCATACTTCGACACGGACGCGCGACTGAAGAATGCGCGGGTGATGGAGGAGCGGCTGATCGAGATGCTGAAAACGAAGACTGGAAAAGTTTCAGATTTGCTTCAGGTCGAAAAGGAACTCGGTCGCGTGCGTGAAGACATAGAAAAAATGCAGGGCGAACTGAAATACTGGGATTCCCAGGTGCAATTCGCCACGGTCACGATCTCGCTGGCTGAAAAGGACATGGAAGAGCCGGCGGCCTTCCTGATTAAAGAGCGTTCACAGCTCGCGCTGTATGCGCCAGATGTTGAGAAGATTTACAATGACATCAAAGCACTCGCGTCGCAGAAAGTGCAGATCACAAATGCGCAGCTGAACCGCGATTATTCCGGACGCGTCTCGGCAACGATGAGCATGTTGATTGCGCCGGAGGAGAGTGCCGCGGTGATTGCGCGCGTAAAATCTTTCGGGCGCGTCGAAAATTTCCAAACCCAAACGGAACGTGTCGCTCAGGGTGGCAGCGGCATGTCTGAGAACGCAAGGACCAAGCGCGACAAGGTGG
>Ga0193693_1000046_pt1 | contig 15189 bp, 25 predicted proteins | sample L3a2metaG_FD_144916 | JGI IMG/M metagenome (GOLD analysis project Ga0193693, IMG submission 144916) | Soil microbial communities from a riparian zone of the East river system, Colorado, United States - L3a2 | ecosystem: Environmental > Terrestrial > Soil > Riparian zone | place: USA: East River...
GTCGGTACCTATGGTTCCGAAAATGTTCTCCAGCAATGCATTCACGGGCATTTTAGCACGCTCGATTTGAAGTACTGGGCCTTGAGCTGTGTGAAGGTGCGCAGAGTTTCAGACAATAACGAGTCATAGATATCGGCTGCCTGTCGAGAGTGCCGGTGGTCCCTGAGCTGACGTACGAGTGTGGCCTCGATCGAGGTCGCATGGGGGTGAGGAAAAGCTCTGCTTTATCCACTTTACAGTACGGTCATTTTCACCAGAGATTTCGCGGGCGTCGTGCGATTTGTGATGGCACTGCGGCCACAAGATGCGCGTCTTCTCGAGGTGGGCTCGTGTCGTTTTCGCCCTCCTGGGAAAAGGCTTACATTCATTGATTTTTATCACTCTCCGCCCCGAACCACGTGACGCGTTCCGTGTAGATGACCAGAACTCTCCCTAGAATCGCGAATTAGAACCGGATTTCGTGAACAACCGCCTGGACGCTCGCAGCGAGTCATCAGAAATTCCGAGGGATAGGTATCTTATATCGGAAGCTCATTATCGATGATAGCACTCATTGTAGGACTCCGACCAGCCAACAAGTGATACTACTTTCTACGTTACTGGTGACCTACGGGAAGCACATGAATATATATGTCCACGCAAGTCTCCGGTTTGTACCCTGATTTCGTGGGGTCGGGCACTACAGCATTGTATATGACGATGAATTCGTCACTCTTGGTGCTCTGACATAAAGAGAAGTGGTCGCCATCACCACCGTTCAGTGCTAACGCAAAAGGGAACTCGACTCCATGGGGGCTCGTGTTGAACTACTTCGAGTGAGACCAGTTAAGAGAAATAAGCTATAAAAAAAAACATACCAATTCGCAGTACACCTTGGCGGAGCAACCTGCCGTGCCATTATCAGGCCGAAAGAACGACAACTGGCCACTATTGTTCGCAACCTGATTCGAGACACCAACTAAGCTGCCGTCTGGTCCATAAGCGGTGATCTCGCCGCCAGTCAGGACGAAGTATTTCGCGATAATTGGATTGATGGACTCAGCGCTCTGCATCATCATATATGACATGTTAGCACCATCGTTTCAGTGAAAAAAAGGCATAAATACTCCGAGCCAAGCAAGGGAACTAGGATCAGGCAGGCCATTTGATCCGAGGGCCAACGGCTCCCGGATGCCGTTGTCCGTCTTGAAGACGGCAAGGAGGGTGAAATTATCAGCATCTGCAATACCGTTCCACGGACAATGCGACGTCTGGCGCCCAAGAAGTGAGGCCAGGGAGAACGTGGCTAGAAACGAGGCGAAAAAAGCCATGGAAAACATGATTTCGTCGCCGTCTGAGCTGTATTGGTCGAATCGCGGAAAATACAAAGGCAGACTTGTTTTTATACGCTGGCATCATCGCGAAGCACTCTCTTCTACACGGCGGGAATAAGATGAAGCCGAGTAGCGATCTCGGATTACCACGGTGATTCAGGCTACGGACCCATGTGACCAACGGAAAGAAATGTGGAAGCTTCTCGGCGTCGTTAAAGAAGCCATCACGGAGGTCGAGCCATATTGTGCGATAATTGCAGTGTCAACGTACTGGTTGCGGCACCTATCCACACCTATGCCAGTGCTGGGCATAGATAATCAGGAGAAAAGACACAAAGATATCATATCTGGAGGCTCGGTAGCTCCTTCGTTTTTAAAAGCTTCGGTCAATAGCGAACAGCTCCGAGTCCTGTTTAGCACAATGACTTCCTAAGCCGGTAGTGCGAACTTCGAAGATGACTAGATACGGCAAAGGCAAGATCCAATCAAGTTCGTCCTACGTTCCTGATAAGTGCGGAGAAGACATTGTACATCGATGTGTTGTCCGCAAGATTGTCCGCATGTATAGGCCAAGCTGATGAGCCACGGGATAGAAACCCAGCCCGATTTCTCCCCTCATCGCACCTGCAAGCGCCGAGATCCTAGAACTTGACAAAGTTATGACAGCATGTGTGCACATCCCCAGCAGCCAAAAATCATGATAGCGCTAGCACAAGAGATTGGAAACGAGCGAGGGTGCTGGATTTACAGACCATCCCTCTCTGAGCAATTGGCTTAATTCCACGTCTAACACATGGGCGTGGTGTCATGGACCGGTGATCGTCCAAGTTGACCCTGGTGGGTACGTTTCTGCTTCCTCCCACCTCTTATCCTGGCAACGAAGTCACATTCTTCAGTTCAACGTTTAAGGATCTCGACATAAGCCCCTTCGCGATACTCAAAGTTTGAGTGACCATCTCTGATATCAAGAGGACTGTCGTTAAGTCTTGCTATCCTGAGGGAAGAGGATCTCCGATTACGTCTTGTGAGCCGCGATTAGTTAGCAGAGGGGAAACGAGAGGTGATGCAGGCCAAGTTAGTCTCGTTTGATTTGTTTGAACTGCTTCGCCAGCAAATTTCAATCCCTCATCACAGTAACGCGTTGCCGCATCATTTGAAGAAAGATCCCTGCTGCCAATGTTACATGTGAGTGGCATTGTGGCAAGGGCAACGAAAGAGAGACTGAAGACGAAAAGCTTGAAAAGTACTCCGTGCTGCGGATGGAACGCCTTATGAATGGGGGAAATCACAGGAGAAGGATGCCTTCTTACACTTGCTCAATAATCTTCGTAGATGCCTGTCCAGAATCACCTCGCGCGCTGTTTCCTCGCTAGATATGTTTTGTGTGTAGATGTAGTGATGGTGTAGGCAAATCTTGAGGCGCACGCACGCCGACGCCTGCCCTCGCTTGCTCTCAAAGTTTTCGAATTCATGGCTCAAGACGCATACACGAGCACACTACAGGTACTTCCTTCCGTATAGAACACCATGGTCAGTCCCATCTATGATGAATCCACGGAGATTACAAACATACTGTGTTTCATTAAGGGTGACAATGTTCAGTATTCACGCATCGGGGCCTAGGCCTCCGCGTGAATCATATAAGGAAGAGCTCTGTCACGTATGAAGTGGGCGTATTTCGAGAGGGCGGTACAGAGCAAGCAGCTGTCAGAGGCTACACGCACGTATTCGCCGACGCCGCGAGCAGGAAGGCCTCTCAAATGAAGGATCTGACGGAGGAAGAATCACAAGAGTTGTCCGTAAAATCTCAGCTGGTAGCAAGAATTGTGAATCTGTGTAATCGAATTTCAAACACGCATTGCCGTGCCGCGGCTACCGTGTGCAACAACACCCCACATGCCTCCATTCCCGCACTTTGCTACCCTTCTAACGGCTTCTACCCATAGCCATCACCTTCGCAAAAAGGCCAGAAGCACGAAGCCACTGGTTGAGCAGGGCGTTGCTGGATGTCACATCATCCGAATAGGATTCTCTCCCTTTTTTCACTGCCTTCAAGTTGCTCCTGTTCCCCACATGGCGAGTCTATCTTCTCCCGAGGAAACGTCCCGGCCCTTGTATTCTCTCATCAATCGCCATCATACTAGTCGGTCAACTTATTTTGAGGTGCACCGCAATTGGCTTGCAATGCCGCCTTCGTTACCGATTTCGCAGTGGTACCGTGACTATGATGTAGGACGCGGTGCGTTGCGTTTGGCAAGGATGGCCATCACTTACATGATCGTCGTTTGACCTAAAAGACCAGAGTGGGTATGTGCTCCTAGAAACTGTTCTCGAGCGTTTCTCATCATCAAGAACCTATTCAGCATTGGAGTATCCTCGCTTCTTTGCGTATTCCGAAAAACTGTTGCCCATCCCAGCCTCGTTTATCGATCCGCGACTCGTCGACTTGAACGACCTCAACAACTCTGCTTGGAGTGTCATTTGCGTACCAAGGACAGCTGTCATCCTGACGGACTTAGTTCGCGTCAGCCCTACTGAAGCAAGGCGGGATCGGACTCTGTGCATGGCGTATCACTTGCTGACCTCTCCTCATAAGGTCTGTCCGCGGGGTGCCAGATCCAAATATGTCTAGCTCGAGAGAACGCTAGCATCAAATGCATAGGGTAACAGTGACAACGAAATGACGCCTACGTGGCGTAACGCAAAGGAGTCTTCTTCAAGAGTACGGCCAGCAATTCATTAGTTCGGCCACTGACAGTCAGCTAATCAAGCAACCGCACAATGCATCTCCACGCGTTGGCTACAATGTATGGGACGCGTACAGCAGTCGAGCTGCCAGGGGACGGAAGGATGATGCAAGTGGACAAACGCGTCGTCAAGCGGTCTGATCGCTATCTGAATAATCAAAATCAGCGCTATCAGAGAAGACTGGAGAATTGTAAAAAAAAATAGTCAAACCAATGCAGCATCGACAGCTGGACCATATATAAAGGTCAACCAACTCGGAGGCCGCGCCGCGCCTGTGCTCGCCTATGCCGCCGTATCTTGCCGCCGTATCAGCTTCACACTAGTACTACACTGGCGATTTCAACGCACATGCCCTGATGTAGTGGGGATGTACAGCTTTGTATTATCTGGCAACTTGATTCTTGAGCCGCATTCCCTGATTTTCATAAACCGCCACCCGTGACCACTGCATTTCTGCGTACAATTATAAATCCTTGTCAAATTCCTGTTTTCTTAGCCTTTCTTCTCACCGTGAAGTTAACCGGGTAACTGGATAGTGCGTGTGACTTTTCCTTCGCTTGTACCAATTCATAACTCATCCAAATCATACCTTCTTTCGTTTCTTCTAGACTTTTGCGCCCATTTTGGTTGTTTTGATTGCGGTGCACGTTACAGGTATCTTGACCGTTCAAGATATACTCGACATCACACATACCGCAAATGCACCGGTATAGGATAGTTTCTCAAATCTCTTTCATCTTTTCCATTCCCGACCTCGTCCTCTCTGCCCCGAGAATAGTGCAGGGGATACACGGGGCGCGCGGCGATGAGATGATCGTAGCAGAGGATGTGGCAGTCATGTCGAAGAAGCGGCGCGAGTTGGACGCAGCACCGGACAGGTCAATGTCTCCGCGCTCATCCCCGAACGCGGTATCATCTCCGCCGCATTTGTCTTCGTTGGATGGGTCGACGTCTTCGGGCTATCCTGCCCCGCATTTGTCGTCGGATGAGTCGATTTCGGGCTATTCCTGGATGTTGGTCAGGCCATCGCGTCCGAGTCTGAGTCCGCATCCTCCAGCATCATTGTATGAGTCGGCATCTCCTCACCTGTCATGGCCATCGGTGATCGCAACTTACATGGGGTTGGGCGACGAGTGAGACCTCAGGCTATTTCCCGCCGCACAGGTTTACGCCTTCCCACCAAATCATCGTGGTCCGTGGTCGTCGATGAATTTCTTTTTGTGGCATTCCGACTTGTCGATGTCTCCACCAAATTCGGCAGCGATAGATGGGTCGCTACCTTCGCACTATTTTTCGGCATTGGAGGGGTTTGCACCTTCGCAAAACTTGATATCGGAGGGGTTGCCATCTCCCTCGCCGCCAACTGAGATGGCTTGGGAGAATTCGAAGTTCTTGAACGAGAGTATGGTGAAAATATTTAAGATTGTTGCGGGCGCGGTTATCATTGGTGGCACTATCGCCAGTATTGCGGGTTCACAGATCATTATAAACACTGAGATTGCCAGGACAATTCATCGGCAAAATCTGAAACCACTTAACTAGACTTTGTTGTACTTTAGTTTACTTGACCACCTCGCCAAAATAATACAAGTAGATTCTGGCCAAGTAGAAGTAACTTGACCAAGTTTGTTTAAGTGTGCTAAGCTAGCCTTGCTTAGCTTGGTTGAATCAGTTGAGCATACTCAACCACTTAGTCTGCTCTTGTGAGTATCTAATTAGTTTTCAAGCATGTCCAAGAGTAATTCCAAGTCAGACATAGCACATTTCAGCATGTTCAAGTGGGCAAAGTATGTTAGTCTGGGCAAATACATATGTTGTCGTGGGCGAGACTACGTCCTAGTATTCCATAGATAGACAAAATACTTAGAGGTGGAGATGAAGAGAAGAACTGTATACCGATATTAATCAAAATAAAATGAAACTTCGTTAAAGAATAGCTTAGGAGGTAGCTACCAACAAACATCTAGTGGCAGGGAGATGGAGGTTACTTTGGAGGAGCACATCAGCGTGGCACTGACGAATGTCGAATACGACGACAAAAGAGCCAGGTCGTGGAGCGGAGATAAAAACGGAGGGAAAAAACGAAGACAGAGGGGAAATACTTTGAACAGTTCGACGGTGAATAGGGAAAATACGCATCCACCACAATAGCGAATGCTAATCATGCCCTGCAGCCCGCGCGTGATAGTAGAGGCAGCGACGAATTCATTCGGGGGAGAAAGGGTGGTACATGATGGTTACAAATCATACAGAAATCGGAGCAATGGCAAGTCCCCGACCGTGCGTGGTGACAGCCGCCCACCACCTACTGATTTAGCTTGTATATCGCCCTGCCGTAGTATGCGCCTGCCGCGGCTGACGTGACAGTGAGCATCGCTGGAATCGGGCCTTTGGCGAATCTTGGGACTGATGATAGGAATAAAACTGCCGAGGCACCTGGGAGGCGAGGGGTGGGTCATTTTGAGAGGCTTGAAAACGAGGAGGTGCTCACCAAGTGCTGTCTCGAGTCCGTTTGCTGTGTGCTTGCGGATGCTATCCCCGCTGTACAGATAGAGGGCACCGACGCTACACGATGACGCGGTGGCCGCAAGGTTAGGGTGGTCTAACGTAGATATCACGGCCATACGTACCCAAATCCTGCAACGATGGATGGGATGGAACGCGTGCGGGCATATCCTGTCACGCCTCCAACGATACACAGAGTACCCATGACAAACGCGGGAATAGCAGACTGAGGTTGCGTAGGGGGTGCGTAGGTATCTCATTAGTGCCCAATATATAAAAAGGGGGTGGGTAGGCCCAGTATCATAGTGAGGCGCACCATATCTTATTTGTTAAACGTTTGGAGAGGAGAAGATGTTGAGCGATATAAAAGGTCTTGTAGGATAGAGGAAAGTCAAGATTCTCAAGCCGTGTTGGTGACGTGGGTACTCGGGACTTGGTCGGACGGTCTGACTGTGACGTATACAGTATAGCGCTCGCTTACGCCTTCCGCCGCGCCGCGACTATGGTGGCCCCCAGCGATACTCTTCCGACAAAAAATGAAGAATACGGAACAAAAGAGTATTGGTGCGTCCGAGCGTGTCAGTTTTGTTATCCCTCCCAATTTTATTATTTGGAATTTCAGGGACCAGAGATACGCACAGTGAGTCTTCCAACTAGTTCAGCTTCTTATTCTCGGCCTCAGACCAGGGCAAAGAGGGGCTCAGGTGACGTTTGACTGGTTTAAGAGTTATGAAGATGTTGCACATCTCCTTCGCCCACTCCTTCCAGACAAGACTGCGTGCATCCTCATTCTCGGTTGTGGCAACTCGACGCTCTCGGAAGATGTATGTGTTCTTGCTATACTAACGGCGTATCTCTTCTGAGCACTCTCTTGGAACACGCCCTGACTATCGCTCAGATGTACGACGACGGGTACAAAAATACAGTCAACGTTGACGTGCGCTCGTGCTATGATCACTGCAGGCATCCGCGTGATCTCTGATGGCTTTTCTCTAATACACAGTATTCTCCCGTTGTGATAGAGCAGATGAGATCAAGGAACCACAGTCGGCCGGAAATGCAATGTACCTTCTCTTCTCTTCCTCACATCAGCAAGCCATAAAAACATCGAAATCTGAACGGATGGCTGCTTCAGGGCTCGTGATGGACATCCGTAATTTGACGCTCGAGGACGGCACTTTCGATATCGCGATCGATAAGGGTAAACGCTTCCCAGCTCGAAACAGACAGCGGGGCCCTTCAGGCTTACATATGCATAATTCATAGGTACGATGGACGCCATGATGACAGCCAAGGGCGATGTCTGGGTAGGATTCCTCTGTGTTGCAACATCCCTTGTGAGAACATCTTCACCTGCACACAGGATCCTCCACAACAAGTCATAGATGACTGCGCAAAAGAGGTTGACGAAGTCCTTCGGTTCGGCCGTCCACCGTCTTTTTGGAACGTTAAATCTCTGATCGTAGTCTGGTGTTTTCCATGTTCGCATATGTAGGGTTCTGCGAAAGGGAAATGGCATATTTCTGTACCTGACCTTTGGCCAGCCGCATTTTCGTCGGCGACATTTGACGCGGCCAGGTACGAAGCTTGAGATACAGCAGATCGGGGATGCTTTTCATTACTACCTGTATATCCTGCGCAATTGAGCAGAGGAGCTTTTGTTGCTAGTAGATTTCGTGACGTATGCAAAGAGTCTAGAGAAAGCGATATGTGTAGAACTATTAGAACAAAAATTTTACATTTTTATAGTAGTCCACAAGTGGGTTCTCCCCGTTCTGCATACATGTGCTCTCCAGATCCGCATACGTATCCATGAACTCAGCATGGGTGAACACGCTCGACTTGCGCTCTCCGACAGGTAGCCCGCTCGAGCTTGCGACGCCATCGGTTGGTGTACGACGGTTCCGCGGCTGGTAGGAGGAGAAGAAATGCGAGCCAAAGGACAGCGGCGACGCGCTGCTCGCGAGGGGGGAAGGCGCAACAGGGAGGTGATCGTCGTTGGCGCGCGGTTGTGAAAGAACGTGTTCGTACATGTCGCGCAGCCGGCCAAAGTGCGTCGGGAAGAAAATATCGAACAAGCCCGGACGGACGAACAGCGTTGAACACGCCACCGCCGACCCGCGCACTCGCGCCTGCACGACTGGCGCGTTCACGCCCGGTATCGCGTCTGGCAGCGAGCTGAAGTCCGAGAGGAGCAGTCGGTGTCGGGGAAAGTGTGTGCGCAGCGTGCGTAGGAGGCTTAGCATGCGCGTGGGGATGTATTCGGGCGTGGAGAGGTTCGGAGTGAAGGGGAGATGATTGTATATCGAGCGCACGGAGGGTGAATTTAGGATGGATGGAAGGGGTGGTGGATGTCCGATACGGCGCCGGAGGTTGAGGAAAGAGGTGATAAGCGGGTCAGTGACGCGCGTGTAGTATATGCCGTAGTCGCCGCTGGCATTGACGGTAATGAGGGCCTGGTATGGCTCTAAACTGCGGTAGTCGTAGCGGATCATGTCGTGTGCGAAGTTGTCCTGCGTGGAGTGAGCGGGTCGAACGAGAACGAAGAGAACAGACGACCCACGATGACTTCCATTGCTAGAAAGAAACACGCAGCAGATTCTCGCCGATTCCAATGGAATATACTCTTGTGAGTTATGCTGACACAGGCATGTCGTGGGACGAGGAGTTTTTCCTGCAACCGCGCTAGACGACCACTAATCTCCACGATGTTGTAGTGGGTACGCTCGTAGACTTCTGGATATGCGCTCTGGATAAAGTCAAGGATGTCCATGGCCAACGTACCATTCCCTGCTCCAATCTCATAGATGACGAGATCTTCGTAAGGAAAGTACTTAAGGAGATACTCCGATACAAGGCATTGTGCTATGGCTTGTCCGTAGTAAGGCTACGCGCGCGCGAGAATCAATGACATAGATAGGTGGCTTGTCAGATGTAGGACGTACCTTGAACAGTTCTGTGGGCGTATGCCAAATCTGTCTGCCTGGTCCCTCCTCGTCTGTACCATACGTCGTATACCGCTTCGCAACCTCATTCTGAAACTCTACCGAGTCGTGCATCGCACGAAAGTCGATGGGGTCCCCCGCGGATGTAAAAATGGTTGCCTGCTGAGGAAAATACCCATAATGGGGGTTGTACAGAGAGTCCTCGATAAAATCGCGCACAAGCATTTTGACGCGTGTTGGCGGTTTCGTGTGCTGTTCGAGGTCATTCGACGTGACGCGCGTGTATGTAGTGTGTTCGGGGTCGGGTGCCTCATCGAAGAATATCTCGGGGTTGTAGTTGAAACGGTCTTTTGGGGGTTTCCCAGCTCTGGACGCGAGCGGAGTGGGTGTGAAGTACCGGGCGAGTCTGTGAAGTGCGGGTGTCGATAAGTTGGAAGGCAAGCAGCAGCGTCGTATAGGTACTCTAGAGACGAGGATCCCCAGATGGCGCATGAGCCGTGCAACGATGGTTGGCTTGCAGACGAGAGCGAGAGTTGGTCTATTTTGCAGTCGCGAACGGGAGCGCCCGATTGCCCATTGGGGAAATGATCTCACAGAAACTCTTGCCTTGAGCTCGCTCGTGAACCTTCCACTGCCAGCTGTACCCATTTTGCTCGATGGAGGAAGCAGAACGCTACGTTCGTACATGGGTAGCTGCTCCCAGAGACAAAGAAATAGAAGACACTGTATCAGGTATGGGAGAGCAGCCGATCCAGAATTACCGTTATTCTGAGATCTTTCTGAGCCTCTAGGTGTTGCCAATGGGCAATTCAAATTGGTGCATGTCGTGAAAGCGTTAGGGGAGTATCTGACATCGGACGAGGGTGATCTTAGGAATAAAGGTGCGCATTCATTCATTGTCGACCAAAGGGCCTCCGCAACATTATTCCACAGGTGTGGAGTTTTTGGCGTTGGTGGTCGGTAAATGCCCACTGGAGCATTTCAACCTCCAGTCTGGTACGTGCTATACTGCTCAGATGGTAGCTAGCCGAAATAATCCCATGATACAGTCAAAGTTCTCATCGCGTTCTTTGCGTCCAAGCTAGAGGACACCGAAACAATAATTCCCGCCCTCAAGGGTATTCTCGCGATCACCAGCATCCCAGTTCTGGTTCCAGAAAACGTAATTGATATATGCACAGCGTGAGATATTCTCTGTCTCGCATATAGTGACGATGCATATACATACGCAGAATCGTTGCAAATGTGAAGATGCAGGCTCTCGTTCAGGTGCAGCGTCACACAGTTCTTTCCATTTTCGATTCTCTCGTAGCCTTGCATAGAGATGGTGAGACGTCATTTGTTTTATATTCTCAGCCTAGGGGATCCTCAACAGCCAACAGTATTGAAGAACATGGGCGACCAATTTCTTTCTGGTTACATCGCTTTGACAGATGGTGAAAAAGACCCTAGGAATCTCATGATTGCATTCGCAATAGCTAGGGTACTTGCCCTAGAATTTGACATCTCCAACAAATATGAGGCGCGATTTACTTCCTTGGCTCTCCCTCCTCATACTGACATTACGCTCCAGGACCTCTTCAACGTCATTTTCTGCTATTTTCCTATTACGTTCAGAGCCCCTGCAAGTGACCCTTATGGAATTACTCCAGAAGATCTCAAGAACGCTCTTCGGTAAGATTTGGTACCCGACGCGTCAAGGGGTTGCCGTTGATCGCCATCCTAGATCATGCTTAAGTGCGAGCCCTTTATTTGGCAACCTTGCCATCCCTCTCTTCCTTGATAAGGTCAATGCCGGCTCACCTGCGACAAAAGTAAACCTCCTACTTTCCGGCTTTGACGCGTTGCTAACTGATAAACAAAGCGCGATACCCTTCAAACTCTCGCCCTATGTCTTCCTGTGTATGGGCCGAGTATCGCCGCGAATTCAGCGCGGAAGCTTTGGAGCTCCCTAAAACTCGAGATCTTTCAGCCGACCGATCCAGAGACTGAGGGGGAGGCTCTCAAGGCAACCCAGGTTCTGATCAAGACCATATATGCGGACAACGTTTCGGATGCCGATCTTGGCGGCCTCGCCAAGGATGCCTGCGCAGAGTGTATTCAGATTCTAAAAGAACCCGAAAAGAGTCAAGCGAAACCGGCCATCAAAGTTTTGTGTGCCTTTATGTCAACGACCCGTCAGTAGTATATCAACTCCCTTCTGCGATTCGGGACCTCACATAGTCTACACAGCATCCGTTTCACGCTACACGCTCTCCCATGCGGTCCCTCACCTCATAAAACTTTTCGTGGATCCCGACGAGCTCCCCAATAGAGGGCCAACCCTTTCACTACTATCATCCCTCATCGCCGCTGCTCGCGACTCTACGGTCAAGGCAGATGATGTGGAAGATACTTTCCTCCTCCCGTTTAAAGATGAAGTATTGGGTGTTTTGATTACTGGTTTGAAGGCACAGTCATCTTTGCGCCCTGCAATCGAGGGGCTAGACGGTATGGTGACCACCCCCGCCCTCCTCGACGACCAGGAAATCGGGTTCGTGGTACAAAAAGTCAACGAAGTCATTTTTAGTCAACAAGAGGACCTTCTCGGCACAAGGTGCTCACTCGCCTTTGTCTCCAAGCTTTTTGTTGATCATAGCGCTCTAGAGATGCAGCCCTTGATCTACTCAAAATCATCTCCAGCAAGACGCCATCTCATATTACACAGATGACTCTTCCGCTTTTGTTTGCGGCGCTTCCTGATCAAGCGCCCGAAAGGAATGATGCCGAAGGACGCGAGAAGTATCGCATGGGTCTTTCTGCGCTGTCACACCTATGCGCTCAGCCCAATCTCTTTGAGACCCTCGTCGTTCGGCTATCCGTGCGCCTAAGCCTGCTCTACGCCCCTGCGATAGTCCCCGAGGATACTGAACCCTCGGCGGCATACACGCATGCGTTACTATCGACGCTAGCAGATGTGTTAGCACGCAAGGTCGAGAACGGGGATGTGGATGTGCCGAAATACATCGACCGACTGGTTCCGCGGCTGTTCAACCTTTCTGCACATGCTGCGCTTGTGACTACTGGGAACGCGGGAGTGGCTGATCCGCGTGTCATTGATGTCGTTGCGCGCCAAATCAACCTGGTCACTCAATCGTTATCTGCCCAGTGAGTAAATCGATGGGACGCCGATTAGAAAAAATATCACCTGATGTTATTAATCTGGCATAGAAAGCAGGAAACATTCGCAGAGACGCTATTCGCTGCATACTTGAAGGGTAATCTTACTCCACTCGCTGTAGGTGACCTGAGTCTTGCAGAAGACGCATGTTTTGCTCCTTTTGATGTAAGTTAGCTGCCCATTTCGGTGTCCTAACCCAGGCTAATTCGTGTCCCAGCCCGCCGCACCGGAGGACCAAGCCAATCTCGTCATTCTGTTTTCGGAGTGTGTGACGGCCTTCCATCCAGAGGTCCGTGTGTGATGCGGATTTTTTCGTTCCCCGCCTCCTGATATTCAGCCAGGTCAAGACCCCCGTGGATGATGAGAGTACTTTGTTAGTGCAGCTCCTGAACTGGGGTATACGACACGCAAAGACGAATGGGCAGCGAGAATGCGCTTGGCACATCATTGCTGCTATCGTCAACAAACGCTCAGCGGGTGGCGAACGGTTATTCTCAACGGCCCACAGCCCTGCTTACCTACAGCTTAGGTCTCGACACTTTTCTCAAGACAACGTTTACCACGTTTTGGAATAAAGAGATAGCCCAGCCACTCGACCATGATACCCGGCGCCGTGCTATATCAGCATGGGCATGGGTGTGTATCTCATCACTTGCCTACCTTGACTGTTGTCATTTAATCTCTTCCAGATTTCAAGGGCGCTCTTGGTCAGGAACCACCCGGAGGCTCTGCCATTCGTCAACAGGCTTTTTGAGTTGTTCGACGATACGGAAGTAGGGTGCAATGCCGCCTGTGCGATTGGCCAAGCTGGTACGGCCGACATGGTGCTCACGAAGCGAAACCATGCGGTCATCAAGGTTCGTTTTCCTTCACGTGACATGTCAGGGTCAATGTTACAGTAGTTAACCTCAAATACTCAGGTCCTTCATGCCCAGAAGTATGCAAGTAGCATCCTCCCAAGGATCATTCAGGGAATGAATGATTCGACCCGTCAGTCCACGTAGTCGAGGACGTCTGCACGTTTGCTTACTCAATGGCAGACAAATCACGGCAGACTACGTACCTCGTGGCGCTCGCGGCACTCATCAAGGTGATACCGAGGGCCGCGTATGCGCATGAACTGCCAACGGTGGGTCGACTTCTAACGTGTGGCCAAGCTACGCAGTGTCACGACCCCTTCTTGCTAACACATCGCCCAGCTCATGCCGCTTCTCCTTCGCGGGCTTTCCCTGCCCGACCCTACGCTTCGCGCGGGTGTCATCGACACGCTCCTCTCTGCGGCGCAGGTCGATCTCGAAGCGGAGTCAAAGACGTCAAAAGACGGCAGCGTCGTTTCGGAGCACGCGGTCAGCCTTACCAAGACTATGTTGCAGAACAGCGCTGTCGCCAAAATGCCTGACATGGTGCGCTTCCCCCCTTTCTAGCCCCTTGGCCTAGGTTCTGTCCATTGTTGATGTCAAAGGATAGAAGGTACGGATAGGCGCACTCAAGTACCTTGCTATGCTCCCGAAGATTGTGCGGTACGACGTTCTCCACCCGCAGAAGGCGATAGTACTGCGCGAGCTCACGAAAGCTCTGGACGACCCCAAACGTGCGGTGCGTAAGGAGGCCGTCGATGCCAGGTCTGTATATACGATCCCCTTTTGATGTCTTTTCGCTTACTCTACGCCACTTTCGTAGGACAAGCTGGTTTACTTACTCCGGTTAGAAGACGGTACCCGTCTTATTACTGTGGAAGAGGAGATTTGTAAACCCAGGGATAACACTAATGCAGTCGGATAAATCTAATCCAATCCGGGGGGCCCTGTCGTTTCCCTGGGCACCATCAGCTAGAGTATATGTAGGCTACAGGTATACATTTATCGAAAGTCTTGTACTATTGCATCATTGCTACGGAGCAAAGAAAAACCACAAGGCAGATCGAGCAAGGGAAGGTGCGGAATAAAGCCCAACCATCTACCACAAACTGAAGAAGGTCTGAAGAAGGGAGCAGAAGTATATAATCTCAGGGTCGAATAGCTATGCCGGGGCCATGATCGCCTGGGCCCTGGCATTCGCCTCGAACAGAACGCGTTCGAACTCACGCAACTGCTCCGCCACTAGGTGGCGACCGTCTACGCGGCGCGCACCCTCAACATCGCCGTCCGCCTCCCATTGTTCGATGCGCGAGCGACTGCGCTCGGCACTATCCAGATCCGTGCGCCATCCACCGAGCTTGTTCTTCAGAGCGCGGAGTTTACGTCCCGCCTCGGTCGTAGCGGCGCCGTTCACCTGGGCATGCTCCGAGAGCGACGACAAGCTCGAGACTAGCGACGCGGTGTGCGTGCGCAGGTGCGCCAAGTGGGGGATCGCACCTGCGGGTGTTGCTGCGCTTCCATTCAGTGGCAGAGGCGGCAGAGACGTCGGCGAAGTCGCAAAGGAATCGTCTTTGATAGGCGAAGTGCCACTGCTGCCCATAAAGTCTAAGTCTAAGTCTAGGTCGAGGCCGTCAGGGTCTCCGTCGGGCTGGAGATGGGTA
>Ga0193693_1000047_pt1 | contig 15015 bp, 19 predicted proteins | sample L3a2metaG_FD_144916 | JGI IMG/M metagenome (GOLD analysis project Ga0193693, IMG submission 144916) | Soil microbial communities from a riparian zone of the East river system, Colorado, United States - L3a2 | ecosystem: Environmental > Terrestrial > Soil > Riparian zone | place: USA: East River...
CCGAGATCACTGGTCCTTGTTGCTCTATCTCGAAACTCGATGTGTCGATCATCGGGGCGAAATTGACCTACGCCACATGCGCTGCGATTCAGATCGGCATCCAGGCCTTGCGGTCAACCATCCGCCGTTGGGCATGGACAAGAAGTACCCAACTCGGCTCGTCGACGGTGTTGAGCTTCATGACCATGATGACCATGACTGTTTCTACGACCTCGAAGAGGCAGGTTTGATCTCTGACATCGGCACGGGGATTCATCCTGTAGCGAGGATGACAGAGTCCGGGTCGAAGCTGGCGGCCGAGCTGCGCGCCTGGAGGGCGGCTGGTAAGAGCACCTCAGCGTTCAAACCAAGTGAAAAGTAATGAAAAAGCGCTCCCACCACAACAATCCCCGCCACACCACCGCCAGCGAGCGGGCTGAGACTCTCTGTCAGCAGCTTTTCAGCCATGAGGACAGCAAGTTGTGGGGGCGCGAACGGCTGATTATTCAGCGCGGCTTGGCAGCCCACGCCGCCGAAGCGCTCGCCCGCGAACGTCGGCGCACCCGGCAAGGCGGCCGGTAAGAGCACCTCGACCTTCAAACCAGGCGGAAAGTAACAATGAGCAGAGACACACTTCTCGTAGATCCCCAAGGCGTCCGCTACTCGTATGACAACATCAAAACCCAAGGCTGGCTCGACGGTCACGTGGGCGGTACTGAAGATGCCGCCAACTACTTACTTCAGAAAGCTGTCACTCTCTTCAAGCAAGGGAGACACGAGCAGGCAATCGCTATGCAGAAGCTCGGCGAGGAGCTCATTGCTGTTTTAAAGCCTCTTCAGGAGAAGAAGGCATCAGAGCACAGAGAGAACTTCTCAGAAGAACTGAAATAATGGATTTATTTCACAAGGCGAGAAGTGCCGTTATGATGCTCGGCTACGAGTGGGACATGTTCGAATCCTACGTCACCGAGGATTGTTCGACAGACGATATGGAGCGCATCCTCCGAATTCTCGAAAGCGACGACGAAGGGGAGATCGAAGCGCATCTTGAGAACCGAGCAAAAGCTGCCATCGATTTTTTGAAGAGAAAACTAGGTCCGACCGCCGCTACTGGAGAGTCGACATGATAGATCTAAAGCCATCAGTGTGGATCTGCCTCGAATGGTTTTGGTGGGCGACTCGAGGTGAGACCCTGGGGCTGGTTCACAGCTCGAATAGAGGATGAAGCCATGAAGCAGCTGATCTTATCTAAGAAATGCACCAAGAAGGCCTGGTGCGAGCGGATGAAGTTGGCTCTTTCGATGGAAGAGAAAGTCCGCGGGCTAGGCCTGATAACTCAGACGATCGTAGACATGACGAATGGCCGTACTATCGGTCACTGTGTCGTCTACACCATGGGCGTCAAGCGGCCGAACCTAGTTCTTCGAGCTTGTCCCTGGTGTGCCGAATCGATTGTCTTCAAGGAAGAGTCGAAGACGAAGGCTGACAAGATTCTCAAGAGAGAAAGGCAAAAGGCGTTATCCCATGGCATCAATCAAGGGCTCTAAGACCAAGAAACCTCGCAAGCCTCAGCGCCGCCCGACCATAGAGGACATTCACGTGGCTCATTCGCCGCTCTCGAACGAGCTTGTCATCTACCGGACTGGAAAGGACCTTGGGCTCGCCCTCGAGAAGCGCTACGCAACTGGCGAGATCATGAGCGCCCTCATGGACTACTTCTTCCATGACGTCGAAGACAACATCCCAGGCATCGAACAGAGCTTCGAGATCAACGACAACCACTACAAGGTCACCGTCTTTCGGAGCCAGCCGAAGAAGCGCGACGTTCTCCACGTCCTCGAAGAAATTTCAGATTTCGATCAGACGCCGGAAGAAGCACGAAAAGAGCTCGAAGAAGACGGTGTAGACGTGCCGTCATTCTTAGATCGCGTTGCTGGTGTTGAGATCTCACAAGGTGGAAATATGAAGCTCTTCAAGCTGGTGCCGGTCAAGACCCCCGAATCGGATTCGCCCGCTAAGACCGTTGCTTCGATCTGTAGCTGCTCTGGTCCGAACTACGATCTTGATTTCCCCTGTCCGGTCCCGGGGCATTACAAACTTGGCCCCCACGGCAATGGGTCATGACATCTGGTCCCTCGCACAAGCCGCGCAAGGGAAAGGGGCGTCCGGAGCGTAGACAGACAACAACGATTTGGCATTGCGATCTGTATGGCTTAGGCGGCTGGATTCATGGCTGCCCTGCTTGTTGGATCAGAAGGCTGCTCTTCGTGGTCATGGTGCTCGCGCCGTTGTCCTGGCTGGTGAAGGAGTGGTTGATTGCCCAGCCGTAGGAGGTTTCATGAAGAAGTTGCTCATCTCTTTTCAGGCTCTGGTCTTTCTAGCGATTGCCATGATGTCGTACTACTACGTTCAATCTGAGCCTCTGAAGATCGCTGCGACGGTGACGAGCCTCATCGTAGCCATCGGTTTCTTCACATGGTCGAAGGCCTTGGACCCATGGGAATGAAAGACGTCTCGTTCTCCATCACGGAAAAATCCGAAGAGATTTTCAAGAAGGCTGCGATGACCTCACGTGAGCTCCGGCGGGCGGCCGAGGTCAAAAGGTTAGAAGGCCACACGGCCTTGGCGGACCGGCTGGAGGAGTGCGCCGTCGAGATCGACAAGCTCGGGGCGAAAATCAAAGAGGCCTCTGAGTGCTATGCGAATGGGATCAAGGGCGTCTTGACGTTGATATCGAATGTGGCCGCCGAAAGCCACGAAAAGTTGTCCAGAGCCATGGATATCGTGGCTGAGACAAAGAAGGAATCAGACAAAAATTAGCAGTTGACACCTTGTTCTTAGCCTGCTAAATTCTTCCTCTGGAGGATGAGCATGACTAAGGTAGAGGAGAAAATTCGTATCTCAGTGCATCAGACGGAGAACGGTAGCGGCCGGCTGATTGGCTTCGTCGAGCAGCAACTAGGAGGCCACTGGCGCGCATGGGATGGGGTTATCAGCTGGGGGCCCATCGAGACGAAAGAGTTAGCCATCTCCGCCGTGCGGGCCAACCACGAGGCCGCTGAGACCGAGTCTGAGATGAGGCGGCAGCGGCGAGGATGGAGGTCATGAAGTTCTACCTTCAGCTCCACGCCGGCTCCGAGCCCACCTCAGAGAACAAGTCCCGTGGCTTCTACGGCTACGCCATGGGCCCGTTCGAGTCGAGACATGAAGCTCTCGCCGACATGCAGCGGCGTTGGCCGAACTCGAAGACCGATCAATTTCTGCTCATCGAGGGCGACATCTTTCGGGTGCCGCCGAGCGGACTCGAGAAGCCCGAAGATGACAAGCGAGCTCCGGGCGACGAGAGCAACTGGGTGAAGCGCGGCGAGGTCTGGCACTGCAAGGAGTGTGACGCCGTCATCCAGGCCGCTACGGTTGCGCATTCGATCCACAGTCGGTTGTTTCCAGGGGCTGGCAGCGGTGAAGTTCACAACGAGATCGTCGGCTACTGTCCGAACTGTGAGAAGAAGCCGAATTTTTACGGGACGCCGATCTTGGGCGAAGACTAAAGATGGGCACCGCGCGCAAGCATTCGTTGTTCTGTATCTGCTCTTTTTGCACTTTGGCCATCGCTCGGAGCCATCAGAACGCAGACAAAGCTTGCGGTCGGTCTTGGCTTTGCCAGTGCGGAGCCTGCAAGCAAGTTCGAATCGACATGGACAACAGAAAAAGGAAACGGCCGTGAGCAAGAAAAAATTCCGCAGCACAAACTTTCGATCTGATTCGCTGGCCCGTATCGAGCAGATGGTCGAGATCGTAGAGGAGTACCAGGCTCAAGGTCTTCGTCTGACCGCTCGCCAGCTCTACTATCAGTGTGTCAGTAGAGACTTGATTCCAAACACACCGGCCGAGTACAAAAAGCTGACTGCGCTTCTGACGGATGCGCGGTACGCCGGCATGGTGGACTGGGACGCGATTGAAGACCGTGGTCGCGAGCCGTCCACTCCCAGCGAATGGAACGACCCTATGCAGCTGGTCGAGTCAGCGCTACGCGCGTATCGCCTACCGCGCTGGGAAGGTCAGCCCAAGTACGTCGAGCTTTGGGTGGAAAAACAGGCATTAGCTGGTGTTCTCGCGCCGCTCGCGCGAGAGTTTCACGCGACTCTGATGGTAAACAAAGGATACTCGTCAGCGAGTGCCATGAAGGAGAGCGCAGATCGAATCATCGCGGCTCAGACGACTCACGAGAGCCTCAAGAAAAGCATCTTTGATCGGATAAACGCAGCCAAGATGGGTACGGACGAGTACGACGAAGCGAAGAAGTACATGAGAGAGAACATTCACGACGCGATTCGGACTCCGATCGTGTTGTATCTTGGCGACCATGACCCCTCCGGCGAGGACATGGTCCGCGATATCAAAGATCGCCTCAAGGAATTCGGTGTGCTCTGGCTGGAGGTTGAAAAGGTGGCCTTGACCATCGAGCAGGTTCGCCAGTACAACCCACCTCCGAACCCGGCCAAGGTTACAGATCCGCGAGCAAAGGCCTACAAAGAGAAGTTCGGTGACTCCTCCTGGGAGGTCGATGCTCTCCCGCCCAACGTCTTGACCGACTTGATTCGCAAAGCCTTCCGCAGGCACGTCAACACCCTAAAAATGAATGCGATCAAATCCAAGGAAGAGTCAGACAAGGAGCTCCTGCGCACGGCTGTCTCTGGCATGATGGCCCTCCGCTCATGAGCGTCACAAAGTCGTACCGGCTTGAGGTTTCCGGAGCTCCCGGGCCTGACTATCGATGTGGCAAATGCTCTGTCTACGGTGTTCGCCTCTGGCGCCAAGCTCAAACATTTTTAGATCACATCGAGCTCCTTTGTGCCGTCTGTGCGACTGAAGATCAGAAAACTCAGATCGTCAGCTACGCCGACTTCCACAAAGAACACGACGTCACCATCGGAGACTTAGTTCCGGCCCGGCCGGTACCTGAAGGCCATACTTTCTGGGGTCACACGAGCGGAGAGGTTCTGTGGTGGTATGCACTTCCTCAGTACATGGATGTGAGTCTTGAGATGGTTAATCTTCGCCTTGAACGAGATCATCAGCTCGCCTTGAATCAAAAAGCGATGGAGCGAGAGATCGAGCTCTACAGACAGATTAACAAACTGGAATCCTCCCAAAGAAAATGAGGTACTCCCCCAAACAGTGCGACGAGTGTCCGTTCCGTTCTGACTCCATGCCGATGTGGTTAGGATCTTACTCGCCGGCTGAAGTCTTCCGGGCAATCTGGAAGGCGATCCCGTTCTTCTGCCACACCACCATCAACTACTCGAAACCGGATTGGGAGGAGAAGGCTTTGGCGAAGGGCAAGCTCTGCACCGGCGGCCTGCTGTTCGCTCACAAGATCTGCGCTCCCGAAGCCGAGATACATCACGAGCCAATTCGGGTCGCCCGGCTCAAGGTCCTCGAGATTTCCGAGCAGCTGTCGGTCATGACCGGTCGCGAGTTCGCCGACCATCACAACGACGAGAACCGTGAGCTGTGGTGGGCAAAGCCTGACAAGAAGGTGCCCGCGTCGTTCGGAAAGCGAAGGCGATAGCGGGAGCTCTGATAGACTTTCAAGCGCCCGTATGAGGAACTGGTCCAGAGTTGTTCTCTATTCAGAGGCGAAGCGTCTTCTAGCTCTCTTGCAGCCTACCACTTTGGATGCCTTTGACGTCTCTGGTGGAGGGCTCTTCTGGCCTGGCTTCAACTTTCGTTCGTACACGTCCTCTCAATACCCGGAGTACGACGTGTGCTCCGGTCCTTTGCCCAGGCAAGTTGATCTAGTCATACTAGACAACGTTCTCGAGCATGTTCGATATCCGAATCGAGCTCTGAAAAACGTCTTCGCTTCCTTGCGAAGTCCTGGACACGTCTTTGTTGCCGCGCCCTTCATGGTCAAGCAACATCTACATCCCGTAGATCTTCATAGATGGACGGAGTACGGCATGCGCTGCTTGCTCGAAGACTCCGGTTTCACCAACATCCAAAGCGGCAGCTGGGGCAACTCGGCATACGTGGCAGCCAATTTAGTTCGCTGGGAGCCGTACGACGAGAAGAGGCATTCGCTCGCAAATGAACGTGATTGTCCTGTTCAAGTGTGGGCTCTCGCTCGCAGGGGATGAAATCGGTTTTTCGTCTGGAAGGTTGAAAACGCATGAGTTATTTTTCAGCTCATGCGTCGACTTCAGATCGTGGTTGCTGGAGAGACGTTTCGCAGTCAGAAGGATTTCGCTATCAGGCTCAGGGGTATTCTTTCCGATCATCAGGTCGGTGATTATCTGAATGGTCAGGAGTTTTTGTTCGTCGCCGAGGCGATTTACCGACATCCGAGAGCGAAGGAAAAGATAGGTGCCGGTATAGCTCGTTTGAAAGTTACAAACCCTCGCTTCTTGAATGCGAAAGGTTTTTTCATCGAGCGCATCGACGGAACTACCACCGACTTCAGTATCAAAAAGTGTATTCGTCCAGCCAGCGCTTTACGAGAAGACATTACTGACGCATTCAGGAATTCCATTGAAGATCAGATTAGTCTCGCCTATTCGAAAGCCTTCGAGGGAGGCCCGTTTCCCTGTCCTCTCACCAACGAACTACTTATCAAGGGCGACGGTAACAGCCACGTTCATCACGTGCCTCCATGGACGTTCCAGAAGATCCTTGAAGACTTTCTTCAGATGTCGAATCTTCAATTATTGGACGTCAAAACTAGCGGCCACGGCGATGGCGAGGTGAAGAGGTCGATTGCAGATCTTGATTTAGATTCGAGGTGGAAGGTTCACCACCAAGAGCGAGCCGTCCTTCAGATTCTGAGCAAACGAGGTCATTTGTCTGTTCTTCCTAAACTAAAAACTGCCGAGCTTTCCGGTCTGGTAGAATCGGAGCCAATAGATGGGCGCTCTGCACTTTCCCGAGACGGTACTCGTTGAATCGGTCAAGCCAGGATCTCATTCGCTGTATCTGCGTCCGTGGGCCGGAGCTCCGTTGGCTCGCTTCTACGAATCCTCACGTCCTCAGAAGATCGAATTCTCGAGGAAAGAATGCGTCAAGCTGGACGAATCCACCTTGGAGTTCGTCGTGTGGCATGAGCTCGGTCACTGGTTTCGAATCAACCATGTCGAGCTGAAGGAAATCTCGGGGCGTGAAGAGGGAACTAAGTTCTTGATTCTCGGCGCCCCCAATTCCGAAGAGGGCTTCGCTGACGCGTTCGCCTCCTACTTCTTTATCGGAGATCTACCGGAGCACCCGGCTCAGAAAGAGGAGCTGACCAAGCTTTTGCGAAAGTTCGACGAGGCGGAGATACGCTCCTTCGTTGCACTCGTCACCTCCAAGCTGTCGGCGCAACTGAAGGCTCCATAAAAAAGGGGACTGTCTACCAACAGTCCCCAGGAGGAGCATCGTCACACCTCATTTTTTAGTCGGTGGCTTCAAGTCATCAGCGCTTGAAATTTTTTGTGCAAGTCCCTTTCGGGATGAGTATTAGATCTTACATGATGCACCTCCTGCCTTTTTCTTCGATTTTACTGGAGAGTGATAATGAGCTCCAGCAAATCCCAGTCGCCGGTAAGGTTGGAGGCTGCGGGCGACGTTGGATTTGTACGGGCGAGCTCCATCCAGTACAAAGATCCTGGAGTTACCCCGGGAGAAAAACCCGCTGTGCCCCTACCAACGGAATCGACTGCTGCGGCTTTTGTTGATAGGCGGTCATGCCTGACGCCATCGTCATGTTGGTGAGTAAGTAACGTGACCAGGCAGCTACCGGCCCGGTGGCGTTCGGCACCTCTCGACGAAGCAGAGTATTTCCAACCACCCTCGGAGCAGCCGGTGCGCTCTGTGCCCGAGCTAGGATGTCGATCAACATCGTGCTGGAGCCGGTTGGAATTCGAATCTGAAAACCCGCGCCTTCTTCGGTGGTGTCATCGAAGCGCATGACGGTGAGTGCAGATCTTAAGGTGTCAGACTGTTTGAACGCGAACGTCGGAGAACCCCAGTCCGACGACTGGGTCGGCATGAAATCTTCCGCGTAATAAATATTCTTGACGACTGTGCCACCGGCCGGTCCCGTCGGTCCTGTCGATCCTATGGTCCCGGTCGGACCAGCCGGCCCGGTCGGTCCTGTCGATCCTATGGTCCCGGTCGGACCAGCCGGCCCGGTCGGTCCGGTAGAACCTATGGTCCCGGTTGGACCGGCAGGTCCGGTCGGTCCGGTCGAACCTATGGTCCCGGTTGGGCCGGCCGGCCCTGTCGGTCCTGTCGAACCTATGGTCCCGGTTGGTCCAGCCGGTCCTGTCGGTCCTGTCGCTCCACGCGGCCCTGTGGGCCCTGTGGGGCCTGCTGTGCCAGTCGAGCCTCGTGGCCCGGTCGGGCCCGTAATCGTCGCTCCTGTCTCACCCTGAGGGCCCGTAGGGCCTGTGGGGCCGATAGTGCCAGTTGGACCCTGAGGACCTCCGGCCGGGCCGGTGGCGCCCTGAGGGCCGGTGGCGCCTTGAGCCATCGAGTATTCGATCGAAACTGCCAGCTGGCAGTTTCGATTGTTTTCCTGTGGCAAGACCGCCGAGATGTCAAAGTCATCTCCATCCACGTACGTGATGGGGTGAGCTGAATCAGAAAATTTAGTGTCAGTAGCAGATCCTCCTGGCACAGTGAATGCGCAGGCGGTAGCGACGCCATTTTTCAGGAGTGTAACCGGGATGCTTGCTGTACAAGTGTCGCGGATAACCCGCGCTCGCATTCCCGTGATCGTACGACCGGAGATCGGATATCCAAGACGGGTAAACTGGTTTGTGGCTAAAACGTCTAAGATATCGGTGTTCTGTAAAACAGCGTAGATCGTGAGTGGAGGATTGAAGTTGTCGGTAGGACCTCCTAGGTTGAACACCATCACGCCGGCATTCGCGCCGACCAGACTTGGTCCCATTGGTCCTGTCGCGCCCTGCGGTCCTGTCGGCCCCGTCGCTCCGACGGTTCCTGTTGAGCCTTGCGGTCCCGTCGCACCCTGCGGTCCCGTCGGTCCGGTGACACCGGTTGCGCCTTGCGGACCTGCGGCGCCGGTCGCTCCGATCGATCCTGTCGCTCCCATAGGACCCGTCGGTCCAGTGACGACAGGCCCAGTTTCACCCTGCGGCCCCGTCGGTCCTGTCGTGCCGTTTTCACCTGCGGTGCCCGTCGGTCCCATGGGACCTGTCGGTCCAGTCGCTCCGGTTACGCCTTGCGGACCAGCGGCGCCGGTTGCACCTCTTGGACCTGTCGGCCCTGTGACGACTGGTCCCGTATCGCCTTGTGGGCCCGTTGGCCCTGTTGGTCCGATCGACCCGGCAGGTCCTGTCGGTCCTGTATCACCTTGCGGACCTGTCGGTCCTGTGACTATAGATCCTGTTTCACCCTGAGGCCCTGTCGGTCCTGTCGCTCCGATTGTACCTGTCGGACCTCGCGGCCCTGTCGGCCCGGTGACAACAGCGCCCGTTTCACCTTGTGGACCTGTAGGTCCAGTCGATCCGATCGAACCTGTCGGCCCGATCGGACCTGTCGGCCCTGTAACGACAGGTCCTGTCTCGCCCTGAGGACCTGTTGGTCCTGTTGATCCAATTGTGCCGGTCGGTCCTCGCGGTCCGGTCGGTCCGGTTGATCCAATTAAACCTGTCGGACCCATGGGCCCTGTTGGTCCTGTGATCGCCGCGCCAGTCTCACCCTGTGGTCCTGTTGGACCGGTCGGTCCTATATCTCCAGTCTCACCCTGAGGACCTGTTTCTCCACGTGGGCCTGTAGGCCCTGTCGGTCCGATGGTTCCGGTTGGCCCGTGCGGTCCGGTTGGACCCGTGACGCCTTGAACTCCTGTAGCACCGATCGTCCCGGTCTCGCCTTGCGGGCCTGTTGGTCCGGTTGATCCAATGGGCCCGGTCTCACCTTGCGGTCCTGTCGGCCCTGTGACTCCAGTTGCACCCTGCGGACCTGCGGCGCCAGTCGCGCCGATAGTCCCGGTCGCTCCCATAGGGCCAGTCGGTCCTGTGAAAGCCGGCCCAGTTTCACCTTGCGGTCCTGTCGGCCCTGTTACTCCGTTTTCTCCCGCGGTGCCCGTCGGCCCTTGCGGTCCTGTCGGTCCGGTCGCGCCGGTTATGCCTTGCGGGCCAGCCGCGCCGGTTGCACCTCTTGGGCCTGTCGGCCCTGTGACGACTGGTCCCGTGTCACCTTGCGGGCCTGTTGGACCGGTTGGGCCGATCGGCCCAGCAGGACCTGTCGGTCCCGTGTCACCTTGCGGACCTGTCGGCCCAGTGACAACAGCTCCCGTCTCGCCTTGTGGCCCTGTCGGTCCTGTCGCTCCGATTGTACCGGTCGGACCTCGCGGTCCTGTCGGCCCGGTGACAATAGCTCCCGTTTCACCTTGCGGACCTGTTGGTCCGGTCGGTCCGATCGAACCTGTTGGTCCGATCGGACCTGTTGGACCCGTGACGACAGGACCTGTCTCACCTTGAGGACCTGTTGGTCCTGTCGATCCAATTGTGCCGGTCGGTCCTCGTGGTCCGGTCGGTCCGGTTGATCCAATCAAACCTGTCGGACCAATGGGCCCGGTCGGTCCTGTAATCGCCGCGCCAGTCTCGCCTTGTGGTCCTGTTGGCCCTGTCGGCCCTAGAACACCTGTCTCACCCTGCGGACCTGTGTCTCCACGTGGGCCTGTAGGTCCTGTCGGTCCGATGGTTCCAGTCGGCCCACGTGGTCCTGTCGGGCCTGTGACGCCCTGAGCTCCCTCGGGCCCCATTGCACCCGTTTCACCTCGCGGGCCCGTTGGTCCGGTTGATCCAATGGGCCCGGTCTCACCACGTGGTCCTGTCGGTCCGGTTGCGCCCGTCACGCCTTGCGGGCCAGCGGTTCCTGTTGTTCCGACGGTTCCGGTCATACCGGCCGGGCCTGTGGGACCCTCTAATCCGGTCGCACCCTGCGGACCGGTCGGACCTGTCACACCATTTTCACCTGCGGTGCCGGTCGGACCGACTGGACCTGTCGGACCAGTAACCGTCGCGCCAGTCGCACCTTGACCACCCGCTGCTCCCGTCGGTCCTACTGTTCCTGTCGGTCCTCGCGGCCCTGTCGGACCCGTAACAACGGCGCCGGTCGTTCCAACTGGGCCCGTCGGTCCTGCTGGTCCCACTTGACCTGTCGGACCAAAACCACCCGTTTCACCGCGCGGTCCTGTCGGACCAGTGACACCCATCATGCCGGTAGGGCCCTGCGGTCCTGTCGGTCCGGTTACAACCGCGCCGGTGTGTCCAGCAGGTCCAGTCGGGCCCGTGACTGTAGATCCCGTGGCCCCCTGTGAACCTGTCGACCCTACAGCTCCCGTCGGCCCACGTGGTCCTGTTGGCCCCGTCGCGCCAGCCGGCCCCGTTGGTCCTGTCGGACCAGCTGGCCCTATTGGGCCCCCTGATGGTCCTGTCGCGCCGGCTGGACCTGTGGGACCGGTGATACCACCACCGCCGGCTCCGGCTTCGAAGCCGCCGCCTACGGTGACAGAGACCGTGACAGGGAGTGTCGATACGTTTCGCAGACGCATGGCGATCCACGAACCGAAAACTGAGATCACATCGGAGTTCTGTGTGTTGAAGTTCGCAACGGCATCGAAATTGACGCCATCGTTCGACGCTTCAATTGCGATCGGATACGCGTAGAAGCCGACTAATACGATCGTCTTGTTGGGACCAAACTCCGAAGTGTCGAGCGGAATGATGCCGAGCGTTCCGAAGAGATTGAGAGTTGTTTTTGGAGATCCTAAGGCGGCAGCAGCCGGTCCATCACCCGAGACCCGACGAACGCGCGCGAATTGCGCGACCACTCCAACGATTTTTCCGGGTGGATTGTCGAGCGGAAAGACGGCAGTGGCGGGAGCGAAGTCAATACCGTTCTGGCTGACCTCGAGAACTAACGAACCTGTTGAATCCTCCGGAGCCTCAACGATCAACGACGGGTTGACGGCCAACGAAGAAATGTCTGATGGCGCACCGACTCCAGGCCCTGAGGGCACAGCTAAAACAATGAAGTCGTTGTTCACTGCCACGACCCGGCAAGCATATCAGCGTGGCGCTATCTATAGGAAAAGAACACGCTAGCGACGAATGCTATGGAGTTTCATTCCTTAGTCGTATAAAAAAGTGAACTTGACTCAAAGTAGCTAACGATTGAAAAATTGCTAATCGATAAGTTAGAAGAACGAGTCAACTCAAGAATTCTGTTTTAGGGAGGATCTAATTGGAGACGACGAGGCCGCTCATCAGTGTCTGTGTAGGCAGTAACCGACCTGGGGGCATCGACATCATGTTGGCTGGTCTTGTTGATCAGACCTTCAAAGACTTTGAGGTGATCTTTGTAGACGGGCGCTACCACCACCGCCACCTCGCAGTTCTCAGCGCCGTCAAAGCCTCGGGCCTCTCACAACCGTTCTTCCACGTTCCCAACCATCGCTACGGGGCCACCCACGTCTTCGGCACCACCTGCGCTGGCTATAACACCGGCTTCGCTCTGGCGGCCGGAACCTACGTGGTCATGCTCCTCGACTACTCCTACGTTCCGCCGGGCTGGCTCGCAGCTCACGTCGAGCACTTGAAGGCCGGCCGTATCGTGATGGGGCCTCACGAGTATCGAACCATCACCAAGGGCGTCACCGTCGCGAACAGTGGCTCGGTCGAACCTAGACCGGCCGGCGAAGAGTTAGTCGAGTTCACTCGAGAAGTTGTCGATCGATATCCAAATCCCATCCTCGCTGGCAATGCGATCTTGAGACAGCGGCAGTGGTTCGACGAGATTTCCCTGTTCGCCGAGCCTTTCAAGAAAGAAGATCTTGGAAAATTTCCTGTTGAAGAGAGTGACGCCAAGTGTGCGATGACAACAGGCCCGCAAGACTGGGCCTACTTCAACACCAAGAACGAGTCCTTCTTGTTGGAAGACGTTCTTGAGATCAATGGCATGGATGAGCATTACGATCTCGGGCGCGGCCCCGGCGACCCCGATCTCGGAATGCGGCTCGCAGTGACAGGAAGACAGTTCTGGGTCGTCAAGGAAGCTATCGTCCACTGCTTGAACCCGCGGCGGTTGATGCCGAACGCCAACATCCTTGTTGAAGACGGAAAATTGCCGCCTCCGTTCCATGAACGATGGAACGTTGCTGAAGGCAATGCTTACTTCGAGAAACGAAGAATTCTTCAGATACTCGGGCAAGAAGCGTTGAAGGCGCCCAATCCGTTTCACATCAGAGAGCTCAGGGAGAGACTCTGGAAGTGGAGAGAGCTTAGCCAAGATCTCAACACGGTCATTCCGAAGAACATCGTCTCTGACGTGAATTACTTCAGCAAAATCGATATCCGTTTGGAGGGAAACCACGTGCCCAATATTCCGCACCTCTACGACCCCCGAACTCAGCTCAATTACATCATTTGGCACAAAGACCCTAACCTCGAAAGATTTATCCGCCATTTGATCGAGACTGTGAAGCCAGATCGATGGGTCGAGACAGGAACACACATGGGTTGGACGTCGGTTTGGATCGCAGAGAACTATCCCAGTCTACCAATCTATACGGTTGAAATTGACAGTGAATTCTTTCAGAAGTCGAGCGAGAACTTAGCGCAGTGGCCGCAGGTCCATGTTGCCCACAAGTCGTCGCCCGATTTCCTGGAAGGCCTTCGGCCGTTGCTGGAAACTGGAACCACTATCTTCTGGCTCGACGCCCATTGGTGGCCGCCGGTGCCGCTGCGACGTGAATGCAAGATTGTCGCGTCGTTGCCGAAGTACGTCTGTTTGCTCGACGATTTCTCGTGTTGGGACCCCGACTTCAGCGGCGACACGTTCTATGGCCGCGCGCCCGGCGGCGGCTCGGCTCATCTCAACGATCTCTATTACGTCGGCCCTGAGCTCGGCTACTCCTGCTGGCGACCAAACTACCAGCCGCAGCCTGGCTACAAAGGCTACGGCCTCTTCTGCAAGGGCGTTGACTACACGCCGCCGGCTGACTTGATGAAGTTCGAAACCCTGCTGCCTCCATAGGAAAATCTCATGACGAAAGCTCTCATAAGAGACCCTTGGTCCAGAAACCGGCTCATTCGCGACAGCATCTGTCGAGCCATTCACCACAAGATGCAATTAGATCCAACTGTCTACCTACTCGGCGAAGGCGCTCACATGAAAGTCCACTTCGATGCGCCCGACATCGAACATGACTTTCCGTCACGAATCTTGACTCTCCCCATCTCCGAAGACGGCAACTCAAACTTCGCGGTCGGTATGGCGCTGGGTGGTCTTATTCCCATCGTCGACGTCATCTCGTCGGATTTCCTCTATCGCACGATGGACTCGATCTGCAACACGATGGCGAAGCTCGGAACGGTTCAATCTCCGAAGACGATGATTGTCAGAGCCGAATTTCTCACTGGCGGCCCGACATCGGGCCAACGGATCGAAGCGATGTTCACACACGTTCCGGGGCTGAAAATCGCGATACCGTCAAATCCGATCGATGCGTACGAAATGATGAAGTCCGCCCTATCAAGTAAAAACGTCACCATCTTCTTCGAAGATCGAATGATAAAAGACGCCTGGTTCGCTGAACCGACCAACCTCCCTCTCACTCCGGTCGACGAGCTCGGCATAACCAGCCGAGGTGACGAAGCCACGGTTGTCAGCTATGGCATCACGCACGCTCTTGCAGCTCGAGCTCTGCAAGGCAAGCCTTGCATGCTCTTCGATCTACGAACACTCGTTCCTCTCAAAATCTCCGCCATTATCGACAGCGTCGGAGACACGGGCAAGCTTCTGGTCATCGAGCCGGACGCCAAGTTCATGGGCATCGGTTCTGAAATCGTCGCTCAGGTCACCGAGCGATACTCCGGTGTTGGTTGGCTGAAGAGGTATTGGTGTCTCAAGCGGCTCGGAGGGCCAAGGTCGGTTATACCGGCTAGCCGTGAGCTTCACGATCTTATGATACCAACCGAAGCCGATATCTTACGTGCCTACGAGGAGCTCACCTTATGACGAATCAGAAAC
>Ga0193693_1000048_pt1 | contig 14859 bp, 11 predicted proteins | sample L3a2metaG_FD_144916 | JGI IMG/M metagenome (GOLD analysis project Ga0193693, IMG submission 144916) | Soil microbial communities from a riparian zone of the East river system, Colorado, United States - L3a2 | ecosystem: Environmental > Terrestrial > Soil > Riparian zone | place: USA: East River...
AAGCCACGCTCAATCACACGATGAATCTCCGGGGCAGATGTCTCCTCAACCTCCTATGAAGAGGAAGAAATTCGATGACGATGATCTCAACGGATCAAAGAAAGCCCGAACCCGGGTCAGGTTCGTCTACTATCTCTTTCGAGAACGTGGATCTATCTCAAAAGCTCGATCTTCTGGGGTCCAGCTATTCTTGCGGAGAGTGCCACCGCCGTAAGCAGAAGGTGTGTTCGGATGTTTTATGTCTTGGGATTCTCATATCGTAACTACGTCGCACAGTGTGACCGCCAAGTTCCCTGTTCCCACGTATGCATCTGTACACAAGATCAATGTAGGGGATACGCTTAACTACATTTCCAGTGTGTGGCTCGCAAGGTCCCTGAATTGTGTAAGGCATATACACCCGGTAAACCCGATCAGGATATCCACCTTCGTCTCGCTCGCCTAGAGCATATTATCGAGATTGCTCTGCCACAGTTTGCGTCGAGGTCCGGCCTTTCTTCAAAGCGTGGTCGGTCCAGAGAGTATGCCCGGTCGCTCTCCCCTAGCGTCGATGCAGGTACACACTCTCAAGCGGAAGAGGATGACTTTGGCGGCGGAACATTTCAAAGCGGGAAATGGTATGGAACAAGTGCAGCTGGGAGTGTTGCCCCCGCTTCAGTGTTACAACAGGTGAGGGTACCGATTCCACCTGCTTCGTGATACTTGAAAGAAGATCGTATCTAGCTCCAGATCGCTGTGCCTACCACTCAAACTAGCGCCACATCGCCCAACCCGACAGGCGGTGACGACACAAAGATTTTCGTGGCTGCTATCGATTCTGTAAGGCAAGATGCCGAACCCACCGCGGCGGACAACCTCAAGACGCTCATTCAAGACTGTGGTGTCTCTCCTCACAAGATAACCGAACTCGTTCAGGAACTCCCGCCACGAAGGTTTGCAGACGTGTTGGTCGACTTTTATTTTACTTCGGTGTAAGTTACCACTCCTGGGTCAGCTTTGGTACTTTTCTCACGAGAAGTAGAAACTGGACGCGCTACCCTATCTCCGAGCGGGACTTTCGGAAATCTTATGCTTCGGTCTGCGCTAATGGAGTCAGCGTCCACCCGAACGACGTCCGATTTCTACCCTTGCTGTTTGTCGTTCTTGCAATTGCTGTTCGTGTGGCACCGGAGCATATAGCGGGGGATGCTAGGAGCCGGAGACTGACATCTCTTAGGTATTATTGGTCTTGTATGTCTATTTTGTCGTCACCCGTCACTGTTCAAACCCGACGGCTTTGACAGCGCGACGATCTATGCTCATCGCTGCTGCGATCCAACCGGACTCTTTAGATATGGTTTTAACGCGACTCCTGGCAAGTGGCCTTTTTCGGGTCTTGAGTTGAGAAATGTTGACACTAAATCAGAGTGCGCGTTATCTGACTTTCGATCGACGAATAACTGAGTGCTGGAGTCAGTTGGGCGCCGCTGTACGAACGGCACAGGTCAGACATAAGCATTGCCGTAAATACCTTTTACTCACTGACGTAAAGGCCCTTGGTCTGCATCGAGATGCATCAACGATGGTAAGGAAGGTTTGATGCCTCCTGTTGCTCTATCACCAACCTATGTTCAGGGATTAGAGCCCGCACAAGTGGAGTATCGCCGGCGAATCTGGTTTGTTCCCTCTCGTATTCTCCAAGCAGAGCTAATTTGCGTAGGGCATATCTGTATCACGCTGATCGTTCGTATGCTCTCTTTCTTGGGAGACCAAATGCGATACAAGATGCTTACTCCTCGACCCATCCCCCTCTCAACGTCGAGGACGAAGTCAGCGTCTCTGAACTTTGCAATCCACCTCCGTTGACTATTCCGACTCGCATGACCTTTGCCATTCTGCGTCACAAACTCGCCGGGATTATTGGTCGCATTGTCCACCATTTCCAGCAAGTCCGACAACATAGCCATTATTCTGACGTATTGGCTATGGATGACGACGTTCTCAAATTCCTCGACAATCTCCCCCCTCATTTTTCGATGAATTTCGACACGTCTCTGGATGAATCGCTTCCGTATCTCCCCGCTCATCGCTTTCTACTTCTGACAGAGGTATTTTTTATCCGCATAAGCCTTCATCGACCATACTTGCTGCGTCGTCTTGGCTCTGATCGCTACTCTCGCTCACGAAGAGCCTGTTTTGTCTCCGCTATCAGGGATTTCGAAATCAGGAGGGCGATATCCTCGAAGATCTCCGAGGAAACTCTCAACGCTTTGAATATTGCATATCGAGATTTTCAAAGCGCGATGATCAGTGGCATCTATTTGGTCTTATATCCACGAGGGAGTATGGCCGAGCGCATGCATACTATTTTAGATACGTTTATAAGAGAACATGAGGGAATCAGGGAAATGGACGAGACGACGCGCAGGGAGGTCAGAATTATCGAGTTCCTGAAGGCGAAATCGTCACAAGTAGAGGCATCCATCAACGACATACCCGCCTTCGACGAACCCTTGGAACCACTGGCCTCTGCTGACGCGCAGCCCCTCCTACATATCCAAAAGCCGACGTCTCGCAGCGCTGCCCTCGCTCCCCTCCCCATCAGCGGACCTATCTCCCCCAGGCCTGCTGAGTCAACACCTTCGCTCAATCATGTTCTCCCGTCCCCTACCATCCAGCGGCTGCAAGGCGAGTACGGTGTTGAATCATCCCATTCGGGTAGCCCCACAGCCGAGGATGAGTCCGCTGCCCAGAGTCTTCTCGATCAGTGGTACAACGCAGTAAGCATGTCAAGTGGGCCAGGTGGAGACGGTTCTCTGGACTTCGCTGGCCTTCCCTGGGGTGGTTTTGGGAGTACAGATCTGTCTGGGTGGTTCGGCACGATACAACCGACTGAGGGCTCAGCGGGAGTTAGCGCCAATCAAAGCTTCGCCCCATTTTCTGACGGGTCCGACTTTACTTACTGGGAGAACCTTGTGAAGGAGATTCGGGGAGGGCCCGTCGCATAGCCTCTCTGGTTGTTGTGTAATTATTCCCGCCGGTTAGTTGCTAGCCTTCATCACGTGGATTCAAGGAGCTTATAGATTAATTTCTGTTCTCCATCCCCCCAGTTTTCTGTGCGGTACTTCATGGTTGTAACCGGCTGGGGACTCATCTCTTCCCGAACATATTTTTCCTTTCTGTGGTAACTATTTTTTCTTGCATATCACGCAAATTTGTCTCATTCAGCATTTGAAGTGTGTGTAGAGTTTACTGCTCAGATTCACACCGCGCTTACCCTCCCGCCCTTTCGCTCTAACAAGCCTTCGCGTCGCGCCAAATTGATGAGATGGACACCGGAAATTAGGATTTCCGTTTTTTATGCTTGCTTGCCGTCTTCCTGTTCTATTTATCCCATAGATATTGTTTGAATCTGTCCATACTATACTGCAATCAAAGAACTTTCAGGCTTTTTCCTTCAGCTTCTTCATTGAGTGCATTGAGTGGTTCCTCGTCCGTACTTTATCCGAGTTTATCGTACCAATAAAGCATGTCACTTCGTTACTCTCGTTCACGTGCTGTTAGTCTTGATCACGTGCTGTCACGCCTTTCGGGGTCAAATGGATTAAAGAGCGTTATGTGCTTTACGCCTTTCCCCCAATTTCGCGTGGGGTTCCTCCTACAGTCCCATCAACCCCTTGGCTTCTCGCATTATCCTACGCATCTTTACTCAAATTATGGATGCAGCGCCCCATATTGGGACCACTGCAGATCTCGAGATGCGGACGGCTCGAGTAGCAGACCCCGCTCTCGGTGCGCATTTGGTCATGTTCCCTTCTACTGGCCAATATTCTTACCGATGGTTCGTAGACTTGACGCGCAGACTCACAGCTGCTACCGAGCTACGCGACATGATAGATAACGTCCGCGATGCAGAGGCCACCCGCGTGTATCTTCAAACAATTCCTGCGCTGCTAGAGCTTCTCCGTTCGATTGACCCTGCCTTCCAAAAGGACACTCCTGAGTACCAATTTCGACGTGTCATTGTAGAAATATTGCAGCGCCTCTCCCCGACGGAGGGCGCCCGCTCTCTGGTCTCGGTTGTCTTTCCTGGTATGTTGCACCTTCTGCGTCACGACAACGAAGAGATTGGTGTCGCTTGTTGCAAAACCCTCAGCGAGATAATTCGTACCCATCGCACCCTCCCGGAGGAACTGGTTTCGCAGTTTATGGTTGTTTTCCAAGAACTGGCCCAAAACATTCCCTCACTTGCAACGGAATATCTATCAGAGAACTCTGCAGAACTCGAAATTAAGGTCGTCCTTTCTAGCATGCACAGCTTCAAGGTGCTCAAGGAAATGGGCATTGTTGTTTCAGCCTTCATGCGCGACCAGCGACAGTCCATTGTCGCGCTCATTCAGAACAGCCTTCCATTGCATTTCGAGGTTCTCGCAGTCGAGGCTCCTGCACAGAAGAAAGCGAGGGAAGACTATGAGGCCATGGGGGGTTTCTGGTCGGGAATGTCAGAGTCAATACGTAATGCTCAAGCTTATAGCGACCTCATTCTCGCCCAAGTCAAGGTAAGTTCTTCCAGATGCGCGGCAGAAGTCTTGCTCCTACGAAAATATCTTAGATGCTATCCTACGTTGCTTATGTCTTTCGGAGTCTTGGAGACCAGCATGGATCGCACGGGGATAGTCTTCTCCTGGCGTCGTTGCGGTTGCTACAGGATATTCCTGCGCACGACATCTCTTCAAGACGGGTGCGCATTTGAAAGTCTTCACATCACTGTTTTCTGACTATGTAGATGTAGGAACTTCTTACGTGTTTTAGAATCCTTGTAGCTACACCGTACCGTGGTGCACTCCTTCCTCAAGTCGACAAACTTCTGGACGAGAATGTGCTACTTGGACCTAGCTTTGGCAGCCGAGAGGCCCTCCGGTAAGCTTTTGTCAACCTTTCAGAATACAATCCGTCCCTCCTAATGTTTATCGTCAGTCCGACAGCGTATGCTGCCGCCGCCGACCTCGTCCACTACCTTCGTGGCGATCTATCGCCCCAGCAACTAGCTCACTTCATCCACGTATACTCGCGTGTGATCCACAATCCCTGCCTATCAAGCAGTGTTCACACACTAGCAGGAAAGATGATGTTCAATCTTATCGAAACTGTGGTAGCGAAGGATACCCCCGGCGATGCTGCTAAGGTCCTTACTACTCTAATGGAAACTTGCGTGGACAGGCTCGAATCGCTCGCCGCCGTCCTCGATGAGGTCCAGCAACGCCTGGAACGTCGTAAAAATGAGGAAACGGAGACCGGTAACTTCTTCATGGTCGAGAAGGCACGGCCTGTCGCCTCTGCTGTGTATGCCGCTGAAGATCCAGACAATGTTTTATCAGGTGACTATCCAAACTACAGTTTCTTTATTATCCCCACTAAGGTAATGCCAGAGTTTCGGCTTTTATTCCGGACCTTCGCACACGGTTTACGAGTCTGTCTCGGCGCTCTCAAAAAGATTGATGCACCAGTCCTCGACGGCTCCCTCATGCTTAGACTGTTCGAAACTTGTATTCGTTGTATGAGTCTGTATGATGCTGACCCACGAGAGGGATCTGAGCCCATGGAAATGCTTGTCGGCGCCCTCCTTGAGATCAACCCCCATATTTTCCAGGAAGTCTGGACTCTGAAGGTCGATTTTTTCTTCCAAACAGCGCAGAAGCGACCCCATATTCTTCAGATATGTCAGGCTCTTTTTAGCCGCGAGCCCACCTCCGCAATTCTGGTCTCAGTCATCCTGCGTCATCTCATACAAAACCTTCCACAACTCGGGGAGTACGACGACCCGACAGCAGTGATCACAATCCGCTTGTTTAAGATGGCGTTTGGAACTATCGCCATGTTCCCCCAGCACAATGAACCCATTCTCGCATCTCATTTATCGCAGCTTATCACGGAATGCTTTCCCCTAGCTGCGAAGGCCACGAAGCCAACCAATTATTATCACCTTCTCAGGGGTTTGTTCAGAGCCATTGGTGGCGGCGGCGGTCGCTTTGAGCTTTTATATAAGGAGGTTCTTCCCCTTCTACCAGAGATGCTGGAAAACCTTAACAAGCAACTTCTGGTCTCGGATGGCTACAGTCGAGATATGCTCGTTGAGCTTTGCTTGACAGTACCCCTACGCCTGACACATCTCCTACCTCACCTATCATACTTGATGAAGCCCTTGGTGTTAGCTCTTCGCGGAGGCCCCGAACTCGTGGCACAAGGACTCAGAACGCTAGAATTATGCATTGACAACCTCACTCCAGATTTTCTCGACCCCACTCTCAATACAGTCCTGCGAGAACTCATGGAGGCGTTACAAAGTCACTTGAAACCTCTTCCTGCTAATCATCATAATGCCCATACGACACTTCGGATACTAGGCAAACTCGGCGGCCGAAATCGTCGTCTTCTAGAGAAAGATTCGGACCTAAAATACCACCATGTTTCGGATCCGGCCCAAGTGTTCGTATCTTTCGGAGCGGGTGCAAAGGGTCTCGACCTCGGTTCAGTTACGTCCGTGGCGGTGAAGGTTTTAAAGAGACATACCTCGCCATATCGTCAGCAAGCCTTCGATTTTCTTCAGGGAACTGTCGCCACACTCCTGAATAATGTACGCGTGAGCCCTTTACCATCATCGTGTCTGACACCCGTTGCAGGGCTTACATGGGCGTGAGCGAGAAGAAGTATTCGTGCGGTGTCTGGAGGGCATGTTCGACGCTATTCATCAGCCCGACGTCCAGGAGAAAGCCGAGGCCTTCATCCGTGAACTTGCGCGTCATGTTTTTCGAGCTGAAATTTGTAGAGCGGTCACCCTAGACAAGGCGATGCGGCGCTATGTGAGTCTCCTATTCGCCGCCTTTCTTGACGGACTCTGTCATGGGCTCTCGCGGGAGAACCCCGCTGAGGCATCGCGAGCCATCGACCTGGTTAATTCATTGATTGAAGACCCCATCATTCAAGGAGGCTCAGGTGATACATCCGCCCAGGATTTATCATTGCTCCATCACGTCGCCGGACGGTTCAATGCTCTCTGTCTCGATGAATCATGGGTTCGGAAGAAGGCTGGTTGCGGTGGGATCAAACTCATTTTGAATCTTCCCGAGTTTGGGCCCAAGTGGATCAATGACCGCGAGGTCGATCTCGTTCGGATGTTGTTACACGTTTTGAAGGATATGCCTCATGATTCACCACGAGATATCGATGATATCTTGAACACATTAACGCGCGTGCTTCGCCTTAGCAATATTAACACATTGGCCCAGACCTCGGAGCCGAGTACGGCAAAGCTCGCTCATCTCCCGGGCATTTTCCTTACGGAGCTCTCGAGTTCCAATGCCATTGTCAGGAAGGCAGGCGAGGCCTGCATTGCACTCCTCTCCGAAATCACTGGGCAAACCATACATAGTCTTCTTATGCCTCATCGTGAACGTATGCTCCTGGGAATCTACACGAAGCCCCTTCGTGCACTGCCATTTCCAACACAAATCGGAATCATTGAGGCTATGAGATACTGTGTAAGCCTGGATCCGCCCCTTCCCGAGTTAAACGACGAACTGCTACGCCTGCTACACGAAGCTCTGGCTCTTGCGGATGCGGAGGATGCCGGTTTACTGAGCAGGGGAAGTGCTCGGCAGAGCAGCTTGGATATTACGAAGTTGCGCGTGGCTGCGATCCGACTTTTAACTGCCTCGATGCCCATCACGGAGTTCTTCTCTAAGCAACCGCAAACTCGTCAGAGGTATGTCTGCTCTACACATACTTGCTCATTCACCAACTATTAGCTAGGGTGACGAGCGTCTATTTCAAATCGTTGTACTCGCCTTCTCCAGAAGTCAAGGAAGTTGCCCATGAAGGCCTTCGAGTAGTGCTTACGCACCAGAACCGTCTGCCTAAGGAACTCTTACAGACCGGATTGCGGCCCATTTTAATGAACCTCGCTGATCCAAAACGCCTATCAGTTCTGGGCTTGGAGGGGCTGGCGCGCCTACTCGAGCTCCTGACAAACTACTTCAAGGTGGAGATAGGCTACAAATTACTCGATCATTTCCGTATAGTTGCCGATCCCCAAACATTTTCAAAGCTCCCTCCCACAGACACTGAGGGTATCACGAAGCTCGTTTGCCTTGCAAATATTTTTCACCTGCTACCCTCAGCGGCCAATGTCTTCCTCGAGAATTTGGTGAACGCAATCGTTCAGGCAGAAGCGCAAATGCAATACTCTGGTTCGAGTCCATTCGCTCCTCCGTTGGCCAAGTATCTGGATCGGTATCCGGCTGAGGCTGTCGACTTCTTTTTGAGACATTTTCATCTTCCTCGACATGTTGACACGTTACGTAGCATCCTCCAATCCCGCCTCTCATCAAGTCTACAGCACGAGCTGGAATCGCATACGCCAGCCATAATTCGCGACTGTTTAAAAGGGACGAATTCGGCTTTGGTCGCATCGGCTCTGCAAGTTTTCTCGGATCTGGCTGAGATCAATCCTCACTGGACGTCAGAATACCCATATGTGGTTGACGCTTTGCTCGACGTCTGGCGTGCCGAGTCACCCCCAGCAGAAGATGATGCGTCTGCAATTTCCGCAGCGGTCAAGCGGCACTCGCTTATTATCACCATTTTCGAGGGCATCCTGAGCCAAAAACCTCGAGTTGATATACTGTTCGACCTTATCACGGTTTATACACGCGGCCTCCCGATGGACCTGGTCCGCATGACGCGTTTCCTTCTCAATCGCGTGGCCTTTAGCGACGATGTTTTCTATCAACGGAACGTCCTCTTCCGCTTCTTGACACGATTCTCTGATACTTCACAAAGTTGGTCTGATAAAACCCACTTTATTCGCGTCTTCATAACGCCCATGCTTTTATATCGAGCTCGAACTGCCTCGAAAAATGCTCTTTTGGACGAGGATCTTGTATCATACATCCATCACCGTATATGGATCCCAATGCTCAATGGCTCGACATTCTCGGGGGCCGATGATGCTTTCCACGTCGAACTTTTGCACCTTACTGCGGTCCTTGTTGAACATTACCATTCCTCGTTGGAAGTAGCGCGGAAAGACATTATCAAGTGCGCCTGGCAATACATCAACAGCGAGGACACATACGTTAAACAGACTACTTTCCTGCTAGCCGCACGATTTTTCAAGAACTTTCCAACGCCTCCCAAGTTCATACTCACAGTCTGGACGGGATTGCTCAAGCCTCCTCCTTCATACAACGAAGCAAGGTCACTTGTAAACCAGTCTCTAGATATCTTGGCACCATCCATTCCGCAAGAGGTCGGTTATCCTGTGTGGGCCAAAACAACCCGACGCTTGCTCGAAGAGGAGAACAGTCAATCTATGATCATGACTGTTTATCAACTCATCGTTCGACAACCGGATCTTTTCTATCCCGTACGCGCTTTGTTCGTTCCTCATATTGTGAACTCGCTGGCCAAACTCGGCTTGCATTCGTCGGTGTCGAGTGAATCAAGATCCTTATCAATCGACATTACCCAGACTATCTATGACTGGGAACAACGAGCTTCTAAAGAGAGAGGTTCTCCCGTCCCCTCAACTGGTAACACTCAGATTTGGGTGACGCCATTGCCACTTCGCGAGAGCGTTGTTAGCTATCTCGTACGACTCATCACGACGGCCGTCGACGGGCAATCGCGAACCGTCCTCGTACCTCGTGCTCTGGCGCTGTTGCGTTCGATTGTCGGGCCGAATGGCTGGACGGAAGTCACAGTAAAATTGAATTTCTTCTCCCGTTTTCTGGAACAGGTACGACCAATTATTTGGTTATCTTCCTACCTGTGAACTCAGGCCTCCCTTAGGCTGATTTAACCAGCGAAGGCACTCTTTCCCAAGCTCTATGTGCAGCAAATGTCCTCCAGGTGGTTGTCGCAGATAAGCCGGATACATGGTTTGCGGACGCCGAAAACGCTGCGACGCTGCAGAGACTTGTACGTAAAGGAATGCTCACAGAGGACTCCACTCTCCATGATGCCCTCCATCCCGTCTTTGATCGCCTTGTCCGCATATTCCCCCTCCCAAAGGAAGAAGAGGATCAGCAAACAGAAATGTCCGGTTTCCACCAGTTCATACACAAATCTATCGACGATGGATTGCAAAATGCAGCGGTTCTACGCGGCACCCTTCTAATGTTGCGGTCCATCGTTCAGGTTACTCCCGAGAGGATTGAGGCTTTCAGCTCATTACTAATGAAACTACTCGGCAAGCTGACCAAGGAACATATTCAGGTACAAACCGCTACTCAAGGTTTCGAGAGCGGAGTACGCCTCCTGACGTCAATGCTGGAAATCTCGCATGTATCGGTGTCTTACCTTGGAGACCAAAGAAAGGTCCTGCTAGCTACACTTATCCAATTAATCGAAAAATCAAAGAGCGCATCACTCTGCCGGTGTGTGCTTGACATCGCACGAGACTGGGCCTTGCACCGCCAAGAATCCTATCCTACCATGAAGGAGAAGGCCAGCGTTTTACAAAAGATGGCTACTTTCGAGACACGTGGAGAACCTCTGTTCAATGCTTATTTGGGACTCATTCTGGAAATATACACGGAGCCATCCCTTCGTCGCAGTGACCTCACAACTAAACTCGAACAGTCATTCCTTCTGGGATGCAGAGCCCGCGAACCACGCACAAGAGAGCGCTTCCTATCGCTTCTAGACGGAAGCGTCCCACGAAGCTTGTTCAGTCGATTGTGTTATATTCTGGGTGTGCAGAGTTGGGAAGCCTTAGCCGATACCAATTGGATCCACGTTGCTATTCATCTTTTTCTCAGCACTATCGACGGTGACATGGCCCTAGGACCGAGGCAAACGTCGTCTACGTCGAACGTCACGCTGCAGCCCTTCTTGCCCCACCTCCGTGTTGCCGATATTGTCCAGCCAATTCAACGACTTGTTTTTCTTGACCCCAACGTGGCGCACGAGACCTGGTTATCCCTGTTCCCGATCGCTTGGGCGTCCCTTTCTCGGCGTGAACAGACAGATACCACTCAGCACATGATATCACTTCTCAGCAAAGACTATCACGTCCGCCAGACGGAGCTGCGCCCTAACATCATCAACACCCTCCTTGCTGCGTCGAATCTTTGTTCTCCCACCATGGTGCTCCCTCCTCACCTGATTAAATACCTTGCCAAGACGTTCTGCGCTTGGCACGCGGGAGCCGAGATCCTCCAGACTCTCGACAGTAATATCAAACCCGATCACGCTCTTCGTGACACAGTGTTCGATGCGCTGGTAGAGCTATACGCGGAGATGGCCGAAGATGATCTTTTCTACGGATCGTGGAGGAGACGTTGCCTGCATACAGAGACAAACGTCGGTCTGGCCTTCGAACAGAATGGTATGTGGGAGCATGCTTCTGTCATGTACGAGAATGCACAAGCAAAATCTCGCGCCGGTGCACTCGCATTTTCGGAACAAGAATATTGCCTATGGGAAGATCACTGGATTCTTGCCGCGGAGAAGTTGCAACAATGGGACACATTGTACGAGTTTGCCAGAAGCGAGGGAAATCAAGAGCTGATGCTTGAGAGCGCCTGGCGGACGAAGAACTGGCCCGAGAACTGTGACACGCTGGAAGAACAAGTTAATACGCTCCCAGAGGCCGCAACCCCTCGACGACGTGTCTTCGAAGCATTCATCGCCCTTCTCAAGGTACCTCCTGCAGTAGAGAAGAATGTCGAGTTCACCAAGATCCTGGAGGATGCGATGCAGCTCACACTTAGGAAATGGGTGGCCCTTCCAGCTAACCTGTCCCCTGCGCACATTCCGCTGTTACAGCATTTCCAACAATTTGTTGAGCTACAAGAGGCTGTAAAAATATTCGGTTCTCTGTCGACAACCAATAGTCAGAACCTGGAGAAGAAGTCCTCCGATCTGAAATTGGTGCTCCAAGCGTGGCGGGAAAGACTTCCGAACATTCATGACGATATCAGTATCTGGAGTGACCTCGTAGCCTGGAGGCAAAACGTCTTCCATGCCATCAACAAGACTTACATCCCCTTGATTGTTCCAAACGCCCAGAGCAATAGCGGCGCCGGTAATACAAATACATACGGCTTCCGTGGCTACCATGAAACAGCCTGGATAATTAATCGCTTTGCCCACGTTGCTCGCAAGCACGATCTACTGGACGTCTGCTTCGCCCTTTTGAACAAGATCTATACACTTCCGAATATCGAGATATCAGAGGCTTTTCTCAAACTCCGCGAACAGGCCCGTTGTCACTACCAAAAGCCGAACGATTTACAAGCTGGCTTAGAAGTCATCAACAACACGAACCTTATGTATTTTTCGACAGCACAAAAGGCCGAATTCTATACCCTAAAGGGCGTGTTCCACGCACGATTTAGCCGCAACGAGGAAGCGACCGCAGCATTTGGTCAAGCCGTTCAACTGGACATGAGCCAAGCCAAATCCTGGGCTGAATGGGGGAAATATAACGATCGAATGTTCAAGGAAATGCCCATGGATATGTCTCATGCAGCGAATGCCGTTAGTTGCTACCTCCAAGCAATCGGTCTATACAAGAGTGGGAAAAGCCGCCCTCTCCTGACGCGGGTCTTATGGTTGCTCAGTGTCGATGACGCCAACTTATCGGTCTCTCGTGCGTTCGATACATACAAGGGCGAAGCTGCTTTCTGGTATTGGATCACGTTAATCCCTCAACTCTGCTTATCCCTGGGCTATCGTGAGTTCAAACAAGCCAGGTATATTCTCCTCAACTTGGCAAAGCTTTATCCCCAGGTTTGTAAATGTTTGATATACGAAACTATGGTGACCATAAAGTTCCCAGGGCCTTTTCTTTCATCTTCGTACTACAAGGGAAGATCTAGTCTCCGCGAGAAGGCAGGCACAGGCAGCCTCACGAGTGCAAAATGGAACGTCTTCAAATGAGCAAGATTCTACTGGAAATCAGAACTCCACAAAGGTCGATCATGACCCTTCGTCGCGAACGGGGGCCGATGCCTCCACATCATCTAGCGCCGATGGCTTGAAACCACCCGAGAACACCGTCACATTCCCTGGGCAGCGGTCATGGGAGTATGTCGAAGAGGTCGTCAACATGCTGAAGACGGCGTTTCCGCTATTAATCCTCAGCATGGAAACGACGGTGGACCAGATTAGCCACCGTTTCAAAGCAACCCAGGAGGAGGAGATTTATCGCCTTATTTGCATGCTTCTACAAGATGCAATGCAGGTAACGTCAATCGTATGAGCATTTGTCCTCAATTTTGAATAACGTTCTCTCTACAAGCACTATGCGCTTCGTGTGAATTCCATGGATGATGATGGCGCACTTCCCCAAGGGACTAATACAAATCTCCACCGTATGGTCACTAATTTATCTGGTCAGGCTCGAGTGGGTGAATTTATCTCTTTGGAACAAGCACAATTTATTGATAATTTTTCAGAAAGAATATGAGGAAGAGTTTCTCAAGAGCAAATTTACTTTGTCCGAGTATATTCGTCGGCTCCAGCGCTGGCGTGATAGATATGAACGTAATTTGGATTCCCGGCCACGGCTTCAACCTCTGGACCTTCTAAGCCACTATCTCGCTGAATTTCAACACGGAAAGTTCGACGATATTGAAATCCCAGGGCAATACACTGAGGCGAGCAGCTACCTTGATCCATCACTTACTATGACTGAGCCTCGCATAGGATAAGGACAGCAACCAGAACTTTGCTAAGATAGTCAAATTCGGTTCCAAATTCGAAAACTGTCGCTCCAACGGCTATTGCTGGAGACGTCTCACAGTCCATGGCTCCGACAATTCCGAAGTCTCTTTCTCTGTGCAACTTCCGTCCGGTCGGCACATCCGCAGAGAGGAGAGGGTGATGGCTTGCTTCCGCTTGTTCAACGGGTCCGTTTCCACCTCCTCCCGTAGTTGCCCTCTAACTGCGAATGCAGAGTGCTACATCGTCACAAAGAGAGTCGGAAGCGCCACGTGAGCTTCCATATCCCTGCGTCGATATCTTGCAGCGCAAATCTCCGTCTACTGCAAAACGACTCGTCTTACATCTCTCTTGGCGACATCTTTGACAAGTTCTGTGAGGATTCTCGAATGGCCAGAGAAGATCCCATTCTCATTCCCGGGGAGAAGGTCAAGGAGACGCTACGAAAATTCAGAGAGACGCATTTCCGCATGGTGAGTTGCTTCGCTTGTCTATGTGTTGACTGTTTCTGACGCAAGGATCAGCCGAATAAGATCGAGTACTTCTCTTTGAAAAAAGATATACTCGATGAAATTGTAGCGCATATGGTACCCGAGACAATTCTTACCAACGTCCGTAAAACTTTCGCCATCACGTGAACAACATCTAACGTATGTAACAGTACATGACTCGTACGATGGATACGCCATCCGATCTTTGGCGAATGCGGAAACAATTCACCCTCCAGCTTGCCGCATCGTGCTTCATGACGCATGCATTTTTCCTCACCAGCAGGCTACCGAGTAAATTCCACGTATCGCGAAGGACAGGGCTGATAGCCATGAGCGAACTGCTTCCCGGAATGGGCATCCCAGCTGCTCTGGTCAACGTGCCAAATCAGCTCCCAGTCTTTGCCTCGCACGATGTGGTGCCGTTCCGGTTTACGCCCAACTTGCAGCATTTTATTGGGGAGTGCTTTACCGAGGGCATTCTTGTATCGGCTATGATGGCAATGGGCCACGCACTGTCAGAACCACAGGTGAGCCCCATTACGTAAGAGATTCTTTCGTACTGATTCCTGTGGTTAGAGCGACGTCGGGGATCAGTTATGTCTCTTTGCTCGAGATGAGATGATTACGTGGCTGCAGGCGCGAAGCAAGATATGGACAGTAG
>Ga0193693_1000049_pt1 | contig 14819 bp, 22 predicted proteins | sample L3a2metaG_FD_144916 | JGI IMG/M metagenome (GOLD analysis project Ga0193693, IMG submission 144916) | Soil microbial communities from a riparian zone of the East river system, Colorado, United States - L3a2 | ecosystem: Environmental > Terrestrial > Soil > Riparian zone | place: USA: East River...
CTGCCGCCGGCGAGCTGGACGGCCGGATGGACGGCAGCACGTTGGCCGCCGTGATCGGCTTCGCGCCAACGGCCTTCCGAATCGGCTTCACGGCCGCGCCGACCGCGGACGCCGCGCCCGTTGCGGCCGTCACCGTCCCGGTAATTCCGGTGATGCCGCCGCCGGCAGCCGCCGGCGCTGCAGCTCCACCGGCGGCTGCAGCTCCACCGATGAGCGGAGCGGCCAGAACGGCCGCGCCGGCGGTAAGAGCGACCGCGCCGGCGACGGTCGCAGCCTGGCCGATGGACCGCCCGATGTTGAATTCCTTCTGACTGATTCCGAAGCCGGCCTGGGCCGCCTGCGAGGTAGTGAGAGGGTGACCGGCGGCCGCCGACGTGATCTGAACCGCCTTGGTGACCGACTTTCCCGTCCCGGTCGAGGATGCCATGACACCCTTCGCCACGCTGGAAACTTTTTTAATCGCCTTGCTAAACAAGCTCGACAGCCCGAACGTCGGCGCGTCAGCCAGGGCGGCCGCGCCCTGGCGCGGCGTCACGCGCGACACCGGCAGCGGTACCGACGGATTCCCGCGTCGGTGCGGCAGCGGCCGCCGGCGAGGTGCGATCACGTCAGGATGAACCGGCGTGAAATGGATTCGACCCGCGCCCAACTCTCCCAGCCTGTCCGAATCACCGTAAGGCATTAGACCTCCTTCACCAGCGGAACAATCAGCCAGTCCGCGTCGTGCGGAACCAGGTGATCCATTGAATACCAGTCGCCCATTAGCTTGACCTCGCAGAACACATGGCTGTACTTTCCGTTCCCGCGTCGCGTGCCGATGGCGACGAATCGCGCGGGAATTCCCAGGGCGGTAAGAATCCCAGCCTGAAATACAGAGAGGTCGTCACAGTCGCCCCAGGCGCGGCCGTCGTGGATGATTCGCCACGCGCTGACCTCGGGAGCCTGGACATACTCAAACGGCAGCGGGTCTTTGATGTACTCCCACCGTTCGCGGATTCCGTTCCTGACCTGGACGGAAATTGGAACGTCCTGAGCTGGAGGCGCGCCACGCGCCAGGCCGACAGCGACCTGGCGAACATCGTTTTCAGTTGATTCCTCGCGGGCCTTTTCGGCCATGCAGCGCAGCGTGTCAGCGACGCCGTCAACGCCTGGGCGCAATCGGACGCGGACAACCTTCCACGTCGAAGGCTCGACTGCGCCGAGGGCGAATGATGGGGCGCCTGGCGTCCCATACGGCACGGCTACCCGCCGGCTGCTGGTGCGGTGGTGGTGGGTGTTGGGTCAGGCTCGGGCTTGTGGCCGCTGTCGATCAGGTGCTGGCCGATTGCCTGGGCGAATTTCCATGTTTCGTCGAGCCATTGCGAATACTTCACAAGCTCCGGCTCGACCTGCTTGATAATCTGCACGGAGTCTTTCGCAAAGAGCCAGCGAAGGAATTGCGGGTACACGATGGGCGGAATGTGGCCGACGATTTGATTCGCGGCTTCCTCGTTGTCCATGTCCAGGCGCGCGCGCTCCAAGATGGCACCGATCAACTCGCGGACCTTCGCGTCCACCTCGGGCGGCTTGTGTCCGTTCGTCGGTGGAGCGCCGGCGGCCGGAGCAACCGGAGGCGGGTCGCCAGGCTTTGCCGGCGACGGGGTGACATCTCGGGGCGGTCGCTGTGTAATCACGGTTCTGGTCTTTGGGTCCCAACCAGGTAATAGCACGGCGCGCTCGTAAATGTCCAACCCGCGCCCGAGCGTCGTTTCGATGGCCTTCACGACTACGTCCCAATTGATCCCGCCGGCACCGCCGTTCATTTCCCGCGCCATCGCGATTCCCTGCATGAACATCGTCATCAGCTTTTCAGGGTCCGCACTGGTCGATTCCTTTTTGCCGTTCACGAGCTCGGCGATTCGGATAGCCATGTCCATAGGGTCAGAGCGCGGCACGTCGGCCGGTCGCAGCGCGGCAATCAGCGGCGTGAGAATCGCCAGCGCGCCTAATGTGGGATCAGGGACGGATCCCGGTTTCGGCTCTGGCGGCTTCATCACCGGGCGCGGGAACGCCTGCTTGTTGTATTTCAGCTCGACGTGTTGGCCCTTGGCGAATGTCCCGTCGGCGGTCAGACCACGAACACGGTACAGGCCGTAGCCAAATCGGTTGCCGATGAAGTCAGGGTCCTCAAGAAATTTCTTCTTGTCGTGGCGGCCGCAATATTCGTCGTCCACGTCCTCGCCGCCCTTGAGTAGATCGACGTGGACCTTTTCACATGACCCCAGGACGTCCCAAAGCGTGACCTTCTTTTCCTCCCGGTTCGCGTTGACCTGAGCGGCGGCCGCCTCGGCGGCTCGGGCCATTTCTTCGGCCGACGTCGGCGGGATCGGTTCTGGTGGCATGACGGTACGGTACACCCCGACCACCGCATCCGTCAACCCCGGTTTTTCCACATTTCACCAGAGTTTTTCCACTCTCTACCAGGAAATCCCAGCTTTCCCGTATTCGACGCCAGGGCGTCTACCAGCCCCGTACAGCGCGCCGGATAAATGTCAGCCAGTGTGACCCGTCTACCCCCGTCAAAATAGCTCACAGCGCGTCCTAGAGGGTAAGCACAGGGAGTACGCCACAGAGGCCGGACGCCGGAATTCACCCTCGGCGGCCCTGGCGCGCGTGGCGCGCTGTGCGGGTTCGCCTGGAGCCTTAGAAGGGTATTACAGGGGCATTTTCGCGTGATTCGATGTAGACTTGGTAACCGATGGTAACTTATCTCCGAGCGGTTTTAGTACCACCGTGACAATGGTATTGATAGCGTTACATTGCAACATTGAAACATCACGAAAACGGCCGGCGCACCTGGGCCGCCGGCCGTCCATGATTCATGTCGGGCGGCCGCCACTGTCGGGCGGCCCTAACCCAGCCGGCTACTACCCCGGCCCGTCTACCTGGGTTGCAGCCCAGGCCCCGACCGTCAGATTTTACCACGGCGGTTTGACATATGCAACATTTCACCATGTCAGGAGGTCTGACACCTGAAAAGTTGTCAACACTTGTCCACAACTTGTCCACAGTGCTTTGTGGATAACTTATCTTTCCCCCACCTGCTCTGAAATGCGTTATCCACAGAACGGGGGCCGCTCTACTACTATTCCTCTCTTAACACCATCGGACTAGGAACAGCAGCAGAGAGGATGAGGCACCAGGACAACTTAATATGTCTCGGTGTATCTACCTTACTTCCGATCCTGAGCCCCCCTCACGGGGGCGAAGGTAGGGGGGTGGGGTCGGGGCCCCAAAACGCGCCACTTCCTGGGTTGGGTCGGCCGCATCGGAAAATCGTTCAATTTATGGACGGCCTAGCCCGGCGCGCCGGCGGCCGGCCCCTGGCCGGGCGGGTCAGGACGGCCCCTGGGGATGGGGAACAGGCCCATAGAGAGGCCCGGCGGGGGGCCTGTCGGGGGCCGGATGACCCGATGGGCCGTCGGCCGGTGTAAATCGCTCTACGGGGCCGCCAGGCGGAACAGAACGGGAATGTGCGCCTGTCGGCGTTTTAAAATCGACACCTGGGCCGGCCGGGGGCCGTGGTAGGGAGCTGCCAAAGTAACTTGACGCCGGCCGGCCGCCATATGTAACATTGTTGCATCCTGCCGGGGGAGCTGCTCCCCCGGCTTATCGCATGGAGGAAAGCATGGAAAATCTGATTGTGAAAACCGGCCGGGTCGTCCACCCGGTCAGCGAGAAGGACGCAGACCTGGCGACGCTGCAGCGTTTGGTCGGTGGGTTCATTGAACCCCTGCCCTGGTCGGCCTGGCTGCCGGGCGACGTCGTCGCCCTGGTGAATGAGGACGGCGCGCTGATGCCTAGCCCGACGGTGACCTGGCTGCCGGACCTCCGGCGGCCGATCTATGGCCCGGTCGTGTTTGTCCGCGAGGTCAGAACACTGTCCAGTGCCACCTACGCCGGGCTGACCGACGGCCAACTGCAGGAGATCGCGGAACGCCTGGTGAGGTTCGCACAATGAGGAACCCCCCTAACCCGAACGCGCCCGGCCGCTGGGACGTCCGGCCCGAAGGTGTCCTGCCTGGGCTGGAATCCATGACCACGCGGTATGTCGTCGTCAACACACAGACCGGCGAGGAACGCGGCCGGCCGACCAGCTGGCAGACAGCGAAGGCTCACGCCACACAACTGAACAGGGAGAAAAAATCCAATGGGTAAGAGCTACGGCGAATTGACCGTTGGCGAGGATGCAGCCCGGCGCGCCGTGCGCGCCGAACGCCTGGCGAACCTGGCCGCCGGCCGGGTCAAGGTGATGCACGTCGGGGTCTGGCGGATCATGGAGACACCCAACCGCGCGCGCGCGGAACGGTGGGCCGCCGTCGAGCGGTCAAAGGGTCAGCGCGCCTGGGTAGAGCCAACTAACCGGGACGCCAGCCGGGGCTGGATCGTTCGCAGCACCCCGGCGAATGAGGAACCGCGCGGCACCGCGCGGCCATTCCAGCTGTTCACCTGGCCGAACGCCAGGCGCGCGACGTGAGCAAGGCGAAGGCACAGACGGCCCAGGCGCGCTACCTGGCTAAATTCCACCAGGTGCGAATTCCCCTGGCGCTGTACAAGTCGCTCAAAATTGAGGCCGTCCGGCGCGGCGTCGAACTGACCGCGCTGCTGGTCGAGAAGCTCAAAACCCGGCCGGCAGCCGGCGCAACATCGGAGGTGTCAACCAATGGCAGGTAGTGGAGGCAACGCATTCCCGACGACGACTAGGCACCCCGGCCTGACCGTCCGGCAGTACGCGGTCATTCAATATGTCGCGGCCGCGATCAGCGGGGCCGCCTTGCGCGAGGACATGGGATCAGGTGAGCGCCAGGGAGTGCTCGACCGGGTCGTCAGTGACTCGGTGATCCTGGCAGATCGGACAATTGACGCTGTCGGGGAATCCCCGACGGACTGGACAGGCGCGCTGGTGGCGGACCTGACCCTGGCGTGCAGCCACCTTAAGGCAGAGATTCACGCGGACAGTGCGGGGCCTGGGGTCAGGTATCCCAAGCCAGAGATTCTTCTGGTGAACATCGAAAAAACCCTGGCGGCCGTTCGCGCCGACCAGGCGGCCAAACCCACGACCTAAGACAAACCGGCGGCCCCAGGTGGGGCCGCCGGCGTCCTAGTTACTGAAACGGATCCGCTACAGCTACCCGTCGCCGGCGCGCGGCAGCTCCCATGTCTCAATTCCAGGATTCGACCACAGCGGTTCCAGTCCCCGCTCGGCCGCCCTGACCGCCTTCGTGTACCCCGAAATGGTAACGCGCCACCGGCGCGGAGCCAGGAACGGGAACCTTCGCTCGGCCTCGCGGTCGAAGTACATCTTCCACCACGGGTCCACCTTGAATCGGAACTCCACCAGGTACATTTTCAGAATCTCGACCACCTGCTCTCGGCAGCGCCGGCCCTCTCCGACTCGGGCTAAGTATTCGTGGGCGACGATCATGACCGCCACCTGGCGCGCGCGGCTATTTCAGGGAACAGGGAGGCGGCTGCCGTCGGGTCCATTTTGTCGCCCAGCCTGTGCGTCTGGTCTACGATTCGCTCCGTGTCAGCCTCCTCGTTTGACCGCGAATCCCCAGGGGTGCCAATAGTCGCCCCCCAATATCCGATGCCGGCGACATACGCGGCCCATTCTCCGTTCCCTTCACTGGCGACCGCCATCACGCGCCAGGAGGTCCGCCCCATGGACAGCCACCTGAAAACCAGGTTGCAGTTACCGGCAGCCGGCGCGTCCGTCGGGCAATCATAGGAAGTCGTGAGGGTACTCACGTCATTCCGTAGTGGTGCTTGGCGGCGGCGGCCGGGTCCAGCATCTCGAAAATGACCCGCGTCACGCCGCGCGGCCAGCTGCCCGCCTTCTTTCGGCGCTCCGATTCGGCCTTTGCGGCCAGGTAGACGTACTTGGGAATCTTGACGGCGACGCCGGGAGAGAGCTGACTGTAATCCACCTTGTCGCCCTGGGGCGATAGCCATTTCCGGTCGATCTTCTTTTCCATGCGGGGACCTCCTGCCGGCCGCCGCTTTCGTCGGGTGGCCGGCACAGTTACCGTAACTGTCCCGGCCGGAGGATGTCAAGTTACTTTGAGCGATCGCCACGGGCTACTTTGGCCGCGTCCGGCTGCCGCTCCGGTAACTCTAGGAGCTGGTGGACCGCAAAGTAACCAGGATTTGAGATCTCGCCGGCGGGTTACTGAAGAGGATCCCCCGCAGTTACCCGTCCTCGAGGACCGCTACCGCCGGGCCCTCGAGCGCCAGTAACCCTGCCCACGTGCCCGATGTCGCCGGCGGCTGGACCAAGCTCCCAGCAGGACGCCGCAAGACCAGCCCGCGACGAAGCAGGCGACCTACAGCACGGTTACCGCACAACTCGCCTGCGTCCCCATGCAGCCCCCCTCCAGGCGCGCTTCATTACAGCAACGTCCACCAGTGTTTTTATTTGTGAGGCGGATATGCCGAGAATCCACGCGATGACTAGAGGGTTGTCCAGGGGAACGACCATGACGATCTGCGACGCGGCCGCTGCAACAGCTGGCGCATCCATCACGGCCTACTTGCTGCCGCGCCGGGCTGCGGCGACGGCGGCGACGATGGCGAGGACGATGCCGACGATGAGGCCGCCGCCGGCAGCGCCAGCAGCGACCGGATAGAGCCTAAGAATGCCGGCCACGGACCCCGCGCTAAAAAAGCGTGGATGCGTGCTTCCTCCACGGTGTTGCCTTGCTCCCTGGCGCGGTACAGGGCCGCGCGCGCCAGGACGTCATTCACATAGGGCTGATTGGCGAACGTCCAACCGTCGGGAGGATTCGCTATCCACTTGTCGAAGTTTGCCACATAGGACCCGTACCCCTGGCGGATTGCCCACTTGTCGTAGATGGTGGCAATGAACCTGGTTGAGTTCTGAATCGTCCGAGGAAATCCCATGTTGTACGACGCAACGGCCGAGCCGGCGTCGCCATACTTCGCCAGGTGCGCGGCCAGCTCACGCATGCCGACGTCGATATTCAGCGTAGGGTCCGACAGGATGGTCCGCAGCCGCGCCAGGTCAAACACCGGCTTTCCCTTTGGATCCGTCCCGGTCTGGGCGGACCTGACCTGCTGGACGGCGTAAGCTGTGGACGTCGCCGGCGGAGGCAGCCCCGCCGGCGGCCGTTCGCCATACGTCAGGACCGCGCCGCCCGTGACCTGCATCAGCCCGAACGATGCGTCGATGTCGGTAGGGGCCGGCGTGTCACTCCGGCCGGACGGTTCGTATCTGACCGCGCCAGGGTCCCACCCGCTTTCCATGGAAATGAGGCCCTTCGCCAACCACAGCGGTACACCGTGCCGCATGGCGGCCGGCCGCAGGGCGTTGTCGAATTCCTCGTCGCGCTTGTAGTAGACCGACACGGCCGGCTACTCCCGGTGCCTCGGTTACTTTCCGCGATCGACGGCGGCCGGCGCGGACGTCCTAGGAACGATGGCGTCCAAGGCTGCCGCAACTCCCGCCTTCACGGCGGCCTCGCCGGCGGCCTGGGCAGCCGCCTTGACGTTGCCGCGACTCAGATTGTAGGTCCCCTGGGCGACGGTGGAGATTGCTCCGGACACGCCGAGCGCGACCGCCTGGACCGTTTCTGACCCAACGTGCTGCCCGACGAACACGGACACGACAGCGGACACGACATGTGCGGCCAAGGTCAGCCAGAATTCGCTCGACTTCCATCCCGGTTTCATAGTGGTTCTCCTTTTAGTCGAATGTCTCGAACACGCCTGAAATCGGCGTCGCATTGCTCGCGTTCGCCAGCTGCAGGTTCCCGTTCGCAACCCCGAACCACAGGTCGGGGAATTGCGGGACGAAGTCGAACGGCGCGCCGCCCAGGGCGACGGCCGGAATGATGGTCTTGATTGCCGGGCCGGCGACGGCCAGGGCGTGCAGGCTGGCGAACCAGGCGTCGGGCTGCTGGTCGCCCGAGAAAATCATCTCGTCCACCGTCCCGCCTCCGAGTCCGATCAGCCCGACGTCCTGGCCGCCACAGAAGAAATCCTTTCCGGCAATGTTGCCCATGGTGGCCGGCAGGACAGTATTGCCGACGAACGCGCCATCGAAAAAGAAATCCCACGACGCACCGTTCCAGCGCAGCCCGACGTCGTGAATTGCCAGATCGCTGATGTTCGCTCCGCCCGTCACCACGTTGGCCGACATGCCGGCACCGGAGTTGAACACGACAATTTCCAGGTCATCGTTGCCAGGGTTCAGCTTCACATGGAATCCGTCGGTCCCTTCACCGATACAACACGTCATGAAATGGTTGCCGGCGGCCGCCTGGGCCTGCAGCCGGTAGAAGATCGACCCTTGTACCGGGCTGACCAGCTGCAGGGCGTTGACGACGGTTGAATAGGGCGTACCGGGTCCGCCGGGTCCAGGGAACTGTACCGCCGTGTCAGGATCGACCACGATCAGGCCCGGCAGCCCAAGGTTCGGCGCGTTGACGTATGACCCGTTGAAGGAATTCGGGCTGCTGTCGCCCCACACGACGCCGGCGGCCTCGTCGAAGCGGTAATAGCCGTTCAGCGTGGACGTCGCCAGCGCGGCTTTCCTGAACGCCGCGTCGAAACTCTGCACGTCCACCGTCACGGCGGCGCCGGCGCTCAGGTTGATGTGCTTGATCTTGGGAGCATTCGGGGCCGGCGGGACGACCTCGACGGCCGCGCCGTTGCATGGCGTCGCCGGCAGCGTATTGGCTGACGTCGGATTGTCCGGCAGCATGACGCCGGACGGATCAATGACTGGCAGAATCGCCATCAGCGCACCCCCTTCTGTTTCTCAACGAACAGCGTAATGATTCCGGTCAGCGTGTACGTCGCCGGGCCGTTGCCAGCGGCCAGGAAGTGCAGCGGGACGCCCTTGGGAATCCTCAGGCCGCGACCGGCCGGGAAGTTGTACGCGACGAAAATGCCCGACGTACTCTGATTGAAGATCAGCCGCAGCATTGTCGTTTTCTTCGTAAACAGCGTCGAGAGGATGACCATGTTAGGGTCGTACCCCACCGCAACCAGGCCCTTAGCAATCGAGAACGACGACGACACCGCGGACACTGTCCACCCGCGCAGTATGTAGGTAAGCTCGGGATTTTCGGTATGCACCGCGCCGGAGAAGTTGGCCGGCACGGAAAACCCGCAGGTCCAGGGCTCCAGCTCACCGTGAAGGGCTTCGGCTTCCTCGCGTGCCGTGATGGTGCGTAGAATCTCCTGCTCCCTCTGCTCCGGTGACAGGACGGGCGGCACGTTAGGCGTCCGGCCCGGTGTAGTACCGTCGGTATCCGCCGTGGACGATCTGGACGGACTGATTGATCGCCAGGGACAGGTCCCGCACAGTACCCGTCATCGTGTACCCGCCCTTCATGTAGCGCGCCTTGCTGAGCGGGAAAGGTCCCTGGGCGCTGCCGAACCCGTTGTCGCGGTTGATGAACCCGTTGTCCCACTGGGCCAGCTCCGACTGTTCAAACGACGCCTTGAACCCACCATTGGCCGTGTTGGCCTCGCGCGCCATCTGGTGAACCAGGAACAACGGGTGCCCATCGGGCGCGGTCCCCACGTCCGAGTCGGTATCGCCGGCGGTGACCATGGCGTAATTCGTGACCAGCCAGTAAGGGATCGTGCGGAAATCCGACATGGGCTGCTTCTCGGTGTGCGTGCCGGCCTTCGGGTTCCTCGGGTCGTTGGGGACCTCGACGTCGGCCATAATCAGCCCGGTTTTCGGCGGCCGAACCATGTCGGTGTGCTTGCTGCACAGCGCGACAATCTGCACGCTCTGGATTGCGCCGATGCCCGTCAAGTCCAGCAGAAGGTCTGTCGCCGGCGACAGAACGAGCTTCTGAGGAAACCAGTACGGACGGATCTGGCCGGCCGCGTCGCGCCCACCGTACAGGCAGGCATTTTCAATCGCCGCGTTTGCGTAGCGGACGCCCATTGAATCGCTCGGCACCGTGAGCCAGCGGCCGCCGGTCGAGCTGAAGGCCATCAATCCTTCGATGACAAGCCAGTAGGCTTTCTTCGGAGAAATAATTGCCGTCGCGGTGTTGCCCTTCACGGCCGGGTCGAGAACCACGTCCACCACATACGGAAAGGGCGGCGTGGCAGGGCTGAATTCGTGCGTGTACTTCATTTCGATTCCTTCACGGCCTCATTGTGCCGTCCGGCATTCGGCCGGGCCGCTTCCACTCGCTGCCTATGCTGCGACCGCATTCGCGCATCCCAACAGCTCGTTTCCACGGCCCGACCTTTTCGATGCCTCAGTTGCAGACCTTAGCGGCCCTGGACTCCCTGCTGAGCGGCCCCCTGGGGAACCACGCGCGCACCGGGACCTTCCAGCGCAATGAACATCCAGATGTCCACGCCCGAGGCGGGAATCACGATGCCCGTTTTGCGCGGAGTGGCGACCACGTCGAACGTCATGCCGGCAGGAACCCGCATGGTGATGTCCTTGTAGACACCGGGGCTCTGGACGCCGTTGCTGATCCAGCCGCCCGTGTCGAGCGCGGCGGCCGACGCGGTGTCTCCGAGCGTACCGACGGGACCACCACCGGCCGGGACCAGGTGCGAATGGATCGTCGGATACTTGAAGTCCACGATTTCCGGCAGGAGCGACCAGCCGGACATGAGCCGCTTGATTGCCAGCAGGGCCAGGTTCAGCGGGGCTTCCCCGATGACCTTGTCGCCCGTGCTGACCTCGAACCACATATACATTCGGTTGAACACGACGCGGAGCGTGTCGTCCATCCTGCCTTTCGCCCGCATGTTGCAGCCCCAGTCGCCCTCGGGGTGCGTCTGGAAATCGTCGTTGAAGAACGTCAGCGGCCCGGTCTGGTTGACGCCGCTCGGGATCAGGACGGAATCGTGCCGCGTCACGCGCACCGCTTCCTCGTCACCCTTCAAGCCCAACCACTTGCGATCCGCTTCGGTCAATACTGCCATGGTCGTCTGCCTTTATGCGGTTAGAGAATCTGAACGGTTAAGAAATTTCCGATCAGCCGGCGATTTCTGGTTCGCCGCCACCCTCTGCCACACCGTCATCTGCCACGTCGCCAACCGGCTGCCGGTCGCCGTACTCCGCGACCGTCTGCTGCACGACCTGGTCCGGCGCACCCGCGCGCCGGCCACTGTACCCTCCGAAAAACTCCGCCAGGGCGCCCATCGGGTTACCCTGTTGCGGGATCACCGTTCCGGCCGACTCGCCCATGGTGGGAACGCCGGCCGTGTTCAGCCCGTATTCCAGGGCGGACACGCCGACTGACGCAACGCCGCCGGCGCCGTAGGCCAGCCCGTAGGTCTTGCTGCCGAAGCGGTAGATCAGTCCGGCCGGGACCAGTGCGAACACCAGCCGCGCCAGGAGGTATCCGATACCGCGCTTAAACCAGTCGAACACGCCGCCGGCCGGCAGGAGCATCATGGCGCGCGGGACCAGCTGCCGGTCCACGGTTGCCGCTGTGACTGCCGTACCGACCACTGACACGCCGCGCCAGCTGGTCAGGGAGGACACGAACCCCTTGAATCCGGACGCGCCGGCCGCCGCCATCGGGTTGCGCTTGCGACCCTTGACGCGGACGACCTTGTGAACGACCTGGAAGGGATTGTGACGGGAGGGATTGAGCATTGCCAGCTCGTAGGGGTTTGAAGCCCGCTTGGGCTTGCCGGCACCGGAAGCAAACCGCTTCCACTTGCCGGACTTGTCACGGAACTCGACGGTCTTCAGTGCGCGCTTCGGGTAGCCGACCTGCTCCCACGGATTCCGCTTGCGGCCGGGGTTGTGGCCGCGCCGGTGGTGCGCCCAGTACCGGGCCAGCGCCGGCGGCATGACACCCTTGCGGGGTTTCCCACGGTGCGGATTGGTGAGCCAGAAACCGCGAATCAAACCCGGCGCGACCGGCCCGTCCTCGGCGACGGTGAACGGCGCATCAATGATCTTCGACATTCGAGCCTACCTTTATGCGGTGATTGTGTTATACAGAGCCGGAACCGATTCGTCAAGCCAGGCCGATCAGGTGACGGTCAGATGGGCCGGGAAGTTGTCCCGGCTGCCGTCCGAGCGCGCAATCTGCACCAGGTAGTCGTTCGCCGCCACGGTTGGCGCGGCTCCGGCGTCCCAGTGAGCCGTGAACCCGGTCGGCGTCAGCGCGGACGTCGTTGGCGGGTACACCGAGGAATCGCTGATCTTGACCAAGGTAATCGTGGACGTCTGGCCGTCGGCCTTGTACCCGCTGCCGCCGATGCCTGCCATGTCGAACGCTGCCGAATTCACGACCGGATCGGGAACGGTGGAGAACGTCGCGGCCGAGCAGCTGACCTGGGCAATCCCGGTCACGCCGGAGTCGTTGCGCTTCCCCAGGCCCTTGCATGTCGGGCAGGTGTGTGGCCCAGCGACGTACCGAAGCCCGGCGCACGTTGGGCAGTACCCCTGACCGGCAGCCAGGGCGGGAATATTCTTGTACGGAAATGCCATTGCCGTTCCTCCTTAGACGATTGAGACGCCAGGGAACGTTGCCGTATCCCCGTTGGTGAAATGTACAGTCAGGACGCTGGCCCCGATGGGCGTCGCATTCCCGAAAATGTCAATGTTGGTATCCGTCACCGTCCCGCCGTTGATCCCGCACGCCTCGCCGCCCACGTCGCAGGACACCACGCCGCCGCCGATGCTCACGAAACCCGTTCCGGTAATGACCGCGTGCGTGTTCGCGGCGATCACGTTCGCGCCACCCGGCGCGTCACCGACGACGCTAGAAATGACCTCGGCCGGCGCGGCCGCCAGGGACGTCGTGTTACCGCAAGCCAGCAGCGCGCCCGTCGTTGTCTCCATCACCACCAGGAAGGGAGCGCCCAGGGCGACGCCGACCTGCGTATGATTTGGCACCGTCACCGATACCGACGTGTCTCCGATGCGCGTTCCGACCGTGGCGAACAGTGCTGGTCCCCACAAGACAGCCGGATTCGCTCCCACGGCCGCCACCGACAGACCGGCCCCGGTCAGGATCGCCGTCGCCCCTTCCGTCACCGGATCAGCCATCGAAATGAATGCGACCGCAGCAGACGGACCCGTCGCGGACGCGCCGCGCTTCCCGGCACCCTTGCACGTCGGGCAGGTATGCTCCGCTCCGGCAACCGTGATCGAGCGAAGCCCGAAACACGTCGGGCAATACTTCTGGCCGCCCACCAGGGCCGGCGGAGTCGGGGCAGGGAACGGCGACGCTGGCATGGTTATCTCCTGTACGTTCTGATTCCGAAAAGGTGCTGAGTGCCGACGAGGATCACGCACCGCTTGGGCAGCGCGACCGCTTCGCCGTTATTGCAGATCAGCACGGCCCCTGCTCCGACGCCGAGCGCCGCCGCCGGCGTCGTGAATTCGTGAATGAACCCCTTGCCGATTTCGCCGATGGCGAATGGTCCCCGGTGCTTGGTCGCGGCCAGTCCCTCGACCTGCTGATAGATGACACACAGAGGCGGATACCGTTCATCTGGCACCGGCGGCACCAGCTGACCTTGACGTGAAGATAGCCGCGACGATTTTCGGCAGAATGAACCATCCGGCGACGCTGGCGACGGCAATCGGTACGGCATTATTCACCAGCCATCCCACCTGCCCGAGAATCTTAGACGGGTCAATGTTCAACCGATTAGCCGCCTCGAGGACCGTGTCCGCTGTCGCCTGGGCGGCCCCGCGAAGATAGAAAAGGAACTTGCTGTCGGTTTTTTCGTTGACGTCCCCCGACAACTGCGCCAGCAGGCCGTGAATCTTGGATCCCGCATCCATAAGCACGACGGCAGCCGCGTCGTCCTGCGTCTGCAGGTACGATTCATACAGTCTGTGCCATTTTCCGATTTCGACGGACAGCGCGGCGGAGGCATTCGACATAGCCGCGAACGTCGCGCCGTCGGACACGCGGCCCATGCGCTGACTGATCGGACCCTGCAGAGCCTTCGTGTCGGACACGATACTGGACGCCAGAATATCCAGGCGCGTATTCTGCAGGATCATGGCCCCCAGGCCGAACCCGCTCACCGGCGACCCTTCCACAGCTTCCATGCGAGGGCGACGCCAGCCAGCGCGCTTCCGGTTTTCAGGACAACCGGCCAGTTGATATGCGCGCCCACCTGGCGGATTGCCGCGTCGGCCGCGTCGATGTCGGCCCGGATACCCGAGGGCGACGGCGCGGCGATCCCGACCGGCAGCGGAGCCGCCGGCGACCCGGTTACTTTCGCCAGCTGCGTGTTCACCGTCGCCTGATTGCGCGTGAGAATGTTCGCCGGCGTGATCGCCTGGCCGCCGACGGCGGTACGAGCGGCTGTCACCATGCCGGTGACGCCCGAGCCGGCCGGCGCGGCGATTGCCGCCTGTGTCGCGTTAATCAGGTCTGTTGTCGTGTACGCCATTACCGCTTCCCTCCCTTTCCGCTGCCGATGACTGACACAGCCCCGAGTGTAACACCGCCGACGATCAGCGCCTTCCCCCACCACGGGATTCCGTCAAGGATTCCCGCTTCAACCGGCGCGGCTGCCGGTCCCGGCTCCGGTGTCGCGGCCGCGACAGGCGCGGCGGCCGCTGGTGCCTGAATGATGATCGGAGCGGCCGGAGCTGCCGCCGGCGAGCTGGACGGCCGGATGGACGGCAGCACGTTGGCCGCCGTGATCGGCTTCGCGCCAATGGCCTTCCGAATCGGCTTCACGGCCGCGCCGACCGCGGACGCCGCGCCCGTTGCGGCCGTCACCGTCCCGGTAATTCCGGTGATGCCGCCGCCGGCAGCCGCCGGCGCTGCAGCTCCACCGGCGGC
>Ga0193693_1000050_pt1 | contig 14767 bp, 23 predicted proteins | sample L3a2metaG_FD_144916 | JGI IMG/M metagenome (GOLD analysis project Ga0193693, IMG submission 144916) | Soil microbial communities from a riparian zone of the East river system, Colorado, United States - L3a2 | ecosystem: Environmental > Terrestrial > Soil > Riparian zone | place: USA: East River...
ATATTGCTTACACGTGGCATCCCAATAGGTCGACATGCCAGGACTTGCGCATTTCTGCGAGCATCTGTTATTCATGGTGCTAAATGTTCCAAAGAGAAAAGCTTATAAGTCTAACCATATATTCCAACAGGGAACGGAACAATTTCCGAAGGAGAATGAGTACTCCGAGGTACACAATCTCACTGACTCCCAGGTCCATCTGATGGCTTTCGCAGTTTCTTTCCAGAAACAACGGTTCATCGAATGCATTTACGGCACCTACAAATACCAATTACTTTTTCAACGTCGCAACGTCTGCCTTAGCTGGCGCTCTTGAACGCTTCTCTGGCTTTTTTCACTCCCCGTTATTCGCACCATCCGGTACTGTCCGCGAATTGAACGCAGTCAACTCCGAACACAAGAAGAACCATCAGAATGATATATGGCGTATCTATCAGCTCACAAAGCACCTCACAAAGCCCGGCCACGTATGGAGCAAGTTTGGTAGCGGGAATAAAGTGAGCTTGACAAGTGCTGCGCGAAAGATGATGGAGGATGGCGCGAAGAGGAAAGGTACCAACGGTAGTGCAAACTTGCAAGACACCGGTAAAAAATCTTCCTCGTCACTCCTTTCGTCTTCAAGTACTTCCTTAAGTTCCGCTACAAGTCTGGAGTCTGGAGACGATGGTGGTCCCATCGGTCGGGAAACCCGCCGCCGTCTTGTTGAGTGGTGGAGCAGGGAATACTGTGCCGGTCGAATGAGGCTATGTGTCATCGGCAAAGGTGTGATCTTGTATTCAGGTCTCATCACCGCTTCTCTAATGCAGACTCGGAAGATCCGCTGGATCATTTGTCTGACCTGGCAGCCAATTTATTCTCGCCCATACCAAATTACGGTCAGGATCCTTTACCCTCGATTCCGGATCATCCTTTTGGCCCTGATGAGAAAGGTGTACGTTCCGCCTTTACCCTGCATCTCCGAGTCGGTGACTGACAGTAGCTACTTCGGTGACAGACCTTGGTCTCTGTGCAGACAATTATGGACTTCCATGCCATGGAAATATCTTTTCCGATAGACGAACAGACGTCTCATTGGCGCTTCAAGCCGGCTAGTTATCTCGCGAGCGTAATCGGCCACGAGGGTCCTGGTTCGCTGCACTCGTACTTGAAGGAACGTGGCTGGATCACGACGCTGAGCACTGGTGCACAGGATCTTGCACGCGGCATTTCGATTTTCAAAATAACGTTTTATCTATCACAGAATGGGTTCCGTGAGTCTACACTAGGCTCGTATCCTTTCCGCTTTTTATTGATGACCTTTCGAAAGAAAACTATCGAGAAGTTGCAATGGCTGCGTTCAAATACATCTCGATGCTGCGATCAACCGACCTTAGCCCGACCCACCAAACAGAGGTGTCTTCACTCTCGAACATTCGCTTTCGGTTTGCAGAGAAACGTCGTCCGGACAATTATGCGGTCTGGATGTCTGACAAGCTTTCATGGCCAGTACCCCGCGAACTTGTCGTCAAAGCACCTCAGGTCGTTTCTGAATGGGATCCTGATGGCACTGCACAAGCTGTAGCATTCCAGACCCTGAAAGGATTGTCCGTCAAGAATACCCGCATCATTCTCATGGCAAAGCAAGAGGAATTCCAAAGGCAATTCGGGACACAGGAGTGGCAGTCGGAGCCATGGTACGGGACACAGTATCGAGTCGAGCGCCTAGACGAGGCCTTTATTCAAGAGGTACGCTACTTCCCTTTACGAGGTCAGAGACTTTGAATCTCACCCCCTCATAGGCAGAGGGCCCGAACACAATCGATGCTTTTTATCTTCCTCGACCAAACGAGTTCATTCCTAAGCGATTTGACGTCGACCGGCGGGAGGTTTCACAAGTATGCTTCAACCCGTTTCAAGCCCTTCCGCCCGTCTGAATCTTACGTGACTTCCTCTAGCCCCAGCCACGTCCCCATCTAATATATAAAAGCCCACGCACAATTCTCTGGCACAAGAAGGATGACCAGTTTTGGGTGCCCAAGGCTCGTCTTATCATCGAGATGCGCACACCGGTTGCAATCGAGTCTCCCATTGCCTCTGTCTTGACTAAGTACGTTGACAACATGGTCCTTAATCTCGGACTACCAGCTGAATACCGATACAGACTTTATACTGCACTTGTGACTGATGCTCTCAACGAATACTCCTACGACGCAGACTTAGCAGGTCTGACCTACTCATTTGATGCTTCTTCGCTCGGGTTTTTCGTTACGATAACTGGGTATAATGATAAGTTGCACGTCCTTCTGCGGGATGTACTGGTAAAGGTGAAAGACCTGGAGGTTCGCGCCGACCGGCTAGACGTTATGGTAGAAAAGGTGAATGATGCCTCAACAGATACTCGGTTGATGAGCTTGACATTCTTTGCATAGACCAAACGAGATTGGGAGAACTTTTTCCTTGGTCCAACTTATCAATTATCGGATTACTATGGACGATACCTTATGAATGAGAGGCAGTGGACGATTCCGGAGAAACTACAAGCTCTTAGCTGTAAGTGCTAGGCGTACAATGACGAGAATGGAGATTTGACTGTCATTTATACTGCAGCTGTCACACCAGCGCAAGTCCAGCAGCACATAGGGGCGCTGCTGTCAAACCTGGAGATCAGGATGCTTGTGTTTGGGAACATATACAAGGACGAGGCAACCACGCTCGCAAAAATGACAGAAGAAATCCTCCCATCAAGTCCTCTCCCAGGTATGGGACCTGTTGACTTATCATTAGAGCTTCCCGAAGGTGCGTACCGCAGCTCGCGTATTTGTTCATCTGATGACCCACGATTTCATTTAGGTACCAATCATGTTTGGTCAACCCCCGTTCCAAACCCAAATGAGCCTAACTCTGCTCTAACATACTACGTCCACTATGGCTCGAAAATCGATCGTCATCTACGGGTCGTTGCGGCATTGCTTAACCAAATCCTGTCTGAGCCGGCCTTCGACATTCTTCGCACGAAGGAGCAACTAGGCTATATTGTCGCGGCGAACACGTGGACCGCACCAGGTGACAACGTCACGGGTCTGCACATCGTTGTGCAGAGTGAACGCGGTCCTGTATACCTAGAAGGCCGTGTGGAGGCATTCTTGGACCATATGAAAGGTGTCGTAGAACTCATGACAGACGAAGAGTTTGCGGAGCAGAAGCAAGGCCTTGAAAGAAAATGGCGGGAGGTTGTGAAGAATCTCGAAGAGGAGGTCAGCAGGTTTTGGGTGCACATTGACTCAGGCTACCTGGATTTCTCGCGTCGTAAGCGTCACAGTCGATCGTAGTTTGCAGCTCTGTACTCAAAATACCCCGCAGGTACTGAAGATGCCGAGTATTTGACGACAGTTAGCAAGGACGACGTACTGTCATTATTTCTTACCCGTGTTCACCCGTCCTCCAAGACCCGATCCAAGCTATCGATCCACTTACAGTCACAGAAGCCGCAATCGAAACACGTCAGCCGTGCAGCTGCTGATGCTTTCGCACAGGCCGTGCAGGAACATGGCACACAAATCGAAGGTATCGACTGGAACGCCTCGCTTTACGCAGACGGAGAACCAACTGAGACGCAATTCTCGGAATTTTGGAAGGATGCACTCGTTGAAGTCCCCGCTGAGACATTCGACAAGGTTCTCGCCGCGCTTCCACATCTGTTGGAGCAATTCCCTGCGCAAAACGATGCGCAAGGTTCGTTGTCGGAGGGTGTCATACATATCAAAGATATCGTGGCGTTCAGGAAATCTCTCAAAGTCTCTGAAAACCCAGAGCCGCTTGTCGCTTGGAATGACCTGCCAACTCCGAGGATTTGACGGAAGGTATCCCAATAGTACTTTAGATGATTCGATGCATCTGCAAGCTTCTCAGAAATAGACCATGCATTCCGATAACTGGACCTATAAATGGTGATACGCCGTAGTGACTCATATCAATTACGACGTCGATGCATCACGGTGAACCCTTCGCCCGACCGATCATCGATCGCGCAGTACATAGCATAGTGTAATTAGACGAGAGGGCAAGCTATCGTCACGAGAATGGAAGCGGGGCCAATAATATAATAACACAGCGGGGTTTCTAGAAAAGAAATGGTGGCAAAGTACACAGCAAGTGCGAGAGCGGCGAAAACAAGGGTCAAGAGAAGAACTGACGGGGAAGAGAACGCGGCGAAGTTCTACTTTTTCCGTCCATTTTTCCCAGCACCCGCGGCTTTAAGTTGCAAGTGCATCTCCTGAGCCTGCTGTGCAGCTTGAAGTGAGTCTGCATTCTTTGCTCTGCGGAAAAGGAGCACGTGAGGTTCAGGAGCTACAAAAGACGTTGTGGCACTGTCAGAAGGATGATAAAGAAGTAGTAAAGTAGCGAGAGCATACCGTGAACTTCATAGTGTTCCCATCCCAGACTCTGAGTGATCCCGATCCCTCTCCATTCTGATTCCGATAAGAGGCGGAGCACGCCAGGATCGTCCGGATTGAAATAGCTTTTCGGGATCATCTTGAACAGGGGCTTGGGCAGGATGACGTGCCGATATTCATACTCGTCATCGGTATAACGATCAGAATAATGGATACTTAAAAACAGTTTTGAATAAATGAGCAAAACTCGGAGGGGTGCAGGTGATGAGGCAAAGCATAGTACTTGCTTTGCAATGTATTCTTTGATCTTCTCTGCTTCCTCTGCTGCTTTCTGTTTTGAAAGCTGAGCTTGGGACTGCTGTTGCTGCTGTTGTTGCTGCTGCTGGGTCTTCTGAGTTTGCTTAGAGGCCATTTGATGAAAAATGATTGGTCGTTGCGATGGTGGTAGATGGACGTGACGTGACTCAGATCGCGTGGGCCGCCGTTTACTTGGTCCCGTGCTTGAGCCAGCCACGGCACGTGATGTGAAATGTGCGCGCTTCATGAGAAACTCGACCGTGACGCACCCCCAACATCATTCCTTCAGGTGTTCCTTCAAAACTAGCATAACGATGGACGACGAAGACCAATTCGGAATTCCTAGCAATTATTACTCCCACTACTCGGAAGCAACACCTCGACATTACTCGGAGAACTTTCCGACTTCTTCATTTGATGAATTTCTGGATCATGCCAGTGAACCTCTCGCTGATAAGCCGTTCGAGGATTTTGGTGAATATATGCGTGTTATTCTGATTGGTTTTCAATTTTATATATATTGAGCTAGCTAATCTCTTTGCCAATGATAGTGCCTTACAATTATTCTCCGGAACCTTTTATTGGAGGCCCGTCTGAACCTGGAATAGGGCTTTACAACGCTGGAGCACTTGGCCATCGCGGACTAGGATCAACCCCTTCTGGGCTATCTCCCAATCCATTTTCCTTGGATTATGGCCAATATGCCGCACGTCATGATCAGAGCTTTCAATGTATGCACTTAATGGCGCGCAGGTTTCTTCCCACTAACCTATCTCTTTGAGTCTGCGAGCCGCAGAGTTCACACTTCCGGACCGACCCGGTACGAAATGCGCACTCAAGCTACGTCCCAACACACAGGCCACGTCTTGAGGTTCCCATGCAACGCGACACATCGGATAACTATATAGTGCGAGGGGAAATTAGCAGTCTCGGAGAACGGGACACTCAAAATTCGGAGGCCTTAATGAAATCTAGCGAAGCATTATGCCGGCTTCGCCAGGTCTCAGAACTTCGTCTGTGTCTATGATCTTTGCATGGTTCCACACAAGCCCATCTCTCTTCATAGCTGATATGTATCGGGCTCTATTCAAGTTTGGGGTCTTCAATGCCATGCAGTCAAGTTGCTTCGACACGGTAAGAAAGCAAGCTCTTTTTCAGGTGTAAGTGACATAAACTCAACATAGATTATAAAATCCGGTGAGAATTTGGTGAGTTTGTGACATTCTGTCCGAAATTAGACCTGCAACCAAAACGTCTGTGCTAGGTGGTGAGCGGTAGGTTGATCCAGCGCATTGAGAAGTGTTACAGCTACATACCTTGCTCTCTTCCCCTCAATTAGCGCCCACAGGCAGCGGAAAGACTGTCTTATTCGAGCTCGCCATGGTTCAAATGCTAACCAACTCGTCTGGTCGTGGCACCACCGAAAAATGCGTTTACGTCGCCCCGACGAAGGTATGTTTGTTAGTTTCATTCGGTGTCTATCCGCTCAAAAAGAGAAGGCACTGTGCGCTGAAAGGACTAGGGACTGGACAGAAAAATTTGGATATCTCGGAATAAGATGTATGCGACCTCACTCCGAGTCAAGTGATATTTTTGCAGTTTTGATATAACGCAGGTTGCGAGTTGACTGGTGACACTGTGCAGCCTAGCAGGAGTATTTGGGGGGAAGTTAAGGGCGCGAATATAATGTAGAGTGTTTATTTTGTGCATTACTCCGTTGTACTGACTATTTTCTCCAGCATTACTACGGTGATATCTACTACGAACTTACCTCAGACGTGGCATCTGATAGCATATGGCAGGCAGAGAAATGGGATAGCCTGACGAGGAGTTGGTGAGAGATATACGGGTAAGGATCCGAATGCTAATTAACAGAATTTGCTGCAGGTCAAGTCATAGCCAGCTCCTCTCCCAGATACAACTCTTCCTCATCGACGAAGTAAGCTTGTTTTTATCACATTTAGACGCTATATCCACCATACACAGGTGCATATACTTAACGAATCACGAGGAAGCACTCTTGAGGTGGTCGTATGTCGCATGAAATCGCGCGGCTCGGGTGTGCGCTTCGTGGCTGTGTCCGCCACGGTCCCAAACATTGATGATGTTGCTCATTGGATCGCAAGTCGTTATTCAAATGGTGCAGCCGCCAAATTACAGGTAACTCGGCGACTTATCTGTTCTCGAATATATTGATTGTCAAAAATAGTTTGGAGAAGAGTATCGGCCCTGTCAGCTCTCACGTTTTGTGTACGGCTTTCCAAAAGGCAAAAATCAGAACGACTTTATGTTCGCGCAATCCCTGAACTATCGATTGTTCCCACTCCTTCAACAACACTCTGCCGACAAGCCGATCTTGATTTTCGTGTCAACTCGGAAGGGTAATTTTAGTCTACCTGTTAAGTATACGTCCGACGTCAACAAGAGCGATAGGTGTCCTTTCTACAGCCGAACAGTTAATGACAGATTTTAACAAAGCAGTTGAAAACAAACACAGGCTGCCCTGGTCGCTACCTAAGAGGTGCTTCCCTCTCTCCTGTGGCGAATGTAATCTTATAGACTCACTAGTAGAATCGAGAAGACATTTCAAAACAGGCAACTCGAAAGTAAGACGTATCACACTTTTCCCAACAGCCGCCTATTGATCACTTCTCATCGCTGTAGAACTCGCTGCAGCTGGCATCGGCGCTCATCATGCCGGACTGGAGATTTCAGATAAGCGGCTTGTGGAGGAATTGTTCATGAGTAGGGTTCTGCGTGTCGTAGTTGCAACTTCGGTGGGTCTGTATGCCTTCTGGTGGGTGCAACTTTTCTTATCGCCCCTTAGACTCTAGCTGTTGGCGTGAATCTTCGTGAGCCACCCAAAAAAATCGAGTGTTTGATTGACCTGACTCTCATCTTTTAGCTGCTCACATCGTCGTGATAAAAGATGTCAAACTATTCCAAAACGGCGCCTCTCAGGAATACTCCGATTTGGATATCATGCAAATGATTGGACGAGCTGTGAGTTGACTTCACTCGGCTATGAGTGTCATGCCATGAAGCCCCGTTTTTCGTCCAGGGACGACCCCAGTTTGGTAGGTCCAAGCTTGGTGTAGTATCCGCACTGGCCAACGAAATGCATTTAGATAAAGGTGGTGTGGCCATTATCATGTGCGAGTCTGGGCTCGAGAGTAAATATCGTGCTCTCGGACATGGACAGACAATCCTGGAGAGCTCTCTACATACTAACCTTGCCGAGCATTTGAATTCTGAGATCGGCCTCGGAACTATTAAAAATATGGAGACAGCGAAGGAATGGATACGCCACTCATTCATGTTCCGCCGCTTCACCCAGAATCCGCGGCGGTATACGTCACAGGAACAACCCTTGGGAGATGGGCTGGACAACATGATTACAAAATGCATCGACGATCTTAAGGATGCAGAGCTTCTGACCTTTGTCGAGGGAAGATCGGGAACGCTACGATCAACGGAATTTGGCGAGATCATGAGCAAAGTACGCATGCTAAAGCTTGGTTGCTCGACTGCGGTTCATCGCTAGAAAACAGTTCTACCTTAAGCAAGCTACAGTAACGAGTGCTCTTGCTCTTCTGTCCATCACGCTGACTTAAAGCACGAGATGGCTTCGATCATGAACCTCCCAGTCAGAGCCACTGTGAAAGACATGGTGAGAATTTGCCCAGAAAAGCTCTCAATGCTACTTAATCTACACTCTTGATCAAGCTGAAAGCACTTGCGGCCTCGGACGAGTAAGTTGAGTAGGGATATTCTGGCGCCGTCTTGACTTGTGGACCAGGTTCTCCGAGCTGAAGATGCGAGCCGGGGATAAGCAGGTTGGCCACATGTATCTTTACGGAGAGAGGGATGACTAACTGTCCTAGGTTTTTAGCAAACTTCGCGAACATGATGAAATTCGCTTCAAGATAGGGCGGGTCGAAAAGACCGCAGACAAAGTGTTTCTGTTGATACAAGTAGTTCGCAACCACAAATATGGAGCCCTGCTGACTATGACCGTCGCCAGGCTGCTCTAGGGAAGATATCTCTTCACGCAACAGAATACAAATCCGGAGATAGCAATGCGCTGCTCGACTCCATCCTCGTATTTCGACACGCCAGTCGAATTGCTGGAGGTAAGACGCGTAATTGTTGTTGTAATGTCATGAACTAAGTTGTTCAGCTATGGTCGAGACCGCGATTGCGAGGCGGAACGGGGCTCAGATTAAGCACGGGTTGGAGCTGTAAGCACATGTCGACTTGTAACGTTATCAACTGACGTTCCCACTTACGCTTTCACAAAGGGCACGCAATATCAACGCAAAGGTCTGGGAAGATCGACCCTCAGTACTCTGTCAAATTGAAACGATCGGCGAGAAGTCGTAAGCTTTGGTTTTCGCCACCATTGTGTCATGTCTTGGCTCATATTCTTGTCTAGCATGAAGGTTCTATGAATCAAGTGACGTTCTACGTTCAGTCACGGACTTATGTGCTGCTAGATACTCGCTGAACACGGCATAACGAACTTCGAAAGACTGCGCGGGCAGGATCCCATTAAAATTGACCTGGTATGTTCCTTAGGACGACTACCTCTTCATACGCGCCATGACCGTCGAACAGTTACTGAATAAAAAGCAAGCTTCTGGGCATAAAATTTTACAAGCTGTTAGAGAACTTCCACAGTACTCTGTCACTATTCGCGAGCTGGGGGTCGCACATTCTGCCGCAATCAGCGACAACGCCGCCGATGTGGAGGTAGACATCCAGTGCTCTGTTACACTGCAAGGCGCGTCTTCATCCAAGTCCAAGGCTCAAAGAAGCCGACATTACCACGACATGACCTACATCCTGACGTTGACATCTGACTTGGACTTCATTGATTTTCGAAGAATTCCGTTGAGCTGATCGTCTAGTTAATGGGTCGTTCATATACTCATGATTCATCTCGCAGTACCAAAGCCCTCCAAGACCCGAAGTCGTTTTCTGTCACAGCCCAACTTACGAAGCCGAGCCAAAGTATATGGGTTTATATGTCGTCGGTGAGCCCTACTTGCTACTGGCTACATTGTTCAATTTTGCGATAACATCCCCAGGCCGCCATCGCAGGCATCTCCATCAGCTCTCAGTACAAACCTAGGATTGACCTGGACAAATTTCCTGTCATGGATACCCGTCCAAAGACCAAGATGGTATGTGGTTGGGACTATAATGCGCCTACGCTGACTAACACTCCCCTCCGGTAACAGGAAATGGAGCTTGATGGCCTTGAAGGGAATGAGGCCTTTTGGAATATGGATCTAAGTGACGACGAAGTTCCGATAAGGGATACAACCCCTAAGCATGCTAGTAAGAGTGTTCATCTTTGTTGGACTGACTGCCCGCTGCCCGCGCTGCATTCAAAGCAGATATGATGAAGGACGGACACGAAGCAGTAGCATATTTTGGCGGGTTGAACACTGACAGACAGGTGGAAGAAGAACGCACTCTTTCCCGACCAGATAAACTCCCTAACGGGAAATACAGGTATTAGTGTCCTGTTCTCCTTCAAACGCTCTCAACGCACACCCTCAGGTGCAACCATCCCTGCAAGGATAAGTCTATCTGTGGCCATCTGTGGTGCGGGCACTTCGTCCTCCAGCATCCTAATTTTGACTTGGTCCATCATAACGAAGCTGTAGAGATGGTGTTAAAAAACCATCACTCTCTTCGAGGCAGCGTAACTTAGGATCACAGTCCAGAATGGATTCATCGGTCAAGAAGAAAATGCGACGACCGATGGTCAATGACTCTACCTCAGGTTCAAAGACTTCCGCTCGCGTCAAGGCCCCCGTTCGGCGTCTCGATACTAGATCTGGGCAGCTCGAGGCCCTTCACAAAAGCTCTGAGACTGGCTCTCGTCTAAGGATCCCTGAGGGAAAGCGTATCAAACTCTCCCACGACTATACAAGTGACGGTATTCAGCCCGCGAGGAGGACGACGAAGAAAGCGCCAAAGTCTGATATAGATTTCCCCGTTCACGACGGCGTGACTAGCGAAACGTGCCCCATAGAGGTTTCCGACTCCGAAGAGTTCCCCGACTTCCATGAACTAGTCCGGGATAGCGTTCGCAGCGCGGGCGAAGCTGATGAAAGACTGGTTTCGCGCGCCTCTGATTACTCGGACTCAGACATGGATGCCCTCATCCGCAGTGCACATTTAGATGGCGTCACATCAACCGGAATAGATACTGCCCACAGACAGGACTTTTCGGCATCCGGATCCGTTCAGCAAACTCTTGAGTACAAAGGACCCGAAGAGGGTCGCGCTGTCTCCATAAACGCTCGGACTGGGGCTTCTGCATGTACAGGGCCAATAAGCCCTCGTTTGCGAACACAGGTACGCACGCATAAGATTGCATCTGAAGCTCCCGCACTAATGAGTGACGAAGGAACAGTCTAACGTTGGAACGCGCTCTCCTCTCTTTCATCCGTGGTCTGACACTGAGCTTTACGATCCAAATTCGGTTACAGCTGCCGAGAATCCTTCTGCGGAGAAAGTAGATTTCGTCTTGGACGATACTCTATTCGACATAATTGGCTCGGAAGCGACCAAAATTTTTCCTGTAGCACCGTCGCCTGGCTTGCCTTCATCTCCGGTGAAAACACAGCATCCGTCAGCGCTCGACTCCGATGAGCCTTCCTTCTACGTCGCTTGGAAAAATGAGCAGAGGAAGAAGTATGGAGACGACTGGAAACCTGTGCCCGTGCTACCCTGTCCACCTGCTGAGCCAGAACATGACCATCTTGCCGAGTTCCAAGAGTGGCTGGTAACCACAGACAGCATCGAGTTCATCGACTAGATTTGAATGCTCAAAACGAAGGATGGTATCTTTAACTCGCTCGCTGCCATATGTCGTTTAATCAGCTGGGGCTTTCAAGTAATTATCGATACGTAGAATGGACAGTAACCGTGTAATTGAATGATTATCGACAATATGGCATAAGCAGACGATTTTACCGCCTTGAAACGAGGACTCTGTTCCTATATTCTATGCAAGTGTCAGTATTCTACGGTGAAACATGTAAGTCAAGTGGAAGCGAGCTCTGTCTGCGTAATTCACTGCCAGCGCTCCGCAGGTGGGTCGACGAACACTTCTAGTGCGCCTTCCCAGCGGTCGTCCCACTCGACTGGTGTATCCGGGCAAACTACTTCCCAGCCGCGCTCGTCTGCCCTCCACCGAGTCTCCTTTTTCAGTCGTTCTGCACGCAATTCGACCTCAGTCGGAGGCGGTGTCTCGATTTCCAACTTTGTCGGTTCACGTTCTCTGTGCGCGAGAGCACGGGCCGTGGCGAGCTTCTCCGGCAAAGACTTATAGTACTCTGCTCGCGCCTTTTGTATGTCTGCGGGAACAGCGGCCGTTGAGGGCTTGTAGTAGCCTTCTGCGGACGTGCCAAAGTCGAGATCCGTGCGCTCAAATGGGCGCATGGCGCACGAGACGAGTTTGTAGGCGGCCTCAGCGCCGGCGCGGACTTTGTGTCGCTCGTTGAAGAAGTCCCAGAGCATGAGGGGGACGAGCTTGATTCCGACGAGGTTGACGAAGGGGACGAGGAGGAGCGGGGGCTGGGGCGGGAGGGATGCTGGGGGAGGCACGTCGGCGCCAGGGTCACGCGTCCCTTGTGCAAACGGGGCCGGGGGCCGGGCGGTGGAAAGCGGGGAGTAGAGTCCGGGAGGGTGAGATGGGGGGAGACGCGACGGCGTAGGAATAGGTTCGGCGTCGGCGAAATCGTCGGATGACGAGACAGGAGAGACCTCGAGCTCATCAAAGTGACCATCACTCCCGAGGTCCCTCGAGAGCCGCTCGTCCTCATCGACGCGTTCTGGGGATTCCGTCCATCCGCGTCGGAGCCCAGCCATGTACTCCTTGAAGGCGGGTCGTCCGACAATAACGGTACCTCCCTCGTGTACGCGGCGTCGCTTGGTCTCTTTCATAGATAAGGCCGGCGCGGATAGTGGGGGTGGGTCCAAGGCGAGTGCGACGCGACGCTCGGTTTTTATGTCATTGGCCACGCGTGTGGCGAGGTCGCCGTGGCGCTTGCCAGCAATGATGGTGTAATCGAGGGCAGCGGCGACGAATACGGGCTGGGTAAGTACGAAATGAGCTGAAAGGACCTTTTTTTTTTCGATATAAGACGAGAACAGCAGACCTTGACGTACTTCCTGAAATACCGCGAACCACGATCCCAGTCATCGTCACCTGGCCACTTGGCACTGTAAACAGTGACGGTTCGGGGAAAGTCAAGCGGCTGGAGCCGTTCGTCCGCTACGTGCTTGACGCGGGCGACATATTCCTGTCGAATTTTCCGTGACTCATGGCGGTCATACGCGTAGTATGCTATAAGAGTCTGAGTGACGGATAGGAAGATGAGCCAGTTACGTGATGGTAGTCGAGGTCGTTTGTCGAGCCATGATGGGGGTATCCCAGTGTATTCGAGGGCCGTGCGCAAGCCAGACTTTTTGTGTGGAGGGGAAGCCAGCGCGTTCATGCCCAGCCAAGGCGCAAGTCGCAAAGTCCGCAGTTGATTTTTTCCTCGGCTCGCCCGGCCCGGCGCACAGCGGCAATATGAAATTTGATAGCCCATTCTTGTGAAAATATCATGAGTGTTTGCAATCCCCATGGCCTGGCCCAGACTCCAGGTTTCCGAGTCCTATAGGACTGTTCAGCATTCTGTTCGATTGTTCTAGCCCATCTGGGCCATCTCTTATTTGGAGAGAATAACTCTTTGGCTGGCTTATGATGGTTTATAGTCGAGTCGACTTCTTCAGTACACCGAAAACTCGGAGCCGCGAGCATCGCAGTTCAATAGCATAGAACACTTCATGTCGTCAGGCTCTGCTCTAGTATCAGCAACTTATGCTTCTAACCAATCTAAAAACTGCGGAGTAAAGTATGAAAGGACAAGTGTTGCGCCTGCGCGCACGATACTCTCTGTGGTCTCAAATGCCATCACGCGCAAGTCATATACACCAGCGCGGGCACCCGCGACAATCATTGCGTACTCGCCACTGACGTGGTATGCCGCAAGCGGGTAGTCCGGAGCGAGCTGTGCTGCGTCCGCAAGGATGTCGAGGTAAGGTAGGGCGGGCTTCACCATGATTATGTCTGCGCCCTCAGTAACGTCACGTTGCTGTCGGATCATCAAAGGTGGATAAGCGGCACAGCCAAAGACCATCGAAGGGACTTACAATAGCACGGCGCGCAAGGCCCTTGGCACCTGGTGGGAGCTGGTAGCATTTACGGTCACCGAATGAGGGGGCGCTTCCCGCAGCATCTCTGAACAGGTGAAAGGAATGGTTTGGATCACACCGGTACAAGGTGCAGTGGAAGGGCGCACCTGAAAGGCCCATATAGCCCGCTAGCGAACTTGGCGGAATAACTCATGAGCAGACACCGGTTTCCCGAGCCATTATCGATGAGTTTGCGCTTGATAGCCTTGATGCGCCCGTCCATCATGTCACTCGGGGCAACACAGTGTGCGCCCGCCTTGGCATACGCAAGCGCTACTTCGGCTATGCGCTCTGCCGAAGGAGTCGCATTGATCGTGCCGTCCTCGTGGAGGATCCCACAATGCCCGTGCGAGGTATACTCGCATAGACAAACATCCGTCGCAATGAACAACGTGGGGAAGAGAGCACGCAGCTTTTTGATGGCCAGGATCACGGGTCCCTGTGGGTCATCTGCGGGTGTGCCGCGCGCATCCTTCTCGCATTTCAAGGGAACGCCAAAAAGAATGACACTTCTGAGGCCTTTTTGCACTAGGGGGCCGATGAAGCTCTCCAGTCTGTTAACGCCCCACCGACGTTGTCCTGGTAATGATGTAATATCGACACAAGATGTGGGGTCGTCGGTGACAAAGATAGGGTACATGAACATGGACTTGTCAAGTCCGCGACGAGATTGCCATTGTCGAGAGAGTGGGTGGTTGTAACCACCCTGGAGTACCGATCTATGGACAACTCAGTTGAGATCCAGGGAGCATATGAGAGAAAAATCTACGCGCGAGATGTCGAGTGTCATGATACAGTACAAAGGACGAGATGATGCTCGGGTTGATAAATAGACC
>Ga0193693_1000051_pt1 | contig 14703 bp, 20 predicted proteins | sample L3a2metaG_FD_144916 | JGI IMG/M metagenome (GOLD analysis project Ga0193693, IMG submission 144916) | Soil microbial communities from a riparian zone of the East river system, Colorado, United States - L3a2 | ecosystem: Environmental > Terrestrial > Soil > Riparian zone | place: USA: East River...
TTCGAGTGTTCAAGCGAAGCAAGGACAGAGAGAGCACCATGAAGAGCAGGACGCAGTACGATGCGTGGGTCGGTGGTGTCAACACCAGTTCCGCCCGTGGCGGCGCTAACGCTCATACTTGTTGTAGACCCGCGCCGCGTGCGCTCACGTGGAGCTGGCAAGAGTGCCTCGGTCGAGGGCGGCGTCGGTACTGAGTGTGTTTGCGTGTGCGAGCTTGATTCGTGCGTTTGTAAACTTGATGGTGAAACGGCGCGTCGGGGCGGAGAGTGGTATAATGGGGGTGTCGGCGCCTCGAATGAGTCGCGGTATGTGCGCATGCTCGGCGCACGAGCGAACTGGTCAGCCATGTCCAAAGGGGGAAAGTATGGGTTGTAGAGGGAGTGTGGGCGGCGTGGACGGTCGGCATGTGTTAGCTGCTCTACGGCGGCTCGCGTAAGGCGGGATGTTGACGCGAGACTTGCGGATAGCGGGGCCCTCGGATGCACTTGCGAGAGCGCATGGAAAACGCGTGGACGCGTCACTGTACCACCACCGACGGCCGGCACGGTTTCAAATTCGATGCCGGCGCTTGGCCCTGCCGGGTTATCGCCAAGCACGGATGGATCAGAAGGACTGAAACTTGGTACTGGGTCGTCCCAATCAGTCATGTCGTACGACGTGCTTTCATTGCCGACGGCATCTTCGTCATCTTCGTCGGTGCACTCCTCTGCGAGATCGGCAAGTCCGCGGCCGGGCTTGGAGAAAAGGCGTCCAAAGGAGCGGAAGGCAGATTTGGTCGGGAGACCCTCGGGACGCAAGCCGTATGTCGGGTCGAAATTTTCAATCTCGGGGAACGTGCTGTCTGGCGGGTCTGGCGCGTGTGCGGGTTCGGGAGATTTCGGGCGGCGAGTTCTAGACTGGATCGTGCCCGCAATAGATGGTCCTGAAGAAGTCCTTCCACGAGGATAGAACGGGCGGATTCCATTTGCAATTGCGTAGGCAACAGAAGGCGGCCGAGCATTGGGCCCATGGAGAGTACGAAGATCCGGCGCAGACATTACCATGGTCACGGGTTCAGGACGTTCAGGGGACAATGCTGAGGGCGGAAACTTGGCGAGATAAGGAGCCTCAACCTTAGCGTTCACCCACTGTTGGCTTAGTCGATGGATAATTCCGGGAAGGTCTTCACGGAACATTTGACGGAGCAGCACCTCGATCTCGCGCTGAATGAAGGATTGAATGACAGCTATTGAATCAAACGTGCTATTGATGTCCACGTTCTGAAGCGGGTCCGTCTTGAAGACCAATGTGATGCCCTTATGCTTCGAGACAACGAGGACGACGTAAGAAGAAAGACGGAAATGGGAAAGGCGTAGGAGCATGGGCACCACGAGGGCATGCTTTGCCGCCAGCATTCCGCGAGAACCCGTCATGAGGTGAATGTCGGGTTGTTTGTGATTTAAAGGATTTGCCTATGAAAATTTTAGTAAATATAGGCTAAGGGAGTTCGACCTCCCAGAGAATTCTCGTCTCAAAGATGGGTGTGAGCAGGAATGAGCCGGGTGTGATGGGGGAGAGAGGATTGACAGCAAGCATGAGGCATTGGATAACACGTACTTGGACTTTAGTCCTCAGGACGATGTATGCATCACCCGAATAAGTGAGACGAAAAATTCCGCGAAATTGCTCCGTAGTGAGATCACCGATATCGCGGATTTCGAGTTCGGGGGGCTGACACACGACCCGTATGACGGTGTCAGTAGGTAGAGCTGAGCTCTGTGATGTGGGGATGGACGAACGCACCTGGGTGCCCATCTCTAGTTCTACAACCTCGATCTTGTCTGTGATAACTGGTGGTTTGGGGCCCTTGTTGAGGGCGGCGTTGAGCATTTCGATAGCGTCGGCATGGAATTGGTCCGAGAAGCGGGGCCATTGGAACGAAAAGGACATCTTGGTGACGACAGAGGAAAGAGCACGGCTCTCATAGAAAGAAGGCAGATATGTAGTTATCTAGCAGTGTCTGTAGGAAGAGCGAGTGGCCATGACGGTGTTGTTTAGATGGAGCACTGCCCAAGTCCGAGTCCGAGTCGGCCCTGTCAGGTGCAAAAATATTTCCCTCCGGAACGCTTGAGACAGCTAGCTCATTCCATCCTCAGTACTCACTGACTCATTTACTCATTTCTCTGGTGAAACAATGCGCGAAAAAAAGAAGGATTTTTCAATTTGAGAAATCCTTTTTTTTTGATGCTCCTCTTTGCGCTGAGTCGCTGACCGCATATTCTCCTTCAATGGCTGAAGTCCCAGAAGTTGCTATGTTCTTCAGGAATTTACCACGTACTACAGAGGCACGTTCCCTGCTTACCTTGTTATGTTCATTAGGAGGCCTTGGACAACTTAGTCCGATCTGGCCTGTCCGGCAGTCATGCTCATAACCATGACTTTATCTCAGGGCTCGGTGGATTTCATGCGGATTCGGAACTGGAAGTACTGCTTCTCGCCATCTAGCATCAACTGTATCGCCATTCTTACCGTCGAACAGAACAATCGTCAAGCATCAAAAGTTTCGACATGCCCGCATTGATCTCCAACCTCAGCCAGCCCCTCCATCCGCACCGCCGACCTACCACGTTTCGTCCAGCCCGCACTTCTACTACCACGGCCGTACCCTCAGCGCACCCTCAGCACCGTCCAATCCGAAAAAGGTCGGTTCCATCTCAAGGGGCCCTATTCCGCACAGCAGCCCCTCCGATCCTCTTCTCCATCCTCATCGCAGGCCTGCTCGTCGAACTACGCGCGCGCCTCGCCTCTCCCCTCCCAGAAGCACCACAGGGCATCACCGTCTCGGTACAAGGCGACACGATCATGCAGCGCGCGCTCATATGGGCTGAGAGTCGTTGGCCTGGCCTTTGGGCGCTTCCTTTGCTCTGCGCGGGTGCGCTCGGCGCGCTGAGGGCGGTTATCTGGGCTTGTGCTGCTGTGCTGAATTCTTTTGAAAAGAGGGTAGACATGTCCAGCGCAGCGGGGGTCAGGATCGGTAGGTGGGAGGACGGCGATAGTGTGTCGGGCAGCGAATTGTTGGCGGGGATGTTCACGTGACGCAAAGATCTAGACTGGACACGCTCACAAGTGGAGGGACAAGTTACATTTGGTTTAATTTAGTTAAACGTGATCACAGTATCATAAAGACATAAAGTGGTTTGAAAGCAACGCATGAGTCAGTAGTTATCGGGGATTGTGCAATAATCGAGGCTCCTGGCCTGAGGGTATGACAGGGAATAATCAAGGACATCGGTCTCCTTGGATTGTACCTCTGATCCACCTGCACCTACGCCATCCCAATCGAAATCTTCGGAAACCGCAGCATCATAAGTACGCCGTATGTACTCGGTGTTTGCGATGCCCTTCAAAGCTTCCGGCCAGTACTCGGGTTTATCCGGGATCCATTTTGGTCCCACACCGGATTCGAGCACATTCCCCTTGAGCTCGGTCTTTTCATGTTTCTGCATTTTTGGTTTCGATGGCAGAGTTGCATTCTTGGTATTGATGACTCTCTTAATCCGCTCGCGAAGATCGGCAAAATTGTTCAACTCGGCCCATTGGCAGGAGTATCTGATGCGAACGGCCTTCACGAACGCATCCAGCTCTTTGTAATAAGCATTTAAGCCATGAACATCCTACGTGACGCACGGTTGCGGATGAGGTTGGTCGTTGGGAAAAGGAGAGCAAACTTACGTATTTCATAAGTTCCGCATCAGTATAACCCAGGATGGGGGCCAACCTCTGGTAAGCTTGGCGAACTTTTGGTGGGAAGTTGGCAACCATCGCCATAGAGTCTGTAGCATCACCGACGGCGTCCTCCGTGCAGCTACCAGAGCTATCAGAGGACGTAGTATTCCGCAGGGTGGTATCCGAATCGGTTTGACCGCCCGGGACGGAGAAGACTCTCGACCTGGAATTAATAGAGCGACCGGCATAGGCAGCTGACCCGGGGGATGAGCCAGGGGATGAACCCATCGCCTTGGCAGATGGATAGCGGAGTCGTTCTGAGCGTCGAAGTGGGGTTACAGGCTTCATGTTGGTTCGATTTCAGTAGATGCAGTTAGGGAGAGCAGGTGTACTTGAGCACATCTTGGAAAGACGACTCCTATTTGAACATAGAACTGTGGTTGGAAGAGTTCATGTGGGTACAATGGATAGCGCAAATCCGAGTCCAAGCGGGCGGACTGGTCACATCAATGAGGTTGCGGAAGTTCACCACAAAACATTAGCGGCAAGGACACTGGCCCCACTGCATGATTGGCTAATGCGCTAATGAGAAATCTTCAACCCGAGTTCGAAGATGGGAATTAACCACTCGGACTTCTGAAAGTCTGATTGGTATTGTGGATGCGATTCTAATGCCGGTCAAGAAGAGGTGGTGCCCACAAATATATATCCATTGATAAAATAATAGAAGCGGCGGCAAGGAGATCGTGTTTTGGTAAAATATTGATTGACCACAGTTGCGTTATGGCCAACAATTGAGAAAATTTGTGTTTACACATTTTCATTGCAGGCCTGTTCTTGTTTACGGTGGATGTACATCTCGTGCAAATGTCGCTGCTACCAACAATGGAAATACAAGCGTGGCATCGGCAAATACCTGGGCAAAATGGTGAGTTGATGAGAGGACACGGAAGACGCAAGAGACCACACTTTTACGGATTCGGAGTCTGCACGGATTTTTCCCCACGAAACAGCCTCGTCCGGTCGTGCACCAGAATCGGAACCATCGAACTCTTGGCCGGTGTTCTAAGCCAGAGGTGCCAGAGATTTAATAAGGAGATAATTTAAGCATAGGCGCGAGGCGTACAATGTAAACAGAATAATCGGCACCATTACGCTACGTCACTTGTCAGGAACGAACATCCTGAGAGTAAGACGATGCGCACTATTAGCATTGCATTTGCAATCTGGTGCTTGCAGACACCCCCACCGAGGATGATCATGCCCGCCTTTACAGAAGTACGAGCGAGTTCGTTTAGCGCTCGGATATCGCCAACGATGTCCAAAACTAGACCGGGTGACTTGAACGAATGAAAATAGATCATATCTCCGATGGAGCCATCCGTCAACGCAGGACAAAAGACGGGGATATCATTCTGTGGCCAAGCTCAGTGGAGCACGCGTGTGGGAGACGGAATGGCTGTGCATTCACTTTGTATGCCCAGTAGTACACTGACTCTTCGCTATTAATCTCCTTACCCAAGCGACGGACAAATGAACTCGGTGTCCATACGCCGCCACTGGCCCTCTGCTCTTCAAGCATCGCGTCCAATATTGGCGTCAACCAGTCCTCGAATTTGCAGTAGTTGTCATTCGGGACGACGAGGTTGCCGATACGATTCATGCCGCGTCTGCGCAAGTCCGCGCCATCGAGGTAGAAGTCGGCAAGATATGTTTTTCCGAGGCACTTGATGAAGTCCTCCTCGATGCCGCCGGCGGTGGTGACGATGCACGCTACGTGCTTGTGCTTCACGAGGTACAGAATGACTTCGCGGAGGCCGGAGGATATGAGATTCGAGGTGTATCCGAGAAAGATGTTGCAGCGCATTCGGGCGCGGAATTCGGGGTTGGCACGTTCCTCCGATTCACCTTCAGGGATCGATTCATCGGAGAGGCGCCAACGTCGCTGGGAAAGGCGGAGTAGACGTTAGGGTTGGCAGGTGACATATACTCAACGAGAGCGGGGCGCCCACCATTTTGTTCACGATGTTGATTGCTTTACCAAGACTGTTTGCCTGGAAACCGATACGTTCATACGAGTCAAGCAGTGTCTCCAGCGTTGGACGTTCGTCAAAATTGGGGCCTTGCACCGCGACAGCCTCATCTGACACTGGTTCAGACTGTTTGAGGATGGCAGCAGAGGCGCCGTGTGGTATTAAGGAGGACATGACAGGGAAATATAAATTCTGTGGCTCCGACCGAGGTGAGACAGCCTGAGAGCGCCCATTAGCGGTTTCTCATCATCATCTTCGCCCACCGCCGCGTCACCCACCACGTCCCTCGACGTTCCTCAGCTCGCAAGTAGAGCCTTGGGTCTGTACGGCCATGGTCCCTCGTCCGTCCTCTCAAGACGCGGAAGTTCCGACTTTGACAAGCGCAAACGCTGGCGACAGCGAAACGACTGCTGTCAATCGTAGTATCTCGACAACAAATGGGCACGCTGACACGGGATTCGAAAAGACAATAGAGGTCTTGAGTTCCGATGTCATCAAAATTGAACCCAGCTTCGAGGAACGGGAGGAAAAGGCGATTGATGGAGCGGGGACACGCAGTGTCTCAATTGACGACGAGGACGGTTCACATGATGTACCGTTGAACAATGACAGACCCAACGTATGTTTCTTCCATCTCCACCGTCATCTGAACATTAGGAGGCTCAAGGACGTTTTTCAGGGTACCCACGCTATAGATGAAAACCAGGCGCCCAGCGTCCATATCTCCACTCACGATACAAACGCGCGGTATTCTGAACCTGCCTCCCCTATAACACCCGACGTGAGTCCTTCTAAGTTCTGCCTCCTTCAAGCTTAAGTAAGTTGTCTAGGTCGTAAAGCCCACCTCCCTTCCAGACGCGCCGTCTTCTCCCGGTTCGCCGCCGACTCCTCCTGAGAAGGTGGCCATCTCTGTTGCACTTCCAACCTTACGCAGAGAAAGTCTGCCTCACATGCAGATTAATGGCACCCACACCACAGACTCCCCATCCCTGTCTAGCAACTCTTTGCCCTCCGCACCCTCTCCGAGCAGCGCAAGCCACCGACGGTCGCTGACAATTCCAAAGGGAAATCCCGTTTCTTCGGTGCTCATCACTTCTGCGCTCGAGACCATCGCCTCGTCGCGCGACGCTAAAAGGTCCACGCCACTTCGCGAGAGCACGCAAAAGGCGCTCGAATTGGTCCGGGCGGATCTCGCGGGAGACACTCCTCGCTTCGCTAGCCTCTCCTCCTCCATCTCCGGGACCTGGTCGTCGAGAATCTCAGTCGAGCATTCATGAACCCTCGCTTGTTGATGTCGTCGTGCATACGATTACCTCTTGTCATACCGAGACTTCGCCGGATACCGTCTCACTACAAGTCGTCAGAGCGTTACTCTCGTTGGTGCTCTCGGCAACTATTCTGGTTCATCAGAGCGCGCTTCTCAAAGCGGTGCGAACCGTGTATAATATTTTTCTTATGAGCAACGACTCTGTAAATCAGACTGTCGCTCAGGGTGGCCTCACGCAGATGGTTAATCACGTATTCGCGCGTTGCAAGACGTCATCTGGGGATTCGGACCGCGAAAGCGCTACAGATTCGGGCATGAGCGGCATCTCGTCAAGGCGCGGCTCTGTCGCGTTAGCATCACCAAATCCTGTTCCTCCACCTTCGTTACCCGTTGGAGGCATTGCCTCGGAAGGAGAGGGAGAAGCTACCCATGAGGAACACAATGAAGACGGTGCCATATCTGTTGGGTCTCTGCAAACTTCTCCTGCATATTCGTGAGTGGTTTGCTCAACTCTGTTAGCTTCACAAGTAGAACTTGATCATAGAGAACACCGCGAGCATGAAGAATTATCTGTTAATGGCTTTAGCCACCATCGACCACTGTCCACGACAGATCTGTTCATCAAAGACGCATTTTTGGTGTTCCGCGCAATGTGTAAGCTCACAATGAAGCCACTTAATACCGAAAGGCACGCACATTCCTTGCTTCCGTTCTTTACACCTTTGACCGATCAATTACTCCAGTGAACGTGATTTAAAGTCGCACGGCATGCGCTCGAAGCTGCTGTCGTTACATATGGTGCTTATAATCTTAGGTTCTCATATGGACATCGTCGCGTCCCCAACGTCCATCATCCACTCTTCCAGCTCTCACGAGGCGAGTTCCTTTATCCAAATGGCAGATCAATACCTCTGCTTGTGCCTCAGCCGGAATGCTGTCAGTCCTGTGCCCCAGGTTTTCGAGATCAGCGTCGAGATATTCTGGCGCACCTTATCAGGCCTACGCACCAAGCTAAAGAAGGAGATTGAAGTTCTGTTTCACGAAATTTTTATTCCAATTTTAGAAATGAAAACCTCAACACTGAAGCAGAAATCAGTTATTGTCTCAATGCTCTCAAAGCTTTGTCAAGACCCGCAGGCGCTCGTAGACATCTATATCAACTACGACTGTGATAGTGAGGCAGCTGATAATATTTACGAACAGTCAGTCACTCGTACTCTTTCTGGCATCTGCTGAAGGGATTATTCTGACGCCCTTGACAGCTTGGTTAACGTCATCACGAAACTCAGCAGCAGCACACAATCTGGCATCCCAGGCCAAAAGAACGCGGAATCAACAAGTGTCGCCACTCCACCGCCAACCAAGCCGCAGAATGCGACTCTTGCACCTTCCCTTAGCATCTCCGCCCTTAGTGGCCCAAGTACTGTAGACCCCGCAACACCTATCCAGAGCGAGGCGCAGCTTCGCCGGCAAGGCCTTGAATGTCTCGTTGCCGTTCTGCGCTCCCTTGTAGCATGGGGAACTGGGAAGAGCGCGACAACCGAGGATCACACCAATAACATCACGCCAGATGCATCAGCGTCACTTGATCGACTTCCACTCCCGGAAGTCACTAGAGGCTCGACACCGGATATAGTCGATGACCCAAGTAGGTTTGAGAGCGCCAAACAGAAGAAGACGACATTAATGGAGGGTATTAAGCGGTTTAACCAGAGACCGAAGAAGGTGAGTGGTGTCGTGAGTTGGGAATTTTTTCGACTCAAATATTGTAAAAGGGCATACAATTTTTTGTCGAGACTGGCTTCCTCCCTAGCAAAGGGCCCCAAGACGTTGCCAAGTTCCTGCTCAACACGGATGGGTTGAGTAAGGCCATGATCGGCGAGTACCTCGGGGAAGGGTGCGTTTCTGCCACTATTTTTTACTTGTGTCGCTGATGTCCACCAGTGATGAAGTCAACATTGCGACTATGCATGCCTTTGTGGACATGATCGACTTCCGTAATACTCGGTTCGTTGACGCTCTCCGCGTGTTCTTGCAATCATTCCGCCTTCCCGGCGAGGCACAGAAGATCGATCGCTATATGCTCAAATTTGCCGAGCGATATATTGAGGGCAACACACAGACCCCATTTGCCAACGCGGGTGAGCATACGTGTCCTGCTTGGCTGACGTGGTGCTAACGATTGTGCAGAGGCCGCCTATGTCCTGTCCTACTCAACGATCATGCTGAACACCGATGCCCATAATCCACAAGTTAAGCATCGGATGACGATGGCTGATTTCGTCAAGAACAACCGTGGGATCAACGACGGTCAAGACCTTCCAGAGGAATTCTTATCCAGCATCTACGATGACATCGTGAACAATGAAGTCCGTATGAAGGATGAGATGGATGCTGCCCTTGGGCAGGCTACCGCCTCTGGACCTGGTATTGCGGGTGCCCTTGCCACGGTTGGGCGGGACCTCCAGCGAGAGGCGTATATGCTTCAATCAAGTGGGATGTCTAATAAGACTGAGGTAAGTCACGCCTTGTTACCCGACGACCAAGCAGTCTCATCGACATGTACCGACAGGCTCTTTTCAAGACATTAATGCGCTCCCAGCGCAAAGGTTCAAGATCGAGCGATCAGTTTTACAGCGCATCTCACTTCGTCCACGTTCGACCCATGTTTGAAGTGGCCTGGATACCCCTTCTGGCTGGCATTTCCGGGCCGTTGCAACAAACAGACGACATGGGAGTTGTTGAGTTATGTCTGGATGGGTTCAAAAACGCGATCCGTATTGTGTGCTTCTTCGACCTTGAGCTGGAGCGGAACGCGTTCGTAACAACGCTGGCTAAATTCACGTTCCTCAATAATCTTGGAGAGATGAAAGCGAAGAATATGGAAGCTATCAAGACTCTACTTGATGTTGCTGTCAACGAAGGTAACAATCTCAAGGGGTCGTGGCATGAAGTCTTGTCTTGCGTTAGTCAGCTGGAGCATATGCAGCTGATCAGTAGCGGCGTTGACGTCCCAGACGCCCGGAAAGGGTACGGTGGAGTTACCTGTTTTCATCTTTCGATATCTCACACTCCTTGTTCCTCTCTTTCAGGAGAATTCGCAAACTCCCCAACGAAGAACTGGCGAATGAGAGTCGGTCGACGCACATTACAGTCGCTGCAGACATGGTCTTCTCTCTGAGTCACTATCTGTCAGGGGTACGTTAGGAGTCGGTATATTTCAAGTTGGGACGTTGCTGACCCCTTAGCAGACGGCCATCATCGACTTCGTCCAGGCCTTGTGTGATGTCTCGTGGGAAGAGATCCAGTCCTCGGGTCTTTCTCAACATCCCCGGTTGTTCAGTCTGCAAAAGCTCGTCGAAATTTCGTATTACAATATGGGTCGCATCCGTTTAGAATGGTCAAATCTGTGGGATATTCTTGGGGAGCATTTCAATCAGGTGAGATCATCCTGAATTTGCCGTTCTCTTTCTTGTGCCAACGGTATTGCAGGTCTGCTGCCATAGCAACCCCCATGTTGGATTCTTTGCCCTCGATTCCTTGAGACAACTTGCTATGCGCTTCCTCGAGAAGGAGGAATTACCACATTTCAAGTTCCAAAAAGATTTCTTAAGACCTTTCGAGTATACCATGACGCACAACGCGAATCCGGAGATTCGGGATATGGTGGGCTTCCACAATACATTAGTGGTGGGCGAGAGTGCCTGATTGACGCTTGTGTAGGTTCTACAATGCCTCCAGCAGATGATCCAAGCTCGAGTCCAGAACATGCGCTCGGGTTGGCGGACAATGTTCGGCGTTTTCTCTGCGGCTTCCAAAGTCTTGACTGGTACGTCAAATTTTGTCTATTCTGCGATATTTACCTTACCTTGCGCTGGCAGAACGGATAACGAGCTCTGCGTTCGAAATTGTCACCCGATTGAACAAGGAGCACTTCACGGCCATCGTCCGATACGGTGCTTTCGCGGATCTGACGGTTTGCATCACCGACTTTTGTAAGGTTAGCAAGTACCAGAAAATCAGTCTTCTTGCGATCGCAATGCTCCGAGGCGTCATTCCGGTCATGCTCAACACGCCAGAATGTGGTCTTACTGCATCAGGCCCTCAGAATATCGGGGTCGAGGATCCGATGATTAAGTACTGGTTCCCAGTCCTTTTCGGTTTCTATGACATCATCATGAACGGAGAGGACCTCGAAGTACGACGGCTGTGAGTAGATACGCCGACGTGCTCTTACACGTCTTACTTACATCCGGCCTCTATTTGAAGGGCACTGGACTCGCTTTTCAATACTCTCAAGAAGCACGGATCATCATTCCCCGTCGAGTTCTGGGACACTGTTTGCCAGGAGCTCTTATTCCCCATCTTCGCTGTCCTGAAATCGAGCCAAGACCTCTCCCGGTTTAGCACGCAGGAGGATATGAGTGTCTGGCTATCGACAACCATGATTCAGGCTCTTCGAGATTTGATTGACCTATATACTTTCTACTTTGATATCCTGGAGAGATTCCTGGACGGGTTGTTAGACCTTCTCTGCGTCTGCATTTGCCAGGGTGGGCCCTCTGACAAGGCTTCGAAATGTGTAGACACTGACTATTTATCTGCAGAGAATGACACCCTCGCGCGGATAGGTACATCGTGTCTACAACAATTGCTCGAGTGCAACGTCAAGAAGCTCAGTGTTGCACGATGGGAGCGTGTGGCGACAACTTTCGTCAAGCTCTTTCGTACCACAACACCTCATCAACTATTTGATGAGAATCTTCGGGTTGAGATCGATAGTGGTACTCCGGAGCCTCAAGAGACGAACGGTGGGTCTCATTTAATTGTACTGAGGTACACTTTCCTCACGTTGCGGACAGATGGCGATGGTCAGGCGATTATCCCTGCACCCCTGTCGCCGACGCAAAATGACGGCCAAAAGGCGTCTCCTAAGACGACACTAAACGATCGCCGGCGGATATTCAAGCAGATCATTGTCAAATGCGTATTGCAGCTGCTGCTAATCGAAACAACCAACGATCTGCTACGGAACGACGAGGTGTATCGCACAATTCCCCCAGAACACCTCCTGCGGTTGATGGGAGTGTTAGACCACAGTTACCAGTTCGCACGGATGTTCAATGAAGATAAAGAACTTCGGACTGGGCTGTGGAAAGTTGGTGAGTTTGAATATGAAGTTCGCGTGGAAAACTCGTATGAGACTTATGGGTTGGTTATCCATCAGGATTCATGAAACACCTCCCGAACTTGCTGAAGCAGGAATCGAGCAGTGCTGCGACATTGGTACATATCCTCTTGCGTATGTACTATGATCCCCGGCCGGAACACCAAACGGCACGGCCACAGGTCGCAGAACGATTACTACCGTAAGCCCTGTTTCTTTTTTTCCCTTCCGCCCTCTGACGAAATCCATCATGCTCGCACAGCCTCGGTTTGGGTGTCCTACAAGACTATACGAAACTCAAGGCTGATACACAGGCCAAAAACATTGCAGCATGGACACCCGTAGTCGCAGAAATCTTACACGGATTCTGCAAATTTGATGACAAGGCCGTACGTCCCGCTTTTTTTTCCCTTGGGATCACCAAACTGATCGGTTATTACGACTAACAGTTCGCTCGATACCTTCCCGCAATCTACCCTCTCGCGACCGAGTTGCTGGTCCGGGATTCTTCGCAGGATATCCGGGATGGACTCAAGGATTATTTCCTACGTGTTGGCTATGCCCAGGGTATTATAGAGCCCTCATGATGCTTGCAATATGTTTGTTTCCTACCTCATCGCTTTTAATTTAAACTTTTTTGCTCTTGCCCATGCATTTATATCTGGTTCTCTCGTGTGTTCCAATGTTACAACCCCCAAAAGATTAAAAAATAAGAAATGTCAGGATATTGCAAGGCGGGGAAAGAACAGTCAGAAAAATTGATGGGGAAGGCCTGAGACAGGTAAAATGGTATCGAACATCATAACTCGTCACCATTAGAAACCAGAATATCCTCCTGGAAAGCCAGGAAAACTCCACCCAGTCGGCTGCGCGCTCAGTGGCGATGCTGGGATAGTAACAAAGGACGGATAAATTCAATGGTCAGTCACACGCAGATATATGGGGGTGGGGAGAAGGGGGGGGGACTCACGCGTTGCGCGCAGAGCGTCATATTTATCTAATAGGTCAGACAAACAGAGAGACGGAGAAAATCAGGACGATGCTCGACCCCGATCGACAGCACGCAGGAATGCCTCACCAGCGGACTGCGGCGACGCATCGTTGGCAAAAGTCCCCGCCTTCATAGCCGCGAACACGTTCACCGGGTTCGTGTCCTTCTGGGCCGGTCCCGCAGCCGCGGATGATGGTTGTGAAACTGACGGGGCGATGGCGTTACCGAACGACGGTTGTCCAAAACCGGGGTTGAATCCGGTGGGTTCTGTGAATATAATCGTGTTCAGTGTGATGCAAGGTAAGACGGAATGCAATAAACGACTGACGGGGTTGTAACTGGCCAAACGAGCCGTTCTGGAATGATGGGGGGAGTGGAGGAACAGGTGGCACGAATGGCGCGCTACCTCCCCCGAACGGTGACCCCACACCACCAAAGCCCGTGGGTTGCGGTGCGAGCGACGGCTGAAAGCCAGTCGGTTGAGGTGCCAAAGACGATTGAAATCCCGTCGGTTGAGGTACCAAAGACGGTTGAAATCCCGTCGGTTGAGGTCCCAAAGACGGTTGAAATCCCGCCGGTTGAGGTACCAAAGACGGTCGAAATCCCGTCTGTTGGGGTGCCAAAGACGGTTGAAATCCCGTCGGCTGTGGTGCCACCGATGGTTGAAAGCCCGTAGGCTGTGGCCCCAAATATGACGGCGATGTCGCAGGGCGCGTAGGTACAAACCCAGAGAAACCCGTCGAAGTCGGTACAAGCGGTGCGAGGAGACCCTGGTTCGTAGGTACTGGCGCAAACGGGCCGCGCGGGCCACCTTGAGCCGGTGGGACAAAGCCAGTCTGTTGTGCTTGGAGGTGCTGTCCGAGCGGTGAGGGAGAGGAACCCACGCCCATTCCTTGGTTGTAGCCCAATGGTAGCGGATTTGTGATTGAAGGTGAAGGCACAGGCCCGGGGGAAGGATTCGGAGCGGCAGCTGGAGCGGGGTTCTGGACGCGTAGCTGGCTAAGGCGGCTCAGTTGGTCAAAGATGTCAGCTTCTGTCGTCTTTGCTAGCCCACCACTGATGCTGGCGCCTGTAGACGCTGCTGGCGCCGTTGTTTGTATCACTGGGGCAGATGGCGCACGTCCATACTGCGGTGAAGTGGGAGCGGAAGGTGCGATGGGAAGCGCACCAGGGAAAGGTGGCACAGACGGAACGCGCTCTGGGGCGGGGGGCGTCGGAGTAACGGGCTTGGTCGAGCTCGGTCTGTTCGTCCAAGCATCGTCGTCGAAGCCAGACAGGGCAGCCGAGTTTGACCTTGGCGGCGACTGCACCTGCGAGATGGTGGTGGTAGGGACAGCCGGCGCAGCTATGGGACTAGTCATGAGTGGTGTTGTCGAACGATTAATCTGTTCTGAGGCCGTCGAGATGGCGCTAAGATCGACAGCACCGGGCGCGGTACTACCTGACTTGCTTGGAGTTGGGCGTCCTCTTCGCGCGTTTTTAAGCTTGCCCCCTGGTCCAGTGAACAGATTGGGCGGACCAGGGCTAGGTGTGGTGCGTG
>Ga0193693_1000052_pt1 | contig 14695 bp, 14 predicted proteins | sample L3a2metaG_FD_144916 | JGI IMG/M metagenome (GOLD analysis project Ga0193693, IMG submission 144916) | Soil microbial communities from a riparian zone of the East river system, Colorado, United States - L3a2 | ecosystem: Environmental > Terrestrial > Soil > Riparian zone | place: USA: East River...
ATGATATTCGCGGAAGGTCCGGAAGATCAGGGAATTGGGAAAGACGGGAATTAAGGAGACAGCAAGGCTATCTATAGTTGTTCAGAAAGACCCTCGATTGCCTGTCATGTGATGCCATGTCACCGTGGGGGGAAAGCGGATGACCAAACTGCGATGAGCAGACCGAAGAGAAGAGCAAAGAGAACCCCTTTATGTTAAAAGTGGTCCGAGTTGCGAATAACGGCGGGCGTCAACCCATTTGCGAAGCTAAGACGGGCGCCACCCCAATGAAACGATGTCGTAACCAATCGGAGACGGCCAACCCCAAAGTCTCTTGCGGGGTTGACCACCAATGGACACTTATAAGCCACTCCACAGACGCTTCCCTGATACCTTACAGCAAATCTCCCCGCCTAACTTCCAACACCCAATACCCATACCATGTCCGCACTCCGCACAGCAGCAGCAGCAGCAGCCAAACATACCCGTACCCTCTCGCAGCCGCTCCGCCGCACGTTCTATACCCCATACGCCGCCCTCCAACACTCCCAGCTACCTACTAATTCCACCACTACGATCGACGAGGCAGCGCGTACGCCCCACGAGCACGAGCGCGAGCACGCGGCGCGCACCGTCCACGTCGTCGCAGAGCCGAACACGGCCGACCTCAAGTTTTATGGCGTGCCTATGGGTGCGTACCCCAACGCCACGCCGTACCATCACCATCACTATCCGGCGGCCTACGCCGCACCCGCGGTCGAGCCTGAAAATGCCAACGTGAACGTAAGTCTCGTCTCAGCTGTTTTGACTATTTTGAACGCATGTATATATTCTTGTTGCTCATGCGCGCACTGTGCTGTGAATTACAGCAGGCATAGACGACGCGAGCGCGTCCCCATGCGCTCTCACCCCTTGCTCGCTCTAGGCGGGAGGGCGCGATATGGTGAGGACGGGCTCGGTCTTGTGATGACGTGGCTTGTGGGCGAGACGCTTGGGCTGCAATAACTCGCTGTGCGTTATTCGCCGAGTGTCTGCATCGAGAAGGATGAGACGGTGTAGAAATAATAGAGTTACAAGATGATTCCAGAGCTTTCCTTTATCTAATTGATGTGTTATCATTCTCGCGCTTCTCGGTGACTGCTAAATGGAGATTAGCACCCCATATTCAAAGATGAGTTGGGCTGGGGACGTGGCACGTCGAAACTCTTGTTGCAACAGTTTTCCTGCTTGCCCAAGGGCCCAGACCTTCCTCGACCGTGGACAAGGTGATAGTGGTGCCTACACACCAGTAACGCGCGTATCGGAGGTACTTGGTCATCGTACTACATCGTGGCAGTAACTTGGAAAAGCAGCGCGCCAAGAACCCTCTGCGCGGTATCTCCCGAACTATTACAAAATACCTTGCTCTTTGAAATGGAAGACCAAAAGTGAGATGTGGCTTATATCATACCAGTACTGTGACTTGCTTCGTTGGCGCGCCCCCGAGGCTGGACTCGCCTCGACTGATCTCCGCGGGAATCCCTACATGATCCTCATCATTATAAATCATACTCGCGTTTGGCGCTCGCCGCGTTCATCCACGACTTACTAAGTTCAAAGTTTGCAAGTGAGGGGGCTAAAAATCGAAATCCGTTACAATCTCTCCGCCCCCGCAGTTCCGAGCCAATGCGATCTAATTCATTTGTTCTCCCGTTTTTTTTTTTTTGTTCGAAAAATTGAAAATTGAAAAATTCGATCATTTGGAAAACAAACAACGAAACAACCAGACAAACAAGCCATGCCAGCTTAGCTTCCACACAAAATAAACACAGTTTTTTTTCCCATTCCCACAAACGCGCATCGTTGTAGAACCCCACGTGCCGCGTACGGATAAACTTGAATACGCGTGGGGTCTTGGTGTCAAAGAATCGGATCACATGGATCCTATGGAGCCTGTCACTGTCAATCAATGAGCGATGAGCGCCGCACTGATCGCTTCTCTTCTCCCCCACCGACCCCATGGGCCCGTGGCGTAGCCGCGTAGTCTATCACGACGCATGGGCTGGCTACGAGTGAGAGACAAAGGACAAAGGCAGAAAAAAATCTCGCTCATGATTACATGATCATTGATCGTCGATCATTGCCGCTGCCGCCGCCGTAGCGGTTCCGTCTCTCCGAGCTGCAGCATCACTGCGCCCGCGCCCGCGCCCGCAGTCATCAATTATTGATCCAAACCGGGAGCTTGGAGTCGAAATATAGGGGCGCAAGCGCAGTACTTTTTGCTAAGTAAAGGGTGGGTAAGCACGACGACCAGTTCTCAGTGGCAGCAGCAGCAGCAGCAGCAGAAGTGCTGCTGCTGATGCAATGACTACAACTAAACGTGCTGAGGCCCCCCATGTTTGCTTGCTCGCCGGACTAGCAGATCTTCGTCTCAGAGGTCTGGGTCGATCCAATGTCATCGGCCCCGGCCTCCGGATTGCTGTGTAGTAGCGCTGACAGAAAAGCGAACGAATATAATCATGCCGCTGGCCAGTAAAGACAGTTAGGAGTAAAACCCGGCTATCTTTGGCTAGTCCGAGAGGTCCCCAATCACATTCACCTGAATAATGACGCCCATCTTCTGGGAGTTGTATAGACACCACCCAAAGCTAAATAGGCACGAACCCTATTAGAGAAATCAACAAGAACGACAGATAGTAGGTGACAATTTTGCGCCCTTTCAGAACGCGGTTGCGGTCAGAGCAAGGCTCGAGTCACGGTTGTTGTTCCCTTCAGGGCCTCTTCTTGTCAGCAGTGAGTACTTGCTTGGAGTCCGAGACCTTACTGAACACACCCGTGGACATCATGCAAAATTCAAAAGAGCGTGCTGATGAGCAGCTATATACTAGAAAAGTTATATTTACAACAGGCCTGAAGGAAAACGGGGTCCTCGGCAGGGCGACGAGCCTCAAAACCAACCGGATCGGGTTTGAAAGAATACACGATGGAAATAGCAGTTGAATCGCAGCGATCGCTCCTGTCGAAATCCTCAAAAAATGGTAGTGCGACAATAAAATAATGCGATGGTGGGAGGTGGTTTCGAGAACAACAGAGAACAGAACCTGAGGTGTTGGTCATGCAGTGTCATCATGTATATGCAAGGCAGAAGCCTGAGACGGATGTGCAATTGCTCGTGACGGTATCATGTAAAGTCAATGTTACAAAGGCTTTTCACGAAAAAAACTCAACCATCAGAACCCTCAACCACTAAATACGGTGATACTCACAATGAACGTGCCATGAAGCGACACAGAGATCAGCGCTTTATCCGCGGCAGCACATGAAACTGAAAAAGCCACGGCGACGGGGCTCATCGTCTTGGTCCATGAGGCCTCGTGAAACGTGCCCACGGTCGTACACCGCCATGCCATTCGTGCGGCCTTCGCGTGCGGCCGCAGCCGCCGCCTCTTCAGCACGTTTCGCTGTGCTGCCGTACAGAAACGAGTCTGAATTTGCCGCTCCATTCCCATTGGGCAGGGCGAGCGCGCCAGTTGAACCAGCTGCAAGTGCGCTCTCAGGGCGATGCGGAGTCACTCCTGAGATACCGTAGGGACTCGCACGGAGTACGCTTGGAGAAGGCGCGACAGCGTAAGGGTGGACGTTAGGGATACCATTAGACGACTCGCGTGGACGTAGGTCGGCAGTCGAAAGCTGCTGTTGGCTTACCCGCTTGCTCGACGGTGGGATGGGTTGGCCGCTCACGTCACGACTACGCGGTGTCTCACCAGCTGTAGGTTTACGAATCGAGACTTTAAGGTGAGCTTGGTTAGGGGAGGTGAGTGGGTTTCCTTCTTGCAACGCCTGTCGCGAAACGCGCCTGTGCTCGCGCGACCTGTGTTCACGGTGCTCGCGTTGTGGGGTTTGTGGTGTGCCAGCGTTCGCGTGCGCTTGAGCGAGTATCTGTGATGGTGTCTCAAGCATAAATGAGCGGGTTTGTCCAACGCAAGGAGAATACAGGACATACATGTCCTGCTTCCCAGCCCTTGCCACTATTCAAGAGCATCCAATCGTAGATGCCATCATCCTGGTCCCCAGTAGTCTTGAGCACCTTCGAGAAGAGCTCTCGAAGGAAGTCGTAGTCTGGATTTTCTTCAAAGCCAAGTTTTCGAACATAATTCATATAGATCGCGAATTCCTCTGACACAAATCCTCAGCAGACGATCGCCTAATCGAGAAAAATGCCTTACCTGGAAAACCCTCGCAGAGTTCTGTAATCGCGGTGTTTTGCTTCTTCTCCCCGATCTTTTCATATTTTTGCTTATTTGTTGCAGCGCGCAACCCTTGCCAAGGAAGGCCACCGCGAAGGAAATACATGAATACGTGTCCGAGAGACTCGAGATCATCTCTTCGTGATTGCTCACGGCCCAAGTGCGTGTTGATGGACATATATCGCGCAGTTCCAGAAAGGGACTTGCGTTCACGGTATGGAATGTGAACTTTGGTCTTAGGATCACGGTAGTGCTTTGCCATGCCAAAGTCTGAGCAGAAGAATGTCATTCGTAAGTACGTCATATCGGCACGCATAGACATTGTAAGGAACAACGTCATTCACGGGCCGCAGTCGAAAAGAGTATTCGCTCAGGTGAGGAACACAAATGGGAGTATGCCTCACGCAACTACTCTGGCCAAGCTGCACCATATAGAGGGTAGAGAAATAGAGATAAGCCTATGAACTCACCGATCAAGTGGATGATATTAGCATTTTTCGTGCTAGGGACCCCGATAAGGAAATTGTCGGGCTTGATGTCGCGATATATGAGAGACTTGTCATGGACCGATTGAATTCGAGAGACCTGATGCACGGGCGAGAAACTCAGAACAAGGGACGAGAATGCCAGGCGTGACAGACCAATAATGAGAAGTTTTTGGACTCACCATTTGCTTCGCGGCCATGCATACTGTTTTGATAGAGAACTTACGACCGCACATGTCAAACAAGTCTTCAAGATTAGGACCCAATAGATCAATCGCAAGGACATTATGTAACCCCTCTTGGCCAAAGTGGTGAACCTGAGGAACGCCGACTGCATACCAGCAGAAAGCGTAAAAGTGAGGGGCGGGCATCAGATTGCGCTGTTAGTGCGTGGAACTGCATGGCCGGGGATGGACGTACGAGTGCCGTTCAGAGTACGGTATGAGCGATACTCATCTCGTAATTGAGGTGCGTCCGACTTGCGAGGTTCCTGTATGACGGCCGCTGCCTAAACATGGATTGCAGTCAAAGTGGAGATTACTCACAAACTTGATAGCGATGGGCTGGTTTGTCAGGAGATTCACACCTGAATGACAAGGATTGAGCGGGGGACGAAAAAGGGAAAATAAGAAGAGAGTACCCTCAAAGACAACACCAAAAGAGCCTTCCCCAATCTTCTTCCCCACACGAAAGTGGTTGCCAACGACGCCGGTGGTGGTTGCGGGTTGAGAGGAGTGGTTTGAGGAAGAGGCTATTACATGAGGGGTTGTCATCACGACTTGACGAGGGATAGAAAAGGAAAGGGAGTGACAAAGGCGGGGACGGGACGGAGGGAAAGGCAAGGGAAAAGGAAAGGGAACGCTGCAGCACGGGCGACAGGTCGCTACCAATCCATCAAATATGGTCACTTTTCCTAACTCGGCCTCTTGTTCTCACGCCTTCCAACTACCCCCTTCCCCTGTCACTGTAGCAGGCACATGTGATGATTGCGCGCGCGCACTCCCCAATTCTTATTTCCACTGTCTCCAACCGCCCTTCCCTATTCCACCTCGGTGGTCTGCCCAGTTGTTTTTTTGTTACTGACACGTGCCACGGTTCCAGTGGCTCTGCTCTAGACCCGATCCGATGTCGCCTGTTCCCGGCACACCGCCTACGCCTACCCCCTCTCAGTTGTTAAATCATCCAGCCTGTGATGCCAAGTCTCAAGCGAACCTAAACGAAAAATTAATTCATTAGGAGTAAACTGCCACCCCTAGGTCGTGAGTCCGAGACGATCTTCGTTCGCAGCATGTCTGGCTCGTTCCGATCTACTGCCACCTGTCTTCCGTGTGTTAATGCAGAGGCCGTGGTGAGTGTTCCGAGAATCGGAGAGCCATAGAGTCCAGACCTCCGACTCCTGAGCGGTTTGAATTATACCAACCAAGCTGACCTGTTGCTGAACCGTCATTGATGAATGCGCCAGACCTTCCGTTGGTAGCCACGCCACAGCCATGAGGCGAAGTGCTGACCTGAAAGCTGAAACACTCATCTAGGGGCGAGGCAAACGCCCTGGAACGCGATCGATTATTTGAGATGCCCTAACTTGTAGCTACAGCAGCATGCCAGGGCAGGCCGCACAACATTCACACACACGGAATGAACCTATTTATCTCCCTGCCTTTACTTCTCAGTCTTACGACAATTACGATAGTGGCCGTAAGGAAAGGTTGGAGGTGGCGCCGCGTTACTGTATTTGAGCAGTTGGGGATTCTCATGTCAGAATTTTGACAGAACCGTTAACACAAACCATGTGGGCTAATGAAGCCGCGGTTTTATTATGCTGATTTCGGAACGGAGGTTGATACTGTAGGCCTGATCACTCGTCACCTTGATCCGGTCATCCACCTCAGGAACCGTACCGCTCACAACGGTTTTGCACTGTCTGTGCACTCAGCCAGCGCTCACTGCGCACACCACTTTCCTGCTTACAGTCCAGTATAACACCCGGAGCATGTATTCAAGAGTAGTAGCCTGGTCGGGGGCGAGCACACTCGGCCTATTCACGGACCGACTATCATCCGCAAGACAGTGGAGGGTAGTCCGCTCTGCTCGCAAGACATCAACAATATTCGAGGCTGTCTCTGAGTGTCTGTGGTCGTCGACGCGAGCCCAGGTCGGGTTTCTCAAGTTTGTCTGTGGGTCTGATTTGGTCCGCGTCAACGTCGAGCCCCTTACCTGAGGCGCCTGGAGTAGTAGGCACGAGATAGTATCGCAAATCGCTTGACTGTGGAAGAGTCCGGCGTCCCAGTCCCTCTACAGTACAAGAGATTATCGTTATACTATTATGTGTCTTCCAAGACAATTACCCCTACGAGTTGTATTTGTGACTATGCTCGGTCAGCACTCCCTGGCGCCAATCATGTCGTTTAGATTCTCTTGGATAGATGATATCTCAATTGGCTTCGGATAGCAGGCTGTGTGTTGTGTTGGTTGACTTGCGCTGATTGGCGCCGATTGACGGTGATGGCTGTCGCGCGGGGTAAGTACACTGTACTTCACCAGTGCAGTACGGCATTGTACCCTGACTCCGCCGAAACAGGGGCGCGTCGTGCACTTCGTCTATCTGTCTTATCATCTCCTTTCTATGTCCCTCTATCATATCAAACTATCACATCAACCATCTTATGAATATACCAACCGGCCTGTGCAGAGCTGTACCCTAGAATGATGCTTGCGATATGTGGTAAGCTCGCACGATCATGTCGTTAGGTAGGAGCAGAGTTGGATGGCATGAGCTGATGCTACGAACTAAGTAGCTGACGGCGGGCCAAGAACCCTCGGACTCGCTCCATCTGCAGAAAACGCGGCGGTTCTTCGGACCCGCCATCTCGGAGTTTGCCAAAGGTTCCGTAATCGTGTCCCTAATCAGAGATGATGCATGATGCATCGATGATGACCCATCGTCTATACCTTCTCGGAATTGTGCACAAACGGATTATTACTAGGCATCGACAATGTTTATTAATGCAATGCTCTCCGGAGGACGGCTAGACTCTGGCTCAATTCGCCGAAATATTTACACATGATGACACCTGGAAGATGACTTCGGTGTAATCTCACCTTGTTGCAACCGCGATAAACACGGAAAGGAGCTAAGCAGGCGTCCATATCTCAAGATGCTTCAAGGCGTCAACTTGGATATAGATTCTTTTACTAAGGGTGTTTCAAGTTAATCTTACCATCAGACCATCAGGATGATTACACGTGGTAGAGAAGATTGGCAAGTGGATTATGGATCTCTCGTAGGTGAGCCAAACACGTTATTGTCTTGAACACCTAAGGCAGTTTCTGGGTAATGCAAGCCCGTCAGACACTCCCGAAGTCCGACAATGGATGTCCGATGGTCGGGTTGAGGCAAAAGCCAAGTATCCACTTGTGGGTCCAGAGGTCCAGAGAATGACGATGATAATGTGTATGGGCGTGAAGGCTGAAAATGTAGCGCGCGATATGGGTGTCATGACACCCATATCAAGGTTAGTTGCCTATCTCAGGTGTCAAGTGAGTCTAATGATCCGCTTTTGCACATCGCGTAATAGGAACGCAATCATTGGCTCCCCTCAATGCCGGCCTGTCCTCTCCTTCGCCACTGCCCTGAGAGTGAGGAAGCACACGAGGAGGCAGATGTGAGGATGCGGGAGTGAGAAAGAATTGGTGTTGTGACGCCCGTATGGAAAAGACCGCAGAATGTCGCCGATGTAAGCGACTTCCAAGATCCACACATTTTCATTACAAGGCCACGGGGATGTGCGTGACCGCGGTTATTTGCAAACATCATTCGGTGGCGTGAGTATTGACCCCCGAGTTTAACCAGTGTTGCGCCCTAGAAATGCTTACGGTATGGCTGGTTGGGAGTGTTTATGTTGGGTCAGTGGCCATCGAGGTGGATGACCGTCCGATCCACTCGCACGCAACAGCCAAACTGCCCGTCAGCGGAGGCCCGTGTAGGGGCTAGAAAATGAGGCGGCAATAATAGTTGAGTAAGCAAATTTAGTTGACGAGAGCAAGCTGACAAGATGAGCGTGACTATAGGCGAAGAAGAGTTGGAGCAGCTGGTGGGGAAGTGGCGAGCTGGGGATGTGTCTGATTGATTCTGTGAATGAAAGCAGGGTAGAGAGGGTCTAGACACAGGAAAGCGCGGAAGAGGGCTCGTAGGAAGGAATGAGATCCATCTGTGGCGATCGCTGGCGTGTGACAATTGCTGCTCAGTAATCTTTCGTGAGCGGACGCATCAAGTATGGTAATTCCCAGATCTTCAGCGCACTGTATTATAAACATGCTCCTCCTCAAACGTATTCCATTTTCATCCTTTTCTCACTCAGCTCCCTTTCCTCCCCTTCTCCCGCTACTTTAAACACCTCCCCCCTCTCCATCCCCTCCCTCACTTCCTCCCCTTCACTATCCTACTCTACCTTCCCCTCTCCACCTCACACAATGTCAAAGCGTGTTGTCAGACTCATCGTCATCTCAGATTTTGTGAGTCATCAACATATTCGCGCCTTGTATCCCCGCTTACCTTTTGGCATGTCCCTCTTTCCTAGGCCTGCCCATGGTGTTTCGTCGCCAATCGCGAGCTTCAGAATGCCATCGCCCAGTGCTCGAACCTCCCAATATCGTTTGAGGTCGAATACCGGCCATTCCTGCTCCACAACACCACTCCCCTAGAACCTATTGATAAGAACGAGTACGTTGGGAGGAAAATTGGTCGAGAACGATGGGAGGCATGCAAGGTTATGGCTACGGAACGCGGTGAAGCCGTGGGCATCAACTTGTGAGTCGCCAAATTCATATTTGATTCTGTTCCACCCCTTCTTGTTCGAGTGGCCTAGTCCGTGCGTCGTTCCAAGGTTCTGCATGTCCGGCCGTGAATGCGCAGACCCCCTCGCGACGCGAACAGAGATCGCTGTCTAACAATTATTCGAGTGTGGGGTCTGACGGGGGCACCGTTTTTTTTATACTAAATTTCAGGACGTGTCTACCTGAATGCTGTATATACTCACACCCCCTCTTTAGTTCTTTTACTGGTCCTGTCAGTTTGACCATACCTGCACATCGACTTATGACCAAAGCATATGAGATTGGAGGCCCTGCAGCTCAGTCTGCTTTGATCACCCCAATCTTCCGCGCATACTATGAAGACGATCTCGACATTAGCGATCCTGACGTCCTTGCCGACGCGGCGGAGCAAGCAGCGATAATGTCCAAGGATGAGGTGAGCTTTCTAATGCGTCACTACAGCGGTCCCGAGATCCTTCGTTTTAAGAAGCGAGCCGCTTTTCTGGAAGAGTGATGCTGAGCATTGGTTTATCAGGCACTGGACTTCGTGAAATCCGGCGAGTGCTTGGCTAAGGTTAACCACCAGGTCGCTGAAGCGCGTGCGAAGGGTGTAACTGGAGTGCCATTTACGATCATCGATGGGAAGTGGGCTGTCAGCGGTGGGCAGACGGCGCCTGTTTTTGTGAAGGTACGTATGATCTGAAAAATTCCAATCAATTTAGCCCGACTGATTTTGCGTCCAGATATTCAGCAAGCTGGCAGAAGCGCCAGGCTCGCCACCGTCACAGTCGAGTACGCCTGTGCCCGTTCCGGCTGTTGCAGTAGCATGATGGCTCCTTTAGGCTGATTGTCATGCTTCTTTGGTCTTCTTTGTTCCGCGTCTCACCAATCACCAATAGCTTATTGGAGCCGACGATATCCACAATTCCCATTCTCACCTGACCGGCATCCTATTCCCCATCGCTTTCCGCCCTGTCATACTCCTGTCATTATCTGTTTTTTTCTCATCTTTTTTTCTTATGACTATCGAATTGAAGCGATGTCGCTTCTATGTATTTAGGACAGTTGTGATACAAAAGCACACAGTTAGTATCCTCGTGATCCGAGTCGTGTGTCATGCATAATGTGAAAGATTTGTAATTGAGCGCGAGTCGCTTACTATTGTCATGACGTCACCTGGTCCTCGGACATTCCACGGATATTCCACCTGATGCTTGTCTAATGCTACGATAATGCGATCATTCGGACGCGGGGCAGGGCCAGCGAAACGGATTTGACGGATTTGACGGGTTCATCATCTGACCATTTCATTCTGGTCGGGCCGGAACTTGGAAGCGTGCGATGGAACTGTATTGTATAATGCAGCAAGTTACTTGTAGTTCCTCTTCATCGGAGACTAATCGGTCTGATCGAGTACTGTGATCGACAGACAGAAATTTTCATTTTCTCCTTCTCTACTATATATGGGTTAGATTGTGGGAGTATTAATAATTCACGATAAATACTTAATCTGAGACGTCATGTGACTCATCCCATTGACCGTGACTGTCTGGCATGGCAGGACAGGCTGCGCCAAAACGTGCGCCTTTCTTCTGTATCTGGTACAAACTCCGGTTGTTTTGATGTGATACTGTAGTTGGGGCAGTGTTAAACACGTTTTGACCTCGACCTTCAACTTTGTACCAGCATTATGTCCTCAAATTCTTCGCAATTCCAAGCTATCTTCGATGCTGCCCTGAAGGAGTACTCCCAGAAAACGGGGAAGGACATTGTCACGGATCCGATTACCGCCAAGCTCCAATATTGCAGTTCTCCCGATGCAGTTCTTATCGTTCTTCAAGAAGAAGCACAAGCATTCAGCGACTTTCGGAATGGGAATCGCAAAGGGCAGCTGATGAGAAAGCTCAAGCCGATAGTTGACATTCTGCTTGCGCTCCCTACCAGTGAGATCCTTGGAAACGGTATTGGCTCGGTAAGCGCTCAAGTTTGAGACGTCCTCGACGGGCGTATTGTTCATTCCTTTCCCATAGACGTTTCCACCTGCAAGTGCAATTTTGGCCGGCATTGGCCTTTTACTCGCCGTGCGTCTTTTCCTTTACTTTTTGGTGCGCTCGTAACAAACCAGTCCATTAGGCCGCGAAAGGAGTCAGCACGAGCTATGATTCGCTCATAGAACTCTTTGAATGTTTCGAAACCTATCTCAGCCGCCTAAGGATTTTCTCTGAGATTCCTCCTGCCATGGAGGGAGTCTTGGTCAAGATTATGGTTGAGTTACTCACCGTACTCGCACTGGCAACGCAACAAATAAAGCAGGGGCGATTGAGTGGGTTTATTCTCTTGATGCTACACAGCCTTCAGTTCACCATGACGCAGAGAAATTTGCAAAGAAGTTGTTGGGCGAAAATGACGTCGAGGCGGTGTTGCAGAGATTGGACCGACTCACCATGGAGGAGTCGCGGATGACCGTAGCTCAGACCATGGAGGTCGTACATGGTCTATTTGCCAACATGACCGGAGTCATGGATGGTATGTGAATCTTTTGGAACTGGTCCGTCATTCTGTTCTGAACGTTGCTTTGCGTAGATGGGCGGACGTCAACAAACAACATGCGAGAGGCGCTTGGTACGTTTGGCCCACACACACAATTGGGTGTCTCTGACCGTGGGTAAAGTTGCGATTCAAGAGATAGCAGAGGGCGTGAACAAGATAAAACGTTCGTTCCTTCAGTCCTCGCGATCGTCGGTACCTCAGGCTGAAACTCCTCGTAGGTGGCAAATTGCAAAATAGTATCCGACAGTGGCTTTCACCTCCGAATCCGTCCATAAATCACAACACCGCGTCCGGAGTTCATCACAAGGTCACTGCCACTTGGTTCACTGGCGGTGCCGTCTACACAGGTTGGAAAGGGCTAGGTCCACTGTTGTGGGTTCACGGGAAACGTATGTCTCATTACTTTTAGGACAACAAATGCCCCTAATGACCTCCGTTTTTGCAGCCGGGTCTGGAAAGAGTGTCCTTTGGTATGACATCCCTTAATCGATACTGCTTGCAGTCATTCATACCGTGTTCCCAGTTCTTCAATCATAAAGGACATTGAAGACGCGCAAAAGGCTGGATTGGCGTCGCTTGCCTATTATTACTTTGATTTCAAAGACAGTCAGAAACAGGACCGCCGTGGATTACTGTCCTCTCTTCTTCTCCAGCTCTCTGCTCGCTCTGATGTGTTCGGCGAGCTCCTCACTCAGATGCATTTGACTCATGATGAAGGTTCGCGACAGCCCAGTGAAAACGATCTTATCTATAACCTCAAGGAAATGCTCACCGTCTACGGACAAGGCAAAATATACATTGTACTGGATGCCCTGGATGAATGCTCCAACAAGTCTGGGATGCCCACGTCACGCGAGAAAGTCTTGAATCTGCTCGAAGATCTCATTTCTTTACGACTTCCTCACGTACATATTTGTGTCACAAGCCGTCCAGAACGTGACATTCAAACAGCGCTTGAGCCTTTGGCGTCTCATCACGTGTCCCTTCACGAAGAAGGTGGCCAAAGGCAAGATATAATTGACTATCTTAAGTCTGTCGTGGAGTCCGACCCGAGGATGGGAAAATGGAGGGAGGAAGACAAACAACTGGTCATCGATACACTGGCACGAAAAGCTGACGGGATGTAAGCTATTCGCACTGCCCCCTTGTTTCATGTCGCTTATTCGACGACACAGGTTCAGATGGGTGTTCTGTCAACTAGATACACTGCGTCGCTGTTTCCCGGGGAGCATTCGACGTGCCCTGAACGAATTACCGAGAACCCTGGACGAAACCTACGAACGGATTCTACAAGGGATCGACGAGGAGAAATGGGAGTTTGCCCATCGCCTTTTCCAATGTCTAACAGTTTCTTGTCGCCCACTAGTGGTCGAGGAGCTTGCGGAGGTTCTTGCTTTAGACCATGAAACCGGAACGATCCCCAAATTCAATCCGAATTTACGCCCAAAAGACGCGAAAGAAGCCGTTCTTTCAGCGTGTTCTACTTTGATTTCAATTATCCAACCTGACCCAGAAATCAGAACCATGCCTCCTTCGTTGTACTACAAGACTTTGCCGGTGGTCGAATTTTCTCATTACTCTGTCAAAGAGTTCTTGACCTCCGACCGCCTGGAATCCTCGAGATCAATCCTTTCGCGCTTCTACATCTCCCCCTGGTCTGCCCATCTAGTCCTCGCGCAAAGTTGCATCAGCACCCTGCTTCTGCCGGGAGGGGACTACTTGGATGTTCACGGTTTCCCCCTTACCAGATATGCCGCCGTGAATTGGATAGATCACGCTCGTGTTAATGGCGTAACGTCACACATCCAAATCGGGATGGAATCCCTCTTCGACCCAGAAAAGCCACATTTCGAAAGGTGGCTCGACTTCCGACGACAGTTGATATCGCATTTTCCTGAACCACAACCACAAGCGCCTCTTACTTCTGCGGCGCTCTACGGTTTTGATCATTTGGTAAAACATCTCGTTATCACAAGGCGACTTGATCCAAATGCTCCTGATTCTGTAAATTTCACTCCGCTGCGAGCGGCAGTAAGAGGAGGGAATTATGCGATTGCAGAGTTCTTACTGGAACGCGGTGCAGACGCGAATTGCAGGGACCTGCATGATAGGACGCTACTACATGAAGCCGCAATAAAAGGGCTTCCCGACGTTGTGCAATTACTTCTCAACAGTGGTGCTGATGCGAGGGCTCTTGACGACCTGGGAGCTTCTCCATTACATAAGGCATTGGGAAGCGGGAACCCCGATGTTCTACAGTCATTACTCGAGCAGGGTGCCGACGTGAACACTCGGGATGGCAGCCGCTCGGCGCCCTTACACAAAGCTTCGGAAAGCGGGTCCATCGACGATGTAAAGTTGCTACTCAATTATGGTGCAGACATGGACGCTCGTGACAACCAAGGAGCCTCTCCACTTCACAAGGCGTCGCTGCATGGGACTTTCGATGTTGTTCAACTATTACTCAATTGTGGTGCAGAGGTAAATTCTCGGGACGGCAGGGATTCGATGCCGTTACATGAAGCTTCACGAGGCAATGATCTTCAAATTGTGAAGCTACTACTCGGCTATGGTGCGGCTATGACGGCTTGCGACAACCAGGGAGCCTCGTCCCTGCACGTGGCGTCACGACATGGGAATATC
>Ga0193693_1000053_pt1 | contig 14688 bp, 14 predicted proteins | sample L3a2metaG_FD_144916 | JGI IMG/M metagenome (GOLD analysis project Ga0193693, IMG submission 144916) | Soil microbial communities from a riparian zone of the East river system, Colorado, United States - L3a2 | ecosystem: Environmental > Terrestrial > Soil > Riparian zone | place: USA: East River...
AGTTATGCGAATGGATCGTCTGCCAATTGTAGAGTCAAGCTTTTTTGTGTAAGTGCAGGAAAGGTTTAAGGTCAATCCTTCAACAATATTATAATTTATTTGGTCGGTTATTGACCGGAAGTAATACGATGCATTTTTCTTTTCTTTATTAATTGTTTGCCCCGTAAGCAAAAAGCCCATGACTGTCAGTTTGTTTTTAACCCGGTCAATTGAATCCAGGTAAGCAGGGTTTTTACTTAATTGCTCTATGCTATCTTTTTTCCGGTAATCCATTGTTTCTTCATCAAGTAGTTTCAGGGGTCGTGCTTCATCCCAATATGAAGGAGTCTTCCTATTGGAACTATCATTATATTTTAAAATCGTGTTGTCAAAATAGTTCTTTCTGAAATCCGGATCTGGATCAAATTTGGAATAAACATTTACAAAACTTCCGTAAACATCTATCCCGAGAATTTTTATATATGGATAAATGACCTGGTTATGCAAAACCCACAAACTATCATTATAAGGAATATATAGTTGTTCCAGGATCAAAGAATCCAGGAATTCCATTTGATTTACTTTTCTCAATTCCAATTTCAATGAGTGGATGCGCCATTCATCTTCCACAATATTTATATACCCGGAAAAAAGAGGCTCGTATTTTCTCTTTGGCGTTACCAGTATCTTGTTTATTTGTTTTCCATCTTCAAAAAAAGCTCCCACGTATTTGTATTTATAATAGTTGGTCGCATTATCAGAGATGGGTGAAATAAATCCACGGGGATTAAGACTGGTACCGATCTGTACATTATTATCATACATGGAATAAAACTGTGGTGCAGCAAGTCCATAGCTATCACTGCTACCACTTACCTTGGATGAAAGGACTTCTATTTTTCTGTCGTTTGGTTTGCGTACTGAGTAAGTAGAAATTGTTTCTGAGAGATAGATGATCTTATTTTTACTGGTATCGCCGTCTTCATTGAAATCGACTTTTGATAGAATGGCCGCATGCGAATGGTTTTCTTGATTATTTCATTGGCCGGATTTTCGCCTGAACGTACAATAACTTCTTCCATTGTAAAATCAACAAGGCTTAATACAAAATCAAGCTGGATGTCCTTGTCTTCGACCTTAATATTTCTTACATCTCGTTTATACCCCACATGCTGAGCGATAAGCGTATAATTGCCGGGAGAAAGGTTCAAAAAATATTTTCCTTCGACATTGCAGGTTGTGCCGCCCTTTTTATCCTTTATTAAAACAGAAGCATTTGGCAACGGCTCACCTTTATCATCTCTTACAATGCCTGAAACTGTTTGGGAAAATGATGAAGCATTTATTAAAGCAAATATTATAAGTTGAAAAATTATTTTCATAGACAGGTTATCAGAAATTATTTTTTGGGCTTTGATGAACGAAGGTAACTACCACTAAGCGCTGCAAAGCCTGCTACAAGACCACCAACAAAAGCCGTTACGATCATCAGCAACCATTTCGATCCGCCTAATGGTAAAAGCGAAGCGATCTTCACGGATAACACTCCTTCATTTGAAAGATCCATCCAGAAGGCTAATACAAACCAAAGAATGAACAATGCTAAAAAACCCGCGAAAAATGCTTTGAACCCTCGTTGATGGATCAATAGTGCTACTAAAAAAGCAATAACTGCAAAAAACCACCAGTATGAAATATAAATACCGGCAATAAAACTTAATAAAGCAGTTAATAATACAGAATTAAAAAATTTCATATCGGGAAATTTCAAAGTTTGTCAAGTGTCATTTTCCATTTAGCTTTTTTATCCATCTTATCACCTGCATGCATGAACCAAATGCTATAATATTTTCCAGCCGCCCATTGATCAACAAATGAATCATAATATTTACTGCCGGGATTGCCGCTTTGTCCGCCGGGATAAACACCGTACGCTTCTATTTTATCTGTCAATTGAACGATCATCCTCCAACTTGGCCCATGAAAATCTTTTGTTGCATTGATAACATTTTGACCACCACCAACAAAAAGATGAAACCTGCTTAATGCTGGCAAGCGAAGTAAATGACGAACACCAGCGTCCTTGTATTTGTACCATTCCAGTTTACTGCCCGCTTCGGCTTTTGATAAAACAGGTACGGCTTTTTTAAATGCAGCCATTATTACATCAGCTGTTGTTTCCAGGTTGGGCGTATTAATATTATCTATAAATGAGTAAGCTGAATCTCTTAACAAAGCTTCCACCATTGTATATTGTTCGGGCCAATCGAACGGCGCCGTGACTTTAGAAAGCTCATCGTAATAAATTTCTACTTCCACACTGTCTAACCAGTTTTTAAAAATGGCAACCCCTTTTTCATCCGGATCATTTCTTTTATTCCAGCTCTTAACAATATCTAAAAACTTTTTCTCCTCACCGCTGAGTCTTGATTCATCTGTATTCTTTAAAAGTATAGGCAATGCAAATTCTGCGAGAACATTGTAATTTTCTGTTTGTAACTTTTGCATATCAGCAGGTGTAATGCCATTCATGTTTCGCAGGTAACGATTAATAATATAACCACGATACAGATCATGATGCCCGCCGATGTAATAAGGATAAGTTGTATCAACCGGTAATTGATTGGCGCTGCTTACAAAACCTCTTTCGGGATTTATCACATGTGGATTTTCCTCCATCGGAATATAACCCTGCCACATATAGCTGCTATCAGTTCCGGGCATTACAAAATCACCTTGTCTTTTCCATTTGGCTGGAAAAACTGCCTGTTGCCAGATAGCAATATCTCCGCGTTTATCTGCAAACAAACAATTTTGTCCCGGGCAGGATAAATAAGGTAACGCTGCTTTGTAGTCGTCAAGATTTTTTGCCCGGTTCAGTTTATAAAAGATCATCATTTCATTTGATGGGTCATGTGCTTTCCATGTTACAGCATAATATTTATCGTTGGTTGCTCTTTTACCAGAGTATGATTTATCATACATCACCGGGCCAAAAATTGTATAGGCAACTGTATCATAAAAATCTTTTTGCCCCGCTACTTTAAAAGTATCGATATGCAGCTCGGCTCTTTTCCACTCGTTATTGAACCAGTATTCCTGTTTGCTATCATCTTTGAATTTTATTTCATAATAATCTCTTACGTCTCTCATTGCATTTGTAAAACCCCATGCGCAGCTATCATTAAATCCAATAATAATTGATGGTGCCCCGGGAAATGATGCGCCATAAGAATTGAAATTGGGTGTATGTAATTGCATCTCGTACCATAATGATGGCAAATTAAGACTCAGGTGAGGATCATTACAAAGTATCGGTGCGCCGCTTTGAGTTTTTGTACCTGCAACTGCCCAGTTATTACTTCCATTATCCCTATCAGGCTTTATTTCACTTATCGCTGTACTGTTTTTCCATGAAGAAAAAATAGAATCAGCATTAGCAGGCGCAACAACTTTTACAGAGGGTTCCAGAAAAACAGTTCCTTTTGGAACTATAGGATCAAGTGAATCTTGTGTGATCGGGTATAGTTTATCAAAATCCTTTGCATCAAAAACTGTTTTTGCATTTGTATATTCCATGTCATTTTCGGGCCCTGCAAGATCAAGACTCATGTATTTTAGGAATAAAGCGATCTTGAGATTATCCCATTTTTCAGGTTTATAATCAAGCAGCTTATATTCTAAAGGCAATTCACTTTCTTTCAAATTTTCTATATAAGCGTTTACGCCGGCTGTATAAGCATCACAAGCTGATTTTGATTCGGGATCTTTTTCTGTTTCTTCCACTGATCTTTTTGCGGCGTATACCATTCCAAGCCGGCGCATATTCCTGTCAAAATTTAAGATAGCCGTGTCTTTTCCGGCGCCAAGTATTTCACTTAATCTTCCTGCTGCCGCTTTTGCCTGGAATTCCATTTGCCATAATCTGAATTTTGCATGTAAATAACCTTGTATAAAATATGCGTCCTCATCATTTTCAGTAAATACATGTGGCACCAACCTGTTATCAAAATAGATCTCGGCTTTACCTTTTAAGCCGGCAAATTTCAGATCTGCTCCAAAATCATTTTCAGCGGGCTCTGCATTTTGCCAAACACCAAATTGCGGGCTTAAAAATTTACCGATGGGTGGAACACTCCCCCATTTTTTATTAAGCCCATAAACCAAACCGGTAGTGATAACAGTAGCGATAAGAAAAGGTCCGATTCTCATACTCAATAAATATTTCCGGAAAGTAAGAAAAAAACAGTCATTTCCGGGAATATGACAAGAATCATCGGCCAATAATTATTTGCCATGATTTTAATCTATATTTATCTCATTGCTTTTTCACTAATTTTAGTCAAAACAATTAGGTATGCCCTTTATAATTTTCCTCGTAGTAATATTTGTCATCGTTCTATGGATGGTGAGTCTTTATAACCGTCTTGTAAGTTTACGCAACCGGAGGCAAAATGCATTTGCTGATATCGATGTACAACTTCGCCAGCGGCATGATCTTGTTCCTCAATTGGTAGAAACGGTAAAAGGATATGCCGGTCATGAACGCGGTGTTCTTACTCAAGTGACTGAAGCAAGGTCAGCAGCCATATCAGCAAAAACGATCAATGATAAAATTGTAGCTGAGCAACAACTGACATCTGCGTTACAGGGTTTACGGGTACAAGTGGAAGCGTATCCTGATCTGAAAGCAAATCAAAATTTTTTACAGTTGCAGGAAGAGCTAAGTGATATAGAAAACAAACTTGCTGCCTCAAGAAGATTCTTTAACGGTGCTACTACCGAATACAATAATGCTGTAGAAACATTTCCATCTAATCTTATCGCCAACAATTTTGGTTTTAAACGTGAGATCATGTTTGATCTTGGTACGGAAGGAAGAACAAGGATGGAAGAACCACCAAGTATTAAATTTTAGATTTACGATTTCAGATTTTAATGAGATACATCGGACTTCATCGGCAGATCCAAAGAAATAATTTCAACTCATTTCTTTTATTGATCTCATTTCCGGCTTTATTGCTGGGAATATTCTATATCATTATTTATTTTTTTGCGAAAGGGAACACTTCAGAATACCCCACTGATAACTATACAGCTTCAATAGATAATAACACGATGTTTTTTTCTGTTGTCCCTTTTATTCTTATCGGTGTTGTTGTTTGGTTTTTAATTGCATGGGCAGGACATTCTACGCTTATTCGTTTAGCTACAGGAGCAAAACCATTGGACAGGATGGAAAATAAAAGGGTTTATAATCTTGTTGAAAATCTTTGCATCTCAAAAGGCATGAAAATGCCGAAGATAAATATCATCAATGATGATTCGTTAAATGCATTTGCCAGTGGTATTGATGAAAAAAGTTATTCGGTTACATTATCGGCTGGCATAATCAATAAACTGAATGATGAAGAACTGGAAGGAGTCATTGCACATGAACTTTCTCATATTCGCAATCGTGATACAAGAGTTTTAATTATCTCGATCATTTTCGTTGGCATATTTGCTTTTCTTGCTGAAGTTGCTTTTCGAAGCCTCCGTTTTGCGGGTCGTGGTAAAAAAGATAGTAAAGGCGGGGGAGCTATTATACTTATTGCAATTATAGTTACGGCACTTGCTTACCTGATCTCTATGTTACTTCGTTTTGGCATTAGCAGGAAAAGAGAATATTTAGCCGATGCCGGCGCCTCTGAAATGACAAAGAAACCTTATGCACTTGCAAGCGCATTAAAGAAGATATCTGCCGATCCTTACATTGAAGCAGTCGAGAATCGTGATGTTGCACAATTATTCATTGATAACCCACAAGTATCAAATCGCAAATCCGGTTCATGGGATAATTTATTTTCGACTCATCCACCGATTGAAAAAAGGATCGATCTGCTGGAGCAGTTCGTGTAATCCTTCTTAAAATTACCTGGAATAAAAAACTCTGCACTATTGTGCAGAGTTTAATAGATATAATTTTTATTTGATTAATATCCGGTACATGCTGTAGGATCTGGGTTTGAAGTACAGTGGTTATTACAGATCCATCTCCCGATATTACCAGTTGCGGCCCGAACACCAGTTGTATCAGTACTTGCAGGAAATGTTCCATTTTGCAGATCAGCATAAGTCAGAGTTGAAAGGAAAGTTTCAACTCTGTTGTAATCATTGGAAATTGAAGTTGGCATTGGATTGCCGCTATTAACGCAGTTCAAGCTAAGCTGCAGGGCAGAAGCCTGGAAGAACGCTCTTTTTTCCAAGTTGTTTTGTGGAGGCCAAAGTGCAGTTCCATCCTGTTTGTTTACTTCTAAATTTCCAAATTTTACATTTTGACACCATGACAACAGGTTAGGATTGCTGAACCAGTAGCCTTGCGAATATGCACACCACGATATTGTTGGTATAGTACAATCCTGCTTACAATAATATAATGCGGTCGCCCATTCATTTGCATTACCGGGGTTAATTAAAAAAGGTGCTCCCCATGCTGGTTGTTCAATTCCAGTGGTACAATCTGTTGCATTACTAAATTGTTTGACAGAAGCTCGCATAGCAATAAAAAATTGCTCATTTGTTGAACACAGTGCATTGTTATCTGAAAAAATAGAAGATAAAAGCACCCGAAAAGTGAACGTTTGCTTTTGGTCACAGAAATTTAAATGTTGTTTGCCGGGAAATTGTCCGTAAACCGGATTACCATCTGAGTTTCGTGGAATAGCCGATTCTCTTCCTGCATATGAATGTGCATCTCCAAGATACCAGTTGCCAGAAAGATTATAAGTTAAGTACAAATAAAAGGCATCATTGCCCACGGTTACAGTACCTATATCTGTGCCATCTTTAATTTTCAGATTTGAAGTTAAAACAGATCCACAAAAAGAAACTGTGGGTAAAGTAAATATTGATTCGTAAACACTGGGAGTTTCAGTTGGAGGATCGGGAGGATCCACTACAGGTTTTTGTTTTTTACATGAAAGAACTCCTATAAGGAGCGGCAATAGCAAAAATGCTAATCGTTTCACGGATCGGGTTAAGAGCATCATTTAGTTTTTTAGGTAACGGGATTAAGAATCGTGGTCTTTCAAGGAAGGAATTACAAAAATAAACTCTATATAGGGAAGGTGCAAGTATTGATAGGTTTAATTTTTTAAGAAATATACTCAGTTATGAGGTTTTTAGTATTTATACCTGAAGACCAGTCTCAAACTCGCTAAAAATATTCTTGTTTTCCAACACTTGCCACTCAAACTGCGTATATGTATTTACGTGAACTCTCATGATTACTTAAAAGCGTTCTTTAGAAGCTTTAATTTATAGTAGATCTCCCATTAACCGATATAAAGATGTCTATGAAAATTTAATTCTTTACTAAATCCCATGGCTACTTTAAAATTAGCCAGCCCCTCTATGTAAACTTTTTTCACACTGCAGGCAGCCCGGAAAAAGGGCTGCTGCAGGATGGAAAAAATAGATTGATCTGTAGCCTCACAACATTGCAATTTCAAATTCTGGGTATTATTTTTAACCTTCAGTATTTCTGATCTATAACGCTCCAATTCCTTAAAGCCACATGATAATTATTTTCAAATGTCTTTCCCGAAAAGTACCCTATCTGAACAGGACCTTATTAAAGGTTGCATCCTCAATGACAGGCGGGTGCAAGAACTGCTATATAAGCAGTACTGTTCATCATTGATGGTGCTTTGCAAATCTTACGCAAAAAATGAAGAAGATGCCGTTGAATTGTTACAAGACGGATTTCTAAAAGTTTTCCAGCAAATAGACAGTTACGATGCGAATAAGTCATCCATATATACGTGGATGCGAACGATCATGATCCGGACTGCTATAGATTTTTTGCGTAAACAAAACAGAAAGAATATATCGGTAGAATGGAAAGAAGAACATGACCCAGTCATTGAGGCTGAAGTATTACAACGAATGTCAGCGCAACAGGTACAATGCATGCTACAACAATTGCCAGCACCCACCAGGGCAGTGTTTAACCTGTATGTAACGGAAGGATATAATCACAAAGAAATTGGAGAATTATTAAAGATGAGTGAAGGGACAAGCAGATGGCATTTAAGTGAAGCAAGGAAATATTTGATCAACTTATTAAAAGCAAAAGAAAGAGCATGAACAAGCACCACCCATACAAGAACATTATAGAAAGGAAGCTTGAGCAGCTACCCGCTGCTGATGCAGATAACTTATGGAATGATATGCATTCTATTCTTGACAAAGAGATGCCGCAAAAAAAAGAAAGACGTCGTTTTATAATATGGTTTGTTAGCAACAAAGGACTTTTATTATTGACCATTGGTTTGTTTGTTATTACTGGTTCTTCTTTATTCTTTTTATCTACAAAAGAAAGTTCTGCTGTCACAATTAAAAAATTGCCTTCCTCTCAACAACCCAATAAACTCATTGAAGATGGTTTAGCAAAAGTTTCGAAGGAGCCTAAAGAAAATATAATAACTGCAATTGGATCAAATCAAACAAGCAGGAACAAAATATCAGCAACAACACCTTCAAATAATTCAGCTGATCATGTGATCACTAATAATTCAATTTCGAGACTAACAATAAAACAACAAAAAAAATACACAACTTCGGATCAATTCGACCAGCCAATCCCGGACATTTCTAAAGCCAGCGAAAATTTTGATATTGCTCCTGTTAATTTAGAATCGATCCATCATTTTCTTATCGCATCAAATCATAATGAAGAAAAAAAATATTTAAACCCCCAATTGGAGCCTGTGGCTAATAAGACGAAGCTAAACACCCGGAATAATAATGAGAAAGGATTCTATGCGGCCATTATGTTCGGAGTTGATATGAGTTCAGTACATTTTCAATCAGCAAAGTCTGGCGCAACTACGGGATTCATTCTTGGTTATGCTTTTAATCAAAAATGGAGTATAGAGAGCGGTTTGCTTTGGGATACAAAAAGAGTTTATGATGATGGTAGTTATTTCAACCCACCAGGGTATACACCAACAAACGGGGTAACGATAATAGCTGTGAATGGAAAGAGCCGGCTTTATGAATTGCCGGTTAATATGAAGTACACGATCATATCAGGAAAACACAATCTCTTTGCAACAACCGGTATATCCTCTTACTTGATGAGAACGGAGAATTATGATTATGAGTATACGCAGACTAATCAACCTGGTGGTCATAATTATCTCAGTTATACAAAAGAAACAAAAAACTGGTTCTCTGTTGCCAATTTTAGTATAGGATATACTCACAAACTTGGTGGTAATGGAAGCATACGGGTTGAACCTTATCTAAAAGTTCCGCTTACAAACCTTGGAACAGCCAACATGCCTATCATGAGCACAGGATTGAGTATTGGCTTTACTAAACCATTAAGAAGATAGGTTTCGCTTTCTAAAAATGCTATGTTACAGTTGGTATTGTTCTTCGCAAACCGAGCTGCAGTCAATGTAGACTTCAATCTTTACACCTACTTTTCCTTCGGCTATCGGGAAAGTGTTTTGTTCATATATGCTAGTAGTGTATATTTAATTATATATAAGCTATTATGAACAGACGACAACTCATTCAATCTCTTGCAGTGGTTTCAGGACATGCAATGTTCCCGGCAGTACTTTCATCATTCCTCACTGGTTGCGCAAATCATGATATGAGCAACTACAAAGCAGTATTTTTTACAGAACCGGAATACAAGTCTATTATATCGATCATCGACATGATTATTCCGGCGACTAAAACAAAATCAGCATCACAGGTAAACACTCAAGTATTTTTAGACCAGGTTTTTGATCAATGTACGACAGCAGAACAGCAAGCTGTGATCAAAGAAGGATTGAAACAATTGATACCTGGATTTGAAGCAGCGCCGGATAAGTTGCAATTCATTGTATCGCTTGACAAGAAAGCTTATGACAATGACGAAGCAACTGCTTATTTCAAAACCATTAAGCAATACACAATGATCGGCTTTTTTACTTCACAGGAAGGGACAACTAAAGCCAGCAATTATGTAAAGATCCCCGATGAATATAAAAGCGAAATAAAAACAGATGCTAATACACTGAACTACGGAAAAACTTTTTTGCACTACTAAATATTCTTTTCATGACTGATTTTAATATTCTTGGAAAAGGGATCTCTGGAAATACATATGATGCCATTGTTATCGGCTCGGGGATAACTGGTGGTATAGCAGCAAAGGAATTAACTGAAGCCGGGCTTAAAGTACTGGTACTTGAACGTGGAAGAATGGTAGAGCATATTAAAGATTATCCTACAGCGCTAACTGACCCATGGGAATTTAAGTTGCGAAACCTTGTAAGCCTTGAAGAGCAAAAACATTACGAGGTACAGAAATCGATCTATTTGTTTGGAGAAGACAGTAAACATTTTTTGGTAAAAGACAGCGAGCATCCATATATACAGGATAAACCATTTACGTGGCATCGCGGATACCAGGTCGGAGGTCGCTCTCTTTTATGGTCAAAACATTGTTACCGCTTAAGTGACCTGGATTTTGAAGCAAATATGAAAGAGGGAATTGGTATTGATTGGCCAATAAGATATAAAGACATTGAACCATGGTATGATAAAATTGAATCCTATGTTGGTATCAGTGGCAGTCGTGATGGAATAGCTAATCTGCCTGACGGGCATTACTTACCGCCGTTTGAGATGAATGCTTTTGAAAAACACATCAAAGAAAGATTGAGAAAGTCTTTTGATGGTCGTGATCTCATTATTGGTCGAATGGCAATACTTACGCAAGATCATAATGGAAGGAAAAGATGCCATGGAAGGAATCTCTGTTACCGTGGCTGTATTTTTGGCGCACCTTACAGCAGCAATTCAGCTTCTTTGCCCGATGCTGCAAAGACAGGCAATCTTACACTTCGTCCATTCTCAGTAGTTGAAAGTCTCATCTACGACGATAAAACGCAAAAATTAAAAGGTGTAAGAGTGATCGATTCGGAAACAAATCAAAGCCTTGAATTTTTCGCGAAGCTTGTATTTCTTAATGCTTCCACTTTGGGAAGTACTCAAATATTATTACAATCAAAGACAAAAGAGTTTCCGAATGGAATGGCAAATTCAAGCGGTGTGCTTGGACATTATTTAATGGATCATCATGCTTATATCGGCGCCGTTGGTGGCTACAGCGGTTTAAAAGATAGCTTTTACTATGGTGAGAGGCCTGCAAGTGTGTATGTGCCGAGATTCAGAAATCTAAAACAAAATGATCAACCTTATCTGCGTGGTTTTGGTTTTGAAAATTATACAGGCCGCAGTGATTGGACAAGAGGATTTTCAGGAGCAGGTGTCGGTGCGGAGTGGAAAGAAAGTATGACGAAACCAGGAGAATGGAATGCTTATTTTGAAGCATATGGAGAAACATTACCTGAGTATAAAAATCAAGTGACGCTCAGTGAAGATCAAAAAGACAAATGGGGATTGCCATTGCTGAAGATATCAATGGAGTATGGTGAAAACGAAAAGAAAATGCGTGTTGATATGCAACAATCGGCTGTAGAAATGCTGAAGGCTGCTGAACTTGATTGGGTAGAACCATTCGATCGCCATCCAACACCCGGCACCGTTATTCATGAGATGGGAACTGCACGAATGGGTCATGACCCTAAAACATCAGTGCTCAATAAATGGAACCAGGCACATGATATTGCAAATTTGTTTGTAACTGATGGAGCTTGCATGGATTCATCAGCTTGTCAAAATCCATCACTTACTTATATGTCACTCACTGCCCGTGCATGTGATTATGCAGTAAAAGAAATGAAGAAAGGAAATATTTAATGTAGAACATTTTATGCAACGGCGGACAAATTTTATAGGGATTCTCTTAATAATGTTCTTATTTCAAATTCCTGGATGCGTGGTTGTTTATGCAGATGACGCCGGACAAATTGATTCCTCCAAGTATGAGAAATTAATTCAGTTTTCCAATGCAACCTTTGCTTTCCCTTTAAGACTACTAGTAAATACTAATGATGGTTTAGCTTCACTAATTTTTATTTACATAGGTAACATAATATTGTTGTCTTGTCTTGTGATTTTCCTACTTCTTATTTGGAAAAAAATAAAAAAAAGTATGTTTATGGAAAAGTAACAGTATGGAATAAACAGACAATAATTAAATACTTCAACTATTCATTTAAGCTCTAACAAATCAAACGAAATGGAAAACACTAAACCCAACCCAACAAAAATTTATTTCATTGCAATGGCTGCTTTCTGGCTAGTATTCGGTTTAATAACAACTTTTTATCCCGCACTTATGAATATGTTTCAAACAGAAACTGGTATCAATGCAGTAACAACTTATTCTGACCATATATGGCGACATGATGGTTTTGATATCATCGCAATCAGTGTATTGCTTTTTGCACTTTCCCGCGAAACAGTAAGCCGTAACATATTAATAGCAGCAGCAAGTGTAGCACTGCTGGTAACAATTGCAATTATATCTTCACTTCTTACAACTCCATATTGGAATATGTTATTCCTTGTTCCGGGAGTAAGTTGTTTCGCATTTGTTGTATGGGGCTTTATGCTTGCTGCAAAAGCTAAATGATAAAAAACAACTGCAAACAATGGATTTAACCGTTGTCGGTCTTCAAGCTTAGATAATATTCACGAATAGTAAATTGTACCAACAACCAATACATCATTAACTTCAGTTGTTGGAATGCTATACACAAAGCTATGCGACATGCCAACATCGGGGCAAAAAAAGCTATATGGATATAGTTAATATAATTGGAGGTGGCATTGGAGGTCTGTCCTTAGCAAATGCCCTTCAATGTGCAGGTATCGACTTCAAATTATTTGAGCAAGCTTCCAAGATCACAGAAGTGGGTGCCGCAATAGGCATTTCAAAATCCGCACTTGATATTTTGGAAAGACTCGGTCTTCGCACCCAAGTAATAGATGCGGGGTATGAAACAGGTAACTTTCATATCTCGGATAAGAGTTTAAAAATCATCCGGGCTACATCAACAGAATCACCGGTTACGATAATTCATAGAGCAAAACTGATTGACATCCTTGTTTCGAGGTTGCCGAAAGAAAAAATTCACTTGAATACAAAACTTACCAGTATAAGAAATGAAACTGATCTCTCTGAGCTAAACTTTTCCAATGGTTTAAAATTTAAATCCAAATGCACTGCAATTGCCGACGGAATTCATTCAATTTCCAGAAAGCAGATCTTTCCGGATATAAAAATCAGGTATGCCGGTCAGGCGATCTGGCGGGGTATTACAACTATGAATTTGCCTGAACAATATCGCCACACATATACTGAGATCTGGTCGAACACAAAACGATTCCTGTTTGTACCAATGGATTCAACTACCATCTTCTGGTTGGCAATTAAAAACGCAGCTATAGGCGGCCAGGATGATCCTGATACTATACGCCAGGAATTAGTGAAAGAGTTCGATGATTTTCACCCATTCATAAAAGAATTGTTACTCAACTCATCCAATTTTATCAGAAACGATCTGGCAGACCTCGGAACAGAAAAACGAAAATGGTACCAGGATAAAATTGTTTTCATCGGGGATGCCATCCATGCTACTACGCCTAATTTAGCACAGGGTGGATGCCAGGCGATAGAAGATGCATATTGCCTCTCACTTTTAATGAAAAAATCCAGTCACAATTTCTCTGAAATATTCCCTACCTATCAAAGTTTGAGAGAAAAAAAAGTATCGTTTATAGTCAATACCTCATGGCGATTTGGAAAAATGGCACAGAATCCATTTTCATCACGTCTTGCTAAATATTTTCTTAAGTATGTCCCAAATAGAACTGTTACAAACCTGGAAAAAAAATTGAACGACCTGTCCTATTTAAATCATTACGCCATTGTTGGTGTTTAAGTTTAGATAAAATTCATAAATAGTAAATTGCAGCAACGACCAATACATAATTAACTTCGGTTGTTATACACAAAAGTTATTAATATGAATAAAATTGAATTAGAAGAGACCAAACTGATTGGACTATCATTAAGGACAAAGACAACTAATGAAATGGGGAGATCAAGTATTGATTGTGGAAGCTTGTGGCAAAAATTTGAAAAAGAAAACTACGTCGACAAAATTCCCAACAAACTAAGCGATGAAATAGTAGCAGTTTACCATCAATACGAAGGCGACCATACTCATCCTTTCTCCTATTTCATAGGCTGTAAAGTGGAAGCTAAGACCAAAATTCCAGAAGGGCTGGATAGCCTGGTTATATCCAAAGGGCTATATCAAAAACTTATTTCAACTGGAAAAATGCCTGGTTGCTTGACAAATACATGGAAAGAAATATGGAATTCAAATATTCCCAGGGCTTATCAAACCGACTTCGAAGTCTATGACGAGAGAAGCAAAGATTGGAACAAAGCAGAAGTTGAAGTTTATATTTCGATTCAACATTAATTCAGATAACTTTATTTGGGGCAGTTTAGATAGAGTTTATTTATACAATTAAACGTCTTCTTTAATTTTAGGTCTTATTGCCATTATCAGCCAACAGCCTTTCTTACTTAATTACTTATGAAAAAATCATACTTGTATATATTAATTGTCAGTGGGTTTAGCATGTTAATCATGGGGTTTCAATGTTATAAAGCTTATCCAATATATAAACCTACATACGAGTTTGCAGAAAAAATCTCTTTAGAACCTTATAAAAAGG
>Ga0193693_1000054_pt1 | contig 14621 bp, 19 predicted proteins | sample L3a2metaG_FD_144916 | JGI IMG/M metagenome (GOLD analysis project Ga0193693, IMG submission 144916) | Soil microbial communities from a riparian zone of the East river system, Colorado, United States - L3a2 | ecosystem: Environmental > Terrestrial > Soil > Riparian zone | place: USA: East River...
CTGCTATCATCTCAGCAGCCCCCAAGGACCAAGACGTTTATATGCCTCGGCTTGAGTAACTTGCACACATCTGATTGGATGATTCGACGAGACCCTCAACCGTGACTCACCGCTCTGATTCCCCTTTCTGGCTTCTATTATGGTCAACACTTGATAAGACTTACAGTATGTTCGACTCAGCTGTTAGATTGTCATCTATTCTCTGCGCTCTGGCGATCGGGAAGATGGGATACACGACACAGCACAGACAACTGAATGAGGGGGGCTTTGTGAGTGGGGAATTGAGTCTGGGACTTGTTGATGGCCGTGGTTCCAAGTCGTCTGTTTACTGTATATTACTCCAAATTGGCGATGGCACTAGAGTTGGCTCAGCAATCTAGGGAGAAAGTGGTATGGTACCCTATACTCAGGAGCCGAAGTGCCTTCCTATTTAATATCGATGTCATCCGCCAATGTATCACATCTAGTGAAATAATAAGACTGATGAGGGTGCCCTTCGCTGGGTGCCCACATTTTGATTGAATGTTATGTAGTATGTGTCATTGGCACTAATACATGGCCCAATCAAATACATATAGCAAGCCAGCTATTGGCATGCTGTAGCGCTAGGTGTGCAGACTGGCTGCCAGTGGCCAATAAGAAATACATATCTTATAGATTGGATGATATTACTGCATCCATGTTTACAAATGATGTCTAGAGATTTGATGCATTAATAACTTGTATGGTAGATGGGCATATGTTGGATAACATATAGATAGTAGATGACAGCCCAAACCATGTCACTATTAACAGTTTATTAAATGGCAAGTAGGACTCTTCTGAGAATAATGTCATACTCTTCCTTGATGTTTTTCTTGCCTTTTGCCATCTTGCTTGAGAGAAAATCATTATTTAGAAAAGCATTTCCTTTCTAAAACAAAGTATCATGTGGCACAACCAACCATGACTATGGCTGTGGCCAAGGCAAGTTAAGAAATGTGGTTGTACAAGTGTTAGATGCATAGAGAAGAAGTGAATCTTGTAATGAAAGTAGTCTATAACAAAGGATACTGGTCACTGACTTGTGATACGGGGCACCTGGTAGTATACAGAAGGGAGAAAGGAAAGTATTTATCAATCTCACTTGTGCAGCAAAGTAGGGCTATGGGGTATGTGGCATGAGACGGCAAGACCACAACATAACAGATGAACTCGTGCGATGGTCAGCGCAATCATAGTGCAGGAAATAATTGTCAACGGTCATCTGTCACCAGACTAACATTCCTCATTCTTGATCGCTCCATCACAACAGCGACTTTTACCCGCTAAGGGTACATTATTGACGTCGCAGGAAAAAAACTTGTGCGGGCTTTGCGGGTAGTATTAATTGGACAGAAAAGAGTCACATGGTTGCCAGTTGGTAATCCACATCAGATGCAGTCGGTTATGTTGGCAGTTATGGTAGATATTAGTCTCACAGACATTAGTAGAGATAAGAAAAGCAACACCCAGATCGGGAACTTCTCGAAGTTCTTGTTTCACATCCTTTGAGTAAATGGTTCTTTCCCCATTATTGGGCGGGGTGTTTAAGTTGTATGCTGTGAGGACATGGGTAAGGACACTGCGTACATAAATTTGCTCGATCTGCCGTAACGCATCGCACTTGATCCCCATGGATATCATACTGAGTGTAGATGAGATAACATATACCGTACATGTGGTAGGGCTCCAAGCGACGCCAAAGTAGACCGGCGAAGTCCGAGACCACATGAACGATATTGAAAAGGAACATCAACATGAGCGTGAACGGGCGGGGTCCATGTGGGTGCAGCCAGTGCAACGTACCATTCTGAGTAGTTTCTCTGGCAATTATGACACATTCTGATCTAGTTGCGATAGAAGATACTCTAAAGCCGCACTAATCTCGGCACTTGAGGAGCACCTGCACAGTATACATTAGATGGACGCTCACCGGCAGACGTGAATGCGCTGCTTCCTCCAAGAGAAAAATTATGGCTTTAGACCCAAGTCAAGATTTCAGCATCGCTATTGTCGGCGCAGGGTGTGCTCATCCTCCTACAAACATGCAGCGCTCTGAGAGCATATCTGGGTTCATAGCTTCGGGGGTCTCGCTGTCGCGATCGGCCTGAAGACAAAATGGAGGTTGAGCAACTTTGTGGTAAGTTCGCATGCATCAATGCGCTACAGAGGGTAGAATGGGACGCTATTGCATAGATTTTCGAACGTGGCGCTGACATTGGCGGAACATGGAGGGTAAGTCTCGTCCCGTCCGAGTCTTCCGAGTCCCGTTCACACGCTCACGTGACCAATCAGGACAATACGTATCCCGAAAGCATCCGTCCCATTGCTGTACCGAATCCTACGTCTTACATTTATATTTCACTCCAGGGATGCAGCTCCGACGTCCCAATTCACTTCTACTCCCTCTTTACAGACCCGAAACCAGACTGGGATCGGACGGTCGCCACGCAGCCGGAAATTTTGCAATATATGCACGGTGTCGTCGACAAGTACGGCCTGCGCACCCACTGTCGGTTTCATACATCTGTCGACAAGGCCGATTGGGATGCAGATGCGAATGTTTGGCGAATTGAGACGTGCGATGTGCGTACGGGGAAGAAACAGTTGTCTCACGCGACGGCCCTCGTGTCAGCTATCGGCGTGCTGGTTGTGCCTCGCATCCCAAGATTGCAGGGCATCGAGTCGTTCAAGGGCGAGGAGTTTCATTCGGCACGCTGGAGGCACGACGTAGACCTCCATGGAAAGCGCGTCGGCGTGCTGGGCAACGGCAGCTCCGCGTAAGCTATCATTCTCACCCAAGCGCTGGAAACTAGGCTCATCATCGCTCTAATGATACGTTCGTCTGCGCAGAACGCAGTTCATACCGATTATAACGGAGGATCCGACTGTCGCTGTCGTAAATTTTGCACGTACGGCGATGTGGTATGTCTCACTCGTAGGTTCATCCTTGGGAGAAATACGAAATCCTTCTGATGCGCTCCACAGCCGAACAGTCGTTACTCGACGTTCGCAAAATGGGCATTTTCTTACATTCCGCTCGCGCAGTTCCTCCATCGCTTTATAATCGCGATAACAGTATGTCACTTGTGAGACATCTCCGATTTGAAACCAACTGGGTCGTGGTCCTCAGTTTGAAATTGGCTTTTTTGTTATGAGAGCAAAAGGTAATAACTATTTGGGAATGCTGTATTCAAAAGTTCGTGTTTTACCTTGAACCATGTTCTTCGCTAACACATCCGACCGGTTTAAAGAGTTCCCAGACCTTCATGAAGGCGACGGTATCTGCCAAGTATCATCACCTCATTATTCCGACATATCGTGTGTGCCCTTATTTTTTTGCATCCGCGACAAACATTTTAATATAGGCTGTATGCAGCTTTTGGATGCAAGCGTATTGTTCGGGACCAAGGCTATCTCCAGTCGTTGAATCGTCCGAACGTGCGCCTCACATTCGACCACATTGCACGCATTGAACCAGATGGTGTTGTCACGGCATCCGGTATTCACTTGAATCTTCGTCTTGAAGCTGTTACTAATAGTGCTCGTCCCTAACTAGGCGAGAAGATCCCGTTGGACGTCATAATATACGGCACAGGATTCATAACCGTATGATTTTTTTTACCTCACTGATGCCCATGATAACCAGAGCTTCCGTTGACAGGACAATTACCCGTTGAACGTGCGTGGCACAAGAAGTACCCTTAAAGAGTATAATGATGCGCATGGCGGGCCCATGGCATACCTAGGCAGCACTATACCCGGTTTTCCGAATTTCTTCATGATGCAGGGTACGTCTCGTTCCGCATGCCTGAACGAGAGTAAATTTTCTTTCCCACCCACACTGTTGCGATGTGTTCTGTTCGATACAGGTCCAAATACTACCACCGGTCACACGTCCGTTATCTTTTCCGAAGAGTCGCAGGTGCCATACCTTCTGCAGCTATTCGAGCCTTTGCGAGCTGGACTGCTCAAAAGCGTGGCGCCCACCGACATAGCAACGGATCAGTACAATGACATGCTGCAAGAGCGTCTCCAAGACACCGTCTGGTCGCAGTGCGCGTCGTGGTACCGCGTCGGTGGGCGCGGCCGGATCGCCAGCACGTTCCCGGGTCCGCTTGTGTTGTTCTGGTGGTGGCTGCGGAGGATTCGTTGGGAAGATTATGAGATCAAGGGACCTGGCGCGGAGGAGTGGCGCCGCCGCCATGCGCAGTGGCCGTATAAGTCACTGCTTGTGCCGGCTGCCCTGGTTGCTCTGCTCGTAGCGCTCGTGTTAGCCGTTCTCCTCGATGTTGTAGAACCGAGAGGAATTTTGGAACAGGCGGTACGTTTTTCTTGTCCTGTTCTTTGTTTATGTTGAAGTCGTTCGTGCTGAGTCGAGGCATGCTGCAGAGAGAAGCTCTCAAAAGTCTTCTGAAGATGCTGCCCGAGCGCTTTCGCTTTTCCATCTGAACGAGAGCATCTTATCCATAGCGTTAATCCCCGCTTCTAATCTCCTGGTTACCCAACTGGAAGCACAGTTGAGCTTCCTTGCTCCATTACGTCGTGTTATTCTCTAATCGTGCTATTCTTTATTCTTCTATGTTGATAATCCTCGGGTATTGCTTTCTCTTTCAAAGAGGGCGAAGTCAGGAAAACGAATGAATGGCTCGGGTTATAGATAGCTTTGACCATCAGCGAATCCGTGTCGCGCGTGGGCCTTTTCGTATTCTTGCCCAATCGTGCTGCATACTATCAGTAGCATTACAAATTGATATTTGTTTGAGGTTCAGTGCTCAGCGCTCAGCATCGAGGACATTCGCGTTTTTCACGGGAGATATCCTATGATGCGCTGCAATCGTGCAATCGCGCTGCTTCAATCCGGGATCGTTCTATTCTACCTGCTGTGAAGCTCGTAGCGCTCGTGTCCGTGTCCGCGGTTCCTCGGGGATGCAGGGAACGAGCGAAATTAAGGAACAGACGGTAAACCGAGTCCGGTCCTGCGTTAACGATCGTTTCGTGCTGAGCAGCCAGCCCAAGCACACCTTCAACTTAATGCCGCCACTGGCCAGAGGATGGGCTGCTCGAACACTCTTCTTCTCCTCATCGTGCGCAAAAACTGAAAGCGTTTCTCAACCATCGCGAAAAAAACCCCGCGTCTTTCCTGATTGAATTATTAGACGGAAGGATGGAAGCTCAGACTCGGTTGGTCGGGCTTTCCATTTCTTCCCCTCCCCCCCCATGCGGAGCAATCGTCGGATATTGCCTTCCTTAGGCAAACGGTCCGACGGGGTGGAGACTATTTACGCTCCCTTGAATGGCTCCGCAACGCGACCCTGGAAAATAAACTGATGGGTGGATGGGGTGGGTAAACAACTATACATTCTAGGTAACTTGAACACGGGGAGGCTGCCTTCTTTACGACTTGGTCACCTGGGAGGTGTCTTTGCTGGTCTGCAATTGGCTCGTGGTTGCTTAGGGCCCCGAGCGGGGACGGGATGGGTTTGTATCTGTATCCACAAAGCCCAAAGAATCACCGGTACCAGGTCAGCTGATGCAGGGTCAAAAGGCACAATACTCCACTACTGTGGCTACTGACTCCAAATGAGAGTGCAGTAGCCCAAGACACCGAAGTGGACCCCGAAGCCACGGATGATGCGCCATTTGACGCAAACATGAACCAAGTTTCCATCGTCTCACACGTGCATGTGGAATCGGGATCATCTTATGAATATGAACTAATCTCGCGCCATTATGTATTCATTACGAAAAAACAAGACCTTCAAGTGCCTTCAAGTGGGCCCTGTGATCAGACCGGCCGTTCGACACCATGCCCTGGGGTGCTGAGAAGACGAGAACGCGCACGCAGCGGTGATATAACTTGTATCCTATCGATGCAGATGGACAGACCGTTGTGCCCGAGTGATCGGCGCGACAAGGCTCGCGTGATGGCCAACGGAGATTGGGTCTCCGATCAATGTCGAATTTGATGACTTTCAAATCCTTGGGCGTCCTGGGTTATTCACGGAATACAACAAATGGAAGAGTCTGGAATGGCCGTTCCCCTCGACACCAGGTGACCATACCCATCATATGATGGAGATTTTCGTCCCCCGCTGGAGGCACATGCAACTCGGAGAAGGGGTAAATCTGAAGTCAGGGCACACCAAATTTCGAAGGTATTGGAACGATGGCAGGTGGAGCCCAACTCAAGACCGGAGGGTCCACTAGCAGGGCCAAAGCCACCCGAAAGCATTGCTATTGGGCGAATCATATTGGCATATTCACAGGACACGACAGATGAGTCGTGTTGTATGATTGGCGACGTCCCATGGCCTCACCTGCCGACACGCATCACTCTTCCGACGCACGGTCGGGCATTAGGAAGGAGAGAGTTGTCTGGCACACACAACAGGTCAGAAAGATGCGAGATGCAAGGCATTGAGTAGAATTTCGACCGGTGAAACAGCCCAAATATTGTGCACAAGGCTCACCAGAAACTTGCGTGGAAAAGCAAACATGTGTGTATCCAAAATCTGATCAGGTTGTTTGTGAAGCTGCCAGACACGCGACATTGATGGTCGCCAAAAAGATAGCTCTCGGCTGTTTTCTCGATAGAAGGCACTGGACAGCCCCGGGGCGTGTGCGTTGACGAGGCGAGTCTCATATTATCACTCTACAAGCTAAGCGAGTCATGATACGGCCCTGCAGGACGATTTAGGGCAAGGCTAAATTTGAAACATGCAAGAGTGCAGAGAGCACGGCTAGAGGCATCAGCCTTCCGTAGAGCGGGTAAGTCTGGGCACGGGCATTGCGTAACTTGGCGAGGAAGAATGGGACAAGATTACTGATAGATGAAATTATACCTGTCGTTGGGAAAAAGAGGGCACAGAAGGTAGGTTATGTATTCATGGGGAAAAGGAGGACATACCGAGAGAGAAGGTGCGGAATTGCTGACAGCTGTGGGCCATACCTGGATATATGCGCGTCTCAGCGGGGTAGGAGCAATGGAAAGGAAAGGACTATGGGTGTCACCGTGCGGCATTGTCATAGAGTTCGAATAGGGGGATGGCGAGGAGCTTCATGTTTTTGGGAACAGCCAAAACTTCTACGGTGAATCAAACGTGTGAGAATATGCCATGGACACGAGGCATCGGAAGACGAACTACGCTCGGGCATTTGCACAAGAAAAAGTTTCTTGCACTCTTTAGGTTTGGTGATGTGCGCAGGGACAAACGGATACTACGCGCACGTGGGTAGGTAATTACGTTCAACGGCGGAGATGGAGACTCGTGTGTTACGTACCATAAAGGTCTCGAAGTTGGGACGCCACCATTGGGCAAGACAGTCTCCAATTTCCCAGTCGTTGTCGATCCCGTGGGAGGCATTGAATTGACGAGAATCACTCGGTGGTGCTAGTCGATCGTCTAGACGACGCTTGAGGCCTTCCAGTTCGTCTTCACCGGGTTTAAGGTAGTCACCAGGACTTGAAGTTACGTCAGGGGAAAGAAAATGCAGAAAAACTGGGAGAACATACAGCTTGAAGAAAGCATTGGCAATTTGGAGCATGAGGATGTGGGGATGACCATGATCATGTACGACGAGAACACCCTCGACCGTGCGTCGCATGCCAAAGTCCTCATAGTTATTTTGGAGGCGCTGTAACCGAGCCGAGACTGATGGATCTTCTTCAGGTTGCGCCTCTTTCGTACTGGGTCAGGTGAGATACACTTGCCGGGTACGCAAAAGAAGACGCCAAATGAGGACGCCAAATGACACACCTGAAAGTAAAGTTCGAGAGTGGGTAGCTAAAAGGAATAAGACAATGGATTTAAGAAGGGAGAAAGGGCGCATACAGGGCGATTGTGTTGGACATTTGGCACCGTAATTTTGTCGAGGTGGTGGATGATGAGGGGCTAGAACATACCAGGCACGACGGTAACCCCTTATCAACCACAAATTATCGGCAGTTTCAAACGCCGACTGTGAGATTACCGACTTTCGACTGTCAGATTTGGACGAGTGCCCAATTCAATGGAGGTTCGAGGGACCCAATGTCGTATCCAATAGTCCCCCCTCACCCCCAAGCGATACACACCACCATCGAATGTTGCCATCCTCAGCAAGCGAGGCTTCCTCTGACGGACACACGTTTGTTCCGCTAAATGAAGATGCATATTCCACGGACAGAATAACACGCGAACATGGCGGGGCTTCCCCTCGCGACATTCAAGCTCGGATTGCGCCAGCTCTTCGTCATTTCTCGGGGTCACCCCTGTCACGGGCTGGGTGCGTTCTTCTGGCCTTTTTGAATCCTCTTAAATAGTGTGCCATCCCTGACCGGTCCTCCTATATCCTTATCCTCCGTCTCCTGTGCTTAGCCTCAATCCTATCGTGTCTTACGCAAATTCCGCGAGCGCAGCCTCCGGAAGCTTTCTTGCCCGTCATTCGCAGAATGACATTCGCGCCCGCACTGTACAGTTGTCAGGAGTCCTCCCCCCTTATTCTCGTCCCTCCTTTTCTGGCAGTCCCAGCGCAGAACCACCCACACCCCGCCACCCTCAGAATCCGTTCGGTCACTTCCACTTGAACACGTTCACGAGCTCGTCGAGACTCCAACGTCGTCCTTGATTAATCTGGCGGAGTCGACGTCAACGCTCGACGCCCGATCTTCGCACCCACCTCCACAATCGAACTTGAGCATTTTAATGGCGCGATATTCCGGCCGCAGCCCGTCCCCTGAACGTGCTGGTGAGGAAGAGGGGGATCATCACACTCTAGTCATTTCATCACCAGCTCCTACGTACCAGCCACAGCAAGGGCAGGAGTTCATGTCGCCACCTACATCACATTCTATAACCTCACCGCGATTCACGGAACACACCCCCCTCCTTCCACATTCCCCCTTCCAAGCCATTCACTATAGGCCACACAAGTGGCTCGCTCATGTCAAGTCAATCATGGCAGGCTCTTTACACGTGCTTCCTGCCGTCATCCTTGGTCTACTGCTCAATATACTCGACGGCATATCATGTACGTCATTATAATTCTTTGGCCCCGAGTTATTTCACGTGATTTCTAGATGGTATGATTATTTTCCCTGCATCGGGCGTGTTCCTGGATCTTGGAACGATGGGGGTGTCGATGTTCCTCGTTTCGTACGTTAACTACTTTCTTGAGCTCGCTTTCATCTTTGACAATCTGTCTAGTACTTTTGTCTCTCAGGTTGTCTATTCCGCTGGTGCATCTGGTTTTGCCGGTGCGAATGGCAGCATGATGATTGAGGTTGTAGTGAGTCAAACCCTGATACATCGGCAGTAGAATCATTATGGCATACCACACACATAGCCTTTCTTTCACATAATGGCCACGCACATCGCCCAGGATATAGGCGAGGGGAAGCCGTATGAGATCGTGGCCACTACATTAGTGGCGTTCGCCTTATCCAGCGTGCTCACTGGTATGACATATTGACCTACGTATTTCGCCGCTCACGTGACTCTGCCAGGGATCTCTTTTTTTCTCCTTGGCTTCTTTCGACTTGGATCGCTCCTCGGTTTCTTCCCACGGCACATCCTCGTGGGTTGCATCGGTGGCGTCGGTGTATTCCTCATCATCACTGGTCTTAACGTCTCAACACGTTTACAAGATGATGAATTTTCTCTGTCATTGGACACCCTCCTGTTCTTTTTGCGTGGTCATAATTTAGCTCTCTGGGTCCCTGCATTCGTCCTTGCAGCACTTCTAAGAGTCATCACATCACGGTGGCATCATCAACTTATACTGCCAACTTGTGTGTATCCCCCTATCGTTATTCTTGTGGAAGGCTCATCGGTGTCTTCTGTTTTCTTCACCGTGGATTGTAGATTTTTTGATAATTCCGGTGATGTTTTATATCGTCGTTCTTGGCGCGGGGTTCGATCTGGACGCGCTTAGGAGAGACGGTTGGTTATTCGAGGTTGCGAGAAGCGAGGAGAAGTGGTACCGATTCTACACTTATTTTGGTGCATTCCATCGCTATTCGAGGATTCCTTTCACCTGACCGCGCCTAGATTTTACGAAGACCCGATGGGGCTCATTGTGGGCAACGCTACCCACGCAACTCGCGCTGTTGTTCTTCAATATCTTGCATCCTCCTCTCAATGTCCCCGCTCTCGGTACGTGCTTTATGAATATCCCGTGCGCGTTAATGATACATATGGTAAACGGTGTATAGCTGTGTCCCTCGACTCGGATGTTGACACGAACAAGGAACTCGTCGCGCATGGATACTCGAACTTGCTAGCTGGTCTTGTTGGCACCGTACCGAACTACCTCGTCTATGTCAATACCCTTCTGTGCGTGAGGTATCCTCATTATTTCGTGGACTACTTATCCCATAAATTTTTCAAGGTTCTATCGCGTAGGGGGAACCACGCGACTGTCGGGCTTCATGTTAGCTGGTGCGACCCTTGCTGTATTATTTGCTGGAACAGGGCCAATTGCATACATCCGTGAGTTTCTCTAGCATCGCTTATATATTATGTTGACGATTTGGCAACAGCGGTCATGGTTGTCAGCGCACTCATTTTCGTGCTGGGATTCGACCTTGTCAAGGAGGCACTCTGGGACACTCGCCACCGCGTGAGCAGACCAGAGTATGTCACTATTGCAAGCATTATGGTGGCGATGACAGTCTGGGATTTCGTCGTTGGCGTGCTCTTCGGGATCGTCATTAGCTGTAAGCAGCTGCATGGGAGTTTTCTCAGGATAATGCTCACGGCAGCTTCATCATCAACAGGCCTTTTTTTCGTCGTGCAGAATTCTCAGCGGCGCAGCATCCGTGTTATGCACACAGGAGAGAAGACGTTGTCAACAGTGCGCCGGCCTAGCGCCCATCGCGCATATCTCCGCGAGGTCTCGCAGCAGACGACCGTCTTACACCTCCAGGGATTTCTCTTCTTTGGCACCATCACGCGCGTTGAAGAGACCATCCGCTCTTTCGTTACCGAGTCTGCCTGGGTCCGTGCGCCAATCCGTTTCTTATTGCTCGATTTTGCGCTTGTTCTTGGCGTTGATCTGTCTGCGGCCGAGGCTTTCGTGCGGATGCAGCGCTTGCTCTCTGGGAAGAATGTTGTGCTTGTAATGGGAAGGTATTCAGGGCGCTGGACAGCGTTGGTTTACTCGACCTGCCGGACGTGGAATTCTTTGTGGCATTTAACGATGCGATGGAATGTGAGCCTGCCTGTTTGTCTATCTGCTCGCAATACTAATGTCTCGCGCAGGGACGGAAAACGTGTATCTCCGTGCCTGGTTTGAGTCGAACGGTGTGGAGACAAAGCCTGTTGGTAAGAATCCTTTGGCTATGTGAGCCGCGCTTGTGTTGGATGTTCGCTGATGGTCCATCAGTTCTTCCGGGCAGACAGGATAGTATGCGTCTGGATCTACAGGAATCACTACCTCATACCCCACGACGGGCACAACTGCGCGAGGCCGGTCGGCGCACCATAGCGTCCGGTATGCTCATCTCATCCTGGACATGCTTCAGTTCTCAATACCGAGACTTCATAGGTGCAAACAAAAACAAAAGGGGTGCACTCGTTCCAGTAGTAGAACCTTTCCACGCCCTTGAGCAGGCCTTTTCACCCTACATTGCGGACTGTACAATACTACAGCAACTCGCGCCTTATTTCGAGCGTGTCACAGTACCCACAGGTCACGTGCTATGGAAACAGGGTGACCCTGCAGATGGACTGTACGTCATTGAGGCGGGCGTGTTGCGCGCGACATACTACTTCGCTACCCACACGCCCGCAATCGAGGAGTCCATGGTTCCGGGAACACTTGCGGGTGAGCTATCGGGCCTCGCGGGGCTCCCTCGAAACGCGACTGTTATCGTGGAACAAGCTGCGGTTCTTTGGTACCTTGATGGAGAAGCGTTGGGCCGGCTTCAGGCCGAGTATCCGGATTTGGCGCGAATTTTTACAGCGCTTGTGTTAAAAGGTGCGTATTGCCATGCCCTTGTAGATGAACGGAAGATGTTGATGTCATCACATGCGATTGGTGGGGGTTAGCCGCAAAATTGGATTTTGATACTCTGCTCTCCGCGTTGGCGACAAGGCAATGAACGACCCAAATGTTACACACGAAACGAAGAACAACCGTGCTGATCGTGATGTACTCTTCGAATACGACTGGAGGCGCGATGAGAAAAACGAGAGCACGAAAAGAGTTCAAAAAACGAATTTTCGAAGAAATAGAAAATCGAGGTCTCTCTGTTGGCACAATATTATATCTTTCATAGACTTGTCATTACTGTTGCTTCTTGGTCAATGGATATATGTTCTGTTCCACTCCGTGTCCGCCCCGGCCGGCGGCCCTGGCTACAGCGTGCTATGTAAGGCTGATAAAATTTCGCTCACTGCATAACATTTATTATGTGATACGGACCAGAGGTCGCTCTTAATCGAGTCTGTAAGTTGTGTGGGGAACATAGAGTACCCGACTGTGGAGGGGTTGATGGTCAATTTGGCTCAGGTGGTGATAGCAGTGATGTAGATGGAGGGCACTCGCAGTCATGATGAGAGGCATAGCAGCCACAGAGGACCGAATTGCAAGTGTCCATGTCGTGGCTTTGCAAGCCCTGCATCATTTTCACATGCCTGCGTGGCTTCAATCCAGGAGTATGGGTGATCCAAAGAGAACATATGTCAGAAAAGAGAAGTTTCTGTGCATGGGGGAGCCCAATACTGGGCAAGAACCTCATCCTTGGCATTCTAATATATATTGATCCTTGATCCAAAGATAATTCACTGGGTGCTCTGCAGTGTTGTGCAGATAAACCCATGGTGCAATAGCCATAAGTTACCAAAGGAAAAGCCAAGAGGAGACTGAGATTGCATGGTCAATACCAGAACCTCAGGAGGTCAGTGTTTTAGTGGTCTGTCAAGACCCAAACATCACAACACTGTCGACACCTCATGACCCTGGCAAAGTTCAAATACTATTAGCCTCAAATGACTGGAATGTGCATATAGTTCATCAGTCATGTGTGAGTTAGACTGTTTTTGTTATCATTCAGTTCCTGTGGTAATCAGCCCTATGGTCAATGCTAAGAAGATTTGATTGGTCATTTTTCTTCCAAAACAAAGAAGGGTGTGATGCATCATCTGCGCCCTGTGAGAAAATCAAGGAAATTCATTGGTATTGAATGTGGAGGACATGCATGGCCAGGTGCTTTCAGATTGAGTGATGATGGATTGGTGTCTGCATGGCAGTCACTCTCAGTAACTTGAATGGCCCCAAATAAGGGAAGCATCGCATTTGCAAGCTATCCTCTTGAACTTGCCTTCCTTTCATGTTCGAGGTCAGTCCGTGGACCAGCCTGACAATTACTGCTGTGCTTGGGGTCAGGAATGGCACAGTACACCATGTTACTACAGTGCAGGTTGGACATTTCTGGCATCTGTGCCACTAAGATTTTCCCGCCACAACTGCTTCCTCAAAACATCTCCAAACACTATGAAACTTAGTACATCGTGATTGCATTGAAATGTAGATTAAGATGTATACTTTTTTTAAAAGAATAATGTTAAGCACCCGATATTCCAACCAAGATTTGAAACAAATTTCAAAAAAACCATTTTCCCATACACATAAGCCCTGTGCGGGCTCAGAATATGCTTAAAATGAATGTACATGATGGTCTTGTACAAAAAAATGGCATTTTGTGAGGATTAAAGGGTGTGTGAGTCAGTGAGGCTTGTAATTGCTATAAAGGTATACAGCGTATGTGCTATTTCCTTATTTGTAATTACCATGCCACTGTCTGTTATCTATGCAATTACCCCACATTGCACATTGCTCGTCCACCACATGACGCATCACATTTCTAAATATCATTTGTGATCATGGATGCAATAATATCACCTGGCAATGCAACTTTTCTATGAGATTTGTATTTCTTAGAGCCACTGCTGCCTGATGAGCATCAAGAGTCAAGACAGTGATGCGATAATACCATGTGCATTCATTTGATCAGGATGGCCAAATTAGCTGACTTTTGTCTATTTAATCTCGATTTGCCCTTGCTACCTGGGCACTTATCTACCAAAATCGGATTCAAAAGTGAAACAAGCGCCGAAAATACGAAAATTGCAGAATCGGCATATTTGGCCCACTTTCCCGCCTAGATTTCGGCCGCTTGGCCAGGGGCTCACTAGTTAGGCGCCGCCGCCGATGCCGGAAATGTCCGCCTTGGACTGTAGTACGGCCTGTGCACGATTGTGAACTATCCCCTTCTAGGGACAGCACCACGCACACGGCCCGTCAATAATACGGAAGCCCACTAAATTAGCCTGCCTGTCTGCCGACCATTTGCCGCCTGTCTGATGGTCCGACTGATTTCATCTAGAGCACAGCACTGATGTGAATTTTGTGATCTCCCGCAGAACGGGACGGCCGAGGTTAGCTCAGATTTCGCCAGTGTCCAAAACAAATTTCAAGTTTGCGCTTTTAATCGAGGTTCGGAAAATGCTATCCGCTAATCATTTGGTGCTGAATGACCACACGACGCTAGTTGCACTGCCTTACTCGTTTCCCTGCAGAATTGACGGAAATCTCACTCGAGTGGCTTATAGTAG
>Ga0193693_1000056_pt1 | contig 14546 bp, 20 predicted proteins | sample L3a2metaG_FD_144916 | JGI IMG/M metagenome (GOLD analysis project Ga0193693, IMG submission 144916) | Soil microbial communities from a riparian zone of the East river system, Colorado, United States - L3a2 | ecosystem: Environmental > Terrestrial > Soil > Riparian zone | place: USA: East River...
GATAGGGTCGCCCAGTCCTCGAGCCAACGTTTGCCTGAAGGTGAGGTGAGATTATGGTGAGGTTTCGACTTTGCTCATGAAACGCACCCATATTGTGACATGTTCACTTTTACCTGGACAAAGCAAAGTCCGTTCGTTTATGCTAAGCTGAGAGGTGTGACAAACCACATACCATCGCTATTCCGCGAGGAACGGAGGATGTATTAGTCTGACCAACCTTTAAAGGAAAATAAGATAGGGTGCGGAAGAAGGCTTGAAGCGAGAAAACTGACGTGTACGAAGATGAGCAGCATGACTGCGGCAAACCTGAGATGGGGTTGGTGTCGCAAGAAGAGGGGACGCGGGAGTACGTACGAAAATAGAGTAGCGAAGCCTATGCAAATCTCCCCTCTGAGCTTGTACTGTTGGAGCATCATGATGGATATAGTGTGGAAAACGAGGGTATAGATGTACAGGCGGGGCGGAGGGAGGAGGCCTGTATATGTCCGAGCAATGCACGCACTCAACACGTTTTCTTCAGGAACAAACACGTGATGACTCATGACTCACGACAAGCCGCCTATTCGTAAGTTGTTCGGTCCCCGAGCGCGCACATGCGCATACAAGGCGGCGGCAAGGGCCCACATTGAGCACAATAGGACAGCGATGCCCTTTTCTCCTTCCAAGCCCATCGATACCCCTTTGCAGTTCCCAAGTCAGTCCGAGAATGACGGCCCAACAAGGCCAGTCTCAAATTCTCCTAGGGAATTAGTCCGAAGAGTCGTCGAGCGAACATCGGACAAACTAGGAAGGAGCAAGTCGCTTGGGTCCAAGTCGCAGCCCCCAAAAACTCAACGTACCAGCTCGAACGGAACTTCAATGCGCTTTGTTTCGCAGGGCCGGAAAGGCAAAGGTCCGCAGACTACTAATACTGGCGATCTTGGAGGTAATTCAAAACTTGTCTTTCATATGCGAGTTGTGCTCCAGACTTGTGCATGTTTTAGAAAGCGGTGTTGCAGCACAAATGGCCGATAGTGGCTCCTCATCTACGACTCCCAGCCCGGATTACTCGCCGATTAAACAGGGCATGGGTGACGAATCACCCTTCATCCGACCTTCATCTCCGGCATCCCGTTCCCAACTTTCGCCCCCGAAATTCCAGGGTAATACATCGGCAGGTGTCTTACCGATCCTCATCAACCCCGTGTCTGACATGGCACTGGTCTAGATGCGTGCCGGAACTCAAACTCTTATCCAAGCATTGCAAGCCCTTCCGCTGGTAGATGACCCGGAAATCGACGACGAGCTTACGAGCCATGACATGAGTCCAGCAGAGTCGGACAGCGATGATGAAGGAAAGCATGGTGGGTTATTACTGTACTTTCGTACCCTCCGCAATTTGTAACGCCTTTCAGCGATGACGATGGCGTCCTCTATCCACACGATTTACCGCCCTGTGGCCCGCTCTCGTCGAGGGGAACCATTGAACGTTCTGTCCCCGGTTGACGGCACACCAGTGGACAATGCCGACTCGTCCACAGGTCACGAACAGTCGCAAAGGTCGACAATGTCCGATGAAGATACAGACGCCGACGACTTTGAACTTCCCAAGTCTGCTGCAAACAGCCGTAGAGTTAGTGACAAGAGAGACAAGGCCATTGGGTTGTCACCTGTTTTAGAACACACTTCTCCCAAATTCGATCTGCGATACCACGCAGAGCGGTCGGGAAGCATGTCAACTGTTCAGACTGTGAAACCGAACAGGCGAGCTCGGCTAGCTGAGAAACTTGGCGAGGTGTTCGACCTCGTTGGAATAAACGAGGTTATTGCAGGTGGGTATTACATCAACTCACTTGGCATGATGTTCCTGACCACTCGCTTTGCAGAAATGCCGTGTTGGTTGATGCGATCAGTTTGTGGGTGTGCCTGTAATCAAGATCGTGTCGCGTTAGACTCAATATGTCTCAGTGCTCCAGGGCTACATGTACCTGACCAGTTCTTACCTCTGCTTCTTTGCGCACATGCCATCCAGAGAGGTGAAATTATTTGACATACCTGTCAATGACCTCAATAACTTTATTTTATAGGATCAAGTGCTCAAGTCTGGGTCGTTACATAAGAAAGCACAGCGGACAAAGCGATGGATTAAACACTGGTTTATCCTGAGAAATGATACCCTCTCCTGGTACCAATCGTCTGTTGTGAGTGCTCAAAAGCTCTTGTGCTCACACTTCATATCATTATTTTCCAGGATCCGTATTTTCCACGCGGTATGATAGACTTGAGATACGCCATATCTTGTGATCCATACCAAGAAAAGGACATCCGCCTTCGAACAAACACGAAGACTATTCACCTGTATGCAGATTCCGTTCCCAGTAGGGCTGAATGGGTCAAGGCGATTCGAAGGGTGATATTCAAGGCGCAGAATATGGGGGATAGCGTCAAGGTCCTCTCACCAGGTCTCCATAAATTTCTCACGTTTGACACAGCCAGTGTAGATAGCAATACCCTATTCCACAATCATCGACGTGGATAAATCAACCGCTCTTGACTTCCGTGAGACCATCGAAGTAAAGGTGGTCGACGGTATCGAGGATCTTGCGGTTGATTCATACTTCTTCACTTATTTTCATGACATATCGGCGGCACTGGAGCAGATTCGAGATGCTATTGGACGCACACGACCCTTTGTTCCAGAGGCTCAAGAATTTCCAAGCGCCGAACAACTTATAGACACCACCGTACCCCGATCTAACTCCACGTCACTTACCGGAACTTCGGAGCAGATTCAAACGTACCCTGAAGTCACCCCTAGGTCCTCTTCATTTCGATTATCAGCGCTCCTGCGTCCTTTCCAGGAAATCCCTCTCGGTCGGGCCGTAACTCCCCAAGGCCAGCAGGATGAACACGAGGAATTCACACACGTTGAGAAACGGGACAACTCATCATTTGTTCCAATTGCTCTCCCGCCTCCGCCATCGGACATCTCTGGTACAAATCAGGCGAACGAGTTTTCGCAAAGTCATACCACTCGCAAGGCCCACACCATTCCCTCAAGTCATACATATCCACCCTTTACCTCGCCCGGCGAATCGTTAGCACAGACGACTCAAGAACAATCACTGGCGACCAGCTGGGTATCTGTCCCGTCATGGTTACGAATGTCGCGAAGAAGTTTGGGAGGTTCATCCGGTGCAAGCAATCAACAATTAGCAGAGGCCAAAGCAATAACGGAGGTGTATTCCTCTGGAACTCGCCAATCTATTGCGTCAAGCCAAGGTGCAGAACTTGGGTATAGTGTCTTGGAGACACCGGATTCTGCTATTGATCCAGAGATGATTGAAAAATTTCAAGCATCATTTGCTTTTGACGACAAAGAAAAACTTCTTGGATGTTCGTGTTCGTCAACGTAATGGTTAGTTGAAAAGCTCACGATCGATTGACAGACTTTCCTGGTTACCTCTTCCGCGTCCTCCCTGTGTTTGGTCGTCTCTACATTTCACGAAATTATCTGTGCTTCAAATCTAGTGGGACCTTGACTTTGAAGACGAGGGTGAGGTGTTATTGGCTGGCGACTGACAGGCAGCTAATTTTTTGTCAGATGATTCTTCCCATACGTGACATCCTGTCGACTGAGATTTCAAGGGCGTTCCGCTTTGGTCACTACGGTCTGATCGTCATCGTCAAAGGTCACGAGGAGCTCTTTCTCGAATTCAGTCAACAAGATCGCAGATCAGCATTCATCAGTGCCCTGGAGAATCAGATTGAGGACGTGCGAAGACGCCAAGCAGACGATGGTCCTGTCTCTCCCACCCTCGGAAAACGTGATGCACTCCTCTTGGAAGAGCTCGGAAATCACACACCTCAGCGGGAAGACGTAGATCCACGACCCCCTCCGGAGAACATGAACGACTCGGTCCCTGCCTTGATGTTCACGTCCACATCGTCAACTTTCTTGACATTCAAGCCTGAGAAGTCACTACACTTTACCTTTCTTACGATCGGGTCGCGAGGCGATGTACAACCCTACATTGCACTAGCCAAGGGACTGCTAGCAGAAGGACACCGTGTACGGATTGCCACTCACGGGGAGTTCAAGAGTTGGATCGAATCGGTAAGCTGAGAGTTGTTCAAGTCCGACGCTGTATTGACAAACTCCAGCACGGCATCGACTTTGGCTATGTTGGAGGAGACCCAGCTGAACTAATGCGCATTTGCGTGGAAAACGGAACGTTCACAATTGCATTTTTAAGAGAAGGGGTAACAAAGGTGAGATTATTGTGGATATTTTCTGCGACTCTTATTTTACTTGACGCAGTTCCGAGGGTGGATTGAAGACCTCTTGAAGACGTCTTGGGAAGCTTGTCAGGGCACAGATGTTCTGATAGAAAGTCCTAGTGCCATGGCCGGTTACCATATTGCAGAGGCCCTTCGTATCCCCTACTTCAGGGCATTTACTATGGCATGGTCGAGGACGAGGCGAGTTTCTCACACATGAAGTTGACTTTATCTCACGTGATCGACAGAGCGTACCCTCATGCCTTTGCTGTTCCCGAGCACAAAGTGTGTAGCCGTTCCAATTGTATGTGACATCCCTGACATGTCTTTAGATGGGCGGCAGCTACAACTACATGGTGTGTCCTCCTATGTGATGCAATATCTTCTTTCATTAATCAAAAAATCAGACGTATGTGATGTTTGACCAAGTTTTCTGGAGGGGAACAGCCGGACAAATCAATCGATGGCGACGTAACACTCTGGGTCTTCCCAGCACGTCTTTGGACAAGATGGAGCCACACAAGATCCCATTTCTCTACAATTTTAGCCCGACTGCTGTCCCCGCACCTCTTGACTGGCCAGAATGGATCCGGATCACTGGTCTGCGCCTATGTCGCCTTCTGTTTGTTCTTAACTGACCGTATCTAGGGTACTGGTTCCTGGATGATGCTGATGTCGGGTCCAAGAAATGGCAGCCCCCTGCGGATTTGGTTACTTTCATCGACAAGGCTCGCAAGTCCAAGAAGAAACTTGTATATATCGGTTTCGGAAGTATCGTAGTGTCGGATCCGAGGGGTATGACACGTACCGTTATCGATGCCATCGTGCGGAGCGGCGTACATGCCATTCTTTCCAAGGGCTGGTCCGACAGATTGTCGAAGAACTCGACAGAAGCAACTGAACCCGAGGAGCCGCTACCCCCGGAGATTTATTCAATCTCATCCGTTCCTCACGATTGGTTATTCAAACAAATAGATGCGGCGTGTCACCATGGTGGGGCAGGGACGACTGGTGCCAGTCTCCGAGGTGTGTGATCTCAGCCACTTATATTTACGTTACTAAGATCTTTCGTCAGCGGGAATTCCGACAATCATCAAGCCATTTTTCGGTGACCAGTTCTTTTGGGCTGATCGAGTGGAAGCTCTCGGCATTGGCTCCAGTGTTCGCAAGCTGACTGTCGAGAACCTCGCTGAGGCTTTCGTCGCGGCTACGACAGACCAGAGACAAATCGCCCGGGCGAAACTGGTTGGAGAACAGATCCGAACCGTATGTGCTTTTTTATTAGGCAGACAATTCGACCGTTGAATTGTATCGTGCAGGAAAATGGTGTGGCTACGGCTATTGAAGCCATCTACCGTGACTTGGAATACGCCCGAGCACTCCTCAAAAGGTCGGGTGTGCATGATGATATTAATGACGCAGAACATGCAACTATACGAGAGAAGGGGACACCATCCTCACCTCCTAGCAGATCTGAAACACGCTCCGGGGGAAGCTCGACTGGTGGCGGGCCTCCTAGTGAGGACTGGAGCGTCGTTTCTGATCCAGACGACCTGTACTCCTCTGTGGGTTCCTCGCTTAGCGGGAAGGGCACGAAACTCTCGAAGCGCAATAGTCTTACCGCCGCCATGTTATCGGTCCTACCAGACGCACTTACTTCCTCTAGTCACCGCCGCCCAGGGTCTACTTCTTCTGCTTCTGGGAGCCCTCCATAAATTTGTCAGGTGGCCCCGTCGTAATTTTTTAAATGCATAGCCCCCACGCCCGATAGACGACATCAGACCGGAGCTTCGTGTGATCTGTATACATGAGCTCTCTTACGAAGTCTTTTACGAAGTATATAGATGTACTCAGTTACTGTACATTAGCGTCATTGTAGTGGTCATCGAATATACGCTTGCTAAATTCACCAAACGTCTCTGTCTCACCAATGTGCTGATTAACGTCTGGCTGCATGAAAACGGCAAATGTCTCTCTAGAAACATGCTGAGTATCTTCCCCTGCACCCACGCGGACACAATGGGGAGTCGCCCACAACCTGCCTGCAGTCGCGAGTTGGAGGGCTTCTCCCGTTTGGAATGCGAGACAGTCAGGGGGTATCATAACCTTGGTCAATTCACCACCACGAGTTCGGATGTAGAGTCCGGAGGAAGGTGAGGGTGAAGGAATTGCCTTTGGAGGCTGTCCAGGGGTGTGTTGGATGTACATCGCCTGTCACATCAGAAGCAGATGGGTCATCTCACTCTAAAATCACACTGAGGAGTGGGATACATACCGAACACAAGCCGGTGAGGAGTGAGTGATCGACATGAAAACCGCACCAGTTGTCAATAGGTTCGTCATCTGCAGGAGGAAGACTTCCGGGTGATGGAGGGAAATAATGCAGAAGCCGTGCTTTGGTTGTTCGAGTAGAGATTATTTTAGACAGGGAAAGTGAAGAGTTTGTCAGGTGTGGGGAGGCGAACTGCTGGCAAGCGGCAGCAAGTTTGACACCAACATCAAACACGAAACTGTGAAAAGAACCTCGGAGTTGGCCACTAAGGAGAATGGGCCTGCAGTGACGCACGATCCGAGGGCCTTGAACGCAGATTCGAAGCCTTCAATACCCTTCTCGTCCTTGGGCCCTGCAGTACTCGAAATTGGACGTCATTTGTGGCACAAAAAATGCAACACCGACAGATGTTGTTTCCGTAATATTCCGGATATGCCTCCCGAAAGTTGGGATGAACCGAGGGTTCGTCAACAACGGGGTTTGCATAATAGGAGCCTTTCAAGGTATCTGCTCAACTTGTGAGAGAGAATAATTCTGGAGAGCAGGGCAGCACGTTGAGATACCAGGTTTGCCATTCATAATTTCCTGGATCGTGTGTCACTCCTGAGGGGCGCACGCCGAACAGCAACACGCACCTTTCCATGGGACCACCCGAAGCTAGAGATAATCAGCCAGTGATAAGTGAAAGCGCAGACTCGACTCGACTCGAACCTGTATCTGCTTTTCGCGTCCGCATACTTCTCTCGAACAGGTTCGTCAAGCCGAGCAAACGCGTGCGCGAGATTCAATAGTCTTTCTCTCAGCTGTGGGTACTCTGGAGGCAGGTCGCGGACGATGATAATTCCGAGACTGTCTGGACCCCAGCCAAAAGCCTGCTCTGTCGGGTGGGATAAGTCGTAGATAGTGTATGTCGGGATGCTGACCTACCTATAGAATGTGATAAAGTTGCGGGAGCAGAGAGAAGGGAAGGGTATGATATCGAAATGGGTTTGAAGTGGGACGAACGAGCTGCAAAGCTGGCCATCGTGCGAGGACGATAAAGGCAGAACATGAGGCCAGACTGTGAGACACGCTGAGCTCCGAGTTTCATGGATCCGAGCAGAATGTCTACCCAGTCAGTCTCTTTCTTCCTCCAATCCACCCTTTCTCGGTTTATCTCTGTCTAGGCCGCAGTATGTCTCACGCAAAACACTCGCTATAAAGCGAGGAGACTCAGAGATTCTCACTCGGAACGACGTTCAGTATGGGTTCCTCTACCACGTCTTCAGCGACAAGACGTTGGCATTCACAGACGAAACCCCTGGTAAACTACCAACCAAGGTCAACTTTTGCGACCTCTACGTACATGCACTCTACAATTCCGCCAAATGCTCAAAGGTCATGAGAGATAAGATGCTCGAAACTCCAGCCTTCGCTGTAGAATTTGCAAAAATATCTCTACTTACGAACGTAGGCAGGATAAATACCACTATGGCCTGTATGTGCTATTGTTTCTTTCCTACTTCACCTTCTTCATCCAGATCCATGCCATCTTTCAGTCTTTCCCGAGATGAAAACTGCCTTACGAAGTTACCACCCGGTTCCATCGCTACAGAAGACGGATGGCAATGTACAGGATGCCCCCAGGATAAAGAACTGTCTCAAGGCGGCTTTCTTACCCGGAGAGCAAAAGTCCGCACCCCCATCTACCCCTGCTGATATCCTCGCCCGCGCAGTACGGACATGAGTTTTTTTGGGGTGTTCTGGTGATCGCGTATTAATATATTGACAATTAGAAAGCCGGGCATATCCCTCCAACTAGTGTTGTTAACTTGATATTTGTCCTGGTCAATTATTCCTCGGTGAGTTTCTGTGTACTTTCTTGTCACTCGTCTAATACGTATACAGTCTTTAATGCCCGTCCATTTTGAGCCGGATGTGGAGTTCGTAGATCTCTTCCTCCCTATCAGTATATCCTCGACGGCTCGCGCAAAGGCGTTTTTGTGGATGATATTCCATTATCATGAGGGTCCCAACCTGGCAAACCCGTTCGCCGATGACCATGCTCGCCGCAATCCTGGTAAAGTACCATGGTTACTTCGGCTCTCGAGAGAGGAGCAATTGCAGGAAAACATCGACCCACCTGAGGAACTTGAATGGGGTAGGAAGATGGCACAGACCAGGAGCCGCTTTCTGCAAGACTTGGTCGCTGGCGGCGAGCTTGACAAGACTACAAGAACGTTGTCTGGTTCATCTTCGTATGGTCCGTCCTTGCATGGTATGCCGTATTCAGACGTGAGACATTCGTCTAACGCATTTGTAGACGCCGATTCTTTCTCAGCGCGTCGTCCTCGCCCTCAGCCGTACGTTGCGCTGGATGGGAATAAAACCACCTTTCACCATTACGTCCCCACGGATGGGGGCAAGGTTAAGCCATCCCAGGCCGTCCCGTTGACAGGTTTGATCTTTTCGACGATCTAGTGCCGACTGAGTGACTGTACCCGTAGTAGTCAATGCCAATGTGCGTGCCAGGGAGCAGTGGTTAGAACATCGAGACGATTATTCTCTATTGCGCCGTTGAGTCCTCCTGTGGTTCCTTCATAAACCGCACTGACTACGTGACATAGAGTCATGGCAACGTATACAAAGCACTGACCCGCTTGCTGAATCAGATGACGAGGATTTCTTGAATGACCATGCCAGCCTGAGGTTGGACTACCGTGAGTGATTATAAAGATATATCTACGATCCATCTGGCTGATGGTATCATGACAGAGCGCCGCTTGCACGTCTTGGATTTATTCAGGCCGCCGTCGACACCGTCTCGCTTCCCCGCTTCGGGGTAACTCTTTCTGATCTGCCCTGCTTGTTTTCTATTTATTGGGATCTATTGCCTGTGTAAAAGTTTTCTTGAAGGCTCGAACGAGACAATCCGCGGCAATCAGCGTTGCACTAATATAACCATGATCTCAAACGACTGACCACCTCAAATGATGTAACGCGTGCGCGCACGAAGCTGGTCTGTCGTTGTGTAACTTACCTGCATGTATTATGCTGAACTTTCTCGATCGAACATCATCGTAAGCAAGTACCCTGAAGTCATGGATCGTCGTCTATGTATTAGATGAGCGCACACAAATAACAGTGCATGATCAAATAAGTCATTACATGATCTCGAGTTCGAGCAAGCATCGACTTGCAGTACGAGGAGGACAGGGAAAGAAATACGAGATGTCCGGTAGAAGCGAGGCTTACACACTCATCAACGTCCATCCTCCACATCAATAAATACATAGACAATTAACCTGACAATCGCAACACGATGTCCATTGAGATGAATCTACCTTGTATAAGAGGTAGATGAGAGAGTTCAAATTATAAAACAACAGTTCATTTAAAAGAAAGACAATGTGCACATCCAGTCCCCTGTAGGATAATTAAAAGGGGCAAGGCATCAAAACGCACCCGGAAGTGCGAGGACAAGGTGAGCGAACCCATCACGCTCGCGTTTGGGTAGCTCGGCAGGAGCACTAACTCGCCTGGCGCGGCGCTCGTCTTCATCCACAATGCGACCATCCACGCCATCAGCCGACGGGAGTCCAGACACACGGCGCTTGAGTTTCGACATCATGTCACGGCCAGTGAGTGCACGTGAATTGAGGGCGCTGAGATTGACTTCTGTGAGTGAACTCGACGACGAATTGGAAGTCCCTGAAATTGTTGTGGTGGTGACTAACAGCCCTGGGCCTGAAAGAGATGGTACGGCATGGGTCTTGGGTAGGGGTGTAAAGAATTCTCCCTGTCCCGGAATCGGCGGCGTGATTTCAGCCTCGGGATTCTGCTCGCCATCTGTTCCTTCACCGGACCCTACATGATGCTGCAATACGTCGGTCTTCATGCGGAGAGGGGAACGCAAAAATGTAGGTAGAGGAATCGGGGGGCGGTGATACTCGTCCTTGACAGCGGTGGCGGTGGCAGAGTGCCCATGGGAACTCAGGTGTGCCGTAATCTGTTCCAGAGAAGGGGGACGCACGCTGGCACCGTTCAGCTGGCGATAGTGTACCTGTTCAACCCATGGCTTGACAGAAGGGAATTGGACGGGTCCAGTTGGATCTGTCTGTTGCAAGGTCTCGAATAACGCCAGTGGAGAATCGAGGCCCGGTGAGGGTAAGGTATAGTGGAGGATGGCCGGAGACTCTGGAGGAGTTTTTGGGAGTGCCGTGGCCGTCGGGGAGGGAGGGGCATTGACCTTGGATAAAAACAGAGCGCGACGTTCGACTGAGAAAGTATTAGCGCAACACTCGAGACGAGGACTGAGGAGCTCACTCTGCTTGGTCTTGTGGGCTTTCATCGCAAGTTCCTTTCGCAGGTTAGACTCCTTCTTCGTGCTGGCACTCCTCGTGGACGCGAGAAGTGCTTCGAAATGGGCAGGGTCAAGACCCTTTCCGGTGAAGGAAGTGTCCGTTGGGCGTAAGGGAGAGGATTGCCTATGAAAACGGGGAGAAAAGACGGGAGGAGGACTAAGGAAAGAAGATCTGTATTCGTCTTCCTGACTGGGGGGAGAAGGGGGTTGTGCATCTAAAGGAGAGGATAAGTGAACGGGTGGGTCATCCGCGAGGGAGATAGATATGGAAGGAATGGACAGGTTTGGGAGAGCCATAGATGAAGATTAAGAATACGGGAGGGATAGTAAGGGGGGTTGATTCATAAAGGAGATGCGTGAGGCGGCCAGCACCAGTTTGAGCAGAGCACAGGAGAGGCTTTGGACACCCAAGCAATAGTACAAGTCGAAGGGGTTCAAAAGGTGGGATGTCGCCTACGTGGAGTCACTCGGGTACAATTTCTTTCCTTAGAAACCATCACCCCTCGCTTTATTATAAAATACAACACTTTCTTCCGAATTGCCCCCTTGAGTGGGTCTTTACGTGTCAACCTTCTCGACCTTCGCCGCCTCCGCTAACTTCTCCACAAATAACTTCTTCGCATCTACCCAAACACGCGCACGCTCTCTATCCGGGAATTCCAGCAGAGAGGGGAGAAGGTCAGCACTGAATTGCTCTGACGCTTCCCTGGGAAGCAGAGTGGGGAGATGGTCGATAGAGATAACCTCCAAAGGCGGATTTTCGGGACTGTTGGTAACCATGCATCATCAGCTTCCTGTTATGTGACCGAGGGTGCTCTTGACACGACTCACCCGACGGCTACAGCGACTGTCGGCTCGGGGAAAGTGGTGTTCACGGAATAAATAGGAATGGGGTTGTTCGGATTCGTCGTGTCACAACTGACATCCACGACAACCCTTAGCCGTCGAGTGTTCCCCACGGAATCGATTTGTTCCTCGGTCACGAACGGGGAAATACGTGTCGTGAGGTAGATACAGTTGATAAAAATGTCAACATCGAGTATCTCCTGGAACGGCCCGCCCTTCGCGGTTTCATCCAAGTCCCATTTGACAATGTTGTCTCTATACAAGCCAGATTAAGCCACATCAGGCCGAATAGCATGGACGCACTCATCGAGCCCGATTTTCCTGAACAAGTCAACGGCGCCACGTCCGCAGCGCCCGAGGGCACCGATAATAAGGGCTTTGACATTGGCTTCTCTACCTCCGAGCTTCGCTTTCACATCGGCTACCATCTCCTGTTCATTAGGATATGGCTCTAAGCGGCCACGTTTTTCCCCGTTCGTTTGTGCGGCGTACGCCAACGCTCCGGCTGCGGCGCCAGCGAAACCCGCATGGAAACCGAACGCCGCGATGCGCCTACCATTCACGTCATTCAAAAACTCCAAGTCGTACAGAGTTCCACCTCCACGGTGGAAGCGGGCCAGAACCGATGACCAGCCTGCTTGCTGTTTGTAACAATGTGCGAACTGCACATGCGTGTGGGAAAGGGGAGCATCAGAGACAGGCAGCTCCTTCAATCCGATGATGGGTATATCAGTCGGGGCTCCGGGCCAAGAGTCGTTCTCGACGAGCTCGCATCCAACTCTAATCACCTGAGTTAACACGGTTTACGGAGGGTCAATTTTGAGCGAGCGTACGCTTGATATTCCGAGTCGTCGAAGATCCTCTGTTGATCGCGCTCAACGTAAATCTTGAAACCCACTTCAATGAGCTTGCGGGCCGTGGTGGGGGTAAGAGCTGCTCGACGCTCGAATGGCTTCTTCTCACAACGTAGCCAGAAGCACTTGTCCGACATGGTGAACAGTCGAGGCTGGTGCTACAGAAAAAATAATTGTCATATCGTGACCGCGATTAGCACCGGTTATGTAATGGATATCTGTAGATTTGAGCACACGGCCCGGTCCGTTCTGACCGCTCCCTTGACTCCTCCCTGTGTCTTCAATGCCTATTCCTCCTTCTTTCTCTTCTTTCCCACCCTCCTTCAGTTCTTTTCCGGACATAGGAGACAGCTCCAGAAAAGATCCAGGGACCGCAGCCTCTAGCGCACCCCCTGCGCAACAGCGAGATCTCAAAGACGAAGACAAACAGAGCAATCGCAAGAAGAGGAAACGTGACAGACAGGACAAAGGTTCTAATTTGGGTCAGATCCCTCCCAGTGAACGCAGGAGCGGAAGTCGGGGTTTGCAAGATCACGGTCAAGTCTTTCATGATGATGAAAGAATAAAGGCCGAAGAGGACTCTGCGCGTAGAGCAGGACAACAAGATGATTCGCAACTTGTCTTCTTCTCGGATAAGAAGGGCGACCCGTTGAATACACAATACGGAAAGATATATTCCAGAGATATACCTAAATATCACCTGGCCGGATGTGAGTAGTCTTGGCGTGATTTCATGACTACTAATAATGCAGAAGCGGGCAGGAAAGTCCTCGGGCTGACATCAGCTTGGACAATTGTGCGCCGTAGCAACCGAACCGTAGGAATTGTAGTTGGTGGACGCCAAAAGGTATGCCTCTAGCACTCTTTATATATTATGTTTCGTGTACTAGAGTGGCTATTAGCTCCTAGGTATCAGTGATACTCGTTCGCGAAATATACTCAAGGCTACCCCAAGGCGTCGGCTTGTAGCGTCAGCGGATGCAAGTCGCAAATATCAGGAGACGGACGGCTTCATCCCCCTGCCCTCTCGTAGGCTGCGTCTTGTCGAACCAAAAGACTATAGGTCTATCGTTCCCTCAAAGGATCGTGATTCTGAAAGCGATTCTTCGTCGTCAGCGGCGGCGGTGTCAGACAGCGACGATGATGATGATGACCGTGACACAGTATTCTCTTCGAACCACGAGAAGATGAGATCCCTCGAGGAGCAGCTCTCAGAAGACCCATCCTCTGTATCAACGTGGCTTTCCCTTCTTTCGCTCTCATTATCCCAAGTGCCCGTTGCATCCAAGAATTCTTCCAAAGTCCGGTCCGAAATCACACACTCTATTCTCGGTCGTGCTTTACCAAGTCTTCCGGAGGGCTCTTCGACCCGCATCCGACTCCTGTATCTTCATGCAGGAGAAGAACTATGGACAAGTGAGAGGTTGGGGCAAGAGTGGGAAAAGGCATTGACTACAGGGGACATCAATATCTCTTTGGCATGGCTCGATTGGCGAATTCGAAACGGATCTCGTGGAGTAGATGGGATCCTCGAAGCTGCTACTCGAGTACTTGCTTCTGCAGAGAGTGAGTTGGAAAGACTGAGAGTCTTTTGGCGATTGACTTGTGCGTTACGTCAGGCGGGTATGTTGAGTTTTACTCGTTTTCATTCATGAGATTGCTAATACTTTTTCAGGTTTCATCGAGCGGTCCATGGCATTGTTCCAAGCACAAGCAGACATGTATTTCCAACCGCCATATCTATCGTATACATATATTTACGCCGAATGCTTTCGCAGCGCAGGTTTTAATAATCCACCAGTGATCAACCAGCTCCCATTTGAAGAACAGATGAGCAATCTCGAGGAGTATTGGGATTCGGAAGCTCCACGAATGGGCGAGTCCGGATCAACCGGTTGGGCGGATTGGTACATAGCGGGAAAGCCAGAGCGGTCGCCAAGACTCGCGCCAGCTAGTACGACTCCAATTCCTC
>Ga0193693_1000057_pt1 | contig 14422 bp, 10 predicted proteins | sample L3a2metaG_FD_144916 | JGI IMG/M metagenome (GOLD analysis project Ga0193693, IMG submission 144916) | Soil microbial communities from a riparian zone of the East river system, Colorado, United States - L3a2 | ecosystem: Environmental > Terrestrial > Soil > Riparian zone | place: USA: East River...
CCCGACGATTTCGCCGTGGAGATTGACGAGCGGACCGCCCGAATTGCCGCCGTAAATTGCGGCGTCATGCGCCAGCCAACGCACCAGCGCGCCCACGTCCTCGCCATCCAACCGCATCCGGCCCGCGCTGCCGAAGAGGCGAGGCATCACCATTTCCACGTTGCTGATAATACCGAGCGTGACCGATTGGGAGAGGGCCATCGGGCTGCCCATCGCCAGGATGGAATCGCCGACCTGCATTTTCGAGGAATCGCCAAACACCGCCGGTTGGAATTCGCGCGGAGTTTCCGGCTTGAGTTTAATGATCGAGATGTCCGTCAGCGGATCGGTGCCGACCAGTTCGGCTTCGATTTCCTCGCGGTTCCACAGCGTGCAGAACATCCGCTCGCCGTGGCCGGCGACATGATGGTTGGTGATGATGTAACCGTCTTTGGAAATGATCGCCCCGCTTCCAACCCAGCCGCCCAAAGCCGCGGGGAGGTTGGCAGATAGATGAGCGCCGCCAAAAGCGGCATGCGCAACCGACGACAAAGGCTAAAACCCATAGGCCTTTTCTTTTAATTCAATTTGAGAGAGAAGCAAGGCGATAGTATGCCCACCGCGGCAGGTTGGCAGGAATATTTTGTGGCAGGAAAATCGGCAGGAAGGGATACTTCGCGCTATGGACCATAGTGCCCTCTCAGCCACCGCATTTGACAAGGTCGCGAAGAAATTGAACTCCGAGGCTGTCCCGGGTAAGTTCGCGCCCATGGAAATTTATGACCATCCGACATTTAGAATGGCCTGCCAGCAGTTCGAGCTCGTGGCCGACCACCTGCAAATTCCTGAATCGGAACGTGAACGAATCCAATATCCCAAGCGCTCGATGACCGTCGCTTTGCCGATTCGTTGCGACGATGGCACCGTGCGAGTCTTCCCCGGATATCGCGTGCAGCATCACCTGACGCTCGGGCCCACCAAAGGCGGGCTGCGCTATCATCCGGACGTAACCCTGGGAGAGGTGGCGGCGCTGGCCATGTGGATGAGCTGGAAATGCGCGCTCACCGGCCTGCCCTATGGCGGCGCCAAGGGTGGGATCGCCTGCAACCCGTCGCAGATGTCAACCGGCGAACTGGAGCGGCTGACGAGAAGGTTCACTCAGGAGATGATCCCGTTCATCGGACCGCAAGTGGATGTGATGGCGCCGGACCTCGGAACGAACGAACAGGTGATGGCCTGGATAATGGATACGTACTCCGTCCATGCGGGCTATACCGTGCCAAGCATCGTGACCGGCAAGCCGGTGAACCTCGGCGGCTCGCTGGGCCGACGGGAAGCCACTGGCCGCGGTGTTGCTTATCTGGTCAATCGCGCATCGGACACGATTGGCCTGGACATGAGCAAAACCACGGCAGTAGTACAAGGTTACGGGAACGTGGGTTCCATCGCGGCGCTATCGTTGGCTCGTTACGGTTCGAAGGTCATCGCGGTAAGCGACGTCCATGGCGGGATTTACAATCCTAAAGGTCTGGATTTGTGGGGGCTCGAGAAGCATGTGGCGGCGAACCGAACTGTCGCTGATTTCCCTGAATCCGAACCGGTCACAAACGATAAATTATTGCTGCTCCCGTGCGATATCCTCGTTCCCGCCGCCCTGGAGCGTCAGATCACGGGGGACAATGCCGCCAAAATAAAGTGCCGGATCCTGGCTGAAGCGGCCAACGGCCCGACCACGCCGGAAGCGGACGAAATTCTGAATCAGCGGCCAGAAATTTTTGTGCTTCCCGACGTTCTGTGCAACGCTGGCGGCGTGGTGGTGTCGTATTTCGAGTGGGTCCAGGACTTGCAAAGCTTCTTCTGGGGCGAAACGGAAGTGGTGGATAAGCTGTTCCGGATTCTGGAAAACGCCTACACTCAGATCCTTGGCTCGGCGAAGAAGGAGAAGATCTCGATGCGATTGGCAGCGCTGAGTCTGGGGATTAAACGGGTGCAGGAGACGAAGAGGGTGCGCGGCCTGTTCCCGTGAGCCGGGAGCACGACAGCGTGGAAATTTTTCGGTTTTGGGCTATAGATTACCGGTCTGATGCAAAAACTTGAACCGCCTGAACTGCACAGCCTTTCCGCTGGGATAGGGTGGCTGGAACTGGGCAACCTGTCCGAAGCGAAAGCCGCGCTGGGTGAGATAGGACCGGCTTACCAAAACTATCCGGATGTTCTGGAGTTGCGCTGGGCCATTTCTGCCGCCGAGGAGAAATGGTCCAACGCCTTGCAGATCGCCAGAATGCTGTTGCACCACGCGCCGGAGCGTTCATCCGGCTGGCTGCATCAGGCGTACGCCTTGAGACGCGTCCCGGAGGGCACCGTGAAGAGCGCATGGACTGCATTGCTGCCGGCATTCGATAAGTTCCCGCGGGAATTCATCATTTGCTTCAATCTTTCCTGCTACGCCTGCCAGATGAAGCAGCTTGACGCCGCCAGAGTTTGGTTCAAGCGCGCGGTGGTCCTTGGGGGGAAGGACCGCGTGAAGCGGATGGGGCTCGAAGACCCCGATTTGAAGGAATTGTGGCAGGAAATTAAAACGCTGTAGACTGGGTTTTTTGCACCTGTCAATCATCCCATTAACACCGCGGCTTCAGCCCGGTGGAACGTGCGGGCGAGGCACCGTTAGCCGTTTCAACGGCTTGCGGTCGTAGCGACAAAGCGTTGAAACGCTTCCTTACGGCCGCGCTGTCCTCACTCCAGCTCGCGTATCCAGATATTTCGATACCGAACCGGATTTCTATGGTCCTGCAGGACCAACGGCTGCTTCAGCGGATGCGGTTCATACTTCGGCGCGCCCACAAACGCGGTGGTTCCTTTGATTTCCACGTTGTCCTGCACCAGCACGCCGTTTTGCAGGACCGTGACGGTTGCGGGCCTGGTAAGTTTTTTTGAATCATCGAACCTGGGGGCATGGAAGATGATGTCGTAGGTTTGCCATTCACCCGGTTTGCGGGAAACGTTGACCAAAGGAGCGTGCTGCTTGTAGATAGCACCGGCCTGGCCATGGAAGTAGGTCGGGTTGTTGTAAGAGTCGAGCACCTGGACCTCGTAACGCCCTTGCAACAGGATTCCGCTGTTGCCCCGCCCCTGGCCGTCTCCCTTCACCTCGGAGGGGGACGCCCATTCCACGTGGAGTTGGCAGTTGCCGAACTCCTGTTTGGTGCTGATATTTCCGGTCCCATTAACGGTGGCGATTCCATCATTCACAACCCACTTCGCCGGGCCCTTTTTCGCGCTTTCCCATTGTGAAAGGTCTTTCCCGTCGAACAGCACAATCGCATCGGAGGGCGGCGGGCCAGGCTCGATGACGCGCGGCTCATCTTTAGGCGGCTGGATTTCACCGGAGTGGTCGGCGGCGAGTGCGCTGGATGCAAACAGCAAAGTAGCGAGAACAAACTGCAAGTGGTGGAATTGAAGCTTCATATGGTGGCCGGAGCGATAGCAAAGCCGGTCCGTTTGGCAACGAAAAAACATCTGAATAACTCGTTAATAACTTTTTGTGACCCGCCGTTGACTTCGGCGCGCATGATTAGTACCAAGATAGCCGATCCAAAGTAGATCGACTTAAACGAAATGAATACAAATCCAAATCAAAGCAACTCGAAGAACATCCTTAACCCGGACGTCGAAATCAAAGGCACCATCAAGTTTTCAGGCGAACTGACTTTCGACGGAAAACTCGATGGTGATATCACTTCGGATGGCACGCTGCAGTTGGGCGACAATGCCGTCATTAAGGGGAACCTGAACGTCAATTCGGTGGTTATCCGCGGCAAGGTCAACGGCAATGTGATTGCCAAGGAAAAGATTGAGATCAAAACGAAGACCGAATTGTTTGGCGATATCCGCGCGCCCCGGCTGATGATCGAGGAAGGCGTGACCTTCGTGGGCAAGAGCGAAGTCAATCCGAACAAGGTCACTGCTCCCCCGGTTCCGGCTACAGCTCCGGCCACGGATGGCGCGAAAACTCCCGAACCGGCCAAGGCTGGACGGTTTTAATTTTGTTAAGTCTGGGCAAGGGCCGGTGGCGCTTCAGCGCATCCCGACCATTGTCTGGCCGGGTGTCAGCCCCGAGGCCCATTTCTCTTGAGCGCGATCACTCTTAAGGGCCCGCCGGCGTCCGGCGCGCCGCGCGCGATGCCCACCCCGAACCAAAACAAAATCTCGGTCACGTGCCCCAAGTGCGGGCATGTGCAACCCGAGCCCAAGGGGGCTTATTCAACGGTCTGCAAGCAATGCCGCTCGCATTTCCGGTTGGAGGATGTGGCGGAGGCGGCGCCCGGCCCGCGCAAAGCGCCGGAGAAGCCTGCGATTGAGCTAAAGCAGGTTATCTGTTTTCAGTGCGGCACCGAACTGCAGGTACCCGCCGCGGCGGAGTCCACAATGTGCAAACGTTGCAGCAGCCATGTGGACCTGCGTGATTACTCAATCACTCAGACCGTTTCGAAAAACTTCCGGACCCATGGCCGGTTCGTCCTCGAGGAAAAGGGCTACATCATGAACACCGACTCCGTGGTCGGTGATGCGGTTATTAAAGGGCGGTTCATCGGCAAAATCGTCGGCGTGCGAAGCCTCGAAATCCATTCCAGCGCCAACATCAAGGGCAGTGTTTCCACGGGCAAACTGATCATTCCGGCCGGGCATCATTTTCGCTGGCCGGAACTGAATATCGGCGGCGCTGACATCGGCGGGGAGCTTGTCAGCACGATCCACTCGACTGGCACCGTCCGGCTTCGCGCGACGGCTCATTTTTTTGGGGACATCGAAGCCGTCAATCTGGTTATCGAGAGTGGGGCAGTTTTTGTTGGCCAGGCGAGAATCGGCGCCAAGCAGCAGCCAGCGGCGGAGGACATGCAGCAATCAGCACCGGCAGCGACTCGTGCAGCCTCGACCCGAAGCGCCCCCATCCGTAAACCGGCAGATCACCCCACTAACTTTTTAACTCCCCGTACCTCAGATTCGTCCTTTTCGGTCTGTAATAATCGTGGCGGTCTATTCCGACGCTGCCCAAACCCAGCGTCGCGAGATCTCAGGGTCGGTTAATGTAATGACATGAGCGCGAACAATGTGGGCGCACCCGGAGTCGGGGAGCGCCGGTCTCTTCGGGTATTGGTCGTGGAAGATTCCGAACCGGACGCAGTGCTCCTGATTGACGTTCTGGAGCGCGGCGGTTTCGATGTAACCCACCAACAGGTCAGCGGTGAAGCCGAGATGCGCGCGGCGCTGGACAAAGGCGAATGGGACGTCATCCTGGTGGACCACTCGATGCCGCAATTCAGCTCGCTGGACGCCCTGGACCTAATCAAACAGTACGGGCTGGACGTCCCTTTCATAATCGTTTCCGGCCACATTGATGAGGAAACCGCCGTCGCCGCGATGCAGGCCGGCGCGCATGATTACATCATGAAAGAACGCCTCGCCCGCCTGGTGCCGGCCGTGGAGCGCGAACTCCGGGAGGCAGCGGTGCGAAAGGATTTGCGCCGAGTGCACGAGGACCTTGAAATCCGCGTTGGCAAACGCACGCAGGACCTTCAGGCGGCTAATCAGAAGCTGCAAAACGTCATTGCCGAAAGGAAACGGCTGGAAACCGAACTGCTCGAGATCGCGGAAAACGAACGGCGGCGGATCGGACTCGATCTGCACGATGACCTGGGCCAGAAATTGACCGGGCTTTCAATGATGATCAAAGGGGTGGAACACAAGTTGGCGATTGACCGGCACCCCTGCGTTGCCGAGACGCGCAAAATTTATGCCCTCATCGAAGAAATCATCACTCACACGCACAACCTGGCGCACGATTTTAGCGCGCTCAACGCCAAGGGTGGAGATCTGGCCTCAGTGCTCAAGGAACTGGCCGAAAACGTGAAGCGCATGTTTGATATTTCCTGCGGCTTTTCAGCCCGGGGAACTATTCCTCCCTTTCCCGAGGATGCCACCATGCAGCTCTACAAAATCTGCCAGGAGGCAGTCAGCAACGCCATCAAGCACGGCAAAGCGGAGCGTGTCTGGATTTCGCTCGCCTGCCTCGAACACGACCTCGTCCTGACCGTGAAGAACGACGGCCTGCCATTTTCACAACCGGAATCGGCGAAAAATCGGATGGGCCTTCGAATCATGAATTACCGCGCCAACACCATCGGCGCAACGCTGGATATCAAGTCCAGCGGCAAAAGCGGCGCGATCGTGACCTGTTTGATGCCGCTAAAGAATGGGGCGAGGCCGGACGCGAAAGCAGTTAGCGCTTACTGATAGGAAACCCTTTCAAACACTTCGGAGGTATCACGTTTTTGGGATCGTCCATGCTTCCGGGCGGCCTTGGCGAAAATAAGACCGGAGATTAAGATAGGGATTAAGATCAGAGATTAAGATTGGGAACAAGCCGTCTTGACATGCCTTCCGCCGGGCAATAACGATTATCAATATCGGTTACCGATATTTTATCGTTTTGAAACAGCTCAACGTAAGTGGACTTGGGCAGAACTTCGTATTTCTAGCCCGGCAGGGCGAAAGAAAATAGCCCACCGATTCATCGGTGGGCCACGCGATGGAGAGCGACAAGTCCCGGCAGGGACGAAAGAAGAATACGTCACTGAATTTGTGCCCCGGCGCACTAAGCCGTAACGATGCAGTTGGAAATTCCCCTCACCCCGGCCCTCTCCCCGTCGGAAGGGGCGAGGGTGATGGTGTGCTTTCGCAAAACGCACAAAGGGCTTCCCTCTCCCCATCCGATGGGGAGAGGGCCAGGGTGAGGGGTTGCTTCAACTGCATCGTAACGGCTAAGTCGGCCCGATTTCCCGGCGTATCTATCCGCCCATGAATCTGGTCCAAACAGCGATGCGACGGCCATGGACGATTGTGGTGGCCGTGGTCGCAATTGTTTTGGGGGCCGGCCTCGCGCTCCAGCGGATGTCGCGGGACATCTTTCCGCCGCTTGGGATACCGACCATTTACGTCGCGCAGCCCTATGGAGGCATGGACCCGGCCCAGATGGAGGGTTACCTGACCTATTTCTACGAGTATCACTTTCTTTACCTCACGGGCATCGAGCACGTGGAATCGAAATCGATCCAGGGCGCTTCGATCATGAAACTGCAATTCCACCCCGGAACGGACATGTCGCAGGCGCTTTCGGAGGTCATCGGCTACGTGAATCGCGCCCGAGCGTTCATGCCACCTGGCACGGTGTCGCCGTTCGTGATGCGATTCGACGCGGGAAGCGTGCCGGTGGGATACCTGACGTTCTCGACCGATAACACGAACCGCACGGTCGGAGAAATGCAGGATGCGGCGCTGAACCTGGTGCGTCCGCTCTTTGCCACGCTTCCCGGGGTCTCCGCGCCGCCGCCGTTTGGCGGCAGCGCGCGCACCATCGTGGTGAACGTGAAACCGGACCGGATGAGAGCTTACAACCTTTCGCCGGACGAGATCGTCCAGGCGATGGCGCAGGCCAACACGATCAGTCCTTCAGGCAACATGAACCTGGGGGACAAGTATCCGATCGTGCCGGTCAACGCCATTGTCAAAAACATCAAGGACCTCGAAGGAGTGCCGTTGCGTTCCAACTCCAGCAGCTCGGTTTTTCTGCGAGACGTGGCCAGTGTTGAGGACACGGCTGACATCGTGACCAGCTACGCGCTGGTGAACGGCCGGCGCACGGTCTACATCCCGGTCACAAAGCGGGCGGATGCCTCGACGCTGTCGGTGGTGAATTTGGTGAAAGGGAACCTGGAAAAATTTCAGAGCGTGTTGCCCGCGGACGTCAAAGTGAGCTATGAATTTGATCAGTCGCCGGTGGTGCTCGGGGCGATCAAAAACCTCACCAGGGAAGGAGCGCTCGGGGCAATTCTAACAGGCCTGATGGTCTTGCTGTTTCTGCGCGACTGGCGCAGTGCCTTGATTGTCGTGCTCAACATCCCAATTTCGCTTTTCGCCGCCAGCTTTGCGCTGTGGCTGACCGGTCAGACGGTGAACCTGATGACGCTGGGAGGGCTGGCCCTGGCCGTGGGTATTTTGGTGGACGAAGCCACAGTGACGATTGAAAACATCCACGCACGCCTCGTAGGCAGCGCGCGCGTGGCGCGCGCTGCCTACGACGCAACCATCGAAACCACGGCGCCGAGGTTGCTGGCGATGCTTTGCATTCTGGCGGTGTTCATCCCGGCCTTTTTTATGACGGGGGCGGCCCGGGCGCTGTTTGCACCGATGGCGCTGGCGGTAGGCTTTTCGATGGTCGCCTCGTATTTGCTTTCCAGCACCCTGGTCCCGGTGTTGGCGGTTTGGGTCTTGCGAGGCCACGACGCTGCCCCGGTTGCCGAGAAGAAAAACACCACGTTCGAGCGGTTCAAGATGGCCTATGGGCGATTCGTGCAGAAAACCATCGGCTGGCGTTGGCTGGTTGTGCCAGTCTATCTCGTGGCGGCAGCGCTGCTCATCTGGCTGGTCGGGCGGCGGCTTGGCGTGGAGATTTTTCCGCAGACCGACGCTGAGCAATTGGCGGTGCGCCTCCGCGCGCCAGTCGGCACGCGCGTGGAGAATACCGAGGCCATCGCGCTACGCGTGTTGGACCTGATCAAACGCGAAGCCGGGCCCAGCAACGTGGCGCTCACGATGGGGTTGGTGGGGGTCCACGCGCCCAATTATCCGATCAATCTCATCTACCTCTGGAATGGCGGTCCGGAAGAAGGTTGGCTGGCCGTGCAGTTCAAACACGATTGTGGCATTCGGGTCGAAGCCTTCAAGGAACGTTTGCGGGACGTCTTCGCCCGCGAGTTGCCCGAGGTGCGCTTTTCGTTTGAACCGAGCGACATTGTGAACCGCGTGATGAGCTTCGGCGCCAGCACACCGATTGAAGTTGCGGTGAGCGGGCCCTCCCTGGCCGGGAGCGAGGAGCACGCGAAGAAGCTGTACGAAAAACTGAAAAGCATCCCCGCATTACGTGACGTGCAGTTTGTGCAGTCACTGGACTTTCCCACGGTGGACGTGAACGTGGACCGGGAGCGGGCCGGGTTGCTCGGAGTGAAGGTTGGCGATGTGACGCGTTCGCTGGTGGCGGCCACGACCTCGAGCCGGTTCACGGTCGCGAATTTTTGGGCCGACCCGAAATCGGGAGTGAGTTACAACCTGCAAGTTCAAATTCCACAAGCCAAAACAACTTCGCTCGAAGATCTGAAGAATGTCCCGGTGTCGGCGGGCAACGGAAAATCCGTTTTGCTCCGCAACATCGCCACCGTTACGCCGGGGACCGCAGTCGGACAATACGAACGTTACAACATGGCTCGGGTGGTGAGCATCACGGCGAACATTCACGGGGCGGACCTTGGCACTGTGGCAAAGCAAATCGAGCGGGCCATCGCGGATGCCGGCACGCCGCCGCCTAAAACCAGCGTCGCGCTACGCGGCCAGGTGGTGCCGCTGCGCGAGGTTCTGGGCGGGTTTCGGACGGGTTTAGTCGTCGCGGTCGTGGTGAACATTCAGTCCGCGATGGGCGCCATCATGTCGGTCGGCGTCGCCGTGGCGAACGCGATCCTGCTGGTGACCTTCGCGGAGCGCAGCCGGCTGAGCGACGGGAACGCGCGGCAAGCGGCGGCAAACGGCGCGCAAAGTCGCCTGCGTCCGATTCTCATGACGAGCTGCGCGATGATTGCGGGCATGGTGCCGATGGCGCTTGGCCTGGGCGAGGGCGGCGGACAAACCGCGCCGCTGGGCCGCGCGGTAATCGGCGGACTGGTGCTGGCGACCTTAGCGACGTTGTTGGTGCTGCCGGCCGTGTTTGCGCTGGTGCAGAGCCGCGCGAAGACGCGGTCGCGCTCGCTCGACCCGAACGATTCTCACAGCGACCAATTTGATCTTGCGGACCCGAAGTTGAACCTTACTCACTGACCCAGTCTTTATGAACCGAACATCATTGCTCCTGCGCGCAAACCTGGCCGGAGCGCTTCTGTTGCTCGCGCCGCGAGGGGCTCAGGGCGCGGAGGCGCCCAAACCTATTGAAGTGAAAGTGGCGCAGCCGACGCGAGGGGAAATCGCGGAGCTCGCGAAGTACAAAGCCGAGCTCCGGGTGGCGGAACCAGATTACGAGCGGGTGAGCGCCGCCCAGAAGAAAGCGCCGGACCTGGTAACGCCTCAATCCGTGGATGAAGCCAGGGGCCGGCTGGAAGTCGCGCAGGCCAACCTCGAGCGGACTGAAACACTGCTGAAATATGCTCACATCACAGCACCCTTCTCGGGAATCGTGACCGCGCGTTTTGTGGACCCGGGCGCGTTCATACCGTCGGCTACGTCCGGGAGCGCGGCGCAAACGGCGGCTATCGTGACCATCGCGGACTTCAACACCGTGCGAGCGCAAGTGGCATTGCCTGAGGTCGAAGCATCCCTCGCCCAGGTCGGTCAGCCGGTCAAAGTGACCGTCGAGGGGCTCGCGGGAAAAACTTTCGACGCGAAAATCAGCCGGCTCAGTTACGCCCTCGATGAAGCCACCAGGACGATGCTGGTGGAGGCTGATCTGCGCAACCCGGAGCTGGTGCTGCGGCCCTCGATGTATGCCATGGTGAGGGTCGGCGTGGAGAAACACACGGATGCGTTGCTGCTCCCTGTGGATGCGCTGGTGATGGAGAAGGCGAACGCCTCCGTGTTCATCGCGGAGAGCGGCAAGGCAAAGAAGAAGGCGGTACAGCTTGGTTTTAACGACGGCGCGAAGGTCGAGATCCTGGGCGGGCTGATGGGAAACGAACAGATCATTCTGGTTGGCAAATTGACTCTGGTGGACGGCGCGCCGATTAGTGTGGTGGAGGGCAAATGAACGGATGCAATCTGCGAGTGGCTGTTTATGCGGCGGCGATAGCGGCGGGCTGTTTTGACGCGGCGGCGCAGGAGACGAATCGCTCGGAGCACCCGATAGATTTGCCAACCACCTTGCGCCTCGCAGGGGCGCAGAATCTTGACGTTCAGATTGCGCGCGAACGGACGAAGGAAGCGCGAGCCGGCCAGGACAGCGCCGTCCTGCAGTTCTTTCCGTGGATTTCGCCCGGCATCGGCTATCACCGGCGCGACGGCGAGGCCCAGGCTGTTCCTTCCGGGGTTATTTCTGACGCGCACTTCCAATCCTATTCCCCGGGAGTTTCGCTCACCGCCCAAATTCCTCTCGGCGACGCGATCTACAACTCGCTGGCGGCGAAACAACTGGTCAAAGCCTCCGACCAGGCGCTGGAAACGCAACGACAGGAAGCAATCCTCGTGGCCGCGAGGAGCTACTTCGAACTGGTGAAGTTGAGGGCGATGCTGGATGTCGTCAAACAGGCGATTCAGCTTTCGGAGGACTACGAACAGCAACTGCATGCCGGCGTCGCCAGCGGGGTCGCGTTTCGCGGTGACGAGCTTCGAGTGCAAACACAAACGGAGCAGTATCGGCTTGCGCATTCTGCCATGGACCCGCTCGTCGAGCGCGCTTTGCACAGGCGACCCGAATTGAGGGAAAGCCAGGCGCTCATCGCCGCCGCGCGCCAAAACAAAAAGGGCGCGGTTTACGGGCCGCTGGTGCCTTCCGTCGGGGCGCAGGTGTTTGGCGGCGGGTTGGGCGGCGGGCCTGATGGCGGACCGAGCGATTTCGGCGCGGAAGGAGATTATGCCGTCGGTCTGAGCTGGCGAATCGGCCCGGGTGGTTTGTTCGATTCGGGGAGAGTTAACGGCACGAAGGCGCGGTTGGCTGCAGTTGAGCTAACCGATATCAAGCTCAAGGATGCCATCGTCTCGGACGTGGTGAAAAGCCTGGTTCGGGTGAATTCCATGGCAGCTCAGATTCGGATTGCCGAGCGCAACCTGAACACCGCAAATGAAACGTTTCGTCTCACGCGCGAACGGAAACAGTTTGGCGTGGGCATCGTGTTGGAGGATCCGGCGAGCAGCCCCTGAATTGTCGCTGCGGGCGGTTGTGGAACCAGTGGCCGTGACATTCGACGAGAGGGCCGTCCAACCGGTATCAGTCAAATTGTTTTTGTAATCCACGCGATAGGTTTTGCCTGAAATGGACTGCCAGGAGAGGGTGACCGAACCGTTGGATGCGGTGATCGAAGCGATGGAAAGAGGAGCCGTAAGAGCAGTCAACGCGGCGGGCGTGCTCGTGACCGAGCCGAGGCTGTTGGTCACGACCACCATGTAATTACCTGCATCGTTCGTTTGAACATTATTGCGCGTATAACTGCTGGCGGTCGCGCCGGCGATGTTCGTCCCCTTGAAACGCCATTGATAGCATAAAGTCGCGGTGCCCGAAGCGCCGACGTTGAACGGAGCGGGATTGCCGGCGATGACGGTCACGCCTTGAGGTTGGGCGGTGATCGTCGGCGGGGTGTTGACGGTCAGGACGGCATTGGAACTGGTGACGACGCCTGCCCGGTTGCTCACCACGACCGAGTAGTTGCCGGCGTTCGTGGCCTGGACATTGTTTTTGGTGTAACTGCTGGCCGTGGCGGAGGCGATGCTGGCTCCATTGAAGCGCCATTGGAAATAGATGGGCGGAGCGCCGGTGACTCCAACCGCGAACGTTACGTTCGCCGCCAGGTTGGTGGCCTTGCTTAACGGTTGCGATGTGATCGTCGGCGGAGTCGGCGGAGTGTAGGCTGCCAGGAAATTCACACCGCTTTTGTTGGGCCCAAAGGACATCGGATTGGTAAAGCCGGCGGTGAACGTATAACCCTCAAGGCTTGCATTGACCGTATAGGTCCCAGCGGGCAAGCCGACGATCGTGTAAGTTCCATCGCTGTCGGTATATGCCATCCGTGTAGTCGAGACATAGACGCGGGCGCCCTGGACAGGACCGTTAGTCGTGCTGATCTGCCCGCCGATACGAAAGGTCGCGGGCGAGCCAATGACCACAATGACAGATTTACTGGTCACGCCGCCTTTCATGTCGCTGACGACACAACGCACAACGTATTCCCCCGCCGAAGCCCAGCTTTTGCTGGCCACGGGACCGTTGGTACCGAAATTTCCATCGCCGAAATCCCAGTAATACGCCAGGGCGTCGCCATTCGGATCGGTGGCGGTTGCATTGAAGCTGAGGGTGACGTTTATGGCGGCGTTGGTCGCGCTGGCGCTGAGGGCCAGCGTGGGTGGCGAATTGCCGGGGAAGAAACCAAAATTAACTACCACGTCGAGCGATTCGGGAGTTGTGCCGCCTTTACCGATCGGCGTGATATGAATGCCGGCGGTCGTGTCCGAATAGGTGCGGCCGATTACAATCGCCGAATCGTTTTTGCCGTCGGGTGAACCCGGGGTGGTGTCGAGCAGTTGGGTGTTATTGTTTGCAGTCCAGGCGGAGCGCAACCCGGCGCCGTTCATCAGCCACTTGTTGCTGGTGAACTTCTGGCGGAATTCTACGGAATAATTGGTCTGGCCGTTTATTGGGATAAGCAGCGCGCGAGTGGCCAGCGAGTTTTGGTTGTCGTGGGCGTAAATGCGATAAGTGCCATTGTTGCTGACGGTTTGCCAGTCACTGGTCGTCAGCCAATTCAGATAGGCCTTGTAACGCGCGTTGAAGTGATTGTTGCCCGCGCTGGCCGAACCCATCGTATCGAATACGTCCCCGTACTCCACGCTGGTGCCCGGCCCGGCGACGCTCTGGCCGCCGGTGTCCCAGTAATTCGCGTGCCACAAACCCCAATTATGTCCCAGTTCGTGCCCGGCGACGCCGGTAGAGAAGCTCGAGCGGAGCCAGGCGCCCGCCGCGCCGACGTATGCCAGGCCCGACCACCCAAATCCGGGCACCGCCCCCATGCAAATCACATCCCGATCATAATTCGCCAGGTTGTAACCCGCAGCCGTAGCCGCGCTGCGGGCGTCGGCCCGTAACGCATCGTAATAGTTATTGGTGCCGTAATACGAGGCAGGCTGTGGCATGCGGAAAGTCGGCGTAATGTCTGAACCGGCGCCATTGGTGTAGAATCCCGCGCGGCCATAGGACATCTCGGTGTAAAAGCTATTCAGGCCGCTGAGCAACGCAATGCCTGTGCTGTCAGCGAACGGTTGATTGGTGAGATCCGAAAAATCAACCCGGATTGTGGCAGAAGAACCTCGGTTGGCCCCCTATGTCGGCGGCAACCTCCTGGTTGAACGCGGTGGAACTAAGGCCCGACACTGTGCATATAGGATCTGAGATTTGGGCTTTGGCTGCGGCGGCTTCGGAAGGTTCGAGTATGCGGACCGGGTCTTCGGCAATGGCCGCCCGGTTATCCAGCTCGATTCCGTGGAGGGGTATGTTGTCGCGGGTGGGTTCGCCCAGGCGTCGTCCATAAACAAAGGCCTTGTAATCGTGATTGTTCACGGTGGCGACCCGGAACAGCGGGTCAACTTCGCGCTCCCTGCCTGGCTCGGCGAGGGCGCCCAGCACGGCGAGCCGACCGCGGCCACT
>Ga0193693_1000058_pt1 | contig 14394 bp, 16 predicted proteins | sample L3a2metaG_FD_144916 | JGI IMG/M metagenome (GOLD analysis project Ga0193693, IMG submission 144916) | Soil microbial communities from a riparian zone of the East river system, Colorado, United States - L3a2 | ecosystem: Environmental > Terrestrial > Soil > Riparian zone | place: USA: East River...
TTTATCGAAATAAGATCACCAGACTACCTCCTTACCTGGTGAAGTTCACACATCTTTCCATTCTTCGAGTGGAGCAGAACCCTTGGGAATGGCCTCCTAAGAAGCTTATGGACACACAATCTGCCACGAAGGACTTCATCAAGACAATTAAACATTGGATTGAGGATAATACATCTCCAGAACATCGTAACTTAATATCCGACTCCATCCTGTCCGAGGAATTGGGCCTAGAGTCACGACGGTAAAGTTCATTTTCACCGTTAGGTAAACCTTGTTCATGTCTCCCAGAAATAACTTCGCAACGTTCGCGAGTCAAGAAAATGACTTTCACAACACACCGATTCTCCATACTCGGTCTTCCTCGGCCTCGTCAACGACCTCGACTCAGTTAGAGAACTCTATAGTCCAGCCTTCTGACCTGTCGTATTCCCACTCCACAGTTCCCTCCCTCCCCTCTCCAGGACCTCTATTTATCAGTGATCACATTTTGCCGTCAACTCACTCATCGAACACATATCATTCCATTCCAGACGATTCCATTGATTCATCCACTGACGATGATATGCTAAAGCCCATTTCTGATATTCTTGCTCACGTCCGCAACGCGTCCTATGCCGGATCTAGTCGACCTTCCGCGCGAGCAAATCTTCTCTCGAAGAAGAGTCTGCCTGATCTAAGGCGGACCAGGTTTCCGCCGAGCCAGGAGATGCCCACAAAGTCTCCAATTACCCCATTGTGGAATCCTCTCACCGTTAACCGGTCTGTTGATCAGTTCTTTTCAGCTCGACAAGACTCATCTGGCTTTCTTGAGAGTGCATCTGTTAGTCCGCGCCCGGATCTGCCCCTTCTCAACGGAAACACTGCCTCTTCTCCTCTCACCCCGATTCGCCCGGCTCCTACAATGGATGGCGAACGGCATTCCTATTTTCGCCGCTTTTCCGTATTGCAGTCGCCCACGATTTTCAAAACTATCCCCGAATCTTTGCTTCACCTGGTGGATGCTGCCCGCGGAATCTTGTTCGCAGTCTCACAAATTTACCAAACGCTTCACCATTATACAGTATATGCCATCGACGAACGATTGGCGTCTGTACTGCTAAAAGTACTTAATCCTGCGAGCGGCTATATAACTCAGCTGATCAACGCGTTGGACCGCTTTGATTCGATGAGTCGTCGGGGGCAACCAACACCAGCGGTGTGTCGGGGCGTAGTTGAAAGCTGTAAGGATAACCTGGCTATATTTGGTAAAGCCGTTGGGGTTCTTGCGCTTCAGTTGAAAGTGCTCGCCACTCAAGACGACGTTCGCTACACGAGACAGATGCTATTGGTACTCTACGGTGCCACCGCAGAGATTTCCAATGCATGGGGATCAATGGTCCCGTATCTCGAGACTGTTGAGCCTCTTCTCCGAGATCACCGACCGCCGCCAATAACAAAAGCACGTCCAGGTGGTCAAGCTTTCCCCCATCCTCCGTCGCTGAATATCATACCATCTCCCGTTTTTCCCTTCTCCCCCATTCCTCCACGGCCTGTTGTCTTTCCTCCAGATAGCCCCGGACCTACCGAGCGGACTCACATCGCTCGGCGGCATGCAGGATCCTTTAGCTCTAAGGACGTCGAAATTGGTCGATTCATGGCCTCTTCTGATGGATCTAAAACCATGCACAAAGGTGTGGTGTCCCGGAGTACCGCGGAAACCCCTATACCTCGTGTCGCTCGACGTCACCCTGGTATATTACCCCTACAGAGTGGCTTATCACCATTGACAACCCCCCGAAAAGGTTTACAGTCTAATGATGCTCATTCAAGGCAGGGATCATTGTCTTCTTTAGAGTCATCAGTGACCCATTCGCCCTTAACTGCGGGACGATTAGCAGTGGACGTCACAACTACTCTCCATAGTTTGGTGGACAATGAGGCAATCAATGCCATGAGTAAGGCGGTAGAGGCCGCACCGGCTGTCTGGGCCATGATGGACAGTATCCTCGCCGATCTGCCAGAAAATCGGGAAGACATCAAAGAGACGCTCGTCAAAGCCCAGAACGTGACACAACAACTGAAAACAGACATCTCACTGCTGCAGGACGGCACGAATGTGGAAAGGAAGTCACTCCGGAACGATGCATACCTCTTTGTCAAGGTGAGTTTTTTGACCGATGCTGTCTCGTATAGTCGGACCACTTAAGCTCCTCATTCTTCCTTGTAAAGTTGGTTGTCTACCTCTCAACTAACGTGAAGTCATACATCGATTCTCACCCTTTGACTGCGGCCTTGCGAGCCAACATGGTCAAGCTCACCAACGCCACCGAAGAATTCGTCATTTTACTCCACGTATCATCTTTTGCCAACACCCCAACACCTCGACCATACACACCTCTGACAAACGGCCTCTCCAACAATAGCGCTATAATTGGGTCTGCCTCTGATGACCCACATGTCGGTGGGGGTCTCATACGGTCGCGCAGTGCACAAGCAAGTGCGCCAAAACCCATATCTCCTTTACCTGCTAGAGAGATGCCGCATAGCGCCTTACCACAGCAGACGTTTCGAATCCCGCCAATCTCACATCAGCCTAGGACAACAGCAGAAGCTGGCCTCGACGTTGTCTCATAGTCGCTCCGCCTCTAATTGTATGGTGCAGTCGCGCTGCAGCGACTGTCCTCATCTCTCCATTACACCATTTACTTATCTGCCCCACTCAACATTATTTATCCTCGTCGTATCTCGCTGAGGGCTACGGGACTCCGACAGTCCCTCTCTGAACACGGGTTCCTTGCGCACGGTAATGGCGGTGAGGAATAAACGACGATCAGTCGATGCCTATGTCATTCCAAAACCATGCGGAGTATGCAAAATGGAAGCAAAACAAAAGAACAGATCATGCAGGTCGTGAAGTGTAACAAGAGACATGTCCGGATAACAACAGCTCCTTTATCCTCAGCCAGTCGACTTAATAGACTTCCCGTCCAGTTGCGGAATCATGAGCCCGCCTTCGTGCCCATTCGCGACGATCTTGTCAATCTCCGCCTGAATCTCGTGCAGGTTGTTTTTCAACGACTTTGCATCCTCGAACTTGCGGTGAGTTTTCGCTTCCTCGATGAAGGACTCCAGAAGGGCTTCTTGCTCGAGCAGGGGCTGAAGGGCATGCGCGAGTTTAGAATCTGGATCGATGATGGGGCCATCGATCGTTTTGGTTTGCGGAGATGTTAATTTGGAAGGCTTTGGCAACGACTATATAGCACCCGCATGTTAATAGGACATTATTTGTTAATAGATCACACCCAGTACTTACCTGTAATGGGAACATGTGTTTCTGTAGAAAGATATTAGCTCTTGTATGCACAGCAGCCAGGACTCTGTCCTGAGAACTTCCAGGACCTGACGTAGGAAGCGCTCGAATCCGCTTGGCGAGAGCGTCGTACTGGGCAAAGGCATCCAGTAATCTCTTTCTTGCCGCCGACGCCTCTGCCGTGGGACGGTCATCAGAGCTGAAATGATTGGTCAGCCAGGGATATTGTAGGTACAGCTGAAGAAGACCTACTTGAGGGTCATAAGCAGCTCTTGGAATTGAGGTAGAGCGTCTTCAATTTCCTTCTCCAAACTCATGAACACATCATAGAGTTTTGAGGATGTCGGTAATCGTGCTCTGTCCAGCGCGTACTGCTTGCGTCTGAACAAGAGAAAACAATCAGTGCCTGTCACCACAAGAGACGAAATGGAAATGCCCCACAATAACGCGGGGCGGCAGACGCGGCAAATCCTAACGCCTCTCAAGAACTTCTCATCAGGATTGATGCTATCTCTACTTGCGCCATATCCCACGGAGCTGACAGTCCGTCGCCGGACACCATAGTCGACGCCTTCGCGAACGTCTTCTATCTGGCCGGACTTTGGATCAGAGATGAAAAGAAGCGAGCACGTGGCGGGTCGTTGTGGGCGTTTGACAGGCAAGGAACATATAATCTGTCCACACAGACGGCAGTGGTGCTTGCGGTTCGTTATCGGATGGAACGACGCTCTAATAAGATGAGTAGGTGAAAGTGACAGGTAAATAGTGGGGAACGTACGCGCATAGAGGACATCGAGAGACGTCCGCATCACTCTGCCAGGGTGTGATGTGCTGTTCAGCGGCTATCCAAATAAATGTAACATTGTCAAGGTCCGCTCAGCCTTAGACACGAAGCACAAACCTCGAATATCAGCTTTGCCTCCCGCTGCGACTTGGTTCTGGACCACACCTCGCCAGAGATCGCCGGGCGCCATACTTCTGATGTCTAACTCCCATATTGAAGACATCCTCTTCGCCTGCTTCGTTCGGGCGGTTGTTTTCTTATCCGCGTCTTCACCGAAGTGCAGATTTATCAACTTTTCAAGACGACGTTCCAAGCGCGTTTGCTCCACGCGTCCAATATCGAGGCGAGATCGGCGCGCTTCGAGAAACTCGTCCGTAAGGGGTCGATACACGCCTTTCGGCTGAAAGCCTGGGCGGTAAGGTGCAGTGGTTCGCACAGGGGTACTAGTACGCGTCGATGGTGGTGAGGGTGATGTGATGGGCGAAGCGGAGGCAGCGGGAGTCGGAGACTGTGATGATGATGGCGTTTTCTGCACAGGGGACAGCAGTAGCACCGTAGGTGAAGGACCATCAGTCGCTTCACTTGCAGTACGCTGGTCGAGTTGATTTGCATCGCTCTGAGATTGACCAATCGCCTGCGCCCTGCCAACAGGCACATCCTGGGAAGTTGGTGCCTGGGGTGGGTCACTTGGGAAAGTGACTGTCGAGAGGCGACTGTGCAGTTTATGCGGCTTGTTTGGATCAAGGGACCGTGATGGCAAGGAAGTTATTCGCGAGTCTTTTCCTAGGCTCAGAGCAGAGGGAACGGTAGGTGTCTGTGCAGCGCGTGCGGGAACGTGACGAAATGTCGATGTCTTCCGAGTACGCGTTGAAGTCGGGGATGAGCTGGTGCTCGAGGACGCTGTAGGTCTATCACCTGATACCATTGCGGGAGATGAGGTCGATGATAAGGGTGTGGAGGGCAAGCTTGGAGGTTGAGAAGATGAAGAGGCCACTCGCTCCACGGATACAACTTCGGTTGTGAGACCAATTGATGAAGGCGGCGTCAGTGCCGAGGTCAGGCGAGATGCAGCCGAACCTGATGGTGTTGTTACGATATGCAGTCCATTTGGAACAACGTTCTTATTGGTTTCAGGAGGATGTTGTTGTATTTGGGTTGCAGGCCGGACGGAAGGAGTGTCATGGAGATGAAGGGAAATTGGACGCGGCGACGAAGGACCGGGCGAGACAGACGACCTTGAAAGGGTCTGAGAATGTCTTTTCGGCTGTCGGGCAATAAATCAGTGTCAAGCGGGCAGGAAAAGACACAAGTGCATACCCTGTAGGCCTGGTAGGGAACGGAGGGAGGCGTGCTCATCAGAGTTACAACCAAGCCAAGCCTCAAGCAGTGCTGCGTCTCTCTTTTCCATCATGTCTGCCACGTCTGGCATCGCCGTCTCACCTGAATTAGCTTCCACCTTTGCGGATGCCGTCTCTACCAAGAACGTTCGCTTTCTCAAGATATCCATTCAAAATGGTCTGCACTACAACCAGTCATACTATAAACTCGGTTTCCATCTCACACCTAATTTCGTAGAGGCACTTGTCACCGATGCCACCATTCCACTATCCTCGACGCTTGAAAACGATCTGAACCGTCTCCAGTCGTTGCTAGACGATAATATCCCAGCATACGTCCTCGTCCGTCTTGACGACCCACCCTCCGCATGGCTTGCGGTCCACTATGTCCCCGATTCCGCCAAGATTAGGGACAAGGTACTCACCAACGAAATCGTCGCATCACACCCCCTTACAGCCTATTAGATGATTTATGCCTCGACGCGTAATTCTGTAACGAAGAGCTTGGGGGCAACAAATTTCGTGGACACTATCTTTGCCACGTCCAAGGAGGACGTCACTCCTGCGGGATATGCTGCACACAAACGCCATCTCGCCGCCCCAAAGCCGCTGAGTGCCCGAGAGAAGGAAATGGCAGACATCAAAGCAGCTGAGCGAGAAGTTGGCAATGCCCCCTACAACGCCAATGCCGCCAGGCAAAGTCCCTTCGGGACTACCGTTGGCTTGAAGTGGTCGGATGACGTGGAAGCGGCCGTTCGGAATCTCGCAGAAGCCACCGAAGATCATTTAGTAACTATGGTAAGCCTTTGATCATCATCCCATCTATCATTTTGCCGTCTTTACCGCATCATCCGCAGATAATAGACCCCTCAACTGAGACCCTGACGCTACGAGAGGCAAACGCTACTGCCTTAGATGAACTCAGGAACAAGATACCCTCATCCGATCCATGTGAGTACGGGTATACCGCCGGCCACCAGTCACTGACAATTGTCACAGCTTTTGCGTTCTTTTCCTGGTCTGAGACTTCCCTTGAGCGACGCATCAGTGAGTTTCCCTTCATCTCCAATGCTTATGGTTTCTGACTACGGGTCACAGTTTTCATCTATTCTTGCCCATCTACCTCTCCAGTGAAACATCGAATGTTGTATTCATCCGGATCGGCCTCCGTCTATCAGACAGCAAAATCTCTTCTCCCAGCACTCTTGCTTTCACCGCGTAAAGTAGAGACGTCCGATCCGCACGAGTTGGACGCGTCATTTTTGCGCGCAGAACTTGGGCAGAGCAAAGTGTCGAGTCGAGTTGGAACACCGGGCAGTGTGGTGCTGCCTGGAGCAGGTTTCGCTAGGCCGGGACTACCTAGGAGGCGGTGAAAGGGAAGAGAACGACAGTGTAGTAGCTATAACCATAACAGTGCTATAACCGTGCATCGCGGCCCGGATGTTGTGCGGGTCTTACAATGGCTCGGACGGGTCTTGCCAGTGTCAATGGACAGAAGTCGGTTCATTCGCACGCATTTCAACTTCTCTGCGTGTAACTTGTCCGAGTTCTTCAAACATGCTGCTCACAACTTTTCTCACCGGTTCTAAATCACGCCCAAGTCTCCCAATCATCCACCTTGTCCGTGCATACACAGTTCTGGCGGATGCACCAGTTCCGAAGAAGAAGGTATGGGACTCGGTTGATTCTGCAGTCGAGGTTGTCAAGTCTGGGGACGTGTTACTTAGTGGAGGTACAGTCTGCCGTTGAGCTATCGATCGTGGGATGCTAATTATAACCTCAGGTTTTGGCCTCTGTGGAACGCCAGGTGGGCTGTCCACGCGAAGCCCTGGTAGAACTATGCTTAACGCTAAATTCACACCCCAGACACCTTGATCGGTGCGCTTGCTGCAAGAGGAGACGTGCGGAACTTGACTGCCGTCTCTAACAACGCTGGTTCTGGCCAGCTTGGTCTTGGTACGTGCTGTTGCCTGATTTAGTCTCGCACAGCTGGAAAACAGTTTTCATTTTCGTAGGGAAACTACTCCATACAGGGCAGATAGACAAAATGATATCTTCATTCATTGGAGGGTTCATACTACTTATCTACTACCCTCCTCGGTCGGATTCGTGATGGTTCTCCCTTTTTAGGAATAAGCACTTTGAGCAGCTTTATCTCCAGGGAAACATCTCCCTGGAACTTGTACCGCAGGGTACCCTCGCCGAACGCATACGCGCACACGCCGCAGGGATTCCCGCGTTTTTCACACCCACTGGCGCGTCAACTGGGGTGGAGAAGGGCGCAATACCGATTCGCTACCACGATGGGGGCATGTCCCAAGGTGTCAAAATTCCCGGGATTAGCAAGGAGAATCGTGAGTTCAATGGGAGAAAATACGTGCTCGAACATGCGATTGCGGGAGACGTTGCCTTTGTGAGAGCGTGGAAAGTGGACGAGGTAGGAAATACGGTGTTCAGGTTCATTCGACCACAAGCCCTTCCGTTACGTGTTCGATGAAATTTCCTGCAGGTATACGGCAAACAACTTTAACAGCGCCATGGCGAAGAACGCGAAGCTGACCATCGTCGAGGTGCGTAGTGTCAAAAGGGTTTTGTATCTGAACTTACGGGTCTTCTCATGTCAGGCAGAGAATATCGTTCCTGTTGGCTCAATCTCCCCAAACGCTATCCATCTACCTGGCATCTATGTGAATCGCATTGTGCAAGCTACCACAGAGAAGGACGTAGAAATTCAGACTCTTGCTCAGCCTACGTCGGATAGTTCGGGAGGAAATGGGCTTGCCGCCCAGGATATCCGTCACCGGATCGCCCGTCGTGCTGCAAAGGAACTCAAGAATGGTTTCCACGTGAACCTGGGAATCGGCATGCCGACTCTCGTCCCGGAACACCTCCCACCTGATGTCAAGGTGTGGCTGCAGAGCGAAAATGGCATCCTGGGAATGGGTCCGTACCCAACCGAGAAGCAACTCGATGCGTGCGTACCACTCTCCTTGGACTGCTTCTGCACATGTTGACTCTATATCTTCAGGGACATTATCAACGCTGGAAAGGAGACCATCACACTGCTACCTGGAGCATCTGTATTCGGTAAGTGGACGTGCCGGTTGCGCATAGTCAATTTTGTTGAAAGTGGACACTCGCAGATTCCAGTGAGTCGTTTGCAATGATACGTGGCGGGCATATCGACGTCGCTATCCTCGGGGTGAGTCTACAAGTGAAATAAACTAGGACGACAACTCCTAATAGTATTTTTGAAGGCGATGCAGGTCTCGCAGGCCGGTGACATTGCTAACTTTATGATCCCCGGAAAACTTGTCAAAGGTAATCTGCTATTATATGTGGAAGACAGAGCTTCTCTCATAGGTTGGCACAGGCATGGGCGGTGCTATGGATTTGGTCTCGAGTCCTGACAAGACGAAGGTTATCGTCGTAATGGAACACTGCGCGAAGGACGGCAGCCCCAAGATCCTGAAGGAGTGTGCGCTCCCTTTGACTGGCGCCCGAGCGGTGAGCCAGATTATCACGGAGCTTGGCGCATTCGATGTAGACCGCCATAAAGGAGAGCTCACGTTGATTGATCTGGCGGAGGGTATCACCGTGGAGGAAGTGAGGGCAAAGACGGGCTGCGAATTCCATGTCAGGAGCCAGTTGCATCAAATATGATTACTGTATGCCGTACGAGAGTAGAATCCATCTGTCTACTATAACATAAATCTGCTAGCTGACATACAATAGAATGCGAGACTCGGGAGGCGGGCAGACTCATCCATTTTCACCCAACCACCTACGTACTTTGCGTTCCATCGTGGACACATGATCGTCAGGATCTATGTCATCATTGTAAAATATCACTTGTTTCATAATGTCCGCTTAATGATATGCGTCGATATCTGGATGCCATGGGCTGGACAGGTCACCGACAGCCGCATTGGATGGTAAACGGCAAGGGGGAGAACACCACAAATTCGTGGCCATCACCATCATTGAATGAAATCAAATTTGAGTTCCGCATGGACAGCATAAGGGGGAGGGGATTCACGTATTTTCTAAAGGGCGTAGGCGTCGAGGTTTATCAGTCACATAACCTCGTTTACGTGTGGAAATGCCTGGATTCGCAATGTTCGCGCGAAGCGTCGGTCTTGCTGTTGTCATAACTCGTTCTGCTGTTGCTGGAAATTCAGGAACTGCTCTTGGATAAACACGCTCACGCCGGGGGGATCATCCCGAACTCAAGGGCCGCATCTGTGATATAGTACATGCAGATGTCAATAGGTTTTACACGATCAATGAATGTCAGCTCACTGGCACGCGTCTCTCGCAGAATCTGTGCACGGTTTTTGGCCGTTTCCGGAATCTGTTCCGTTATTACGTCCGGGGGACCGCGTAAGCAATATGTTAAATGATGTTAGATGTGGAGATGGAGAAGGGAACATGCACTGGGTGTTAATTTCTACTCAATAACGGTCAAGTGGATTCGTGAGTTATTTCGCCCTTAGTTGAGTCCTTCTCCAGTTGATAAATTATCGTCGGGTCAATCCGGACGCGCAGAACATTGTCAACAAGATCCGTCTGCAAGATACGAGTTTGACCGTGAAAGAATGTTCTGGTATGAATAACGACGCGAAGTATCAGGTCACCGACCTCAGTCAAGACCAGCATCTCTGGGTCTTCCACACAATAAATAGGGCTACTTGGGCTTGGAGGTGATTCCGTACTGGCCGCTGAAGATCAGCTGAGTCACTCTCTAGACTGAAATGAATGTGCCAAGGTTTCCGAGCGCTTTCCGCCTCCGTTAGACACACCTGCCATCCGAGCTTTCTCTCTTAGTACCTATCGCTCACTATACACCCACTACCGTGGATACCATTTCCGTTTATGTGGTTTTATCTGTCTGAGAAGTTTAAATGATCAAGTAGGGGAGAATGTGTCGACGTCTATCTGCGTAATTGACATGGTGAGCGGATTTCAGGTGCACTGGGGCTAGACTACCTATCTATCACCGCGCATACTACCGTATATTCCGCAACCCACCCAAAGGGCGTCGCCAAGACTTCCCAGTAAACAAAGTTCTGGGTCACGTCAAATTGTCTTGCGGGGAAGGTGATTGTTATGTCATTTCTCAACCCCAGATACTTAGAAATACTTTCTCTAGTGCGCCATCTTCATTCGGAGGGTCCTGGACCCAGGGTTATTCCTCTGCCCTAACTGTATTCACATGGCAATCCAGACGGGCAATGCCCCTGACTGCGGCCATATACACTCGCTTCTTCCGGTATAACGAGCGTTCTACTTTTGTTCGATTACCAAGGCGAGGAGAACAAAATCATCGGACCCGGATGCTCGCCTGAGCTGTTGTCATCGGAGAAGTGTCCTTCCGGTGGTTTGGAATTAAGGTTCACTTGGAAAAAATATGGGGAGCACAGCGTTCAGGCCGACGTCGAAGCGACTAGGACAGCAGGGGCGGCTTTCCGAGAAGAAGATACAGGCGGGTATCGCATCAATCTGCTGATTGATTCTCAGGCAGAGCTTCTCCTGATGTCGAGATGAACACCGGGCTTGCCCGACGGGGAAACAAAGCGGACGCAAAGTGGTTGGCGCCGACTACAGTATGGGCGCAGACAGTCTTGCTTGAGGTTTGATTTATGAATATTCGTCTACGTAGAAGGCGTCCAGCGTCCAGCATCGGTGAAGAGAGCGGTGATGGGAACGGTGAACCGGTGGGGTGAGGGTTGGACTCGTTAGAGTAGTGAGCGGTGTACAGTAATTATTTCAATTGGCGCTGTCTGCCCGGTTTGCCTTGCCACACACCTCCCCTCATTCCTTCCTCCATCCCATGGCCTGGTTCGCTTCCCTCTTTTCTTCAAAAGCTTCTGTCCAGGGGAGGCGGAAAGTTATCTCTTCAACTCAAGAGGCTTTCTCCCTTCCTTCCCCCGTTTTCGCGCAGAATGGCCTCTTCACCGCAGATTCCTCGCTCAGCTCCCCGGATCCAGAATCAGCCGTTACCCCCTCATATACCTACCCTCCACAGTCAAGCGGAACGCAATACAAATATGTCTCGACAGGGTGTGCCAATTCTTAATCCTTTCTTACCTTCCTTTCAAATCTAAATCACTCAGCAGAAAGTCCTCCCGTTTACGGCCCTCATCCTTGTTACCCCTCCACAATGCCCCTCTCTCCCCCCCTCCTCAATACCCTTCCCTCGAGAAAACATGGACCCGCATCCGAAATTGGTTGTCGACTGAATATCCCGAATTAGGTGACACGCTCAACTACGGCATTCTTCCACAAGACCTTGCAAGCATAGAGATGCAGTTCGGTTTCTCGCTTCCTCAGGTCATCCGTGAATCCTACCTAATGGTCGACGGTCAAGAGCCGGAGTCATCAGCTGGTTGCTCTGAGGGCCTCTTTTTTGGATTACACCACCTCCCCCTCGAGGAGGTACTCGAAGAGTGGAGGTTCTGGCGCGAAGTCGATGATGACCCAAACACCGGGGCACATGCACAATTGCGTGAATATATGCAATCTGTACCGCCGGGCTGGATTCGCAAGGAGTACTCTCAGCGCGGATGGATACCACTCATTTCAGACAAGACCGGTAATTACGTCGGGGTCGACCTCAACCCCGGAGAAGGAGGTTCCGTCGGTCAGGTTATCGTTTTTGGTCGTGACTTCGATACCAAGGTCGTCCTCTGGAAAGGGGACGGCCCCGCTGGATGGGCAAGCTGGTTGGCCAGTTTTGCAGAGGTGCTTGAATCGGGAGAAGGGTTCGAGCTAGGTGCATCAAACGAGAGTGAGGGAAGTGAGGACGACGTTGGTTACGAAGGCTATTTCTTCGATGGAACTGGGCGAGGCGCTGGTGAAGGAGCCGGGATGTCATCAGGCGGTATGCGCCTTACAGGCGAGTATCGAGGTTGGACAACACTAGAATCCTGGGCGGATAGAAGTGTGCGGAAGTGGCAACAAGTGGGCCTAGTCCCAGACCCTCCGGTGGGGGAGAAAGGCAAGGTATGTGCGGCTTTATCTGAGCCATCTTGGTTTGTGCATTCCCCATCCCTACTCCTATTCACAGGCACCGGAGAAAGTCGGACTGGGCGTCATGGATCTTGCCAACAACGCTGCAAGCACTGGAGCAGAGGTGCCCATCCCAGTTCTTAAGGACGTCAGTAATATAGCATCTTCCCTACGCAACGGACAAGGTGCTGTCGACTCGCCTGAAATATTGCAAAAAGCCGCTGTTCCTGTCATTTCAGTCACAAAACCACCAGCTCCTCTCCCAGTGGACCTTCCAACTCAGGATGAAATCGTGCCTACTTCCCTCGATTTTGACTCCCACCCAGATGACATAGAGAGCGGGGGTTCCTTGATGCGGGAAATTGGCCACCATTCGAGAACTACCACTGGGTCCGGTTCCCCACGAAGCTCGTCAAGTGGTCCCCGTTCGACTCAGTCAACACCACCTCCCCCGAGTGCGCCGACTACCTCTCTGTCTAGGATCGCCGACCTGCTTGGCGACCCTGCACCTTCGATAGTTGTAACACCAATGGAGCCCTCATCATCCGCGAGACCATCACCGCGAGCTACGTCACCTCGCCTCCTGCTCCCCATCGAAAGCACACCTATAGAGGCAGACGGACCCGATCAGGAGGGTGAAGAGTTGGGTGCTACTATCAGACTGGTGGGCAATACGAGCGAAATAGGGCTTGCGCCTGACCAGGGGCAATCAGACGAAACTGATGACACTAGCTCACAAGCTGAAACTGCTTACGACACGGCATCCTCTCTGAACGGATCTTCTTTACCTCCTAGTAGGGCTTCTCACTCGGCACAGGACTTACGAGAAGGACAGCCGGGGATTTGAAGGAGTGCTGACCGGAGGGTAATTGACCTGACACTTGTGATCGCGTGTGCTGGACACTATTTATTTGTCCGACCCATTGACTAGTACATAGCATGCTAATCATCCATCTCTTACAACCCAAGTCCGTGTACGCTTTTAAACGTTTTTTGATACCCATAATTGCATTTGCACGATCTCAGTAGTCGTGTTTACATAACATCGTGTGAAACTGTGTGACCGTCACCGAGTCGCTTCCACTCTGCTCTCCCCTCATGTCCTCCCCTGCTCCGCCCCATGACCTGCTCGAGGAGCTTCTCGCACGACTCGAGTGAGTCTGCATCTATTTATACCGCTGGCATGTCGCTGAGCCCCGAAATTCTAGTGAAATCAGAAGACGTAGAAATGGCCACTTGCGCGAAATGTTCGTCTTGCTGCAAAGACGCGACAGAGCCGAGTTGGTTCTGTCTGTGGATGGCCAAGATGACCCGGCGCTCGAGGCATTCATGGACAGATTCAACATTTCTAAAGAGTGCGGCCCCTCATTTACCCTCCGCCTTGCTGCTCATTCTACTCCTTCTAAAGTCAAGGGGCTGGCAGTATAGCACAACTCGCAGACAGCGAGTTTGAATTCATTCCGTCTTCTCCGTACCAGCCAAGCAGCCCACCCATCTCTGACATAGCCCATGACACGCCATCTGTCCTTCCGTATGGTTCACCCATGTCCGAAGCTCTGTCGTCTCCATCGCCACTGCCGTTGGACGCGGACGCTGAGATCGAGTCTGTCGCGCCGCCAGAGGAAGGCGCACTGGAGGTGATCGAGGACGTTTCTGTCGAAATTCCGGACGAAGAGCCGTCTCCTCCATTGCAGGTCGATCCCGACCGTCCTGAGGATGCGTCTCCCTTAGCACCATCTTCCACGTCCGAGGCACCGGTTGCGGAGACTGGTGCGGATGCACCCCTGGCCGAAGACTTGAGTGACGTCTTTGAAGAAACGGAGCAAACGATGGTTTCAGTCTCTCCTTCTGAGGCTGGCCCTACCCAGTTAGGTTTTGAGTCGTCGGGCGAGGACTCGAAATCTGAAGGGTTGATTTCTTCCGCGGCCACCGAGCAAGTAACCGTGCAGGAGGATATGGACGTAGATGTTGTG
>Ga0193693_1000059_pt1 | contig 14275 bp, 12 predicted proteins | sample L3a2metaG_FD_144916 | JGI IMG/M metagenome (GOLD analysis project Ga0193693, IMG submission 144916) | Soil microbial communities from a riparian zone of the East river system, Colorado, United States - L3a2 | ecosystem: Environmental > Terrestrial > Soil > Riparian zone | place: USA: East River...
GGAGAGTTCCTTTTGTCGGTGACCGCGAACACAAGTAGTAGTAGGATGAATGTGCCGATGAACTTAATTCCAGTGCATTGGTCAAGCGGCCAATTGCTCGTTGACTTTGCACTCACCTCGTCAAAGAAACAGTTTGCAGAAGGCATGTATTCAAGCTACAGAACTGGTGAGACAAGACACATGTCACGCAGCGGCTACGTGAGACGGACCGCATAGGTCCCAAAGAGTGAGCCAGTCGTGAGAGTGCGCCTCCCCTTCTTGCCCTCGACAATGTCGATAGCATGAAAGTAGTTTCCAAAGACGATGATTGCCCCAGCCCAAGCACCGATGAGTTGTCCGAGCACATATCCGGGCACTTTCCACCATGGGAGATCTCTAAAGACAGCCATGCATAAAGTTACCTAAACAGGACGATTCAGTCCGCGTCAACACGGGGAAGAGGATAACGCATGGCAGGGGCATACCACGGGATTCACGTGACCGCCAGTGGTACCTCCAGCGACCCAGGCACCCAAGGCGACACCTGTGTCAACGTCCTTTATCAGGTGTGCAATAGAACATAAAAGTCGCCAATGACTAACCACAAGCCCATCCGAGGCACGACGAAATCGGGTCTCCCTTCGGAGAAGGGGCAACACCAGTATTCGTGCTCAGCACGGCCTGACAGTTAGCACCACAGCCAACAAGAGTCAAAATCATGGTTCCAAGCATTTCAGCAGCAGGCTCGCGTATCATCTCGCTGGGACATAACATAAGCGTCAGGGGCTGTATATATAATGCTAGTGGCCAACCGAATCCTCGCCCAATCATTCTGAGGGTGGTAATCATCATTCTGGTCGTAAATTTCGGCGAAGGGTAGACCAACAGGCGCTGGGATTGCGTTCACGACCTTTGCGGAATCAGCGCTTGAGCGATGACTGATCTTGGGGGGAAGGGGTGCCGCAGACATAGCGTGGTTTGATTGAGATAGTGGACGGTTTGGCGGATAAAAGCACCGTTGCGGCACGAATTGCTAAGGGGGCGAGAAAAAGAGTATCGGCACAGCTGCCTTTTATCCAATTTTGGTGCCAGCATCTAAGTGCACATGTCGCATTTACCCGTGGAATTAGAAAAAGAGATATTGTACTTCGAGAATCCGACGGTTGTCCATTCGATTCATTCGTTTTCTAGCCGACCTTCCGGTCCCAATCGACCATAAGCTCTTTGGAGAGGAGCCGTGGCATTGGATACTAACCTTTGGCAGGGCAGCGATGAAGCACCATATTTCAAGTATTTCCATGCTCTGAGCAGCGCAAAAAAAGGTGACAGCGGCTCAGTGATATCGCAAATGGATAGGAGAAGATTCAGAGTGGCGTGCGACCACATTGAAAAACGGCTCTAGAAGGTCAATCTTTGCCGATTGTACGTTGGCGATCAGCGCTGAGGGAAGCATGATGCATTACACACCACGCAAGGAAAGATGAAAGGTCGAGAATGGTGCGAGATGTTAGTTAGGGTTCGGACTGGAATGACCGCGTCTCACGCGTTCATGAACGACTCCTATTGCGCACCAGCACGTTCACTCATGTTTTCCAGCGACAACAGTCCCTAGATCTATACCATCAGCCTCATGTCAATACCTCGCCACGCGTAGTACAGCCCACCAACCCAAGGGCGCAACGCTTCGACTTTCTAGAGTGTGAAAAAGCATGCAACACGTCAAGCGCACATGCTCCATTCGAGCCAACTGTTCACATGCTTTTTAGCGTGGCAAGTGGCGCGAGGAATGATAACGTACGTAGTAAGTTTCTCCCTGTCAAGACTTCCGAAAATGCTATTGCGCCACCGAACAACAGCAAAACATTCGACGAATCAGTGCAGTTATGCGAATGCCGCTGTAGTAGGCTGTTCTTGATATGATTTTGGTCAAGGATGGTCATCCCGAAGGTTTATGCCTCGGCCCTCAGGTCGCTACAGTATTGAGTAGTAATGCGTTTCAAACCGACTTCTTTGTTGCGTGACGAGCATCCGCATTGCTCTCGGAACAGCCCGGGAGAGACACATCAGATCGACCTCAGAATCATTCCTGTTGTAATACAATAGTGAATCCGAGTCACGGGGACAATGAGTGAGTACTGAGCAGGAAGGGCGGAGATGAGGGTGGGAGTCGGAAGGAAGAAGATAGTATGCACTACGATACCAGGCGGTTGCAGCCGCACTCTCAGGCTCACCGCGCGGTACCGGCCTTTGGACACCCCCTTAATCTGTGGATTTCTCACCTTATCTTTGAACTGCCACTAAAAAAAAGGACTTTATTCGCACCAGGCACCGTGAAATGGTCAAGTACGATCCGTATATATCGAGGGCCCCCCACTGTGACTAGTGCACTGCATCATGTGTTCATAGATGCAGCGCATCACTCTCACCTTGAGGCTCAATGCCTGCCCGAGGCTCAGGCTGCTGCCAATGCGTACAGGCTGCCAGTGAATAAATAAAGCCAACATTTTTAAATATATTGCATGTTGTGGAATGTGTGTACAGGATGCTCATAACAGGGTTCTCCGCTGTCTTCATCACTCAGTATCTCGCTCTCCCCGGGACAGACAGGCCAGTCTGCCGCATCTTGACATTCCATCATAGATCATAATGGACTCGGAGATACTGCGGATAGAACTCTGAGATGACACTAGTACTAACACTGCACCGCAGCAGTTGGCGAGCATGACAGACAGCCATATTTTCGTCTTGCAACAGAACTTTATCATTTTGATACCTGGAACATGTCAATTGAATGTACAATTACAGACTATATCGAATCTGTAGTGATTGAGGAAGAAATAAGCAAGATACTTGGTCTCATCTTTTGTAGTATGACTAGTATCTGGGTACTAGAAGAGAAGTCTTTTAAAAAGGCGTTATGGTAGTGCACGATTCCGAGTTGGCGCCAGTGCCTGGGATGGAAATGAAGAACCAATGCTCGCTTAAAGTATCGAGTGGGGCGCAGGGGATTTTCTCGAAGCCATGGAGGAATCCGTTCAGAGGGAACCATTCTCAAACTGAATGGATACATGGATACGAAGATCAGCAATATGGTTGTTTTACACCAGAACCTGGCCCGGGCTGGCTGGGCCTGAATTGTGTTAGACTATCTACGCACGTTATCTGTATGTATATGCAGCATTCCTTCCATCATGTGGCTAACAAAGGATGCCGTGCTCTTCTGCGATGTTAATCGCACCTCAGGCTAGCGTTCACTAGCGTTCAGCCAAGATATCCATCAATGCACCGACGCAACGTCTAGTTGTTCTCCTGTTCTCTACTTCCCACTGGCACCTCTCCCAATCCATGAGCTAGTCAGCACCTGCAGACAAAAATTCTGTGACAGGGGATTGGGAGACCATTATCGATCAGTTGTGGACGCGTGCCAGTGGGTGAGTTGACAATGAATGATTCATCAGTCGCACAACTCTCGCATCCAGGAATAAATATTGTTCTGATCCCCCGGACTGCGAAATACGTAACTGTCCTGGATGTGATTTTAAAATTTCCCGCAGGTTTTCAGCTGTTCACAATAAGAGCGTGATCCATCACCAGATTCGGCCAGAAGCATGAGGCCCGAGAGACTCCAAGCTAGTTGCAACATGACACAACATCATATTATTAGCCGCCCAAGCTTCAGAGGGTTAGAATTTAGCTCAGGTGTATCGCCCTGTAATTTGTAGGCCAATATGACCGTCCAGTCTTCATACACGAGCCTCCAAGCATGTGAGTCTTGACATGCTTGACAGGGCATGTCATACAACGCCAAGGTCGATAGGTTCAGATACGTGAAAGGGTGTGTCAATAACCCTCACAACATGTGACACGGGAACGAAATGCGTAGCCTAACTTACTGTACGAACGTATCTTAGGACGTAAGTTATTGTCGGAAGTGAGCCGGTGAGCGCGGAACGGAGCGACGGAGCGCCCGTGTCCAATTAGACTCCAATGCACACCAGTATATACTGCACAAGTATACAGGTTAGCAGCATTCAGACAGACAGCGCATGCCACTTTGGTGGATCTTCGGATGGCGAGTGCCAGGCCCCTTATCCCCATTGGATTAGGAATGGGACCAGGCGTGGCCGTTCCACCCGTGGGAGCCGCATCGGCTGCTAATATATAGCCGGGCAGGAGCAACAAACCCCACCCGTGCTTGCACCCATGTGTTGCCCATCTCCCCACCAGACCGAAAGGGCAGGCACAGTCCCGACTCCCATGCAGTGCTGGTAGGCCTCCTAATGGAACTCAGAAGGACGGCGGTAGCGGTAGTCCCCTGACGAGAGCTTTTGCAGGCTCGACAGCCTGAGTCCCTGGCCCTTGCACATGTGTCTGGTACTGTCCCCTGCTGCCTGGGGCTAGTCTATCGCGCTCAAGGACAGCATCACGCGTGCACCATATCCAGTAGCTAGTCCATACATTCCTCTAGTCCCTACCGTAATCTTGGGGCTGTATGCCCATACCATACATATGTGCAACACTATATATAGCTTATTGGAAGCACTCAGTAAGGAGATTCAGTTGAAGCACTGCATGTACCGACCTCAGCTCAGCTTTCTTTGGCTATTACAACTTGCTCCGTGATCATGCCATGCGTCACGATCATCATAAGTGATGCACGACTAACTATTTGGACATCGGAAATTGCTCGAAAAAGTTAAAAGGATATATGAGGTCATTTAACGGTCAAAACCATCAAAACAGGCAAGGGGGCCCTGCCAAATTTCCGGGCAACCCCCCTTTCGTGATCTCTGGCCGACAGTTCGAGAACAGCTAGCGCGCGACAGCACGGTAGCAATGCCACCAACGTGAGTGCAGACGAGTGATGCGGCTGAGGATTGGACAACGATGCCTTGCGAGCGATCAACAACTTTGATTATTGGGAAAACATCACCACATGCCAGTGGTCCGTGGGACATTGAGCTCGCCTGCAGGTGTGCCATGCAAAATGTATGCGTCAATCTGTCAGTAGATCGTCACCTCAACCACCATCAGCAACATCTTGCGGGGGCTGAAGGGTATGTTACAGCAATCGAGGTTTGAATGTTGGGTAACTGTAGCCGTGCTGGAGAACCGACTCAAACCGTGACGGGTTTGGACGCGTATGTCACATCTCACGTGCTGCGAACATACTGTGAGGCCATGCTTTGTCTTCTCTGAGTCACAAACATAGTGTCACAAAGCGAGAGTCACTTGGCAATCGGCCCTGCCCACTTCGACGAGGCCTGCAACTTTTTCGCATCATCCCATTTGATTTATGGGCGGCTATTGCAACTTGTACTTCGCATATTGCTGAAGAAGGGTCAAGATGCTCGGATGTACTACGTTCAATATCTGCGGAGGTGTACATCTGAGTCATAACTCTTTGGCTGCCAGTGTTTGCTTGGACTCAGAGGGCTACCTAGCCAGATAACGAGGACGGAACGCACGTCCATGGCATCTCTCTAGCATCCAGCTTGTCTATTCCTGATCCCTGCTCCTGTGGTTTCACACTTCCTTTGCGTTGACTCTCCATTGTTGACGATGTTGTCGTGATTGAATCTCTGGGGAAAAACCCCCGTGAAAGATTCAGATGTTTTTGGAACGGCAGTGTGTCAAAGCACGGGCGCTGGCTCCTTGATAATCAACTGTAATGCAAGCACTTTTTTATGACCCACAGAAGTGGTTAGTGGTATGGCCAATACTATCTCCACAAAAAAGCGATTGGCCGCCGCACTACCGGAACTCACTTTGACACAGATTTGCGTCTTGGCTCAAAAGACTTTCGGAAATGTGGCCTTTTGTTCTTCTGCCACATTTCACACAATTTTACTCAAGTCGATTGCATATAAACCTGCGCACACCTTGCGGTCGACATACTCATTCCCGTTCTCCCTCGAATTCATGCCATTATCTATCGTCATTCCCGTTTCACCTGATCCACCTGACCATCAGGATGGTCACAGCCCCCTCGGAGCGACCCCGACTTTATCAGACGACGCTTCAGGTTCCAGTGCAGCCCCTTCGGGGGATGGCGACTCACTGTCTGAATGGCTGTCTTGCCAATCCCATGGCACGAACTCGCCTGGAATTTCGCCCTTGTCGACTCCCTCCCAATCCCAAATGGCTGTGCCCTCGAGGAAAGCGTCCACAACTTCCTTACCTATATTCAACCGTCCACCACCTCCAGTACCCCCTGTCGTCCGGTGGACCTCGCCTCCCTCGCCTACCCCATCCTCCTGCACGCTCGTCGGGTCTCTTCAAGATAAAAACAAGAGCACCGATGATGCTGCTGGCTGTGGGCTACGTATCCAGTTGCAAACATACCTCGACGAGAACAAGCTCGCGAATCGCAGTGTCACCATAGATAGCGCCGTCTCCCAATGCGCTGCGCAGAAGGGCTTCCAGGATTATCCCAGCCCGGAGTTGGGTGGTTCCTTCCACCAGTTGCTCACGCATGCGACGATGCTTGACTTCGCGTCCGAGCAATCCAATTACGAAGGCATATCCCAGATTGTGCAGGGGTTGGACAGAGGGATAGATGAGTTCCTGGAGAGTTTGGATCAACTTCCATTCGAACTTCGCAACATGGAGAGCTTCATTTCGGCCACCTCAGATATCTTACGGGCCAAGTCCGCACTCTTGGGAGCTGCCGGTCGACTCACTGCCGACGCGAACGTCGAGACCTTGCAGCGCACCGTAAAATACTGTCAGCATGAGCGCGATATGCTGCTGAGGGCCATCCGTGTGTTCTTTGACATTGCGGATTTCGAGTCGAGACTGCAAGCCAAACTCTCTCACAAACGTTCGTCCTTTCTCTACTCACTGTTCCCCGGGAGCTGACATTTCTTGCCTGACATAGCGAACAATAACATTGAACCTTCCCCGAAAAGGAAGTTCAAATTTAAGATTCCCCGCCGCCAGTCCACTCACGGTCAGCGCTTAAAACAACCGCTTCCCGAGCCACCGCCTGTTCCTACTTTGAGCACGTCTGAGTCCGATAGCAATGCCACGGATGAAGAGGAGGATGACTACGTCTACCATGTCGCGATGGTCTCTGACATCCTCACGCCGCAGGTATCGGACCAATACTGGGGGGTGCGCATGCCCGCCCCTCGGCTCGACATTCTTTTCTCAAAGGAGACTGGCTCTATGCAAGGCGCAAGTTTGGATGCTTTGGTCTACATGCTTTCCGATCCTCAGCCAAGTCGTACTTCCCGCGGCATTGACGGTGACGACCTGTCCGACGCGTTCCTGCTCTGCTTCCGTTCATTCTGCGATCCCGTCGCTCTCGCGAAGGCACTTATCTCGCGACTCGAGGAACAACCCGTGGGTCTCAACAATTCGCAGCGTGAATCATGGCCCCTGTATCGATCCCTCGTGATGTCTCGCGTCTTGCGCCTCATCAATACTTGGATAGACCAGTACTGGATACACGACAAGGATCGCATCGCCGGCCTGCATATCAAGGGTTTCTTCTCACCGGCAGACGTCCAGTACGAGCCCGAAGAGAGGGATGAAATCGTTCGGAAGCTAAACGAGAAGCGCGAAATGGCCATTTCACTCGCACCCTCTGGCTTCTCGGCAGATCAATCTCAGCCTGGACAGACAGTCAAGTCATCTGTCCGTGTCGCGTGTCGCCAAAAGCCAATTCAATACAAAGGCAGGCTCCAGGCCAGAGTGGAGAAGCTTTCCCGGAGAGTGCGTCAGCCGACACCGACGGATGACGAAGTTCTATCCGCGAGGGCTCTGGACGACCTCATCTCTACCTCCGACGGCGGGATGCATATCCTTCACCTGAACTCACGCGAGTTGTGCGAACAGTTCGCGCGTCAACTAGCACTTTTTATGTCTGAGGGCTACCTCAGGGTAGTTCCTGAGGATTTGTGGTATCGCTTTGGTTTGGGCTACGACTGCGATGTTGACACTGCGCGCTCTACTCAGCAAGCATACGAGACTGCGCTATCTTCCTGGGTCGCCGGGTCCATCTTGGATCAAACGGAAGCCGACACTAGGGCTGCCGTCATGACCTTTTTCATTGCCCTTGGACTAGTATGTACTCTCGTATCCATGTTTGACCTCCCACTAACGCTTGTTGACAGCGATCACATGAATACCATAACTACAGCGCGATGCGCAGCATTTGTGATGGCCTGACGCACCCGTCCCTAGAGTCTCTATCCGAGGCGCGCTTGGTAAGTCTTTTTTTTCACCTCGTCAAAGCAGAAGATCCCAAAAGATTGATTTGTTGTATAGCCTCTCGGAGAACCTGTCCGTTTGGCACTGGAAAGATTGAGCGAGCTGAAGGAGAACGTCGACTCGATCGCCCTCGATGGGAAGGGAGCTTCCACGTTCCCTCGGCCAGCTGTGCCAGCAATGGGTACGCCGATTCCAAATTCCAGCTATACTATGTAAATGAACCCCTTTCTCTGGCGCCTCGATCGCTCTAGATTGGTATTTCCACAAGCTCGGAACAGCGATCAATGCCAAGTCGCTCATACTATCCCCCAATTTCTCACCAATCCCCAACATGGAGAGGTGCTTCAACGTCACATCTATCGTCCGTGGTAAGACAACATCCTTCCCTGATCCTCTGGGCGAAATTGATGTTCCGTTCTCCGCAGAGATGGAGCATTGGCACGTGCCATATGATTACCCCCGAGCCGATCATGCACAAGCCTGGCTTCTGAAGTGCTTGGAGGGAGCCATCGCCCGCGATGCCGACAGAGAAAGCAACTGGATGTTCAAACAAAGGTGCGCACGGATGCCCGAACGACTCGGAGAGAAGAAGCTCATCATCTGTTCAGTGAGGCCATCGAACAGACTGGCCGTCCAGAACCGACGAAACAAAACCTGAAATTACCTCGGCTTTCCAATCCGTTCGGGAAGAAGAACAGCAAGGCCGAGTGGAAGGAAGCCACAATCTTTGAGCTCATTCCAGAATTGGAGCGTTAAACCGGGTCTGCACCTTAGCAACATCGGAAGTCCCTGGCTCCCAGGCTCGCTGCGTTGCGAGCAAAGCTTTTATTCTCTTCATTGAACGTTCATATATTCCTAGACAAACCGCTCCTTACGCGCCTCTAACACGATTATCAGTTACTAGTATCCAACCTCAGCTGCCTCTTCGTTCTGACATCAGACACACTGGATCTGCACCGTTGACCACCTTCTTTATATTCATAACCAACTCCTGGTGCACTGTACACGCTCTATACGCTCCTTTTGCTCGTTTCATCTCGATCTCGATTCTCCTCGCCTCTTAACGGTTCATCTGTATATATGGGTTAAAGGTCTTTTCTGCTTAGTTCTTTGCTTGTATTGTCGGTCTCACATAAAGTGTAACAATGGGAGTATCGTTTCCCTTATCCATCAATATTGGCGTCTCATTGGTTCCTCTCTATCATTGAGGGTTGAACGTTGAACCAGGTAAAAGACAGCGAAGTCGGAGCTGGTATGGTTGTGGCAAGAATCTCCGAGGCATGCAGATGCAGCGGGGCCCGAAATCGAGTGTGTAACACCGTAGTATATGCGTACATAATAGCTGATACGAAAGCTCATCATCAAGGCCCGCGCACATACGAAACGGTAAAGAATCAAGCCCGTGCAGCCTCAATACGCCGCCTCGCAATCTGTCGCCGGTTCAGGCCAGTGAGAGAAGGTGTTGCAACCTCCTTGTCTTTGCTTCGCTCCACCTCTTCCTCAGATGCCGCAAGGATGATCTCGACATGACAGGGATGACCCTGGTAGGGGTTAATGCGACCATGGGCGCGGTATGTTCGACGCCGGGTTTTCTGTTATCAAAATGGGTGAGATTTAGAGTTGGCATGAAGGATGACGAGCATACAGGTGCTTGCTGAACAACGATGTTCTTGATTAGCAGGTTCTCGAGCTCCAAGCTCTTTGCATCGGCATTTGACTCTGCATTTTTCAAGAGGCGAGTGATAAATTTGACCGATTTCTCAGGCCAGCGACCTATGACATGGCGTAAGTGAACCTGCACTGATATCGAGAAGGCAAATCGCACCTTGCGTCGCCTTGAACTGCTTGGCTTGGCTAGCACGGCCGACACCACCATTGAATCTCCGGAAGGGAATAACCTGCTTGTGGTCCAAAATGTTACTGAGGTAGGCATACGCCTTTGGGAGTCTGAGGCCTAGGGAATGGCATGTGATCAGTTTGATTTGAGAGTTGCGTTGCGGAAAAAATTACTCACCTGTCAACGCAGCAGCAACCTCTCGCATATTTTTGAAGTGCGTGCGCAAGTACTCTCCCCGCGCACGGGAGGCTAGACAACGGTGGCAATTTGCTCGAAATTAATCATATTATGTGGATGGCATGAACTAAACGCACTCTTTTCGGGGTTCGTGGCAAGGGCGGCGGCAGCGTAACGAACTGGGTAAAATAAATTGAGCCATGAAAGACACGGGACAGGAGATAGCACGCACCCATGTTGCGTCGATGTGCTAAGATTTGTGGATGCTCGGTAAGTATAGACGGGCGGTGGTGGCTTGAACCCTAATGGACGCATACTGTTACAGTTTCCTCGGCCGATTCCGAGAGAGCATTAGTCATAGCGAGGAAGATAAGATTAGATCGAACTGATCACAGACCACGCCTTTGCCACAGGCGGAGTTGTCACTCGCTAGATGATTTCAGATCGCCCTCATGAGGCCGTTCAAGACGCGGGTGGCTCAGCCCACGTTACTCCTAGTAGCGCTAACTCCTCCTCGAATGCGCTCAACATAGTTTTCAATCTCTCCCAGTTGGAAGGGAAAGACGCAGGACAACAGGTACGTTAATATAACAAATGGTGCCGTGGTGTGCCTTATGAACGAATATGTTTACAGCTGGTCATTCTCAACCATATGATGGGAAAAGCTGTCAGTATCAAGGAGGGCGCCGAGGCGGTTCTGCACGCAAATGCCGCACAACTCACGGTACTGCTCTTTCGACGACTCTCATTACATGTTAATGGTCCGTATGTAATGTAGGACGCCCTGCGACAGCAAGTGGAATCAGAGCTCAACACAGCGGAAGGAAGGATCGAGGAAATTTCTCATAGGTTAGAGCACCGTGAGTCTGCGTTATTTCATCCATTATTGTTCTGATCACTTACACTGCATGGAAGACCGTAGAGCGGTGGATGACAGAGGTACATCTACCTGTCCCAACATCTTCCTGTCGAATTAATCGTTTCAAAGATGATTTCCGCACCATTCTCCAGCAGGCCCGGGGACATCTTAGAACGTTGATATCCCTGTCTCGAACAGTCACTTCCCCTCCCTCTTCACCAGGCTCCTCTACAACGCCCCAAGCTACCTCCCTCCACGATCCCGAGACGACTAGGACACGAATCGATGCTATGAATAAGCTCGCAGGATTACTTCAGCGAAATTTGCGAGTACAATATGAGTTGGACGTCGTCCAGGTTGTGCATGCGTAAGCCAACCGTGTCTTGCCTTTTGTCGTTTCCCAATATTGTCCTAGCGTTATTCCTGCTCTCTCTAAGCGCTCTACTCAGTTTAGCAGAGCCACCGCTTACCGTCTCATCCGACACATGCTAGTGAACATAGAATCAATAAAACGCCTCAACCAGCAACCCTTGGACTGGTTTCTTGTCAGGTATGCGTTACATCTCCCCAAATACGTCATCGCTGTACCAGAAAATACCAGATCTCTCGCACTCGACATCAAACACACGGTAGAAAAGGAGCAAGCCATTAAGCTCATACGTACATTTGCCACAATCGGATCCCAGAAAAGAGGTTCGCCTCATGTCGCATGCCTTGGCACAGTCCCGCTATCGGAACGTGTTATGCGTGCATTTGTGGCTGTCGCCGAACAACCAGATGACCCCTTCAGACCTATAGCCGTTCAAACGTTGACTGAAATAAGTATGGAGTCATTTCCATGCCGGTTTTTATGGCTAATGTAGAATTTTAGTGCTCATTGATGTACAATGTGTGGCCAGAGCTGGTGGTATGCGAGTCCTGCTTCAAATACTCTCTGAAGGCCCTCCTGCGCTCGCCTCCCTTCTAAGCCCGGTATTCCTTTACATCCTTGACTCTCCGTCCACGAGAAAGTACTTTCGCCCCGGGAAAGACTTGGAGGTGCGCAAATTGACGGCTCGCATGACCTGCGCTTACGCTTGTCTCTTGTCCCAGACTGCGCTCTCCGGAGTTACAGATGCATATGGTAAAGATTTAGAGCACCAACGGCGTCTCAAGGATATCTGTAGATCTATTGTGTGCATGCTGCGAACTTGGAGTGGTATGTTTATCTACTGAGTAGACTTGATTGTACTCCAACTTACCAGTCTCAAGGCTTAATGTATTTTTGTATGGATGACATGCGTGCAATCAGGTCTCTCATCGACACACTCCGCATACCATCTCTCGAATCTAGGGTGAAAACTTTCTTACTGGTTCCTACCATAAGATAACTGTTTTCCCTCAGGAAATCATTTTGGACATGTTCTTCGAACTTCTGAATATCAAGACGCCAGCCTGGTACAAGGCTTTTATAAATGGCCGACGACTTACCGGTATGTCACAATATGCGAGAAATGTGAAATAGTACGACGTCTTACAACGGATCTGACAGTGTACCGCAAGTCCGGCCAGGCCTCGGACCTAAACGCCAACGATACTGACGTTCAGCAACGACAACCCGAGCCCCTCAGATTAACCGATCAATATATAGCCTTACTTGTGCTCATTTTCACAAATGCAGGACTACTGGAGGTTGGTTGCTGATGCAGTCATTTTCGAATAATCACAAATATTATCGCAGGCCTTGACTAGCATGTTTCAAGAGACAACGACAGGTTCGAATTTATCGAGGAAGGGAATCCTCCTTATGGCAGAAGTCTTGCAACTTGCGAATAAAGTCCTTCCGTTGTCCTTGGCAGCAAAAATTCAGGTCAGTGCTCACTGTTTTGGCATCTGACGATACTGAGTGAAACCTTCTTTGCGAAGTAGCTTGTCCCAGATGTCTTCAAGCTAGCCTCAGACTACGAACGTGGAGAACACAGAATCATCGGTACATCAGCACTGTCATCCATTGACAGTTTCAATCGAAACCGAACTCGGTTAGAAACTACTGTGGCAGCTGCGGGTAATAGGCCAAGGTTGTCTTATAAGTCCCTCCTTCATTTATCGAATCGCTGATTTTCGAAAGAGCAAACTCCGTTGAGGATGCCATTCGCCGTGGTCAACGTCAGGTAGAACAAGTCAGAATCAAGATGGGCCTTCAAATGGACGACAAAACGTTTCAGGCAGCACTACTGGAGACGCAGGTAGTTTGTTCCCACGGGCAGACTTACTGAAGAGCTAAGTTTAAGCAATAGGTTATGCTAACGAAGGATCACAACAAGTGGACTTTTGAGACGCTACTGGATCTAATCGAAGGCCCTTTGCTCAACCCGAAACGCATGGAAGAGGCCATCAAGCTCTCAAGATTCTTAAGAAGACTCATGAATTTCTTTCACCCGTTCAACCATCGTTTCTCTGACCTTGAGCGAAACAAAGTACGCATACAGTGGAACAAAGTTTACTAATTGCAACTAATTATTTGCAGACAAACCTGCGCTGGGTAAAGCTGGGTTGTACATTACTGACGACATTGTTGGCGAGCCCTGATGGGCGGCGTTTTTTGGCCTCAGAGGACGACCTTTTAAAACAGCTCACGAGGAGCTTTGCCCAGCTAGACCCTGTAAGACCTCTCACTTGAGGCAAACCCTTCCCTGACCAATAGACTTTTAGTTTAACGGCGCTCCGGAATCGGATCCCATTTTCTCGAAGAAGCGAGTATCAGAAACGTTGACTTATGGTTACCTTGAAATGCTGGGCACGCTTAGCAAACACAAAGATGGTATCGTGTGCGTAGTATACTTATGTCTGAATCATGACAACCTCACAGGGATCTCCCAGGTTGATGGAAGAGGCGAAACTGTTCACCGCTTTCTATCACTTGAGCGAGCTACGCAGTCGGGAAGATCTCATTAAAGGCATTATTGAAAACATCGACTACTCTATGTTTGTTTTCCTTCATTCTTGATACAAAATACTCATGGGTCTCAGCGATGGCCATCCGCGAATCGTCCTTTCAAAGGCACTTACGTCCAGCTACAAGGTATGCGGCATTCAGTACTACAATTTTCATTATTTATGTCGCGTCTTAGCACATAAGACTATATGCCACAAGACACCTCGGCGAGATGATCCTCCACAGCCCAACCGCAAATACCTGGACCCTCCGTTCGTTGCTCACGCGTCTC
>Ga0193693_1000060_pt1 | contig 14236 bp, 9 predicted proteins | sample L3a2metaG_FD_144916 | JGI IMG/M metagenome (GOLD analysis project Ga0193693, IMG submission 144916) | Soil microbial communities from a riparian zone of the East river system, Colorado, United States - L3a2 | ecosystem: Environmental > Terrestrial > Soil > Riparian zone | place: USA: East River...
CGTTTTATCCCCACGCATCCAGGATCATGAACCACCATTGTCCGAATTCTTGGGCCCTGGAGTTGACACAAAATTTGACAACATCCTTAAGACTTTGGGACGCATCGGACAGAAGAACGCGAAACCTGTTGTTGACAGCATCAGGCGCTGGCGACAGTCTCAGAATAGCTCTGTCATCCCGCCAGATATCATCCGTCTCCAATTTACACAGTCCCCGGCATCGACTTTGAGAGGAAATAGGCTGTACGATACTCTCACAGAACGGAAATCTCTTGCCGCTATTTACATAATGTGCCGTGCCCTCATCGTGGTGATGCAGTCCTTGTCCAAGGATGCCCTAGGAGAGAGTATTGGGTTCAATCTAGAGGAAACCACCTTTGAACAGTTTCGCAGACCGGATTTGAAGCTTCTGTCCCAAAGTGCGAACCACAGGACAAATGCGGAATTGTATGCGACTCTCCTCGGATACTTGGCCAATTCTAGGTTCATTAGCGTCACCGACCGCTTTCTAGCTGAACTCGCACCCGTGGCGTCAGGCCACGTCGCAAAAGATGTGGATCTGAGATATGAGAACCTCGTTAGAGGGCTTAAGCACATACAGATCAAGGTTGGGTATACTTCTTCTGATCGTTCTGTTTGCTGACTCGACCGAAATCACTAGGTTTGGCCTCCGGAGTCTTTCGAAGAAGGCGCAGAGTTTATGGAGGCACTAGCAAAGGCGTTTGAGAACGCACATGGGTTCCGCTTCAAACTCTCTTTCATGGAGACTTTGGTTGAACTTTTGCACCCCGTTGCCAAGGTCATTTTTCCGTCCTAGCTTTTGACTCTCTTTTTCAATTTACTGCTGATTGACAGACCGCCCAAGCAGAAGTCAACCATCCTCAGTGGGCCAAGGCTATCGAGATCATTCACCCGAAGGCCAAAGACTTATCAGGGAAAGTTCGATACTGGCATGTAGCATACTCTTTGGTGGTCATCAGCCTCTGCGTGTCTCCGACGGATTATTTCCTGCGAAACTGGGGGGCTTGCTTTGAAGCTGGTCTCAACAAGATGAAGGTAACGTTTTTTCTGCGCCTCGTTCTTTGTCGTACTAAACATGTCGCGTCAGGAAAAAACTGTGCGCATTCCCGTTATGAACGGAATGATGCGTCTCATCTGGACGTACATGTTCCGCTGTCGAGAATCGTTGTCAACTTCGACGTCGAAGATGGAATCGCTGCTCAAAAGCTTTTTCCCCTCTAATCGACTCACGATCTTTCCTCCTGAGGACCACCTGGAGCCATTCATTTACATCACCCATTTCCTTTGTTCGCGACATTTTGATTTTGGGGCAGAGTTTGTTTTGAACCTCTTGCAGGAGCAGGCCATCTTAGCACAGCCACCGGCTAGCATCACCGCTGTTCTTTCACCGGAGAGGCTAACCGTCGCCGTCCATGCCGTCCTTCTCACTCTCAGTCTCGTGGAACGAGATGAAACTTCCCCCGCTTGGCCATCTAACAGCGACTTTTCTGAAACTCCATCATGGCAGGACTATCCATCATCGTCTGACTTCATGCCGCCGGGCCTCTTATCAAAGCCCGGGATTCAAGAATTCGCTAGTCGATTCAGTGCTGTCTTATGGAATGTCGCGTTAGCATGTATGAAGACAGTTGGGCACATGTCTGTCTTCGACGAACAATGGACCGTTCATCGACAAAATGCTGCCTACGAAGAGACCCACAGCTACAACGTCCGTCGCCACATTGATGGCGCTTTTGCATATCCTAGTCATCTGTTTCCCACGATGCAACTGCTCCAGTCTTGTTTCTACTCATGGCCTCGCTGCCTCTACCCATCCATCCCTGTCGAAAGCATAGTTGATATGCTCCTCCGAGGTGTCATCCACATCGAACCATCTGTCGCCGAATCTGCGGTTCTCTCTTTACGACGATTCATGGCAGAGCCCACGCACGCCTCCATCGTTCTCAAACAGTACTCCGCGTTCTTGTTCGATCCCACCAACATTGCCCAGGAAGGATCCGCTCAGCGCCTGGTGCTTGAGAATGCACGCTTGTTGGGCCTTTGGGCCAGCCTGTTTGGTGCGTGGATGCATGATCTTCTGGAGCAGAATCCAAGTTCGATTCCGGAAGAACAAATCCCTCTCATCTCAGCCAGGCTGGACGAGCTTGAGGCGGGCGCTCTATTTCTACTATGCTTTTCTTCCCGCCCCATACGCACGACAGGCACCAAGTTGTTACGTTCGCTTCGTCCTGTCACAATCCACCTCTCATCTGTGCTCAAGCTGGACGCCGAGACTTCCCGTTCAAGGATCATAGATGCCTTATGTAACAAGGCCCAAACCAACACGGTCTTGGATAGTTTCGATTACGTTCTTGAACTTGACAATGTCAAGCGTGCCAAATCATGGAGGGATTCGACGGAGGATGCGCTGCTAGGGATTGCTGATAGCGAAGATCTCCGAGATCGTACTCTCTGGCAATGGGTTTTTCCCGGCATATTGCAATTACTGACGGCAGAGAATTCTGAACGACAATCAAACTCTTTCGCGCTTTTACGAGACAGTCTCGTAGCGGCGGCCTCTAGATTCCATCACACAATAGCCGTCATGGCGGGCCTTGTCCCGAAGATGCCCGCTAATCCTCAAACTCGCGGCCCCGCTGCCGAACGTGAAGGCTCCAAATCCTCTGGGGAAAGCAAGTTTCTTCCGGACCAGTGGTATATGTGGACGAAGGTTTTGTCGTCCATTGCCCTGGTTGTGGAGAATCGGCCTACTCTAGTTGAGCGTAGCCACAGCAGGGTACCGTCAGATGCCAGTTTCGATCGCGAGCGCCTCACAACTACACGCGGACTAATTCGTTACCTTACGCCCTTCTTGGATTCGGAACATTCACTTTTCCGGGACGCTGCTGTCTTTTGCATTAGCTCCTTCCCAGCAGCAGGATACCCACAGTTATTAGAGGACCTCGGCGTCCTTCTACACCGTCAACTTTTTGACGATCCGAGGATTGGGGATCCGAGACAGAAGGCTGTGGTGACATTTCCTCTGGAGCGGGGCCGTCGACAAGAACGTTTGTTTACCGCTGTCGCACGCATATATTTCCTTACCGCGCACTACTTGCAAGACCAGCGTTCCTCCGCGCGTCAGGCAGTTCTTTCACTAGTCTTACGATTCGTTCGCAATACGCAAACACTCCTCTCATCACTGGAGTCCCGGGACAATTTTAAGTTTCAAAGGCTTAGGCGTTACTTCTGCGGGACGGTAGAGAGACTTTTTGACGGACTCAACAGTCTTAGTGACGCGGATCGGTTCATCCCTGCAAAGGCGCATCTCTCTCTCTACCGTCTCTGCGAAGAGTGGTGTCAACTTGGGCACCAGTCCGAGATAGTCAAGCAGCGCCTCATTTACATGCAACGCTCAGCGACCGAGGCGGCTTCCAGCCCGTCAGAACGAGGAGAGGCTGTGGTCCTTTTCCAGAAAGAAACAAAAGTACTTTCGAAGGCTGCCATCGCGGCTATGGCGTCGCTCTGCGTAAGTTTTTTAACTGGTGATGAGAGAAAAACTTCTCACGTTCTATTAGGGAAGAGCGTACTTTCAGCCCGACTCGTCTTCGGGATCTCCTACGGATGGACTACCGGAATATACGAGGGCTCTGACTCCAAAGGAGACGCTGGATCGCATACTCGCCGTGCTGACTTCCATGGATGAATCGATCCTAGCTAGCGGAAGGCATGTTTTATCCCCATGAATCCTATCTTGATTTTTTATTTCTCTTCCAGGAAAGCGCTCAACGCACTCTTGACACATAATAATGCCCAGGACGCCGAGCTCACGAACGAGTCGCTGCAACTCGCATTTGTGACTGCCCGAGAGCTCGGGACAAGCAACACACGTTTCTTCGAAGTGGTGGCGGATCTCATTTGTCAGTCTCCAGATCACAAGTTCGGGTTCGAGGAGACAATATGTCTGGGCTTAGCCAACCTTTGTCATACCCTCCGTCCTGTCCGCGGCCGCGCACTTCAGCTTTTAGAGGCAGTGCACCAACGCTCGTCCGGCATGCTTTCCCTCTCTCAATTTGAAGCGGCTGTCGGGAGTTCCACGCCAAGCACCTACCAGCGTGCCAACCGCCTCATAGCCGATGTCCTCGCGGGAGAACACCCAGACGATGCCATGAGCGTACTTTCCGCCTTTGCGAAGTGGCTTCCCCGTATCTTTAGCGTTTCGGGTTGTCCGTTAACATTACTCCAGAGCCTAGAGTACTGGACCCCGAATATCAACCTCATGGATGACAAGTCTAATCTTTCACAGGAAGGACGGACGACGATACTACACCTAATGGCTCTTACGATGCGTTACTCTGACAATTTCCCCGAACAGATCGAGGTTCTCTGGACTCGCCTGGTCGACACCCCATATCAATCAAATGGACACGCCACCATTCGCTTCCTACTGGAACAGTCACAGAAAGTTGGTAGCATTACTTACATTCAATGCGCTTCGAAGATCATTTCCTGCCTATCCCACTCCGTCATTGGTCGTAGCGTCATGAAGGACCTGTGCAGCGTCATAGAGCCGGCCCGCATGCTACCCAGCATTGAACACAAGCTAGCGTTCCCAGAGCAAAGCGACTTCGATTTATGGTCCGACCTCGATGCTCTTTTCTCGGAACAACCTCGACAAGTGTTGGGTGCTGGACAATTTGCATTGCTGTTCCTTGCAGACGTTGCCATCGAGCGTAGCTGGGAATTCCAAGACGAATTGCCGACCCTCTTGCATGCCATTTTTACTCATCTGGACCACCGATCCCTCATTGTGCGCGAGTCGGCGAAGCGGATGCTGGTCCAATTATTGCGCTCCTGGATACCTGGTTACGACGAACTTTCCGACCGTTTAAACCATCCTGCTCGACCACTTCTGGTATCTTCCATCTCGGAGCTTGAGCAAGAGTTGGACAGTGTCGTTTGGAAAGAGGAACAAAGCGGCAAACAAGTCGAACCCAAGATGCAGAGTTTATGTTCGCGGGTTCTCTCTCTCCTCACCTCATTACATCCGAAGCTGGCAGAACGCTGGGGCTCCTTGGCACTTCTATGGGGTACTGCGTGCTCCATTCGCGCGATAGCGTTTCGTTCTCTGCAAATTTTTAGGGCGCTTCTCCCGGGCATAACCTCGAGCGATTTAGCTCTCCTATTGGCGCGGTTGTCAAGTACCATTTCTCGCCCCGAAGAAAACATCAGGTCCTTTAGCAATGAATTGATACATACGCTCAAGGTGTTGGGGTCGAACATTTTTCTCGACAGGTCCCTTCTTCCTCAGATGTACTGGTGTGCTTGCGCATGCCTGTCAACGACAGTCGAGAGCGAATTTCTTCAAGGCGTTGCATTTTTGGAGTCAGTATTGGATCGCCTGGATCTGGATGACGAACACACTATCAATACTCTAATCTCCCAACATCCTGCTGAATGGAAGGGCAGAAGTTCTCTCCAGTCACCCTTGCTTGTTGGCCTGCGCTCATCGCGGACGAGCGATGCTACTTTTAGAATGTTGCAGAAGCTTGCCAAAGTCGCCGATAGCAACATTATTGATCCAACTCGGGGTCGTGTTCGCGACCTTTACACTGTAGCATTGCCTTGGTGCTATAGGTCGATGACTGAGGACACATCCGATCCTGATCTACAGACCTTTGCTCAAGACGTTGGTTATCTGGCAGAAAGGGAAGGAAGATCGAGCATCAGCCGCATCATGGCCTCCTTTATAAAAGGACGGTTCCGTACCAAAGAGGATTTTCTTCGACAATCCGTTGCTAGTCTCAGAGAGCACTATGGTGACGAGGACTGGACAGAGGTCGTTACCTTACTCCTTGGCCTGGTGCTCAACTCGTATAGGTGGCTACGAGTATCAGCGTTACAAATCCTGAAGGTTTTATTCCAACAGAGGGAAACCCGAAATCCCGTAGAGCTCTTGGGCTCTGAACTGCTGATGCCGCTCCTCCGCCTGCTAGAGACAGACTTGGCACCTGCAGCCTTGGAGGTGTTGGAGGAACCTATGACTATTTCGGGCGGCCCGCCGGCCAAGCAGGTCCTACGAATGAGCATGCAACTGAAATCCTTAACTAAAGATGTTGAGTCTGTATCCGACATATTCGGCATTCCTGAAGAATCGGGTTGGTGCGTCGCCCGGCCGGAACGCTCGAAAAACGCCTGTCTTTCAAATATCCTGGCCGTTTTCGAAACATGCAAAGTCCCATCGCGGCCGTCGCAAATTCATTTCGAACCCGAGGACGTCGAACGTCTCGCTTCCCCAGCACCATCAGAGGACGACGATTTGGGTGGCCTGGTCCGGAACCTCCACGAGCTTAGCTCATTCTTCCAAGGCGACAATAATTCAGCAGCCGAGATCGCCCCATCATCCTCACTATCTACCGAACCCAGTCAACAACTGGAGGCCCGCGTCGCCGCCATCTTGGCAAAATCGACCGAGTCTTCGACCGACATACCGCAAACGCCGTTTATCGACGTGTTCCGCGTCGAGAGTGTGCCCGGCTTTGAGCAGCAGGGCGGTGGTGGGTCAGACGACGATAGCGACTGTAGCTCGGATTCGGAGGCATTTGCGTACGACTCGCCTGCGGCTTTGGGGGCCATGCGGAGCATCAATGGGTCGCGACACTGACCAACCCGATCGCCTTCGCCGCCCCTTTGCCCTTCCCTCAGTTGGTCACAGTTCACATCTCTGAAAAGCTTGTCCTGACTAAAAATCATCAGATGCAGGCCATGCTCACGTTTTCTATACTGATTCTGATAACGCAATTAACTTTATTTTGTCCATATTCCATGCCCTCTGCAACTCTTTCTCTTCTTCACTTGTCTCGTCATGTTACCATGCTTCCCATACTTGCATCAATACGAACTGCCTCCCACCCGTCCTCTATTTATTTCTCTCTTTCTCGTCACTGTCTCATCCATATACGGTCCCATCTCTTATCTCACGTGCTCACGCTATCCTGATTCTCTGATTTGTTCCAACCACGTTGGCTCCGCGTAGATTCGTCGCACCTCATAAATTAACACGGAACGTTAGTTAGCTCCATCCCCGGACATGTACAATGTAGATTAAAAATGTTGCTATAGTCATAAATAGAGAAAGAAAAAAGTGCAACTCCTCCATACACACGCACACGTCAACATCTCTCGAACACTCGATACAAATCTGGTAGGCTAGCGATCTGCACGACGTCTCGCGTCAGAAGAGATTTGGGAGCGATCAGGTAGCGCTTCATCGCCGGAAAGAGAACGTGCTCGATCTGCCATTTCTCTGTTATTGATGCCTCTTCTTGCTGTTGAACATTGGCGGTGTAATCGACTTTGTCTTTGCCTTTGCCATTGTCAACGTCATCATTCCCTGTATGCCCCGGGGACGAAGGAACGAGTAGCGGGCCAGGACCGGGAACATAGAAATATGCGAGTTCTCGCAGGAACGAATCAAAACACTCCTGTTCGTTGTTCCAGTTGACCTTGACGGTTGACTGAGAATCTACCCCTCCTACTAGATGGGAAGACAAAAACAAAGCTCACCTGTGGACCAAGTCGCATGAAAAATAGTGGAAGTTTGTCTAGGTTCGGTGTAAAATCAGGGATGAGCACAGGAAGACTGTCGACCATCCCTTCAGTCGTGATACTGAGCGAGAAGTACTCTCTTAACATGTCTCTTCGAGAGATAAGGATATGCGCGATAGACTGCATGACAAAGGAGTGAGGTAGAAAAATACGAGTTCGTTATTCTGGAACGTTTTCCTCACGTCAACGATCTGTGGTTTGGATAACTTGCTAAGCTCAGTATTTTGCTCTGCGTCAACTGCCAATGTGATTAACGCGCGCAGTGGCGCAGGTGGATCTAGCTTGAGTCTCGCAAAATTGCCGAATTGCTTGAGCCCGAGCTGATAAAACAACTCCTCTCTGCTGAAGCGAGTCAGCGACGCTCACTGTCAAACCCAGTCTACGGTACTTACGCTAACGCTCCATGATTTACTAGATACAACTTCTTTGAAACTTGCACGACGCTTAGCTCCCGGAAGAGGTCTACAACACCGACGAAGACGTGCTTCTGAAAAATTTCTGTCAATTCTGGATCGTAAACGTCAATCATAATATCGCAAGAGATAGTGGGACACGCTACATACCCGTGTGCTTTGTCTTTTTGACGTTCTCCCTCAATGTCAACACGCTTGTCAGGTAACAAGTAGATTGTAGTATCTCCTTTATCTTCCTCCTTTCCTTCACTGCATCGGCGCCAGGACGTGCACCTGTACTATCGAGCTCTCCTGATTGAGTTGGAGGGGGGAGAAACATCGAGTCAAGCGTTCGGTCAGCCGCAGATGTTCGGACCTTGTGCTGCGATAAAATTTTCCTAGTTCCGAAGGCACCGGGTGGGGTCGAGGATACAGCATCGCCTCCTGTGCTGTTTTCACGCGCCTTCTCCTTTCCTTTCAGTGATGTACCAGAGTCGGTTGCGGCGACGCCTCCAGTGAGAAGTGTCTTATCAAAGACGATTTAGTTTAATGATGCCGCGAGTAAGTGTACGCATAGTATCACGCCAACCTGATATTCAAACGTTCGTTCTCCAGACTGAGCAAGCTTGGCTTGGATAGCATCTGCTATACGCTCTATGATTTCCTCTTCGTCTAAAAAGTGAACTTCACGCTTGGTGGGATGTACGTTGACATCAACGGTTGTCGGGTCCAGTTGTAAACTATGGAAGATGTTCGACTTTCCATCGAGGTCCAGAGGAGTGTGTGCGCATTTACCTAAGATAGATGAGTGGCGAGGTGCCTTTTGGAAGAATACTAGTGTAGCAAGCTTCCAGGGCTTTCTTAATCCTTGAGGATTCCACCAGACGGTCTACAATATACCTCAAACTTCCGTACGAGTATTGATCGATAGATACTCACTGTTGATGAATAACAAAAGTATAAACTTCTTTGAGTGGTAGTTTGCGCTGGTAAAGTGGGCCTGCGCCACCCAGCCATTATCTTCATCAGACTTACTACCTCCTGGTCGATCATCGTCTAAATTGCGCTTCCGTTTTCCCTTTCTTGGCTCAGATACCTCAGCAGTGAGCAGGTCCTTGGCTACATTCTGACCATACAGCAAGCGAATTGCTTGCTTGGTCGTGGAGGATGGGGAAGACAGGTCAGGGGCCGAGGTACCAACCTCACAGATGATGTCAGCAGCGATACCCTCGGACCCTTTACAGGGAGTGGTGGCATGAGACACCTTTTTACAGAGGAACGAGACCCCAGCATTGTGAACGGCATATTTGGTAACGACGTCCAGGATGCGAGCATATTCCTCAGATGAACTTCGGAGCGCAGAAAGACGGGTAGGCACGTTGTAGAACAGGTTCTCTACCTAGTGGACACATACGCATGTTGAGGACTATGAGGGAAAAGATAGGGGGATTGGTTCCACCTACGCACCGTTACTGTCGTCCCATCATTCCCGGCGCAAGGCTTTGGATCTGCGCTCGCGCCTTTTTGAGCTGGTATCATTTCCCCATCAACGTATATCGCTCTGAGAAACCATCCATCAAAAAGGCGGTCTCCACGGATCGGCACATCAAAGGAAGAAAAAAAAAGAAAAAAGGGAAGGAAGGGAGGAAGAACACGCACTTCCATGCACAGCCCTCTTTCTTCGTCTTCGTGATAACGGTCAGGTTGGCGACGTGTGATATCGAAGCCAGCGCCTCTCCGCGAAACCCATAACTCGTAAGATGAGACAAGTCTGAGAACTTGGATAGTTTGGATGTCGTGAAGCGATGCGCGAGTATCTGAAGGTCTGATTTCTGTGAATGGAACGACGAAAGAGGACCATAATGGTTGGTTAGCTAGCTAGCTAGCTGATGACTTCGTACTCGGAAGGAGGAAATAGCCCCCACTCCACCTCACCTTTATACCACATCCGTTGTCCTGTATCTGAAGCAATTTCATTCCCCCGTCCCTAACGGTGATACGAATAGAAGTGGCGCCCGCATCCAAACAGTTTTCGAGCAGTTCCTTGAGGGCAGAAGCCGGACGATGTATGATCTCAAAAAAAAAACCCAGCATGGCATCAGAGCGAGTGAGCGCGTACGCGTACGCGTACACCGGCAAGGGCAAGGGGAGAACGGACGAACGGAATGGAGGACCTACCTCGCCTGCGGCAATGCGGTTGATGACTTCATCTCGTAACTGACGAATCGGCTTTGGCTCTGGTTGACTTTCGATTGTCCGTCCCGTGCTGTCCATATGCCAGTTGTGTAAATGTATGCGCAAATAGACCGGGGCCGGGCAGTTGACGCGACGCGACGCGGGAATGGAATGGTACACGTGCGTGTCACCCCACCGTAATCTCCAAGTCCGTAATCCGTAATCTCCATTGTAAATGTAAACACTTGTAACCTCCGCCTCAGTCGCGAGTATCTGGCAGACAGACCAGTCCGCGTCCCCCCTCTTACTTGTCTACCAACCACCACAATGGCCACCGTAGACCTCTCAAACAATTCCGTCGTCCCAACGTTGACCGGCAGTGCCAATGTTTCCGAGCCCGCGTTGCCAACGCCGGACAAGTATCGCGGCGCAGTAGTAGAGGTACAGTAACACAACCAAATCAAATCAAAACCACCATAGTAGAGCATATCTCCCTAATTTTTTATTTTTTTCTCGTCTCTTCTCTTCCCCCCCTTTTTTTTCTCTCAAATTTTCATAATTTTCATAGGATTTGCAATTACCGCCAGCATTTTGTTTACCCGGTACTGAGCTAATCGCTCGTGCGATTGAACTCGCCTATGACCGCGACTTTTCGCACATACCGTACGTAACCTCATCGCACCCGCTGAAACCAGTCGTCCAATCTTACTCATATTCGTCCGTTGCATTACCCCTCACCACACCACCAAATCAAACGGGAAAAAAAATTGTCACAAACAGCGTCCTTGGCAAGCGCCGTAATCTCCTGGGCTACGTCGAAGTCGCGACCCTAAAGAGGAAATGGGAGGCGGGCGAGGTGATCCCCGTAAGTGCTGCTGCAGTGCAGTGTGTTATTATCAAAAAAATTTCCGGCAAGCACGGACTCACAAAGCGAGTTGCATGCCCTTTTTGTTCAAATGTGGAACGTGTAGACAGACAAGATTTCCTCGTGCATGACGAAGTTTAATCGTTCGGCGAGAACAAACCCATACACGATTATCACTCCCGATACCGCACTGGTCGACCTGGAGAACTTCTTCTTGAAAGATCACATCTTCGCACTCAGTACGTCGTTTTGCTGTTCTCCGCGAATCGGAATGGCGTGGCCAGAAAAAAAAATTATCGTTTACTTTTTGTCTGTCTTTTAGTCACCGATTACGAACGCAAGTTTGTGCTTGGGGTAGCAACGCCCCAAGATCTTGAGGTGAACTTCTTTTCCTTGGCTTGGTTCACCCTCGGAATTGTTCGAATCTGATCCGATTTTATTTCGATGCAGGCATTCGTCTCGCGACGCGGCATATAGACCTCATCATGCATTCTTGATTGTATGACTTTCTTCTTGCGTCATGTTCCTTTGGCATATTTACAGTTGGTGCGATTCTGTACATTGAAATACAACTGCAGTTATCAACATCGCACCTTTCCTCGTAACGAGCGTACACAAAAGAACTTTAAAACAGCGCATAATTTCTAAGATTAGTTGTACGAGGTATGTGTAGTAAAAAAAAGATACATGGTTGATTCAGGTCAAATGCGCACTAAGCACAGCAGTGCTGAGAGAAAAATGGATTGCGAACACCTGGGGAAAACCCTGGGGAGACTAGTTGAGGAATACTTCCGATGTTACGAAATGGAATACGCGGACGAACCAAAAACAATGGCTGGACACCAGGCAACTAAGAGGATGGCGAAATGCTGCGTTCCAAATGCTGTAGGGACAGTCCGATCCCTGATCAAGTCGATAACCGTGCTCAATGAAGCAAGGATGAGGATAAAGAAAAAGACCCTAAAAACGACCGAGTTGGCGTTTGTAATTGTTTGATATTTTCTTAAAAAGGGAAAATAACAACGCACAGCTGAAAGACGACCATAGACAAGATAGCTGGATGAAGTCCTGGTGGACGGCCAATGGAAGGACGAGGCGCAGACCCTGTGGGATAATCAAGTTCAAGCTAAAAGTGACGGCGACGAGTGAAAAGTTGCTCACGATAGAACTGCCTGACCGGCTTCAATGGTGGCTTTGGAGGATCCGGGGATATCGCTTTATATCCATCTACGAAATCGTCTTCTTCACTCCTCACCATGATACTGTCCTTGTCCGCTCCGTCGACCTCTGGCAACTTCTCCAGCGTACGATCCATGTATGTGATGCTCGGGCGAGACCCAATAATATCAAGGCTTTGTCCACTCGTCAAACTCGTGAGAAGTTTGCGGTGCGAGGAGTATGGTGATGAGGGCAGGCTCTCCAGACGCCTCGTGAGGGAAGCACGATCCGCTTCGAGCCGCGCCCGCGCATAATCTGGCGAAAGCTCCAGACTAGGACGTAAGTCGCTCGGAGGCGACCGTATGGGAAGATGGAACCTTGACATTCTCTCGCCAGCTTCAAGCGGGATTGGAGCCCGTGACGGTGAGGTGGGAGACCTCGGTGGTTCTTCAGAGATAGTTGCGTCGTAAGGGGGGCCGGTCTTCGGATCACAGCCCGAAGAAGTACACCGGTTATCGCAAGGCTCTCCTGCTGCATCCTGCTGAGCGTGATGTTGTGGACAGCGTAAATGGGGACGGGCAAAGACAATCGGGGAGGGTGTTCGACCGCGGTCAACGTCGGATAAGCTCAGATCCTTAGTTGACGATGGTGGGGACGGCTGTGAAAGGTAGGTGGAGGGGAAGGTCATTGGAGGAAGAGCAGGTAGCGCAATCGGAAAATGAGGGGTGGGATGTACTGTCTCAATAGTTCTGGGGGTCGTAGGAACGGAGACGTGCGAAGAAGATAGGGACACTGAGCGATGCAGTCGTACGTCGACAGTCAGACTCGAATGACCATCAAGGGTCGGAGGCGGAAGTTTATCGGATATGCCACTGACGGGAATTGCAGCTGACGGATCAGACATGATCAGGCGAGAACTGCCGTTGGCGACACGAGTTGACTGAGTTTGCGTTGGGTTGCCTTCTCCCGTGCGAAGTTCGCGTATTTTGGCGTGCATCCGAAGGATACGGATGGCGGTCACAATAGATAGGATGAAGCAGGGCGTGAATAAAACTATTGGGGCACCGGCGTAGCCCAGGAGACGAGGCCTGATAAAGGTGAGATGTGAAACGCACCCCGGGAGACGACAGCCGACATACCATAATGGGGAGGTGTGATCGCATTGCAGGTCGCCCACCGGATGAACGGAATCCGTCTTGAGAACAGCGATCAAATATGCGGTGAAAGCAAGTAAAGGAACGACTATAACGAAGAGATAGTAGGCCCTCCGCCATCGCAGAGCACTGAAAAGTGGAGCTTTAGACGTTGGACAAATACAGCCACGAAACTCTTACGACGCCGATGCTTGTATCGAACGGTATGGCTTAAAGACCGTCAGATACGATGCCCAGGTAAAGCACACGCATATGCCCGTAAGTACGTGGAAGCATAGACCGATGATCACGGTCTGTACTATACAAAACCAGTGGGGCATTTGGAACGGATTCATCCTCCATATCATGCCTAGCCAAACCAATTGGAAATCAAAAGCGAGAAAGGGGGTAGACACGCACCAAGGGAGAAAACAACCTCGAGGACAGTGACGGTGATGCAGTAGAGAAGAGAGGCCCAGTATGTCCCAATTACGGAGGCATATGGGATGAAGACGAGCCAGGTCGCTGGGACACCTTTGAGAGGGAAGTGAGAGGGAGAGAGACGAGAGAGATGAGAGACGGACCGAGGATGGCAAAGGTGAACCAGAGGACCTTGAGGGAAAGGGAAAGCATTGTCTTCCAGTTTGAAACATTTTTGACGAGAGAATAAAAAAGAGGGGTTGCTACCCTCTGACACAGTCGGATCATCGTCATCAACTACTGGATTGGCTCAATCAGGCCCCCCATTATCCACCCTTCGATCTATCACTGATCTACGCATCCTATTTTCCCATCTCCTCATCCATTCTCCCTCTGACTCTCCAACCACCGTTCTCCCTCCCCACTCCCTCTCCCTCTCCCCCCCCCCCCCCCCCCCCCTCCCCCCCCCCCCCCCCCCCCCCCCC
>Ga0193693_1000061_pt1 | contig 14101 bp, 15 predicted proteins | sample L3a2metaG_FD_144916 | JGI IMG/M metagenome (GOLD analysis project Ga0193693, IMG submission 144916) | Soil microbial communities from a riparian zone of the East river system, Colorado, United States - L3a2 | ecosystem: Environmental > Terrestrial > Soil > Riparian zone | place: USA: East River...
AACCAACCATCCGTCATAGTTTCCTTCTATTGACCCCGAATTGTCTTTGCCCGCCGACGCGGTCGAATCAACGAAGACCATCATTTCGTAGTTCCATCAATTGTGGCCATCAATGGGCGTTTCGCCACCTTCGCATTGATCTCCCACAGCTGCCTGTTTCATAGCCACGTGTTCTTTCTTCCGTCGGTTCTCGTGGGCACAGTTGATTAGAATACGACCATGCGCTATCCCGTCACCGGTCCCCCATGGTCCCACTCAGGCTGACGTTTCCTTGATTTCGTTGGGACATCGAATCCACAAATCCGTGTTTTGTATTCCCACACCTTGGTCTCGTGGAAACCTGATCACTGCCCATTCAAGCGATGTCAATAGCAATGACGGTTCTCACACGACTACGGCGTAGTCATTCCATCGTTGTTAAAGTCTTAAAAAATGTCACAGTACAGTGGCTCCCTGCGTTGCCGAAGTCATACGTAACTTCTCGGCTTAGAGAGCCCTATTACATGCTAACCTGGTTGTCCGTGGCACAGCCATGTCAGCCTAGATGAGCTTCGTTGGTGAGTCCTGACAACTCCTGATGGTGCATATTCGCCGTAGAGAAGTGCCTCGAAATACTGTAAGTCCAATGACGCATTTGAACACTCTCTTTCTCTCATCATAAGCTACTCACAAATCAAGTACTTCTTTCTCTCCCTCCTTTGGCTCGGATGCCAGGCAGTTTGACGCCGATTGTATTGCTATACAATATCCCCTGGCAAGGAAGAGAAGACGACGGCAAAAGGAGCTTGCGCGCCCATCCTGAACGATTCCGGCGATATCACCAGGATGCAAAAAAGTGTGATATCAAATCGGTCCGAGGTTTGCGGGATCTCGGGTACTGTATAGCATCAAATGGGCGCTCCCTACAGGCAGACGGAGAGTTGCCGAGCATCGGTAGACTTGGAGATCCGATCCTCTGATGACCTCCTCGCAGTTGGCGCCACGACGTAACCCTCCATTGACCAACACTTACGGGTGAACAACTAGGTAGTACAACAGCTTGACCATATATCGGTACCTCACTCATCGAAAGATCCAATTGATGTTGCTCTTCGTTCTTTCAATTCACTCCTTCTGGTACCTAGGGCACATCCTACAGACACTGACAGACGCACTTCCGTCACAAGTTCGGTTACTCATTATACTCACCATCCGGGCGCAAACATCAATCACTAGCACAGATACTCGCCGCTTCCTCTCTCAGAGGTGTGATCCGGTAGAAATTGGTGTCATAGTGATAGTACATTGATATCATTCATTCACTTTCACATCCACACAGTTCCGGACAGCTCGCATCAAGCGCCGTACGATAGTACTGCATTGCCGCAGCAAGGTGCAACCCCTCAACAAAATCCGTATCCGACCCATCCACCAGCTCCGCCATACGGCCCCATGAGAGGACGGCAAGTTCGGTAGTGGTGACTCGACAGCGAGCGATGTCGAGGTTGTCGAGCAACGTGATGCGATCGCAACCGTCAGCTCATAGGCAGTATCGAACGGTTTCCTTTCTTCACGATGGCTGCTACACGAAATGAGCAAGACAATGCTTGTGAAGCCCATTACTAGTAATCACGACTTCCCGCGTTGCATTTCCAACACGAGTCTGGTCGCGAGGACTCCGATGCTTCTGATCGCCTTCATGTCCCTCGTACCCCGTGGAGATTCGTTGGGTCGGCCTACCAAGGCACAGTGGGTCCGCGATCGAATGTCGGGGCGGTGGGTATTGTGCGAGCGGCGATAAGCCCGCCAAGTGACGGTCATACGAACAGATGTATAGGTCTGAGAAGGATTGCTCTCGACCATCTGTTGTCGGAACTGACCCCGTGACATGCGCATGAAGGGCAAGGGAACAAAAGACTGATGTCGGATTCCACCAAATTCGCGACTGTTCCACGATGCCTGATTCGCGAGGTTATTGAGCACTGGCTGGCCAACTCGTTCGAAGAGCTCTTTCAGTATAGAGCATAGCTCCTATTGGTACAGTTCCAATTCCACTGCGTACTTTTTCCGCGCAGCCAAAAGTATGCCTGTCAACTTATTGCGCGTTCCTAGAATCCTTCTGTCTTGGGAATGTGGGACGGCGGTGAGTCGCGAAGAACGATGAGAATATCGCAACGCCAGTGACAATGATTGGCGCAGTGATGATAATGATCGGCCCACAAGAAGCAGCATTCTGGATGGTACGATTGTACAGCCTGTATGAGATTCTCGAAGCCTGGTAAGGCCTTTATTCCTGCGACGATTTCCTGACGTTTGTGCAAGAGTCGTCGCTGCTCCTTGAACATAGGACTGAAGGTGTATATGTTCATAATCTTCTTCCTCGCTCAATCGAGACCCTATGGCTAGGCGGTCCCAAATCGAGGCATTGACGGTCAGCGGCTTTTGATTCACCGTCGCAAGTCTGTCTACGAGATTGGGGTTGACGGTGCGTAGCCTTCTCGCGGAAGTGCGAAGGCCATATATTTCGGACCAGATCAACGTCTTGCCTTGTTCGATTGTCTCGACGGCCAATTCTAGCTGACCTTTCTCGATCGGATAAGACGCAAATTCCAGCGGCATGTGGATCTTAGAATCCAGACGGCCAGTGGTAGACGACTGCCGTTGGATGGTGAGAACCTCGGTAAATGCAAGCCGCAACGCTGACTGGGTATTCTGATATGCCAGGGTCGCAGTGGGGTGGTCCCATGCTCTTGCAAAAGTTGCCCACCACCATGCGATACTGAGTCTTTCGGAGGTGGTGGCGGACTCATCTTGAGAAGCGTCTTGGAACATTGACACCGATTTATTCCCATGCTCTGGATCGTGGGTCCCAAGAGCGTGACAGAAGGCAAGCATCCGAAGCAACTCGACGCGACGCATTTGCTTAAAACGCATTTCAAAAACATCCCGCGCGATTTCAATCAAATTATCGAGCTCCTTCGCTCTGCGGTTTTGCATTAAAGATAACAGGAGGAATTGTGCTCTTTGGTGAAGAGAATGAATTGTGAAAGAACGTGGACTAAGGCTTTCACATGTTTGCCGTATATCCTCTTCCAGCGCCGAAGTTGGATCATTCCTGTGAATAAGTGATTCAGGAAGACGATCCAATCCAGTGTGGCATTGACTAGCTGAAGAATCACTTGGCTCCCAAGGGTGTACGGATATGATACAATAAGAGCGCCTACGCGAGGCGATAAATGGTGCAAGGGCCGTTTGCACCGATGCGAAGTCGTCCTGATCCTCTACGTAGAACTCCCGCATAATCGGCAACTCACCCGTCGTCCCTCTCAGGGCATGTGCGACATAAGATCCAATTTCCTCGGTCACGCGGAGGCTCTCCGCATCAACGAACATATGAAAAAAAGTCCAAGAATATTGAGGGATCCCTATCGTCATGGCCATCTGAAAACGGTGGCGATGCATTAATGTCAAATTTTCGCGCAGAGGGTGTAATGGACGGCAGGAGCTGGTTGCTGATCTCAGGGATAGCGGTTATTTGCCAATCAAACCGCCAACAAGGGATTCGAAACGCCAGACGACATGGTGTCTCCTGTTGAGAAAATGTAATTAAAAGCGTCGGTGCCAGAGTAATGCGCATTTGCTTCAACTCGAGAACTCGGAGTTTCTGCGCGACACAGAAACTCTACAAGCTTGGGGGTAGAGAAATCGAGATCACTGAAGTATGTTTTATAGATGTTTTGGGCAGAAGAGACGATGGTGCCATCTGAAAGTTGTTCCAATACTTGATGTCACAGTGAAATTCGAAGTGATCGAGAAACCGAAGGTTAGCAGGTTCTAATGAAGAATAGGGTGATTCCTTTGGGTCAGGATGAGAAAGACGGGGAAAGAAAATGGACATGGAGCTTTTGGAGGCGACACATCAGGGCCAAGAAAATAATGATGTATTCTGGTGGGATGTATGCGGTACTCGGTATAGCCTCGAGCTGAAGAGAGACAAGATCCATGGCCGACAACAGAAGCTGTGGAAAGGCCGGTAGAGCAATCCTGGTCGTGGGGAGGGGATGTAGGCGAGGGGCCGCCACGCCAAGAAATTGGTCATGGTGAAGAATGAGCTCAGCTTCGGTTTAAGTTGTAAGGTCCAAATGCTCTAGTTCCGGTAATTACTCCTGCGTTTGGGTGGACAGTTTTGAATCCTTTTTTCTTGTGGCTAACTCTTCCAATAGCGGTATCGTAATAGTTAGCTGAGTTACCCGTAGGCGACCCGGTTGCTGGAGAGCAGCTACACTGTCCTTCACGTCCCCAGCGACCAGTGTATTGCGTCCTGGGAATACTCCGTATCGCATGACGATCAGCAAGTCAGGCCAACAGTGCAGAGAACTCCTGACAGGGTTTCCGTTGGTGCAAAACAGTTGCAGACCCAGGCGGTACGTTGGATGAGGAATGATAGACCGCCAAGCTTGACACACGTGGGTAAGCCTATGCCCTTTCCATGGACGTCTTTTTCAAAGGGCCATGACATCTTTACGATAAAACCGGAATATATCTTCAAAAAATTCTGGTTGTATGAATAGTAAGAGGGATGGACCTTACTGCGTTCATACCTGTTGCCAAGACAGTTGCGGATACTTTGGAGCCACGGGGCATTTACGATCTCGTTATCAAGTGTGTTAGAGCCCTTGTAAACAAACTGCTGGTGCTAGCACGTATCTTCTAGACTCTTGAAGCTACGTGTCTCAGAACTGAGAATGAGTAAGTACAGATCACGACGTCCTGCAAGTACGTCCTTGACATCTTCGACAGTGGCTCATTTTCCCCTTGCACAGGTAGATAGAGTCGTGGAGGTCATATGAATAGGCAATTGCACCAGAAAAGTGACCCAAACCCACCGTTAACGCTAGCTGTAATCAGAAGACGCTATTACAATACATGAAGAACTAGTGAAGTTTGGGTTTCTTGGATGGGGGTTGTTGGGGGTCGTTTTTCGCCCCAGGCTCGGACGACAACACCCATCGGTACTCGATATCCTGGAACTCGTTTCGACACATCTGCCAAATAGCTTCCAGTTTTTGGTGAAGGCCCTCAAACGCATCTGTGTTGATAGAAGGTCCTTCTTCTGCCATCCTATAGCGACGTACAAGAAGCTTTCGTGCATCGATTAGGCGTTTGGCGGCGGTCTGGAAGGTTAGGTTAAGACTGGGCGCAATGTCCCGAACTGTATCTCCTTGTAAAAATACATCAACTCGATCGAGTGACGGTCCGACGGAAGGAAACAGTTTGGTAGCATGAATAATTTGGGCGCTGCGGTCCTCCTGGTCATCCAGAGAGGTATGATGAAAAAGCACCCATAGGGCGATCCACCAGGTGGATTCCAGATCGTGGATGCAGTTGAATTTGAAATCAGGACGGGGGCTGTCGTCTTCGGGGTCTCTAAAGAGATATCGCTGCCTGTTCACCTCAATGGGTTCATATTGGCGGGTACCCTTATTGTGGATCGGTGAATGGGGGTTTACGCAGACGAAAGGGTGAACGTACTGTTCGCACCTCGTGGGTGGTGATATCCGTTGTTTTCTTGGTAGATTCAAGATCACACAGTATCCCAGCGCCGTTGTGAAATAAAACATTGCCGGCGCTAATGTCGCGATGAACATATCCTAAAATATGCATAATCTCGAGTGCTAGTAGAACGATTTAAACGTGTAGTTATGAAAGCCGATAAGAAAACACACCTATTGTCGCATCTGAAAGACATTGATATACATGCGACAGCTGGCGGAGGTCATGAACGGTTTGTCCGACCTCACTGAAGACAATACGGTAGTGGATACGACCTTGAAAAGGCAGTGTTTCGCGTGGTACGTGTGCTCGCATAGCCTCGGCCATATCGCTACTGATTTGCGGTGTATGACCGACACTATAACCTCTGTCACTGCCCATCACGCGGGAATCTCGGAATGATGGTGCTGTCCACGAGGATGTAGGGAGGTACTCCAGATCAGACGGAAGGCCCATCCCGCGCATCATCACATCGACAGTATGATCATTAGTCTCGCCATCAACTTTCACGCGACCATGTGCCTCAACTGTCAGAAAGTAGGCAGATGGATCTTTGCACCCTGGAAAGACAGTCCCTTGCGCCTGCCTCTCCGCTATATTCGCCCTCATACTCTCTAAAAGAACGCCCTCCAGCGTCCGATCATCCTCCAGCCACACATCCTTAAGGGCAACAATGTGGTGGGGGTCGGACTGCTTGTGAGCCTGGAATACTCGAGTGCCTCGACCACGAATGAAATTCGCAGCCGAGTCTGCCAGGGTTTTAATCGTTATATAAAGCTCGTTACCGACTTGGAACTTGTATTGGATGTGGCCGTCGACCTGGATGCGAGTCACAGTTGAGTCAAAACCAAGGGCATTTTCGTCGGAAAAGGCAAGGCTGGTGAAAACGCGGATGAGGATGTCAGGCTCCTAGGTAGGACGTGAGTGCAACGGCACAAGACACAACAATTCTTTTCGACGCTCACATTGATGAAATTGAACGGGTGGGTCACCATGGCGTGGGATCGTGTGAAGAACCACAAGCGCATTCCCGAATTTTCAACTGTGATGCCATAAGTAAAACGACGGCATGGGTCAGTCCGCATGATATGGTGGGCACTCCAGATGAGTTTCGCAATGTTCTGTTAGAATGGGTAACCCTTGCACGTGGACAGGACAAACGATACAAAAGACTTACGTCCAGAAAGTCTTTCTCGTCGAGTTTAAACTCGAACGGAACCACAATATCCTCCCAACGAGGCTTCGTATCTTCAGAACGAAGGCGGCCAAAGCGATTGCCCAAACTTTTCTTCGTCGTTAATTCCAATTGACCATCCGGGCGCGTGTCATTGTTACTTTCAGATGCTGGGGCGTCGTTGGGTTTGTATACGAAATGAAGACGTGCCTGGGAGTCGCGCAAGACACTAGTAGCCGCCTCTACGATGTTGTCGAATACGGCGGGCAACGCTTGGAAGGCATTACTCTCGCTTTTGCCGCTCTGTTTCGGATCCTTGTTGAAGCCACTCCACCGGTCCTTCTTGTTGATATGCTTGCCTTTGACCAATAAGTCCTTGATTTGTGCCAAATCTGCTTCGTCCGCTGGGGGTAAAACACGTTCTATAAAGGAATCCACGGGAAATAATGGGATATCGCCTAAGTCCTCAACAACGATGGTGCGAGCTTCATCAAGCACGCCAGAGAGATATTGATTTGAGCCGTACTGACGCGGCCTACTGGGAGTTTCCGTAGGCGTGGAAGGACCGGCGCGAGGGGGAGTACTCGGTGGATTCATGGTTGGGTATGAGCGAAACTCAAACGGTGGACACAAGGTCACACGATGATCACGTGACTCGACCACATTTTTCGCATCATGTGCTGAAGTTCTCTACATCTAGCTTGCATCTGGCAGTCTGAATGATCTATCTTTTATGTTCCGTGGGCGATATGTCTGCATCCAGAGACGACGATATCGAAGATCTTCTCATTGAGGTGATGGCTACGAAGTCGGCCGGGGGAGCTATGATGTGGGTGCGTAGGGTTTTGCAGTGGAGCTCGAAGGGATCGTAATCTTCTGCTCGCCGATAAAGTGAGTGAATTATTTATTGTTTCCCAAGCGATTTCAATCGTCTTGAGGTCGTTTGGTCTATAACGATTTGTCCATGTCATTAGTTTTCGACTAACGTTTATATTGGTTCCAGCTCTTCATCGATCATCAACAGCACCTACATCCACCCAGCGCCTAATTTCGCCCTGCTACATGATCAGAACTGACCGCACATTGAATACCCACCTCCACCCTTTCTGAAAGGCAATGGACTCCCGGCTCCTCCTGAGGTAATCCTACTGCAATTACTTGTTGCTTACCTTTGATCTCCAGACTACCCTTCACGTCTATCGGACGCATGAGCAGCCGCTGGATTGCTTGTATGCTAGGTTGGAGGATCGTGAGGGATCGCAGACGATTAGAGATAATTAGAACGGGAGTATTTATGTGATGATACTCCAGAAACGAAAACAATGGCTAGTGTCCTGCTCTTCGAGAGGGGGATCTACTGTCATCCGTCAGACACTAATCGATAAAGGGAGAACTAGGCATCCTCCGTACTGATAACAGCTGGAAGGAGAGACAGTCTCTCCACTCTGCCCACTCGAACACCTGAATGCTCCATTTGATTTTACAGAAGAACGAATGACAAGCAATAGCCATACTGGTGAGAGTCGGTCATGAAGGACTATCATGTTTCCAGCACTACATTTGTTATCTTTGTAGTACGAGAAGCTGTCACCAGACTCAGCCATATTCTGAGCTCCTCAACAGGGTATGCTGTATACACGAGCACATTGTCGCCCGAGAACACCACAAGAGAAGAATCCCTCATTACATGCGCCGAGCTATAAGAGAGAGTTGCGTGTGGGATGATGTGGCCACGGGATGAAATACCGACTGCTCTTTATAGTAACCAATTTTCCCACGCCGCTGCGCCGTTCGTTGCTCCCTGCCTGGCAGTGCCCACACTCAGAACGCCAACGAACACGACGAGGAGAACACAATGTCGCTTCCACGTTCAGACTATGACCCTCGCCGTGTCTGCGTGAACCCATTCCCATTCCTCAATAACGTCAACCTAGGCAGGCACCGCCGTACGTCCGGTGTATACGTCGCTGGTGGCCTCGTAAGCCCTACTCCTCTCCCCTTCCCCCCTTCCGTACCCTCTTTACCCACTGACCCATCTTTCGTACTTTTATTCTTCCCTAGTTCTCTCTGGGACTCTGGACATTCTTTGATGCCGCTATCCTCTCTGCGCACGCGCACCCACCATACAACGAGCCAAATTACCCCGTTCCCGTGCACGTCACCTTCGCAGATTGGGTCCCCGGTCTATGTTCGCTCCTCGGCATTCTCGTTATAAACTTGATAGACAAGGATCGCATCCGTGGAGAAGAGGGCTTCAGCGACTCGCGCGCCGTCTGGCGCGCACGCCTTTTCCTTTTTGTAGGGTTTGCCCTCATGGCTGGCGGCTTGGCAGGCAGTGTGGTGCGTTATTTTTATCTCTCACCAAGAGTTTGGAGGTTGAGTGATTATGCGTATAGGCATTGCTGGTACTCAAGTACATTATTCCCGGGTATTCAGAGCAGTATCAGTACTACGGGTACGCCAACGTCGCAGAGAATGTGTGTCTTATGCTTTCCGCAGTCGTGCTCTGGATCGCGCAAAGCGGAAGTGGCGAGTTCGAGTACAGTCTTTCGATTTGATCTCATGCGAGTGCAATTATATTGTAATCTTACCTCGGAATCCCTGTATACGTCCCGGTCGCCAGTCTCTAATATCCATTGCTTTTGGCCTTTCTTCTGCTCTAGGGCATAGTAAGTGAGATGCAACACCGCAGCTTCAAACAGTTTTCAAATTCATCCGAGTCTCATACGCGCTGATTCAGGTACATCAGCGCTCGCACAGGCGGCCACTCGGTAGCAAGATTATGCGGAGCGCAGCTCGGACACAGGAACAACGCAGGAACGCGATTTCGCGCGGCAGACTGAGTTTGAGAAGGCGGGTGAGCGCGATGGCAAGATTGACAACCCATGTACTTCCATTTCCCAATCACGAATCATCCATAATCACGGCTGCTCATGCAGTACACCCGCGTTGCTTGGGTGGAGGGTGGTCGACATTAAATATCTTAGTAGTGGCGCTAATTACAATACATGCCCAGACCTAATTACTGTAACTTCAACTTGCTGGGCTCATCTTTCCTGTCTCCCATATCGAAGCAGCAAGCACAGCAGCGCTCTTCGCCTCCTTTACTATGCCGGGGATACTCGGAGGAAGGCCCCCGGTCAGAGGAAGAATGGGACGGCTTCGCGTTGGAAACTATTGTACGCGGGAAGGGCCGCGGGAAGGGCCCGCAACGTTTGATTGCCCCCTGAAACAAGGTAGGATCAGAAGAGCCGAGAAGAAAAACAGATCACGGAAAGCCTCATCGACTCACAAAAGGTTTGAAGTTGAAGGTTGAATTGGAGGCGTAGGAAGTGATGTGCCATCGAGCGGATGTCTCGGTAAAATTTGAAGCCTGTCCCTTCCACGCAAGTAATCGATCCTAAACAAGCCTTTACTGCGCTCCTCTTCGCTCTTGCATCTCTTTCTGAACGTGTCCCCAATCGCCGTCTGATCTCCACGGGCGAACGTGCCTAATTCGCGTTTAGAAGATGATTTCCTCAGGTCTTCGCGTATCGTCCTCAGGACGTCTTGAACAGTGAGATCAGCACCTTGAGAGGCGTTTGAGGCATCGAGGCTGATGACTTGCGGATACCCTAGGAAGTACTCCAGTCTTAGCGGTTGGGTGTGTGGGTATACGGCGGGAGAGGTCATTTCTTCATTTGGGAGATCGTAGTCATAATCGGGTGACTCAGTAATCTCGAGTTTGAGAAGATACTTTGTCAATACCGGGTGTATGTCCAGCTGGACTGGCCCTCCCTTGTATTGAAACAATTAGTGCTTAAATTCCAGCTCTGGCGGAAGACATCGCACATTCAATTCGGCTGCTGCGTAAAATACCGCCTTTTTATCATCGGAAATCGGGGGCCCATTATCCGCCGGGTCACGTAGGATTGCGGCTGTTGAAACCAGTGTTTAGCTCCTGCATTCTTTCTAGTGTGACAAGACACACCGCCGTTCTCAATGAGTAAAGGCACTTTTTTTTCACGTAAAAAGTCCTCTACTGCATCCGCAGTCAAAGTTTCCTAGGGAGATGCACTACGGTTTTCTTCGAGTATACGTTCCAGGATTGACTTAGACATACCACGCCTTCGATAAATTGAAGGTCATCGTCATGGGCAATGGCGATGATGTCCTCGGCCGCCGAGACATCCTCACAACATTTCTTTGGCCCGGTAAGTACAATTGAAATGGGCGGTCAAACCCAGGCGGACGAACCTCTACGATATAGTCCAAAACTCCAACGAGCGGGTCGCGATACTCGTATCCAAGCGTCAAATTCACCTTCTCCGTCACCTCACACAGACTGAGTGCCTACCTCTGAGCCACCTGGAATTCGTGACACTTGTACCCCATCCTCCCGACGGTTGTCAGAGTCGTCAGAAAAGGGTTCTGCTGCAGCCCGGAGGTGTTTGGTCCAAAAGAAACGGCGTTTTGCTCGGAAGCCCCTGATGAAGACGCACTGATTCTCGAATCCTTCAATATTCTAGTATGATGGGGAAAAAATAAGTTTACAGCGAGGAAAAAATGGCAGGAGAACAGACCGAGTCACTGTGATGATGCTCTACACTTCCACGAATGTTGCGCCAGACAAATTGTGCCCCACCGCAATCGGACTTTCGAGCCTCCAAAGATACCGTCGTGGCATCCTCGTTCCTTGACATGGTGCCATCGAATGCAGCAGCAGCCCACGATGTAGCCAAAGTACAACCAGTTACAAGAATGAGGTCTTCCATGTTTTCAACGGGCAACCCCTCCTTCTTTGACCAGCGGAGCCAGCTGTCCACGTTATCTCTGATGTAGTCCTCGAATAACTTTGTGCGGATAACATCTTCGGAGTGGGCCCCGCGAGGAAGAGACAAAAGTGCTCCATGACTCTGAGCCCAGCACTCATACGTTTGACCCATATACCTACAGATGCAGAGGTAGAAGCGGGATTAAGGCTGCACAGGACTAGACAATCACTCACTCATCGTGTGTGTTAGCACGAACATTATCTACTTTCGACACATGAGAGTGGTATTCTTCTTGGCGAACCTCATTACGACGGACATTGTCGAAATGTTCCCGTTTAAGGGGCTTGTATCCCTCTGGTATTTCAATAAATTTGTTTGACGGATCATCCCGGGGAAGTTTGACGTTGAATATGCGCATGAATGCCCCATTATCTAAATAACCAACATCGCCAATCGAAACGTGACCGGGATCGTTGAAGAGACTCTGAACAGGGGTTGGGTCCCACAAAGCAAGGCCGTGATATTGGGACGAGAGTTGCTCTCGGTAAATGTTGAATGGCTGGTCTACCGTCATGACGGGAGGAAAGCGTAAGTACTAGTGTACTTGTGGGCGTAACCGCCCGTACAAATACAGTATGTGACAAGTACTGTAGTAGTCGGAATCAAAAGGCTACTTACCGAATGGTGCACATCGTAGGCAAGGCTGCGTGGCAAGAATAGAGGAATTGATCTGAAGAGCAATCAAGATGACTTTTGTGCTTGCCGTGGAGATGGATGTCTTTTGTTTAAACACGTACTGTTCACCGTTACTGAGAGTCACGTGACAGGCAATTTCTCCATTTTGTTTTTGGTCTTGCCACTGTCAACCCATCATCTGTCTTCACTGGCATCATTCTTGTTACCCTGACGATACTTCTTCTATCTTCAGCTCCATTTCAAGTGGTCATGCCCGCAGCACTGTATAGGTTGATACAGCAGAAGAGCAAGGACCTCGCGAGACCAATGCGAATAGACATTTTTTAACATCATTCTTTCCGACAAATGTGGGGAACGTACCACCCTGTACGCCCCTTCCTTTATCTGCTGGATAGTTCAGTTTTTTGTCCTACTTGGGGCGACCAGATGACGCGTCTATAGGAACATATACTTTTGTGTCTGCACCGTGACGGCGAGGTCGATGGAGGGCTTATTGTGCATGAGACGCAAGTACACATCGAAAAAGCGAGATATCCCATCAGTAAAGAAAGGTTAAAGTTTCAACGTTTAGCACGTTCGTTATAAATTATATAACCGATTATAGACTGTCTCGACTTGTCTGGCAGACCAAAGCGTGGACACGCGATCATCGTGACCGGGACTCCTGTTGCTGTCATAATTGACTTCCACTCACTAGGCCGATCATTCCTGTACCCTACATCACCGAAAATTTCTTTCGTCCCCTTTAGCATATCGACTTCCTAGAGCCCCGCAACTCTTGATCCATTCCTGGATATAATTCGGAACAGGTGAGCGGAGAAAGCAAAGAAAAAAAGGGTCACGGAAATTCTGACAAACTCACAAAAGATCCGGTCAGTGTGTATGTGTAGGAAGTGGTGTAGGGGTTTATACGCCGCAATCGGGCGCAAGCTTCAGTAAAACTTGGATTTTGTCCCTACCACCCAAGTGGTCGATCCTTCGTGGGCCTTTGCTGAGCTCCTCTTCACTCTTGCACGTCTCTCCAAACGTGGCGTCAATCCCAGCACGCTCTTCGACGCCCAGTTCGCTCAATTTGCGTCCTGGAAAGGGTATCCTCATATCCTCATGTATCGTGCGTAGTACGTCTTGAATGGCAACACTAATGCCCCGAGAGTCGACGGTGGCCTCGACTGTGATATGCGGATGTTCTTGGCGGCCTCCCAATTGCGATAGCATGGGTGGGTACGCAGCGGGGGGCGTTCACTCCTTTTGGGGGATCATAGTTACATTCGGAAGAATCGAGCTTGAGATTGTATTGTGACTTTGCGGGGTGTATAACGAGTGAAACTGGCTCTCCCTTGCATTCAGATCATTGGTAGTCAGTGCTGGCTCGAAGAGAAGACATGGCACATTCAATTCGGGTGCTGCGTGAGAGATCGATTGCTTTATCCTCGGAAACCGGAGTTTCGTTTTCTGCTGCATGGCGTAGGATTGCGACTATCGAAACCGGAAGTCAGGCCCTCCTGCATACTTTGAAATGGTACGGTACACGCTGTCATTCTCAACAACCAAATGTATTTGTTTCTCACTTTAAAAACTCCTCGATTAGATCTGCAGTCAGGATTTCCTAGGCAATTTTATAATTGATCTACTTCGGGTACAGATGCCAGCATTTTGACTTTGAACACACCACGCCTTCGATAAGCCGAGGTTCATCGTCATGGGCAATGGCTATGGTGTCCTCGGCTGCTGAGGTGTCCTCGTTACATTTCTTTTGGTACGCCTAGAGCTATCAAAATGAGCGGTCATATTCATGCGAACAAACCTGTATGATGTAATCTGATATCCCGACGAGCGGGTCACGATACTGGTACCAAGGCGTCAAGTATATACTTACATTTGAGCTATCTGGAATTCGTGTCACTTGTATCTCATCCTCCCGACGGCCGTCAGGGTCGTCAGGAAG